>Ga0209358_10000792_pt1 | contig 26907 bp, 23 predicted proteins | sample LauGreFa1BDMLBSN_2_FD_187574 | JGI IMG/M metagenome (GOLD analysis project Ga0209358, IMG submission 187574) | Freshwater lake microbial communities from Lake Michigan, USA - Fa13.BD.MLB.SN (SPAdes) (version 2) | ecosystem: Environmental > Aquatic > Freshwater > Lake | place: Lake Michigan, USA...
ATGAATACGGTTGATGAGGAGGAAATTACAATGATTCAAAACAGATTGAATAACAGACCGAGGAAAAGACTTGGATTCAAAACACCTTCAGAGGTGTTCCATCAATCTTTAAAGCGCGTTGCACCTCGTACTTGAATCCACCAAATATGTATTGGTGCGCTGATTATTATTTGGTTTATAACCTCCAAACATATGCCAAAACTTGATTTTGATAGTGAAAAGGTAACTGCAATAAATTACCTTAAGAATCAACATCTTGATCTTGATTTGAATTACTTAAAGACAAATGCTGAAAATTTGTTCAAGGAGAAAAATAAGTTCAAAAATCCAGAATCATGTTTTGAATATGTGCTTAAAACTGCAATTACGGAAGAGAAGAGGCGGGTCGGAGTCAATGCTTGTCAATTATCGTTCGGGGACGTAAATCCACCCACGTCCGATACCTATTATGGTTACTGTATTATGAATAATTTCCACAGAATACTGGATGACGTATCAGGAACCGCAGTAGCATCAGAATGCGCAAAGGAAACAAATAATGTAGAGCTAGGCTCTTTTTTTGCTCAGGAGTTTAACTCTGCATTACGGCTTGAAAAGATATTGGAGAAAGATAGGGAAGATCAACAAACGCGTGATTTGGAGCAGGCAGCACTTATTAGAGACCTAGAGCGCAAAGACCGCCAAAGAAGGTTGGAAGCAGAGGAGCAAGCCGCAAAACTTGAACGACTTGAACGAGTGGAGAGCGCAAGGGATTTTGAGCAATTGTTGAATGAACCGATCAAGATAAGGATATGCAAGGATTATTCAGGCATCAAAGTGTGCAATTAATGCTGCCATTACTATCTACGAGGGTGTCAGAATTTTTGTGTAAACGGAGTTAAGGGTCATTGCTGAGGAGTACACTTCATTCAATTCGTTTTCTTGTGCTAAGTGAAGCGGCATCACTTATAAGTTATCAGGCACTTAATTTTCTCGTCTAATAACCAAACGTATATCTGTATTCTTGGTCATATAATAGGGCAGCAGGCCTTGGTTATTCGGTTGATTTGGACTTGCGCCAGCCGCCATCAGTGCTCGTACCTCATCCAGCATACCGCTTGCGGCGCAAACATGCAAAAGAGTATTGCCTCTGATCATATCTCGCATATGAATAATTTTTGATGTGTCTTGTTGGTATATCAACAACTTTAAATTAACCTCGGAAATAGTTCCCGAGTGAAGAAAATTTTTTATCACTTCTTCAACTCCCTGCTGTTTTGCAGACGCGATGGCTTTTATTTTGGCGGCTTTATCCCTTCGCTGGGAAACTAACTTTTCCGCCTCTGCTTGCACCAAATCATGCATTTGCTTAACACGGGCCTTCATGTACGCAGCATTAGCCTTGGTTATATCACCATCCGTCTCTGAAAATGCCTTAGCCCAAACACCCGCTCGGCATTGATTACTTTCCACTTCTGCCAGTGCCGCTGCCCAATAACCTTCTTCGATTGATTCATTAGTATTTATCGATGAGGACGAAACCATATTGTTAGTTTTCGGTGCTGTTTGATCTCGCACATTGGCAAGAGCATCAGAAGAATAAATCACACTACGCGGTCTTAACGACCCGTCATTCACTGGAGTTTTATAGCCTGAGGGTACAGGGATGGCTGGTGCTTTAGATAAAGCGTTATTGGCACGCATTGCAGACTGGCTCCCCGAAGTCGCCATTCCGACAGTAGAGGCAGTTATATCGGATTGTCCCTTTTCAGATGAATTAGGATCCTCTGTGAACGTTTCCAGTTGATTTTTGCAATAGAGAAAGAGCAGCATCTTTGGCACTAGCATTACTAAAACGCTAAATATAAGATCGCTTTTCCCGCTCTTTACAAGATAAGGGTTATCTCCATCCATAAAAATAATTACAAGTGCAAGAACTATAATATTCAAAAAAATTAAAATTTGCATCGTAATTTTAATTTCATAAAGCTTAGCTTTATAAGCATAGTAGCCGACCATCATCCAAAAGTAGAGATAAATGGAAGTCTTTGCACCATTGATGTTCGTAATGATTACTGTCACAATAAACATCAAGACAGCAAAGGCAAGGATGCCCCATCGACGTTGAGTTTTGTCAGCCATTTTTAAATCTTAACGTTAGTACCTGTCCATCAGAACTAGGCTGTTGAAGAATTGAAAGCAGAGAGGTTGGACAGCATTGACATCCTGCAACGTTGAAGTGATTTTGTTGTTTATTCTGTCAATCTGCATGGGGCTGCACCAAGCAGACATCATCGTGTTCTTGTAGCAAAGCGTCAGCACCTTGTGCGAGGTTGTGATTGAGTTCCCAGCCCGCTCTAACGTCTGCTGCATCTCATAAATAAAAGCTGGCTTGCCTTCATGGTTGGTTTTTTGAACATTGCGAGCATGTAGCTGAATTGATTCGTCACTGAACATGTCCCCAAAATCTTTCTTGCTCATGCTCGCACATTCTTTTTCGACTGGGCCACCTGCATCTTTAATCTGTAGTGCCAACATCACAAATAAACCGTTGTAGTCCCCGCTGAACGTTTGAACAATGTTAGGGCGCTCGCCTTCTTTGGCCTCCCACCCAGTTGGGTAGCGGATCGTTGCCCAGACACCCTTGGCCTTTGGATGGTTTTTGGTGTCATATTTTGAGCCAAGTGGTTGAGCGGAAACACTTATCACCAACACCGACAAAGCAATGCCAATTAGTGCCTTAACTTTGTTTGACATCGACATATATTCCTTATGTAATTTTTTAAAGTCAATACTTCCTCTCCCGCTTTGCTAACGCAGCCCATTCCTTCATCGCTTCTTCGGCTATATCTAACGGCAGATTGTTTAGATCAAGCGGCTTTTCCGACTCAGAGCTTTCGGGGGCTGAATGCGTCTTTCGATAAGTCGCCAAGGTAGCTACACCCGATCCTCCGAACATCTCTCGCCTCGGTACTACTATCCGTTCTACTTGTGCCATGTCTTGTTCCCTCTAAATGAGTTGTACGACCCACGTACTTGGGCCAGACCAGACTGCAACGTGTAAATTACCTTTGACGATGGTATCCGTTTGGCATAGGAATGCTTGTTTTTTAAAAATTTATATACCCCCCCCGGGGGTCTATATTTCAAAAACAAGGGGGGTGAGCAGATTAGAGTGCATAGCTAGGTCTGCTGAACGGGACGGAAACGGGGGGGTGGGGGTACGGTGGGGTCTAGCGCATCGGAAAATTTCAGCCTAAGTTCTCCGAAAATGCCACGTAGATACCGATGTTCCCACCTGTCGGAACAGCGAATTTATAAAGCATAGCGGCGCTGCTTGGTGTAACGACCGGAATAGTGTGGGGAAAATTGTGGGGAAAGCGCTAAAACTAGCCTTTCCCTATTGACAAAATGGCGGAGTGGACGGGACTCGAACCCGCGACCCCCGGCGTGACAGGCCGGTATTCTAACCAACTGAACTACCACTCCTGGTAGCGATAGCGTTGCCGCTATCTACTTTTGCTTTCATCATCTTGCGATGAATCTGGCGACCCCACGGGGATTCGAACCCCGGTACTCACCGTGAAAGGGTGATGTCCTAGGCCTCTAGACGATGGGGTCAAAACCTTGGACTAATCCGTTTTTCTTGGAAGTTTTTGGTGGAGGTAAGCGGGATCGAACCGCTGACCTCTTGCATGCCATGCAAGCGCTCTCCCAGCTGAGCTATACCCCCAAACCGCAAGGCTCTGCAAGCAGGACCCTCAATTTCCAAGCCCTCGATTATAGCCAATAAATTTAGGCCGCTTGTAGCCGGTCCAGAACTTTCTGCCGGTCGCACAGCGCCAGCACCGCATCGAGCGCCGGGGTTTGCGGCGTGCCCATCACCAGCACACGCACTGGCATAGCCAATTGCGGCATTTTCAAGCCCGCTTGGATCAATACCGCTTTGATGGCGGCGCTGATACCTACTTTGTCCCAAACGCAGTGGACTAATTGGGCGCGCAACAAGCCCAAAGCCGGGCGTACCGCATCCGTCACATGCTGGGCCAGGTCTTCGGTGCTGGCTTGCACGTCGGCGTAAAAACGCGCTACCCAGTCGGCAAGAACCACCGTGGTGTCGCAGCGGTCTTTGAACAAGTCACATAGGCGCGCCAAGCGCTCATCAGGAGTCAAGCCGCGATCGTGCAAATGTTTGCTCACTAAGGGGGCTAAGGCTTCGCCGTCCATGGCCTTCATATGTTGCGCGTTCACCCAACGCAATTTGGCTTCGTCAAACTGCGCGGCGCTGCGTCCCAGGTGGTCCAGGTTGAACCAGGCGACAAATTGTTCGCGGCTAAAAATTTCTTCATCACCGTGGCTCCAGCCCAGGCGGGCCAAATAATTGACCATGGCATCGGGCAGATAGCCTTCGGCGGCGTATTGGGTAACAGCCTTGGCGCCGTTACGCTTGCTCATTTTTTCGCCCTGTTCATTGAGCACCGTGGGCAAGTGCGCATACACCGGCGGTTCTTTGCCCAAGGCTTTGAAAATATTGATTTGGCGCGGCGTGTTGTTCACATGGTCGTCACCGCGAATGACATGGCTGATGGCCATGTCTATGTCATCGACCACGACGCAAAAATTGTAGGTGGGCGTACCTACCGCTTCGCCTGCTGGCGCGGGTCGGGCAATCACCAAATCGTCTAATTCGGTGTTGCTGATTTCGATACGGCCTTTGACCTTGTCCTCCCACACCACGCTGCCACTTTGCGGATTTTTAAAGCGCAACACGGGCACCACGCCTGCGGGCACTGGGGGCAGCACTTTGCCGGGCTCAGGACGCCAAGTACCGTCATAGCGAGGTTTTTCCTTAGCCGCCATCTGGCGCTCGCGCAAAGCATCCAACTCGACCACGCTGGTGTAACAGGGATAGACCCAACCTTCCACTTGCAATTGCAACAACACTTCTTTGTAGCGCGCCATGCGCTGCATTTGGTAGAACGGGCCTTCGTCAGGCTCCAGCCCCAGCCAGCGCATGCCTTCCAAAATCACATCTACAGCCGCCTGCGTGCTGCGGTCTTCGTCGGTGTCTTCAATGCGCAAAATAAAGTCGCCGCCGGTAGCGCGCGCAAACGCCCAAGGGTACAAAGCCGACCGGATATTTCCCAAGTGGATAAAGCCCGTGGGCGAAGGCGCAAAGCGGGTGCGTGTTTTAGTCATGCCGATTCAGGTTCAAAGTGTGTCCAGACCGCGCAGCAAGTCGTCTTGCATATCACCCACATGCTCTAAGCCAACGGCTATGCGGATCAAGCCCTGGCCAATGCCGGCGGCCTGGCGCTGTGCCTCGGCCAATTTGCCGTGCGAAGTGCTGGCCGGGTGCGTCAACAAAGTTTTGGTGTCGCCTAAATTAGTGCACAAAGAAAGCACACGCAAACTGTCCAACACATGAAAAGCGCGGCTGCGCGCCTGTTCAGGGCTGGCGGCTTTCAAGTCAAACGACACAACCGCTCCGCCCAGATTAGACATCTGCTTCATGGACAAAGCATGTTGTGGATGGCTGGGCAAGCCAGGGTAATACACGCGCTCGACCAAAGGCTGCTGCTCCAGCCACAGCGCCAATGCATGGGCACGTGCGCTTTGGGCGCGCATGCGGATATCCAGCGTTTCCAGGCCTTTGAGCACCACCCAGGCATTAAAGGGCGAGAGCACCATGCCACTGTTTTTCATCACAGGGAGGCATTTGCCGTTAATCAGGGCATCACTGGCGCACAGCGCACCAGCCATGACGCGGCCCTGCCCGTCCAAATATTTGGTGCCTGAGTGCATCACGATGTCGGCACCCATCGCCATCGGGCGTTGCAAGGCCGGCGTGGCAAAGCAGTTGTCCACGGCGAGCAAAGCACCGGCGTTGTGGGCCAGGTCCGCCAGCGCTTGGATATCGCAAACTTCGGTTAAAGGATTTGTCGGCGTCTCTGCGAACAGCAGTTTGGTGTTGGGGCGTATTGCGGCTTTCCAGGCGGCCAAGTCGGTTTGCGATACCGCAGTGGACTCCACGCCAAAGCGGGCAAACTCTGAGCCGATCAGCTTGAGCGTGGAGCCGAACATGGACTGCGAATACAGCACATGATCCCCCGCTTTGAGCAAACTAAAGAGCATCAGCAAGATGGACGACATACCCGAGGAGGTGGCTAGCGCTGCCTCGCTGCCTTCCATAGCCGCTAGGCGCATTTCAAAACTGCTGACCGTGGGGTTGCCCGAGCGGCCATAGGTGTAACCTTCTTCCTCGCCACCAAAACGGCGCGCCGACACTTCAGCCGAAGGTTGCACATAGCCGCTGGTCAGGAAAAGTGCCTCCGAGTTTTCGCCATACTGACTGGGCTCCATGGCCACGCGCTGGGCCAGAGTGTCAGGATGCAGTCCGGGGGGCAGTGGATGGCTTGGCATGGGTTATGGAGAAGTTAAACGGTGGGACTTGCTATGCTGGATTGGGTAAAGCCAGGCGCGAACTATCCTGTTCGTCTTCCTGGCCGCTGACGCGCGCCGCACTTAAGCGGGCAATATCGGCGAGGCCCACATCGCCGGTGACGTAGACACCATCAAAACACGAGGCATCAAAGTCTTTGATCGCGGGATTGAGCGAGCCAATCGCTTTTTTCATTGCATCAACGTCCTGATAAATCAGGGCATCGCACGCGATGATGGCACGCACTTCTTCCACCGTGCGGTTGTAGGCGACCAGTTCCGAGCTGGTCGGCATGTCGATGCCGTACACATTGGGAAAACGCACCGGTGGCGCGGCGCTGGCCAGATAGACCTTGCGCGCGCCCGCATCGCGCGCCATTTGCACAATCTCTTGGCTGGTGGTGCCGCGCACAATCGAATCGTCCACCAGCAGTACATTGCGCCCTTTGAATTCGCTGGCAATCGCATTGAGTTTTTGGCGCACCGATTTTTTGCGCACTGCCTGGCCCGGCATGATGAAGGTGCGGCCCACGTAGCGGTTTTTGACAAATCCTTCACGGTAAGGCAGACCGAGCAATTGCGCCAATTGCGCAGCGCTGGGGCGGCTGGATTCGGGAATGGGAATAACTACATCAATCTCATTGGGCGGCACGGTAGAAACCACACGCTTGGCCAAGGTTTGCCCCAAATTCAGGCGGGCTTGGTAGACCGAAATACCGTCCATCACGGAGTCGGGCCGAGCCAGATAAACAAACTCAAAAATGCAGGGGTTGAGCACCGGCTTATCGGCGCATTGCTCTGCCAGCATCTTGCCTTGCAAGTCAATAAACACCGCTTCGCCCGGCGCCACATCGCGCTCGACTTGGTGCATGGTGCCCTCTAGGGCTACCGACTCGCTGGCCAGCACAATTTGCCCCGGCCCGCGCCCGATGCACAAAGGCCGGATACCAAAGGGGTCGCGAAAGGCCAAGACGCCATGGCCGGCAATCAAGGCGATGACCGCGTAAGAACCCTTCACGCGCCGATGCACATTACGCACCGCTTCAAACAAATGGCTCGGCTGCAAGGGCATGCCACGCGTGGTGCGTTCGATTTCATGGGCCAACACATTGAGCAAGACTTCCGAATCGCTCTCCGTATTGATATGCCGGTGGTCCACGGTAAACAACTCATGCTTGAGGGCTTGCGCATTGGTGAGGTTGCCGTTGTGGACCAGCACAATGCCAAAAGGCGCATTGACATAAAAAGGCTGAGCTTCTTCTTCACTAAAGGCATTGCCCGCTGTCGGGTAACGCACTTGGCCCAGGCCGCAGTTGCCCGGCAGCGCGCGCATATTGCGAGTGCGGAACACGTCTTTGACCATGCCTTTGGCCTTGTGCATGAAAAACTTGTTTTCCTGCTGCGTGACAATGCCCGCCGCATCCTGGCCGCGGTGCTGCAATAGCAGCAAGGCGTCATAAATGAGCTGGTTGACAGGTGCGTTACTGACAACGCCGACGATTCCACACATGCTAAATTTGCTCGATCAAGGTAAGAATTTGCCAAAAGTCTGGGGCAACCAGGGTTTGAGTGCTGTCATCAGCAATTGTGCAATGGCAGGGCTCCTAGCCTCCTGCCACATTGCAGTATCGTGCAGCGGCGTCAGGCGCAGCACCAATGCAAGCGCAAGCAAGACAACCACGCCCCGTAAGGCACCAAAAACACAACCTAGCGCACGATCAATGGGTCCCATCCCGCTGACGTACACCACTTTTTTAATCAGGAATATCGCCAAACTTCCCGCCATCAGGCTCAACACAAAAGCCATCACAAAACCTGCGGCAAAACGCAGCACCTCGCCTGAGCCATGCATCGGCAGATAAACCGACATCACAGGAGCGAGCCAATGGGCAAGTACAAAAGCCAGCAGCCAATTGGCCAGCGACAGTATTTCAAAAACCAGTCCGCGCCAAGCTCCCATCAGCATCGACAGTGCTAACACCGCACCCGAAATCCAGTCCAAATCGGCCATGCCTAGGCGGGCACTACAGCGTTAAGACCGCAGCATCAAATTTGATAGATTTGATCTTTTCGGCTGCTTTGTCAGCCTCGGCTCTATCCGTAAAGGGACCAACCCGCACGCGGATGCGCTTGCCATCGGCGTTGTTGATGACCTGGGTATAGGTTCTGAAACCGGCCTTCTCCAAGGTGGTACGGGCTTCGCGCGCTTTTTGAGCATCCGCATAGGCGCCAACTTGCACGGTATACCTCAGCGTGCCCGCCTGCGCAGCCGGAACTTTACCGTCGAGCAAATTCTGCGCCTTAGCGGCCTCGGCAGCGTCCGGTTTACCTTCAACCGGCGCAGCCGCATTCGCTTGCACCTTGGGCGCACTTGGCGCGGCATTTTTAGTTGGAGCGGGGATGGCCTTTTCAGGTGCGGGCGCTACGGGGTCTGCGGTAACAACCATTTTTTCAGCTGCCGGGACGACAACGGTCTCACGTTCCACAATCGGCGCTTTGGCCGCTTCAGGTTCGGGCTCAGGTGGGCTGACCACCACAGGGCTTGCGGCCAGAGGGGCAACTTTGGTTTTGTCTGGAATTTCGATGGTGATATTGACGTCAATGGGGCGCGGCTGACTGTCAAATAGCAGCGGAAAGCCTACGACGCCTAGCAGTACCAGTGCTGCTGCACCAATCAAGCGATGCCGGGCCCGTTTGCGCATGGCTTCCAAACTTTCGGCGGCCGGTGCGGGGGCTGCGGGCTCGGCACCGTCTTTGCGAAACTTGAAAAATGCCATAGCGTGATTTTTTTAAGAAGGTGCGAGGTGTGCTCCGGACAGCCGGGGAAACCCTTGCTGCAGCACACCGCCAACGGTGTAAAACGATCCAAACACAAGGATTCTATCAGTGGGGTCGGCGCAGAGAAGGGCCTCATCCAAGGCAGATTGCGGGCCGGAAAAGGCCTTGGCGCTCACATCTTTACGCGTATTTTGGGCCTGCCAGCGCTGCATCAAATCCGCGCCCGCAGCCGCACGCGGCGTGGGTAAATCGGTGAAATACCAGCACTCCACCAGCGGGTTCATGCGCGCCAGCATGGGTGCCAAGTCTTTATCCCCCATGGCGCCGAACACCGCATGGGTACGCGGGAAAAAGCCCATAGCATCCAAATTAGCCGCCAGCGCCGCCACCGAATGCGGGTTGTGGGCGACATCCAGCACCAGCGTCGGGGTGCCCGGAATGATTTGAAAGCGCCCGGTAAATTCCACCATGGCCAGGCCGTTGCGTATGGCCTGCGCGGTCACCGGCAGCTTGTCCCGTAAAGCCGTCAAAGCCGCCAGCACGCCCGCTGCGTTGGCCAGTTGGTTGGCGCCACGCAATGCAGGGTAAGCCAGGCCGCTGTAACGCCGCCCCCGACCCGCCCACTCCCATTGCTGCGGGTCGCCCCGGGTATTGAAATCTCGGCCCACGCGCCACAAATCGGCGCCGATTTCCACTGCGCGGTCCAGCACGCTTTGTGGGGGCACCGGGTCGCTGACCACCACCGGGCGGCCGGTGCGCATGATGCCGGCCTTCTCCAAGCCTATGGTTTCGCGGTCATTGCCCAGAAATTCCATATGGTCCAGGTCGATGCTGGTAATCACCGCGCAATCGGCGTCGATGATATTGACCGCGTCCAGCCGACCACCCATGCCCACTTCCAAAATCGCCACGTCCAGCGGCTGCGCACGCATCACATCCATGATGGCCAGGGTGGAAAACTCAAAATAAGTCAGTGACACAGGCTCCGGGCCGGCCGTGCGCGCCGCCTCTACGCGGGCGAAACTCTGCGTCAATGTATCCGCAGTAACGTTTTGCCCTTGCAGGCGCAGCCGCTCTTCAAAATGCACCAAATGCGGCGAGGAATACACCGCCGTCCGGTAGCCCGCCTGCATCAAGATGGCTTCCAGCATGGCGCAGGTGGAGCCTTTGCCGTTGGTGCCGGCCACGGTTATCACGGTGCAAGGCAGGCGCAAATCCATGCGCTGCGCCACCTGGCGCACTCGATCTAGGCCCATGTCAATGTTTTTGGGGTGCAATTGCTCGCAATAAGCCAGCCAGTCCGTTAAATTTTTCATAAGGCAGGGATTGTCGCGCAGGCCGACAAAGGCCTTGAGCCGGGCCGTGGCATCATCGTGTTCATGAAAAACAAGGCCCCTACCCCCGCCATAACGGTCTTTGGCATCCCCAACTGCGACACCGTCAAAAAAGCCCGCATTTGGTTGCAAGACCAAGGCCTGGACTATTACTTCCACGATTTCAAAAAAGACGGCGTACCACATGAGGCCCTAGCCCGCTGGATGCATGCGGTAGGCTGGGAAGTGCTGATCAACCGCAAGGGCACGACCTGGCGCAAGCTGGACGCGGCGCTGCAAGCCAGCGTTGGCGACGCGGCCAGCGCGGCGGCGCTGATGCAGGCCCAAGCCAGCGTCATCAAGCGCCCCGTAGTGCAGTGGCCCGATGGCCGCGTCACCGTAGGCTTTACGCCCGAGCGCTTTGCAAGCCTGTTGCCTTAAAATGAAAGGCCTTGCGGGCAGACCGCTTCCCCCTTAAGCCGCCTAATTCCCAGCCGCGTCGGCCCCTACCGGCACCTACCCAACCAAAGCCATGAGCACCACCCATATCCAAAGCGCCAGCATCGCCACCCAAGCCAGTGTCTATTTCGACGGCAAATGCGTGAGCCACAGCCTCACCATGGCCGACGGCACGAAAAAATCCGTGGGCGTGGTGCTGGCCGCCGAACTGACCTTTGGCACCGCCGCGCCGGAAGTCATGGAATGCGTGGCCGGCGGCTGCGAATACCTGCTCACTGGCGCCAGCGCCTGGGCTAGCTGCCAGCCTGGCCAGCGTTTCAGCGTGCCAGGGGACAGCAGTTTCCAAATTCGCGTGGCCGAGGCCTTTCATTACATCTGCCATTACGGTTAAGCCCCGGTGCCGGGCACTTGCACAAAGCGCTCGGCTCGTTAATGAAGGCACATCTCACAGCCCAACCTCAGAGGCGCTAAGCCTTCGCTTCCCCGCCCCCATCCATAGCAATTTTTCAGCTCACGCCCTATGTCCACCATTCTTCAAAATATCCCCACCGGCCAAAAAGTAGGCATCGCGTTTTCCGGCGGTTTGGACACGAGCGCCGCGCTGCACTGGATGCGTAACAAAGGCGCGATTCCCTACGCCTACACCGCCAATCTGGGCCAGCCCGACGAGGCTGACTACGACGAGATTCCGCGCAAAGCCATGGAGTACGGCGCCGAGTACGCCCGCCTGATCGATTGCCGCAGCCAGTTGGCAGCCGAAGGTATTGCCGCCTTGCAAAGCGGCGCTTTTCATATTTCCACCGGCGGCCTGACCTACTTCAACACCACGCCAATTGGCCGCGCAGTGACCGGCACCATGCTGGTCGCTGCCATGAAAGAAGACGATGTGCATATCTGGGGCGATGGCAGCACCTACAAAGGCAACGACATCGAGCGTTTTTACCGCTATGGCCTGCTCACCAACCCGGCCCTCAAAATCTACAAGCCGTGGTTAGATCAGGCCTTTATCGACGAACTCGGTGGCCGCGCGGAAATGTCCGCCTTCATGACCCAAGCGGGTTTTGGTTACAAGATGTCGGCTGAAAAAGCCTATTCCACCGACTCCAATATGCTGGGCGCCACCCACGAGGCCAAAGACCTAGAGCACCTGAGCAGCGGGATGACCATCGTCAACCCGATCATGGGCGTGGCCTTTTGGAAGGACGAAGTCAGCATCGCGCGCGAAGACGTGCGGGTGCGCTTTGACGAAGGCCGCCCTGTCGCGCTCAATGGCGTCGAATATCCAGATTTAGTGAGTCTCATCCTGGAAGCCAACCGCATCGGCGGGCGCCATGGCCTGGGCATGAGCGACCAAATTGAAAACCGCATCATTGAGGCCAAAAGCCGCGGCATTTATGAGGCACCGGGTCTGGCTTTGCTCTTTACCGCATACGAGCGCCTGGTCACCGGTATCCACAACGAAGACACGATTGAACAATACCGCGAGAACGGCCGCAAGCTTGGCCGTCTGCTTTACCAGGGCCGCTGGTTTGACCCGCAAGCCATCATGCTGCGCGAAGCGGCGCAACGCTGGGTGGCACGCGCCGTCACCGGCGAGGTCACACTGCAATTGCGCCGGGGCAATGATTACTCCATCCTGAACACTGAATCACCCAACCTCACGTACCACCCAGAGCGCCTAACCATGGAAAAAGGCGCCTCCATGTTCTCCCCTGCGGACCGCATCGGCCAATTGACCATGCGCAACCTGGATATTGCAGATACGCGTGAAAAGCTGGGTATCTATAGCCAAGCCGGCCTGCTAGCGCAGGACCCGGGCACCCGCATGATGGGCTTGACCAAAGAAGATTAAGCGATTAAAAATCAAATTAAATACAAAACAAAAATAAAAAACGATGTAACAATCTGATTTCACAATCAGGGGGAATGCGTTGATAAACACAAAACCTACGGGCACAGGCAATGGCCAGCACCCAAGTCGCTGAGCAGCAAGCCAGCCACGCCGGTCTGTCCGCCAAACTCAGCCATAGCCCCCGCTGGCTCGCCCTGTGGGGCGCTTCCCTGTTAATCGTAATAGGGCTGCTTTTTTACTTGGTCATCGATCAGCGCCAGCTCATGAAGGTGGACGAGACAGTGCGGGAAAACCTACTGTCAGGAGACACGCAAAAAATTGATCGCGAATTCATCCGCTTACAACAGGCGATGTACCAACAGCTGCTCGATAAAGAGGCGCCTGCCCTCGCGTCCCTGCAAGAACACAACAAGCAACTCAGTCAAATCATCGGTGGCTTGCGCACCACGCCAGGAATCGCTGAAGCCCTCAAGACGCCGTCCTTGGAAATGAGCGTACAACGTATCCAAAGCCTACAGGTGCATCTAGGCCAATGGATTGCCAACGGCGCGCGCAACCCCAACGATTTGCACGGGCTACTGTCTATTGCAGACAGCCTCTTGCCAGAAATTTTTACTATTTCCCGCATCGTCAACACGGTACAAAACCGCCAGTGGGAGGAGCACCATCAAAAGCTGGCTACCAACAATACATGGATTTTGATGACTTTTATCGCGGCAGGTGTGCTGCTCGTCCTAACGATACTCAGCTTGCTGCTGCAAAACCGCGAGCGCGCCCGTGAGCAAGAGCGCTCACGTGAATTAACGGAGTATTTCCGCGAAACGCAAATCAAGGCAGAGACGGCCAGCCGTGGCAAAAGCCGGTTTTTGGCGAATATGAGCCATGAGCTGCGAACGCCGTTTAACGGAATATTGGGAATGCTCAGCCTACTCGGCACAACGGGACTCAGCGAGCAGCAGTCAGACTATCTGCGGACGGCAAACGCCTCGGCTAACCATTTGCTCAATGTGCTCAATGACATTTTGGATTTATCCGCGCTAGAAGAGGGAAAGATCAGCCTGCATACTGAGCCAGTAGCGCTAGCGCCCATCCTGCGCGAAGTGGGCGACGTGATGCGCCCGCAAGCAGAGCAAAAGTGGCTGCGCTATAGTGTAGAAATAAGCCCGGAGGTGCCACCCTGGTTGCTGCTTGATGGCAAGCGTTTGAAGCAAATTTTGTTCAACCTGGTCAACAACGCAGTGAAATTTACCAGCGTCGGCGGCATCCAGGTCAAAGTTCGCAAGCGCGGCACAACATCCAAGCATGACAACCAGACAGTTACGCTCTCTTTTGAAGTACAGGATACCGGTATCGGTATCAACAGCGGTGCAATTGATAACCTGTTCAAGCGTTTTAACCAAGTGCACCACGGCTTGAATAATGACTATGGCGGCACGGGTCTGGGCTTGGAAATTTCCCAATCGCTGGCACGCCTCATGGGTGGTGAGATTGAGGTCAAAAGCACCCTGGGCGTGGGCTCCACGTTTACGCTCACTTTGGACGTAAGCATTTGCAAAGCGCCGCACTCACCCGCCGAGCGAAAAGTATTTTTGCCTGATCCCCCCACCAAACCCGAGCATGTTTACCGCGTGTTAGTCGTAGAAGATAACCAGGTCAACCGGAAATTTGTCGATATTTTGCTCAAGCGAATGGGCTACCTGACTTATTTCGCGGAGAACGGCCAGATTGCCCTGGACCGCGTGCAGAAGGAGGCATTTGACCTGGTGCTGATGGATCTGCACATGCCGGTCATGAACGGAGTCGATGCGACCCGTGCCATCCGCGCACTCAAGCACCCTGCCGCTAAGTTACCCATCATCGCAATAACTGCAGATGTCATGAACGATACCCACGATGAGGCTATGGCCGCCGGGGTCAGCGACTTTGTTACCAAACCCGTGCATCTGGCGCGACTACAAGAGGCGATAAGGCAACAGTTAGAACCCGCCCCAGCGAAAAAAACCGAGCCCCAGGCCTAAAGCCCGTCAGCGATGTCGATGGCGCAAACCAAGTAGCCCTTTTGTGGCAGCTTGGCTCCCTAAATACTGCGGACCGATCGCCTCCAACGCGCTTGCTTGTATCCCCAAAGTCGCCAGGCCTGGGTATTCCCCCTGCACTACGTTGTCCGTTTGCATGGACGCCAGGTTATCCGCACTCATCAATGGCTCGCCGGGCATCAACTTCAGAGCCATCACTTGCAATCGCCCAACCCATAGCGGCAGCCCCAGCACCGGCCTGCCTCTACCATGGTTGATACCGCTGCAACGTGCTGCAAATTGCACCAGTTGGCGCAGCGTATAGACATGCGGACCGGCCAACTCATAGACCCGCAGCGACGGCGCTTGTGCTAATCCCTGCGCCAGACTCTTGAGTACAGCGCTAGCCACATCCTCCACCCAGACCGGTTGAAAACGCGCCTGTGCACAGGCCAGCGGCATCACCGGGAAAACCGCTTGTAAACGGGCAAAAACATTTAAAAACTTGTCGTTCACGCCAAAAATCACACTCGGGCGCAACAAAGTCAGCCCGCAACTTGGATGGGCGCTTGGACGCGCGCCCAAGCCCAAGATATCGGCCAATAGCGCCTCGCCCCATCCTTTGCTACGCAAGTAATGGGAGGGCGCCGCCTCAGGCCGGTGGGATTGCACGCCCAAAGCACTCAGATGCACCAGATGCTGGACATGCTGCGCCAAACAGGCCCTGGCAATTTTTTCAGGCAGGTCCTGATGGACATGGATAAAGGCCGCAGGACTTCCGTGCAGAATCGCCACCAGGTTAATCACTGCATCCATGCCTACCATAGCACGGCCCAAAGCAGCCTCGTCATGGATATTGCATTCCAAGACCGTCAAGCCAGGTAAATGCATCACGGCTCTGGCATGTACCGCCTTACGGGTAGCCACGCTCACCTGATAGCCAGCGCGCACCAGCTTTTCGCATACATGCCCCCCGAGAAAACCGGAGCCCCCTAAAACCAAAACCTGCTTCATGGCATCCACTTTCGCAAAACAAAAAATCCGACTCCGGTCGCTTCGACTGGATTGTTCAATAAAGCCAACGCGGGCCTATTGCACTACATCAAAAACTTTACAACACCACCGGCTCAGTCTCCAGCAACAGGCCAAAGCGCTCATACACGCTGGTTTGAATCGCCTTGGCCAAGGTCATCACCTCGCCGCCGGTAGCGCCCTGGCTGCCACTACCGCGATTGACCAGCACCAAAGCCTGTTTTTCATAGACCCCCGCCTGCCCTACGGACTTGCCGCGCCAGCCGCAGGCATCAATCAGCCAGGCCGCAGCCAGCTTGAAGGAGCCGTCGGCCAGGCGGTAATGCACCACGCGCGGGTCCCGCGCGATGATGTCGGCGCATTGCTCGGCGCTGACCGTGGGATTTTTGAAAAAACTGCCGGCGTTGCCCAGCAGTTCTGGGTCTGGCAATTTGCTGCGGCGGATCCGGCAGACCCAGTCAAAAATCTGCTGTGCATCAGGCTTCTCGCAGGCCTCCTGGGCGCGCATTTTTTCAATATCAGCATAGCCCAATATCGGCTTCCAGGCCTTGGGCAGGGCAAAACGCACGCGCAAAATCAAGGCCTTGTCCTTCAGCCCCAAGCCCGGCGCAGCGCTGGTGTGCTTAAAAATCGAATCGCGGTAACCGAAAGCGCATTGGGCCGCATCCAGAGTGAAAACCTCTCCGGTCTGCAAATCGATAGCATCCAGCGAATCGAACACGTCTTGCAGCTCCACCCCGTAGGCGCCAATGTTTTGCACCGGCGCGGCGCCCACAGTGCCAGGAATCAAGGCCATGTTTTCCATGCCGGGCATGCCTTGCTCCAAGGTCCAGGCCACAAAATCATGCCAATCTTCACCCGCCCCGGCTTCCACGATAAAGGCTTTGGGCGTTTCCCGCAGTAGCCTGCGACCCATAATTTCGACCTTGAGCACCAATGACTTGACGTCACCGGTCAACACCAGATTGCTGCCGCCGCCCAGCACGAACTTCAGGGAAGCGGCCAGCGCCAGGTCTTGCAGCATGGCGGCCACGTCGTCTTCGCTGCGGATGCGCAGCAATTGCTGGGCCCGCGCCACAATATGAAACGTGTTGAGCGCCTGCAAAGGCACGTTGTTCTCGACTACCATGGCGGGATTGTCGCACCCGTGCGCTTGCACAGGTAGCGCACAAGCAGATCACCCTTTGTTGGAGAATTAAGAAAAATGCCTTCGTTCGATACCGTCTGTGAAGCCAATTTGGTCGATGTGAAAAACGGCGTGGAAAACACAACGAAAGAAATCGGCACCCGCTTTGATTTCAAAGGCACAGCTGCCGCGATTGACATCAAGGACAAAGAAATCACCCTGATCGGCGACGCCGAATTTCAGCTCGACCAGATAGAGGATGTGCTGCGCAACAAGCTCACCAAACGCAATGTCGATGTGCGCTTTTTGGACAAAGGCGATGTGCAAAAAATGGGCGGGGACAAAGTCAAGTGCGTCATCAAGGTGCGCAATGGCATTGAGAGTGAATTAGGCAAAAAAATCCAACGCCTGATTAAAGACAGCAAGCTCAAAGTACAAGCCGCCATCCAGGGAGATTCGGTGCGGGTGACCGGTGCCAAGCGCGACGACCTGCAAGCGGCCATGGCGCTATTAAAAAAAGAAATTACCGATATCCCGCTGAGCTTTAACAATTTCCGCGATTGAAAATTAGCCCTCGGTTTTCGCCTTTGCGCCAAGCCGGGACTCGGTGCCATTCATCAAACGGCCCAAATTGGCCGCATGTCGCCAGACCAGCAGGCCGCTCATGAGGGCCAGGGCCAGCGCGATGCCGTTGTCCGCGCGCCAGGCCACGCCGTCGCCAAACAAGTAGTACACCGGCGCAAACACCGCCGCCACCACTGAGGCTAAAGACACGTAACGGGAAAAGTAGGTAATGATGAGCCAACTGGCCCCCACCGCCAGCGCCAGCCAGGGGTCGGTCGCTAGCACCACCCCAGCCGCAGTAGCTACGCCCTTGCCGCCCTGAAAGCGGAAAAATACTGGGAACACATGCCCCAAAAATGCTGCCAAGCCCACCATGGCGATGGCGGAAGCTTCCAGCCCATAGGGCGCACCCCATCGCTGTACTGCAAACACCGGCAACCAGCCTTTGGCGCCATCGAGCAAGAGGGTCACTACCGCCGCTGCTTTGCTCCCCGAACGCAGTACATTGGTAGCGCCGGGATTTTTGCTGCCAAAGGTACGGGGGTCGTTCAGTCCCATGAGGCGGCTAACGATGATGGCAAACGATAAAGAGCCTACCAAGTAGGCCGCCAAGGTGACGAGCAATGTATTGCCCAACAGGGCCCAGGGGCTCAGTGATTCCACGCTTGTTCTCCTTGATGCAACGCCGCGTTACCCAATTGGCGATTTATTCTTCCAGAGCACACTGTACTGCTTTGGCGCCGAGCAGGCGCACACACACTTGCGGGTCCAGCCCCACGAGGTAGCCGCGTCGCCCGCCGTTGATCAAAATTTTGGGTAAACCCAAAATCGTTTCTTCCACATATACCGGCATAGCTTTGCGCGTGGCAAAGGGCGAGGTGCCGCCGACCAAATAGCCGCTGTGTCGGTTGGCGGTCTCCGGCGTACAGGGCTCCACCGATTTGGCGCCAATTTGGCGCGCCAGATTTTTGGTCGAAACCTTGCGGTTGCCATGCATCAGCACGACCAGCGGCTTGGCATCCTGGTCTTGCATGATCAGGGTTTTGACCACATGAAAAGGGTCCCAGCCCAGCACCTGTGCGCTGTGCTGCGCGCCGCCGTGCTCCAAGTATTCGTAAGGATGTTCGCTGAAATCGACCTTGGCGCTTTTCAGAAATTGCGTGGCCGGGGTTTCACTCACCCGCTCTTTTTTTACCACGCTCAGTGCCTTTTGCGTAACTGCGGCTTATTGCGCCGGGTCGCGCAACGCTTGGCGGATGGCGTCAATCGCTTTGAGTAGCTCGGGCGACAGCACGGTGTTAAACGCATCAATATCTTCGTCCAACTGCGCCTGCATGGTCACGCCGATGATGGTGCTGGCCACCTGCCACTTGCTATTGCAAAAAGCCAGCGCCATCTGCGCCGGACGCATGCCGTGTTCACGGGCCAAGGCGTTGTATCGGCGCGCGGCATCGAGCGCTTCGGGCCGGCCCCAGCGTTGCTTGCGCACTGATTCAAACATCGTTATGCGCCCGTCTTTGGGCGCATCCGGCCCGGTGATGCCCGAAGCATCGTACTTACCGCTGAGCAGGCCAAAGGCCAGCGGCGAATAGGCAAGCAAGCTCACTTGCAAATGGTGCATGGCTTCGTCCATGCCGTTCTCGTGGGTGCGGTTGAGCAAGTGGTAGGCGTTTTGCACCGTGGCCACGCGCGGCAGGCCGTGCTGCTCCGCCAAACGCACAAACTCGCACACGCCGTAAGGCGTTTCATTGGACAGGCCAATCGCGCGTACTTTTCCCGCTTTCACCAGTTGACCCAAAGCTTCCAGTTGGGCATGCATGGAAGTGACTTCGCGGTCTTTGCTGGGATCAAAAACCATTTGCCCAAACAAGGGCACGTTGCGCGTGGGCCAATGCAATTGGTAAAGGTCAATCACATCGGTTTGCAGGCGGCGCAAACTGCCTTCGCAGGCTTCGATGATGTCTTTGGCGCTCACGTCCATGGCGCCGCCGCGCACCCAGGGCATGCCGCGCGAGGGGCCGGCCACCTTAGTCGCCAATATCAGTTGCTGGCGCACGCCGGGGTTTTTGGCAATCCAGTTACCCAAAAAAGCCTCGGTCACCTGAAAGGTTTCGGCCCGTGGTGGCACCGCGTACATCTCGGCGGTGTCCCAAAAAGTGACGCCCCGCGCGACAGCGTGGCTAAGCAGGCTATGGGTAGTGGGTTCATCGACCTGTTCACCAAACGTCATGGTGCCCAGGCAAATGGGCGATACGTGCAGCTCGCTGCGGCCGAGTTGGATGGTTTTCATGCGGATAAGTTTAACGAGGCTTTATGTGCCGCGTATCGCCTCGCCCGCGCGCGCTTCTTCCTGCAAGCGCAGCACGCGGCGCTGTACTTTGCCAGTGGTCGTCATCGGCAAGGCCTCTACAAATTCGATTTGTTTGGGGTATTCGTAGGGTGCGAGCAGGCCGCGCACATGGGCTTGCAGTTGGCGCGTTAAATCGACTTCAAAAGCAGCGCGTTTTTTCGCCCGCGCAGCGTGCGCCGCCAGGTATTCCGGCGCGATCACGACATAGGCTTTGACCAGCGCGCCCCGATCCGCATCCGGCTTGGGCACCACGGCAGCATTGGCCACGGCAGCGTGCTTGACCAGGCAGTTTTCAATCTCGCCTGGCCCAATGCGGTAACCTGCGGACTTGAACACATCGTCGCTGCGCCCCTGGTACCACAAATAGCCTTGCGCATCGCGGACCGCCAGGTCGCCGGTGCGGCACCAGTCGCCGGTGTATTTGCTTTGGGTGGCTTGTGGGTTTTTCCAGTAGCCCAAAAAGAAAATCGGGTCCGGCGTGCCATGCACATCCAAACGATGCAAGGCCACGTCGCCGGGCTCGCCCACCGGGCATTCGCGGCCTGCCTCGTCAATCACTGCCACCCGGTGCCCCGGATAGCCCATGCCCATGCTGCCCGGCTTGGGCGGCCACAGGCGCGCGCAATTGCCGACGATGTAATTGATCTCGGTCTGGCCGAACATTTCGTTCACCGTCACGCCCAATTGTTTTTTGCAATAGGCAAACACCGCGTCGCCCACGGCCTCGCCCGCACTCATGACGGCCTGCAGTTTCAAACCCCAAGCCCGGCGCACGCTGCGGCCCGGCTGGCCGGGCGCGGCTTTCATCATGGCCTTGAGCGCAGTGGGGAACAAAAAGGTATGCGTTACACCGCAGCGCGCCATCAGTTGCAACGCCACTTCCGGGCCGAAGCGCCCGCCATAGGCCACGATTTCACGACCGAAATACAAGGTGGGTAAGAGCGCGTCCATCAACCCGCCCGTCCATGCCCAATCGGCCGGGCTCCAAAACACGGCCCCAGAGCCTGCGGGTAATGCATCTTCGGCCACGGCGGGCGCTGCCGGGTCAAAACCAAACCAGTTTTGGCTACACACAAAACCGGTCAAGTTGCCAATCAGCGCGCGGTGCGGAATCAGGGCGCCTTTGGGGTTGCCGGTGGTGCCGCTGGTGTAAATCAGCACCGCAGGGTCTTCGGCCAAGGTGCTGGCGGGCCTGAAGCTGGCTTTACTTTGTGGCGCCTGCGCGCTGCGCACCGTTCGCAGCGATGGGCATTGCGGCTGCAAGGCCAGCACCGCGCTGTGCACGCTGTCGTGGCAAATCGCCAGCACCGCGTCGCTGTCCTGCAAGCGAAAGGCCAGCGCCTCGGGGCCGAACAGCATGGACAAAGGCATAGCCACGGCACCCATTTGCAGCACCGCGATATAGGCCACTGCCGTTTCAAAACATTGCGGCATCACGATAGCCACCCGGTCGCCGCGCTGAACGCCTTGCGCACGCAAGGCGTTGGACAAGCGGTTGGCCTCGGTTTGCAACTGCGCGTAGCTGTGGCTTTGGGTGCTGCCATCTTCCTGATAGGTGCGTATGGCAATGCGCCGCGCGCCATCAGGCGCCTGCGCCCAGCGCGCGGCGCACACGGCGGCCATATTGAAACGTTTGGGCACTCTCCAGCCGAATTGGCGGTGAAGTTGCTGGTAGGCCGCTGGTGCGCCGGTAGATGCGCGTGCAATGTCCCGTTTCGGACTGCGGGGCGAGGCGGGCATGGGAAGTCTCCTTATGATGGCGAAATGTACCAAGCCCGACGCATCGCCCGCAGCGAATTTATCCCCATCCGCAATCTCAGCTACCACGTGCAGGTCTGGGGCAAGCCAGCGCCGGATCGGATCCCATTAGTAATGGTGCATGGCTGGATGGATGTCGCTGCGTCCTACCAGTTTGTGGTTGATGCCATGGCGCAAGACCACTACATCATCGCCCCGGACTGGCGCGGTTATGGCAAAACCGCCTCGGGTGGCGTGGACAATTTCTGGTTTCCGGACTACCTGGCGGACCTGGACTTTTTACTAGACCATTACGCGCCCACCGATGGGGCGCAGCCGCAGGTCAACTTGGTGGGGCACAGCATGGGCGGCAATGTGGTGATGCACTATGCCGGGGTGCGCCCCGAGCGCATTCGCCGCCTGGTCAACCTAGAAGGCTTTGGCCTGCCTGAGGCCGCCCCAGCACAGGCGCCGGGCCGCTATGCCAAGTGGATGGACGAGCTCAAAAAGCTGCACAAGGGCGAGCTGGACCTGAGGCCCTACGACACCCCGCAAGGCGTAGCCCGCCGCCTCATGAAAACCAACCCCCGCCTGGGCGCGGACAAAGCCGAGTGGCTAGCGCGCCACTGGGCCGCCGAAGATGTGCAGGGCCAATGGCGGATCCAGGGCGAAGCACCACACAAGTTGAGTAATGCCAATATTTACCGCGTAGAGGAAGTGCGCGCGCTCTACCACCGCCTGAATATGCCTGTGCTAGCCGTGGAAGCGGCGGACAACAGCCTAGACATGTGGTGGAAAGGCAAATTCACTCTCGCCCAGTATCACGAACGCCTGAAGGACGTGGCGCAGGTGGAAATCGCCCGCATCGAGGACGCCGGGCACATGATGCACCACGACCAACCCGAAGTGCTGGCGGCACTGATTGAGCGTTTTATCGCCTGAATCGGGCTTTTCTACCCGCCTTCGCCGCCATGATGCGGCCCTACTCCCAACCCGGCGCACCCGCCTAAGGCGCCCGCTACCGGCCAAGTGCTGTAACCGGCGCATGAGAAAATGCGCCTTTCCCCCCAATCGCAGGACAAAAGACCATGGAAGTAGAACGCAGCAACCTCATCGGCAGCACTTTGGCGGATTTGAGCCACCGCACCGCCGAACTTCGGGGGTATCTTTGACTACGCTGCCAAATCAGAACGCCTACGCACCGTCAACGCCTGGCTGGAAGACCCTACTGTCTGGAACGACAGCAAACGCGCGCAGGAGCTAGGCAAAGAGAAAAAAGCCTTGGACGGCGTGGTGGTCACGCTCGATGACCTAACACGCGACCTGTCCGACAACACCGAACTTTTCGAAATGTCGCGCGACGATGGCGACGAGGCGGGTCTGCTGACCATAGAAGCCGATGCCGCCCGGTTGGCGCTGATCATCGAAGGCCTGGAATTTAGGCGCATGTTCAACAACCCGGCGGACCCAATGAACGCGTTTTTGGACATCCAGGCAGGCGCAGGCGGCACCGAGGCCTGCGATTGGGCCAGCATGCTGCTGCGCCAGTACCTGCGCTATGCCGAACGCAAAGGCTTTGCCACCACCATCGAGGATGAAACCGCTGGCGATATCGCCGGCATCAAAGGCGCCACCATCAAGATCGAGGGCGAATACGCGTTTGGCCTCTTGCGTACCGAGACGGGCGTACACCGCTTGGTGCGCAAATCGCCTTTTGACAGCTCGGGCGGACGCCACACCAGTTTTGCCAGCGTGTTTGTCTATCCCGAGGTGGACGACTCCATCGAGATCGACATCAACCCCGCCGATGTGCGCGTGGACACCTTCCGCGCTAGCGGCGCCGGGGGCCAGCACATCAATAAAACCGACTCGGCGGTACGCCTGACCCATTTGCCCACCGGCATCGTGGTGCAGTGCCAGGACGGGCGCAGCCAGCATGGCAACCGCGACGTGGCCTGGAAGCGCCTGCGCAGCCGCCTCTACGATTTTGAAATGCGCAAGCGCATGGAAGAGCAGCAAAAGCTGGAGGACACCAAGACCGACGTCGGCTGGGGCCACCAGATCCGCAGCTATGTGCTGGACAACAGCCGCATCAAAGACTTGCGCACCAATTACGAAACCTCGGCCACGCAAAAAGTGCTCGATGGCGACCTCGACCCCTTCATCCAAGCCTCGCTCAAACAAGGCGTGTAAACCCATGACCGGCCCGGCCTGTATCGCCCGGCCCCGTCCATCTCAGGAGTGAACCCATGACGCAAGCAACCGACGGCAGCCAAGCCGCAGCCGCTATTTACCGCAAGGACTACCAGGCGCCACCTTTTTGGATCGACACCGTCGATCTGAGCTTTGACCTGGACCCGGCCAAAACCCGGGTGCTGAACAAAATGCGCCTGCGCCGCAACCCGGATGTACCGGTCCAAGCCCTGCGCCTGGATGGTGAAGAACTGAACCTGGCACGCGTGCTGGTCAATGGCCAGGGCACCTCTTTCAAGATGGATGGCGACAAGCTGGTGCTGGAAAACCTGCCTGAAGGCCCAGAGGCTTTTGATCTGGAAATCTTTACCACCTGCGCCCCGGCCAAAAACAGCAAGCTCATGGGCTTGTATGTCAGCAACGATTCGTTTTTCACGCAGTGTGAAGCCGAAGGCTTTCGGCGCATCACCTATTTTCTGGACCGGCCCGATGTGATGGCCAGCTACACCGTCACGCTGCGGGCGGATAAAGCGCTCTACCCGGTCTTGCTGTCCAACGGCAACCTGGTGGAGCAAGGCGCGCTGGACGATGGCCGCCACTTTGCCAAGTGGGTGGACCCGCATAAAAAACCGGCTTACCTTTTCGCTCTGGTAGCGGGCAAGCTGGTGTGCCGCGAGCAGCGCATCACCGCGCGCAGCGGCAGCGAACATGTGCTGCAAGTGTGGGTGCGTCCGGGCGATTTGGACAAGACCGAGCACGCCATGGAATCGTTGATGGCCTCGGTGGCCTGGGACGAAGCGCGCTTTGGCCTGCCGCTGGACCTGGAGCGCTTCATGATCGTGGCCACCAGCGACTTCAACATGGGCGCCATGGAAAACAAAGGCCTCAATATCTTCAACACCAAGCTGCTGCTGGCCAACCCGGCTACGGCCACCGATGGGGATTACGCGAATATCGAAAGCGTGGTGGGCCATGAATATTTCCATAACTGGACGGGTAACCGCGTTACCTGCCGGGACTGGTTCCAGCTCAGCCTCAAAGAAGGCCTCACCGTGTTTCGCGACCAAGAGTTCAGCCAGGATTTAGCGGGCGACGCGTCGGCACGCGCGGTCAAGCGCATTGAAGATGTGCGGCTGTTGCGCACGGTGCAGTTTCCTGAAGACGCAGGCCCCATGGCGCACCCGGTGCGGCCCGACAGCTATGTGGAAATCAATAATTTCTATAGCGTCACCGTGTATGAAAAAGGTGCTGAAGTAGTGCGCATGATGCAGACGCTGGCGACCGATAGCGCAGCCGTGTCGGGCCGCGAAGGTTTTGCCCGAGGTATGAAGCTGTACTTTGAACGGCACGACGGACAGGCCGTGACTTGCGACGATTTTGCACAAGCCATTGCCGACGCCAATCCGCAATCACACCTGGCCGCGCTGCTAGAGCCCTTTAAGCGCTGGTACAGCCAGGCCGGTACGCCGCAACTCACTGCTGGCGGCCTCTATGACGCGGACAAGCAGACTTACCACATGACCTTTATGCAAAACAGCACCGCGCGGCCGGGGCAGCAAGCCAATGCGCCCTTCGTCATTCCGGTCAGCCTGGGCCTGGTGGGAATGCACAGCGGCGCAGCGCTGCCGCTTTTCACAGCGCCCGATGCCACGCCCACCGACAACCATTTGCTGGTGATGTCTGCGCAAGACTTAGAGATCACGTTCTACCAAGTCGCCGAGGAGCCGGTGCCCTCGGTGCTGCGCGGTTTTTCCGCGCCGGTGGTGCTGCACTGCGAATACAGCGATGCGCAATTGCTAGTCTTGCTGGCGCATGACGCAGATCCCTTCAACCGCTGGGAAGCCGGGCAGCGCTTGGCCATGCGCCGCGCGCTGGCGGCGATTGCAAACGGCACTACGCCAGAGCAGGTTTTGGACAGCGCATTTGTAGAAGCCATGCGCCAGGTGTTGCGCCACCCCGGACTGGACGCAGCCTTCAAAGAACTTACGCTCACTTTGCCATCCGAAGCCTACATCGCCGAGCAATTGCCCCAAGTAGACCCGCAGCAAGTGCACGCGGTGCGCGAAGCCATGCGCCTGCAAATGGCGCGCGCCCTGCATGCCGATTGGCAATGGGCGTTTGAGGCGCACCGCCATAACGGCGCCTTCAAACCGGATGCCTTGTCGGCAGGTCGCCGCGCTCTGGCTGGGCAGGCCCTTGTTTATTTGTGCTTGGCCGGCGTGGCCGACCAGGACATGCAATGGCAAGGCACCGCGCTGCGTAGCTTTGGAGCCGCCAGCAATATGACCGACCGCTTTAACGCGCTGAACGCGCTAGTAGGCAGCGGCAGCGCTTTGGCAGCGCAGGCACTGGCGCAGTTCCACACCTTGTTCAAAAACGAGGCGCTGGTGATCGACAAATGGTTTGCCATCCAGGCCGGCACTTGTGACCGGGGCGGGCAGGTGCTGCGCGAGGTGCGCCAGTTGATGGAGCACCCCGACTTCACTTTGCGCAACCCCAACCGGGCGCGCAGCCTGATTTCTGTCTATTGCAACAACCCCGGCGCCTTCCACCGGCCCGATGCCGCGGGCTATGTGTTCTGGAGCAAGCACGTGGCCGATCTGGACGCTATCAACCCGCAAGTGGCCGCCCGCTTGGCGCGCACGCTGGACCGTTGGGCCCAACTGGCCGAGCCCTACCGCAGCGGCGCCCGCGAGGCCTTGCTGCGCGTTGCCGCCAAGCCTGATTTAAGCAATGATGTGCGCGAAGTGATTGACCGGGCACTGTCCATTTAGGCCCTGCGCCAAAGCCGCCCCACCCGTTTGGAGAACATGAACATGGCCAAATCCATATCCCTCACACGCTATCTGGTGGAACAACAACGGGTGGATGGGCTCATTCCCTCGCAACTGCGTTTGCTACTCGAAGTGGTCGCCAGGGCCTGTAAAAGCATTAGCCACTCAGTGAACAAAGGCGCTTTGGGCGAAGTGCTCGGCAGCGCTGGCAGCGAAAACGTGCAAGGCGAAATACAGAAAAAACTGGACATCATCGCTAACGAAGTGCTGATCGAAGCCAATGAATGGGGCGGC
>Ga0209358_10000794_pt1 | contig 26899 bp, 25 predicted proteins | sample LauGreFa1BDMLBSN_2_FD_187574 | JGI IMG/M metagenome (GOLD analysis project Ga0209358, IMG submission 187574) | Freshwater lake microbial communities from Lake Michigan, USA - Fa13.BD.MLB.SN (SPAdes) (version 2) | ecosystem: Environmental > Aquatic > Freshwater > Lake | place: Lake Michigan, USA...
AAAACACTCAATCCAAGTTCTTTGGCAAACTGGTTCATCTTTCTCAGCACCAGTTGAATTACCGTCACATATTCATACCCTTCCATTTATCGACGATATGATTTCTGCCTATGCTGCTTCAGATCTAGTTATTTGTAGATCAGGTGGTGGAACAGTAGCAGAATTAGCTGTATGTGGTAAGCCATCTATTCTTATTCCATTACCAGGGGCGGCTAATAATGAACAGGAAGAAAATGCACATGTCATGGAAATTCATGGAGCAGCTCAATTGGTACATGATAATGCATTAGAAACTGAGCTAGAATACATTATAAATCGATGTATAAATAATCCAGAATTATTGGAAACCATGAGCTATAATGCAACATTGATGGGTAAACCTCTAGCTACAACAAAAACTGCTAATTTAATTGAGACTATATTATAAGTATTTAGAAATATTATCCTATTATTTCTTAGTTTTTACTATTCTGCTTTATATTTCTAAAAATTGGCATAAAAGTAGGGTAATTTGATTAAAGATATGATGATATATCTTTTTCTTTTGAAAGTTTAGGACAAACAAATGAATGCTTCAAAGTTATCAATAGTTCATAGTATAAGAATACTACTTTTGGTATGTTCTTGTATCGGAGTTTTTGTAGCAGATAATACTGCATATAGCCAAGCTTCTATTGTTAGGAATAGATTGCAATCTGTTGCAATGGGCAAAATAGATGAAGTTAAAAAAGAGTTACCAGATTTATTAGCTGAATTTCCAGACGATCCAGGTATTCAGTTTTTGCATGCATCTGTATTAGAAGATCTAAATAAATCTTTGCCTATTTATCAAAAGATTGTCAGCGGAAAACCCGATTGTGAATGGGCAGATGATGCGCAATGGAGAATTGTTCATTATTATACAATGAAGAGAGATACAAATAGAGCAAGAGCTGAATTACAAAATTATCGTAAAAATTATCCTCAATCCGAATTCCTCTTAAGTGCCTATGATTTGATTCGAGCAACTGTTGGAGCAGGTAAATTTATTGTTGAAAGCTCAGAGTCTAAAGGTAAGACTATAAGCCAATTATCAAATTCTAAAAGCATTCCAGAAAAAAAAGGAATTGACTCATCGGTCATTACAAAATCATCAAGTAAGACATCTACTACTAAATCTGAAACTCCAATAAAGCCGAATGATAGTAAATCTTCTAAATCTGATAGTATTTCTTCTTCAAAAAAAATAGAAGCTGCAGAAATTGTAAAATCTGGTAAATCAGAGACAATATACACGCTTCAGGTAGGAGTATTTAAAACTCTAAAAGCTGCAGAAACAGAATTAGCAGATTATACACAAAAAAGATTGCGTTGTTCTATTATAGATAGAAAACTTGCGGATGGATCAATGCGATATGTAGTAGCAATTGGTGAATATAAGTCAAAAAAGAATGCAGAAGATGCAATTGAAATTGTAAAGGAACAATGTAATTGTAGTCCTCTTATCATTCAAAAGCCATAATCAAACAACTTTTGTGCCTTTAATCCATACATTTTTGGTGTGATTAACTCCAAAATGATATAATAATTCCGGATATGTGCGAGTATTCAGCATTTGGAAGTCAGCGCTCTTCCCTATTTCCAAACTACCACACTCATCCCCTATATTTAATGCATATGCGCCGTGCAGAGTAGAAGCCATAATTGCTTCTTCTATAGACATTCCCATGTTTGTAGTAGCCAAAGATAATATGATCTGCATATTTTCAGTAAAACAAGATCCAGGATTACAGTCTGAAGCCAAGGCAATTGTCATTCCACTATCTATCATAAGTCTTGCTGGTGCATAAGGTAAATGTAGTGTATACGCTGTACCAGGTAATAATGTACCTATAGATCCATTTCTCATCATTGACTCTATTCCATTTTGGCTAATATATAGTAAATGGTCTGCAGAAATAGCTTTCAGAGAACCTGCCATTTCGGCTGCTCCGAATGGACTTAATTCATCAGCATGAACTTTGATTTTAAACCCTAATTCTCTTGCTGTATTAAGTATTTTTTCAGATTGCTGAATTGTAAAATATCCAGTATCGGTAAATACATCACAAAACACTGCTAATTGTTCTTCCTTTACAGCAGGCAACATATCTTTACATATTATATCTACATATAAGTCTGGATTATGTCTATATTCTGGTGGAATATCATGGGCACCTAAAAATGTAGGTATAACTCGCAATGGAACTTCATTATTTACAATTTTAATTGCTTTTAATAATGTAAGTTCTGATTCAAGAGTAAGGCCATATCCACTTTTCATCTCGATTGTAGTTGTTCCATATTTCATCGCATTCATCGCTAAATCAATTCCTTGATTAGCTAATTGATCTATTGATGCAGCCCTAACTGCACGTACTGTATTGAGTATACCGCCACCTTCCGCGGCAATCGTCTGATAAGAAACACCTCTTAATCTTCTTGCAAATTCATCTGATCTATTTCCTGCAAAAACGCAATGTGTATGAGAATCTACAAAGCCAGGCATAATTACTCGTCCTTGCGCATCAACTAACTCATCATAAACACTTTCTTCTGGCAAAGCAGATTCCGTTCCAATCCACAGTATTTCCTCATCAAATAGCATAGCAGCATTATTGATGATAGATAAGTCACCCATAGAATCCAGAATATTGGGTGTACCAGATATTTTAGAAGAACAAGTGAGCAAAGCTCCAATATTTCTTATGAGAGTCTTTTTCATTATCTATACTCCTAAATCTGATGGATTTATATGAAATGATGATAATATTTCTAGATTTTCATCTGTATCCGGATTTTTTCCATTGATATCAAAATAGGAACGCAAAGCTATTGTTCTTTCTTTAATCAAGGTGACAATTTCTGTTTCATATCCTTTTATGATAGATGATAAGAAATAGAAACTTCTTTTATCTGGAAATAAATCTGGATTCATTGAAAAATGAGTACATGCTTCAATCATTTCTTGTTCATCCATATGAACATCATCAGTTACCCACTGGTTTAATGTGCTTATCATGATTGGTATTCCAGATTTATTTAGTGAAATCATTAATAAGTGAGAATATCCTTTAGGATGATATTTGAACGTATGGAAATGCCCATATTCTCCATTCCTATGTCCATGAAAAAATACTCTGTATCCTGAAATCTCATCATGCACCCCTTTTGGATGAGGATAATGATGATCAACATCTCTTTTAAATCTTCTTCCCTGTAATACTAAAGATATGACATTCTTTTTCTGTTTTTGCAATGCTAATAGTAAATTTCCAGCATCTGATAATGCCTTAGCCCTATCAGAATCATGGAATATATATGCTTGTTTTCCAATCAAATGTGAATACATAGCAGAATATGCTAAAAAAGATAAAAAAGTCCTACGTTTCATACATTACCATATAGTATAAAAAAAGCGCTCTTGAACATATTCAACAGCGCTATCAATATCATGTATATATATTATTTAGGATTACATGGATTTGTGGCTTTGTGATGTTTTTTTCCTTTCTTGGAATGCTTTGGAGCACAATCACTTTTTGGAGCACAATCGCCCTTAGGAGCGCAAGCAGACTTTGGACTACATTTTGGTTTACATTTACCAGGATTAGCTTGAATATTACCAATCTGGACCATAAATGCGACAACTAAAGCAATAATTGAAATATTCTTCATGAATATATCCTGTAAAAAATGGGTAAAAATTAGATTTCAGATGAAATCCATAAAATATCGTCTATTCCTTCATGATAATTTACCAAACGTGATGCCACAAATAAATAATCAGAAAGCCTATTCAAAAACTGAATAATTGTGCCATTGATTACTTCTGTTTCAGATAAAGAAACTACGGCTCGTTCTGCTCTTCGGCATACTGTTCTAGCATGATGAAGATGTGCTGCAGCTGAACTTCCACCAGGCAAAATAAATGATTTTAACTCAGGTAAATCAACTTGATATGAATCAATATAATGTTCTAATAAAGAAATATGCTTTTGTAATATCTGTGGTGTTTTATCTCTAAAAGCTGAATCGTGTGTAGTAGCTAAATCAGATCCAACTGTAAACAATAATGATGAAATTGATAATAAATGTTCAGATATTGTTTTATTCATTGAATGTGTCAGTGCAATGCCAATAATTGCATTTAATTCATCTACGGTTCCATAAGCATCTATTCTTAAAGAATTTTTTTTCACTCTTGTCCCACCAAACAAACCAGTAGTTCCATCATCACCAGTTTTTGTATAAATTTTCATATATATGTGCTCCTTAAAAGTTAGATAGAATTATGGTTTGTGGATAATGCTTTTTCGGCAGCCCTTAACGTTTGAGACATCAAAGTACTGATAGTCATTGGTCCAACGCCACCAGGAACTGGAGTATATGCAGAACTTACTGCAAAAGCATCTGGATGTATATCTCCGATTCCACCAGCATGATAGCCTGCATCAACCAATACTGAACCTGGTTTTACCCAATCAGCTTGAACAAAACAAGGTTTTCCTACAGCTGCTATAACAATATCAGCTTGTTGAATATGTGCTTGAATATTTTGGGTTCTTGAATGACAAATTGTAACAGTACAATCTTTATTCAGCAGCATAGCTGCCATAGGTTTTCCAAGTATAGGACTTCTGCCCAACACAACAGCATGCTTTCCTTTACATTGAATATCATAATGAGATAATAGTGTCATAATGCCTTGAGGAGTAGCAGAGCCATATGCCTCAATATTCATAGACATACGACCATATCCTAAGCACGTTACTCCATCTACATCCTTATCTAATGAAATAGTATCAAAACATTGTCTTTCATCTATATGAGATGGAACTGGATGTTGTAATAATATACCATGTACATTAGGATTTGCATTAAGATCATTGATAATATCAATTAATTGTCTAGTTGTAGTATGTTCATCTAATTCAATACATAAAGAATCCATTCCAATTCTTCTGCATGCATTACCTTTCATTTTTACATACGTTGCACTAGATGGATCATTACCAACCAATATTGTAGCCAAAATTGGAATACGCCCTGGATTTTGCATGATAAGTTGCGCAGTTCTTTGTGAAAGAGCATGCTCTGTTTGCTTAGCAAGCAATTTACCATCTAAAATTTGAGGACTCATATATTTTTGGAGTAAAGTAAAAGGATATCATACAAACTAATGATTTGCACTTTATCTGCTATATGTTTTCCTGAGCGAATAAAAATTCAGTTGGCATTGTAGAATCATTTCTACAAACTATAGATTTCATTGCGGCTGGAATAAAGGCACTATAACCTGAATTAATGATACAATCACCTTGATGAGTTGGAATAATCAAAGGTGCCCCACCAATCACTGTAATCAGTCCTGCTTTATTCTGTAATGAACATTCTATATGTGCATGTTCTATAGAAAAATGAGAAAGACAAAAGTACTGAGAAGTGATTAAATCAGTTTTACTAATTCCTGTTTTAACTGTCATAGGTTTTACATCTACTTTTGCAATATTAGAAGCATATTCAATCATTGAAATAATTCCCTTTTCAATATGCAATTCTCTTGGATTTCCATCGCTTCCATAGCGATCCCAATCATACAATCTATATGTAGTATCACTTGTTTGTTGTAATTCATATAACACAATTCCTGGTCCAATAGCATGAATCGTCCCAGCAGGAACATAGATAAAATCTCCCTTTTTCACTTTCACTTTATGTAATAACTCTATATCATTACCAGAGTTAAGAGCGTATTGATATTGTTGTTTAGAGACTCCATTTTTCAAACCATATACAATTTCAGCATCTGGTTCAGCTTTTAGAATATACCAACATTCAGTTTTTCCTCTTGGCTCACCTTCTAGAACATCTGCAAGAGTATCATCAGGATGAACTTGAACTGAAAGCCATTCTCTGGCATCCAACAACTTTACAAGTAAAGGAAATTCACTATGCTCTTGATTATTCCCAGTCATTTCTAATGGATATTTTTTGATTAATTCTTCCAAAGTTAATCCTACATATACTCCATTGGAAATACAATTTTTAGAATAGATTTCCCAAGATTCTCCGATATGCAATGAATCTACAGACTGCTGTTTTAACTCTGAAATTGCAGAGCCACCCCATATTTTTTCGAACAAAGCTGATGAGAATTGTAATGGATAAGGAATAAATGTGTTATTGATTGCATTCATAGACTATTTATTTGGAAATATAAGAACCAATACTAGAGAATAGACTAAACCAACAAATAATAATAGTAATAACTATTGATGATACATAGCGTCCATACGCTTTTTCAACAAAAGCATGTCCTACAATTGCGTAAGACGCAAGGATATAAGACATAATCCACAGTACATTTACTCTACTTAATACAGCAAACACAAATGGATGATCTGTAGGAATAATTGCTAATCCGGCATGAATTCCAAAACGTAAATCAGAAAATATAAACTGGAAGAAACCATTAATCAATGTGCCTAATGCATAGCACCCAGAGGCATAAGCACCTAAAGCAGTAATCACATATAATGGTTTTTTTTGTGTTCCTAATAACCAATGGAATACTGTTAAAAGTGCACCAAAAGCAAGTATTCCTGCAAATGAGGTAAAAAGAGTAGATAGCAAAACTTGGCTAAATTCAAGCTGTCCAACAGATGGCATTCCATTTTCAGAGCCAATTAATTGTTTTTTAGACATCCAAGGAGACATCATTGCAATATTCTGTTTTATTAGAACTGGATTTAACCTATGCAAATAAGCAATACTTATTGATGCTATTGTTTCTGATAAACTTGCTGCAACAAGAACTTTATATGGTTCTTGTATGGAAGACATTCCGAATTCATGAGGGTTCTTAACAATGCTAATAAAACCTTTCATCCAAGAATATTTGGACTGGAGAGTATTTGTCATAAAAACTATGAATGTATAGTGGGTTGCATGTCTATTGGTAAAGCAATGCGAATTGATTCATGAACTGCATCCATTAGAATCTTTTCAGCTTGTTTATCTTCTTGCTGTAACGATGGGAATGGCTCTTGTATAGATAATACGGTATGGCCCGGTTTGAAAAACATTCCAGACTTTGGCATAATTTTCTGAGCACCTATTAATGCTATTGGAATAATTGGTTTTTTTGAACGAGCAGCTAATAAAAATGCTCCTCTCTTAAATAAACCAAGCCTACCATCTTTAGATCTAGTTCCTTCTGCAAAAACTATAACACTTTCTCCAGACTGAACGGCATAGATAGCTTCTTGAATACTTTTCATAGCATTTCTTGGATCATCCCTATCAATTGCTATAAAGGGGGATGCTTTCATACTCCATCCAAGAAAAGGTATCTTTTCTAAATTCCTTCTATACATGATACGCACATTATCTGGTAAACTTGCTAAAAGAATAGGAATATCAAAATAGCTTGTATGATTAACAATATAAATCCTACTATCTAAGCCTTGTAAATGCTCTAAACCTTCTATTGTTACGGAAACTCCTGCACAATATAATAATGCTGAAGACCATTGTTTTGCCAAAGAAAAATAGAATGAATGCTTTAGTCTACACGCAAAGCCTAATAGTGCTAACGTTGAATATGCAATCGTAACAAGTATGATTGCTATACTTCTTAACATAAACTCAATATATGAAGTTAATCCATTCTTCATAATGCTTCAATTGTATTCAGTGAATCTGATTGTAATTGCGAACTTCCACCTTGATTCTCTTCATTATGGACTTGTACTTCTGAAGATATTACTCCATCCCTTAGTGTAATTATTTTTTCTGCCATTCTTGCAACATCTATGCTATGAGTTGCTATCAATAATGTTAATGTTCTTTCTTGCCTAATCTTTTTAATTAAGTCCAAAACAGCAACCGTATTTGCTGAATCCAAATTACCGGTAGGTTCATCGGCTATGATAATTGAAGGTTCATTTATTAAAGCCCTTGCTATTGATATTCTTTGTTGCTCTCCGCCTGATAATTCAGAAGGACGATGATCTTTTCTATGCAGCATTCCTACTTTTTCACATAGGGCTAAAGCTTTTTTTTCTACATTAGATACCTTTTCTCCTGCAATTAAAGCAGGCATCATGATATTTTCTAAAGCAGAAAACTCTGGTAATAAATGATGAAACTGAAAGATAAATCCAATATGCTTATTTCTTAATTCAGCAGCTTGCTTCTTTTTTAAAGATGAATATAGATGTTGTTTTCCCGCTGGATAAAATCCAGTAACAGAACCAGTATCTGGTGTATCCAGTAAGCCAAGAATATGTAATAATGTACTTTTACCTGCGCCAGATGGGCCCATAAATGCAATAAATTCACCTTCTTTAATTTCTAAGGATATACCCTTTAAAACAGGTGTATCATTATCCGAATGTAAAGAATACGATTTAACTAGTGAATCAGCTTTTAGTATTGTATTCATAATCACGTTAAAATTGTTCTAAGACCCGAATATCATTTTCATACAGAGCTCGAATATCATCAATTCCGGTGGCTAACATAGTAACTCTTTCTATACCAAATCCAAAGGCAAATCCACTGTATTCTTCTGGATCTATGCCACAATTTTTTAAAACTTGTGGATGAACCATACCGCAACCACAAATTTCTAGCCATCCAGAATGTTTACATATACGACAGCCTTTGCCACTGCATAAATAGCATGATATGTCTACTTCTGCACTTGGTTCTGTAAATGGGAAATATGAAGGACGAAATCTAAAATGGGAATTATTACCATACATTTGTTTAGCAAAAGCAACAATTGTCCCTTTTAAGTCTGCAAATGTTACATGTTTATCTATATATAATCCCTCAATTTGATGAAATTCAGCTAAAGATCTTGCTGATAAGGCTTCATTCCTATAAACTCTTCCGGGCATAATTGATCTAATAGGAATGGAATGAGACTTCATCATTCTAATCTGAACTGGAGAAGTATGAGATCGCAATAAGATATCTCCACGCGGATCATCGATAAAAAATGTATCCTGCATATCCCTTGCAGGATGATCTTCTGCAAAATTTAATGCTTCATAATTATGATAGTCATCTTCAATATCAATGCCCTCTGCTACAGTAAATCCCATGCCTTCAAAAATAGATATAATTCTATCCAGAGTTTTTTTAATTGGATGAATATGCCCTTTTAATGGAATTCTTCCTGGCAAAGAAGTATCAATCAATGGAACAGAAGATTCTTCGGCTTCAAGGTTTTCTTTATATTCCTTAAACTTTGCCTCTACATATTGTCTTAACTCATTAATAAGTTTACCAATTGCAGGCTTTTCTTCTTTGGGTATTTCTCTTAAAGAATCAACTAATAAAGGCAAAGTACCCTTTTTGGTTAAATGCTTTAATCTAAATTGTTCTAAAGATTCCGCATCTTTTATAGTTGCAAAGTCTTGTTCAATATTCTGTTTGATAAAAGATATATCAGCAATCATAAATGTGTACAATAATCTGAATCAAAAAAAAAGGGCGCTCATAAAAAGAACGCCCTTAAACATACGGAAATCAATAAAGTTATCCAATTGCAGAGCGTACAATACGCTTGAAAATAGATGGCTGATTAGCAGCCAAATCAGCAAGAACTTTACGATTGATTTGAATATTCTTTAGCTTGAGTGCATGCATCAAACGAGAATAGGTTGTACCATTCAAACGAGCACCTGCATTAATACGAACAATCCATAATCTGCGGAAAGTACGTTTTTTTGTACGGCGATCGCGATATGCGTACTGTAAACCTTTTTCAATGTGATTCTTGGCAATTGTCCAAACTTTACTACGCGCACCCCAATATCCTTTAGCAAGTTTTATAAACTTACGGCGGCGGCGATGCGATGCTACTTTGTGCGTGGAACGTGGCATAATGCCCTCCTACAAAAATTTATTATAAAATGCGATTGATGGGGAGCTTCGCTAAAATCCCAATCAACCTGCTTATAACCTAATATCTTACGATAATGTACAGGGGCGGTTAATTCCTGTAACAATGTACAATTAACGTAGACACAATAGACGTTTGATATTTTGCTCATCTGCCACGCTAACTAAAGCGGGCATACGTAACAAACGCTTACGCTTACGTGTCTTGTGAGTCAGAATGTGATTTTTAAAAGCACGATTACGACGGACATGTCCTGCCCCCGTAATTGAAAAGCGCTTTTTTGCACCACTATTCGTTTTCATTTTAGGCATCGTATGATCCTGAAAAACGATGAAACATTGATTGCTTTCATGCAAAAACAATCTACAATAATAAATTTCTAGAATTACTGCTTCATGAAGTAGTTATTCTTCTTTCTTAGTTTTCTTAGCCTTTTCAGGGGCTAGAATCACTGTAAGTGTTCTACCCTCTGGATGAATAGGCTGATCTATCTTCGAACAATCTTCAAGTGCCACAACAAATCTTTGTAATAAAGCTAGACCTATTTCTTGATGCATAATCTCACGACCTTTAAACATCACTGTTGCTTTTACTTTATCACCATCCGCCAAGAACTCACGGGCATGCCTTGTCTTAAAATCAAAATCATGAGTATCTGTTCTCCACTTGAAACGAACTTCTTTCAACTGAGCATGATGCTGAGCCTTTTTTTGAATCTTTTCACGCTTCTGGAGCTCATATGCAAATTTTCCATAATCTATTATCTTACAAACAGGTGGATCTGCCTGCTGAGCAATCTCTACAAGATCTTTATCTTGTTCAAATGCTAAATCAATAGCATCTTTCGTTGCCATTACCCCAAGCATTTTACCTTCTTCATCAACAACTCTTACCTGAGGAACTCGGATTTCATCATTAATTCTGTTTTTTCTTTGCTTCTCATTATTTGGCTGCTCTCTCTCGCGAGGCATTCTAGGGCCAGAAGGCCTTGCACCTACAGGGCGCGCACCACCTGGAGTAAAACCTCCGGGACGAGGAGCACCACCAGATTGAAATGGTGGACGTGAGCCGCTTTGTTGGGTACCACCAGGACGTTGTTGCTGGGATGAATCTGAATTTCCCCTATTGGGTTGAAAAGGAGTTGCCAAAAAGAACCTGCTGAGAAATAATAAAATATAGATTGTAACTGTGCAAACTTACAGTTATGACATCTAAAATACAAAAAAGCAATGTTATAAAAGAGTAGTTCTATACTATAAATCTGTGATTTCTTTACATTTGTAGGTAAATATCTGTTTTTAATCTTGTATTACTGCTTAGAACATGAATGATAATCAAAGAAATGATCAGGAACAAAGGCGTCTTGAAGAGCTTCACGAGTTATATAGTAGAGGCATAAATCCCTATCCCCATGAATTCAATCGCACTCATACTTCTTTACATATAGTCTCGCACTTTAATGATGAACATCCAGAAGAATTTAGCAATGTTGCCGTTGCTGGCAGAATCATGGCTATGAGAAAAATGGGGAAAGCATCTTTTTTACATATTCAAGATCAATATGGTAGAATTCAGATTTATCTTAAGCAAGATGAATTACCTGATTTTTATTCCTATCTGAATTTATTAGATATTGGTGACATTATTGGTATACAAGGATTTGTTTTTAGGACAAGAATGGGTGAAATAAGTGTTCATGCAATGAATGCTACATTATTAACTAAATCTTTAAGGCCAATTCCTATCGCTAAAGAGGAAAAAGATGAAGATGGAAATAAAATTGTCTATGATGCTTTTTCTGATAAAGAGCTTCGTTATCGAAAGCGCTATGTAGATTTGATTGTTAATCCAGAAATACGTCATGTTTTCGAAAAAAGATCAAAGATCATAAGTGCTATGCGCCGTTATTTTGATGACATGGGTTATATGGAAGTAGAAACTCCTATTCTTCAACCTCTTTATGGTGGTGCAAGTGCCCGGCCTTTTATTACCCATCATAATGCTTTAGATTTTGATCTTTATCTACGAATTGCAATCGAATTATACTTAAAAAGATTAATTGTTGGCGGTTTTGAGGGTGTATACGAAATCAGCAAAAATTTCAGGAATGAGGGTATGGACAGAACTCATAATCCAGAATTTACGATGATGGAAATTTATATAGCTTACAAAGATTATAATTGGATGATGAATATGGTTGAAGATCTCTTTGGTCATATTTGTGAATATGCTTTGGGGATAAAAGAAGTTAACCATGGCAATAAAATTCTCGACTTTAATAAGCCTTTTAGAAGAGCCAAAATGTTTGACTTGTTTTTTGAATATACTGGCAAACATCTTAAAGGATTAAATAGAGCTGAATTATTACAGTCTGCAAGAGAATTACAAGTTGAAATACCCAGTGATGCAAGTGCAATGAAGATTCTAGATGAAATATTTAGTCAAAAAGTTGAACATCATCTTATTCAGCCAACTTTTGTTATTGATTATCCTGTTGAAATGTCTCCGCTAGCTAAAAAACATAGAACTGAAGATGGATTAGTTGAACGATTTGAATTATTTGTTAATGGTAATGAAATTGCAAATTGTTTTACAGAGTTGAATGATCCGATTGATCAGAGGAAACGCTTGGAAGATCAAGCACTGGTAAGGGCTGATGGAGATGAAGAAGCTATGATTTTAGATGAAGATTTTATACAATCTATAGAAGTAGGAATGCCTCCCACTGCTGGACTTGGAATTGGAATTGATAGGCTGGTAATGCTACTTACAAATCAAGAATCCATCAGAGATGTATTATTCTTCCCTACAATGAGACCTGAATAACAATTGAGTAAGGATTGTAGAAATGCAATCCTTACTTTACATTCTTTTGTACATGTCAAACTGTGCTATTCCAATTCTTTGTAAGAAATGCTTTAAAGACACCCACAATACACCAAATCCATAAATAGAACTACGCTTAAAATTAATGCTTGATGCTTCTGCAAAATATTTGGTTGGACAAGTAACTTCACCTATAGAAAATCCAGCATACACAATTTGCGATAACATTTGATTATCAAAAACAAAGTCATCAGAATTAGCTTCTAAATGCAATGTCATTATTACTTCTTTAGAAAAAGCACGATAACCTGTATGATATTCACTTAATTTTTCACCAATTAATATATTTTGGAACAATGTCAAAAAACGATTAGCTATGTATTTATACATCGGCATACCACCTTTTAAAGCGCCCTTACCTAAAATTCTTGATCCTAATACAACTGGGTATAATTCCTGAGCAATGATACTTGCCATAGCTGGAATTAACATTGGTGTGTACTGATAATCAGGATGTAACATGATAATAACATCGGCTCCTAATGATAATGCATGAGCATAGCACGTTTTTTGATTACCTCCATATCCCCTATTTTTCTGATGTTTTATGATATGCTTAATTCCAAGCCTTTCTGCAACTTTTATCGTATCGTCAGGACTATTATCATCAACCAATACAACATCGTCTACTATATCAAATGGAATTTCATTATAGGTTTTCTCTAGTGTTTTAGCTGCATTATAAGCTGGCAAAACAACAACAATTTTTTTATTATGAAGCATGGAATTATTCCGCCGACTTTGTAAGGTTGTAATAATAATCACAAAAATAGAGTATTATGATTCAGACTATCAAAAAATTATCTAAAGTCGCTTTATTTTTAAGCACCATCATTATATATGTAATATTGGGTTTTATCTTCATTACTACTATTCCATATGCTTTTTACACAGAAATATATGATATTCAAAAACCATTACCTTTTCATGGAAATACATGGTTGAACCCCTATACATCATGCACTTTTGATAATGATAATACAGCATGGAAAAAGTCGAATTTTCATGGGCATTCTAAAGAATGGGGCGGCTTAACAGATGGCAAGACAGACAAAGATGTCTTTTTTAAAAAATACAAATCAATGGGCTATCATTCGATTGGACTGTCAAATTATCAATATATTTCTTCTGATTTTGCAAAAGATAATGGTTTTGTACCATGCTATGAACATGGATATAATGTTTGGAAAAGACATCATGTCTGCATTGGAGCTCAGAATGTAGTATGGCTAGACTTTATATGGGGACAAACTCTCCATCATAAACAGACTATGATTAATATTCTTAAACCAAGTGTACAAGTTTTAGCATTAGCACATCCAAAATTCAGGAACAGTTTTGATCCAGAAGATTTTGCATACTTAAGTAATTATGATTGCATAGAAGTATTGAATCATTATCGAACAAGTGATATTCATTGGGACTCTGCTTTGTCTAATGGCCATAAAGTGTGGATTGTAGCTGATGATGACACTCATAATGTTCTTGATTCTGGTGAAACTGGTGTTTGTTGGACAATGATTTATGCACCCAATAATGGAAATCAGCAAGAAATCACTCAAGCATTAAAAAATGGACAAGCCTTTGGAGTTCAAGGTAAGCAAGGGAAAATGGATATATTCCCCAAACTGATTCATCTATCAGATAGTATCTATTCTATAAATATGATGGATACTGTTGAATCTATATCACTGATTGGACAATATGGAAAGAAACTTGCAATCTCTTTGAATTCAAATCATATAGACTATAGATTGAAAAAAACCGATACCTATATAAGAGCAATAATCAAAACTCCACAAACTACCTTATGGCTAAATCCTGTTTTAAGGGATAGCAAAACGGCGATCTCAAGGAAGAATGACCTTCATACAATTCTCTACCGACTTCTTTGGATTACAGGATATGCACTACTTATTGTTTTGGTTTGGAAGAAAAAAAGGACAAAAATTGACTCTTAATCTTCTTCTCTTATATTTTTTTTAGTACCAGAATATAATTCAAATTCAAGAAGACGACAATCTATATCGGCATTAAATAATTCTATCTTTCTTTTTGTTCGCAAGCCAATTGATTTTGCAGCTTTTACATTACCAGTAAATATATAACCATTATATCCAGAACAAGATTGTTTTAAAAAGTCTCCTATTCTTTTATATTCTGCTTCAAGTTCGGTCTCTTCGCCCATTCTATCCCCATATGCAGGATTCATAATTACAGTACCGGGCCCTTCAGGCAAATGCACACTAGCAAAATCTCCTACAGAAAAATCTATATACTCTAAAACACCAGCATTTTCAGCATTTTCTTTTGCTATTCTAATTGCTCCTGGATGAATATCAGATGCAATAATTCGCCCCTTTTCAATTGTTTTTTTGGCAGTATTAGCATCAGAAAGCAAATGGTGCCACAATTGTTTATCGTATCCATATACATGCATAAATCCAAAATTTTTTCTGTATAAAGCAGGAGCAGTTTCAGTTGCCATTAAAGCTGCTTCTATTGCTAATGTGCCACTACCACACATCGGATTTACAAAGGGCATAGATTCAGGCAACCAATTGGATGCAAAAATAGTTACAGCCGCTAAGTTTTCTCGCATTGGGGCTCGCCAAGGATTTAATCGATACCCTCTCTTATGCAAAGGTGATCCAGACATATCAACATAAATTGCACATTTAGAACCATGCCAATACAAAAAGATAACTGCTTTGTCCTGCTCGGATCCACTATTTGGCCTAATGCCCATTTTATTTCGAATACGATCTACAATCGCATCTTTACATTTTTGTTGAGCAAATTGAGTATTTGTGATAGCCGGTGTATCTACAGATGAAATAACTGTAAAATACCCATCATCTGGAAGAATATCTTCCCAGGGTAACGATGAAATACTTCGATATAAATCCAATGGAGTTTTTACATAGAATTCTTTTAATAAAAGTAAAACCCTAGAAGCTATTCTAGAATGCAAACAAATTGCCATAGATTCACGAATTCCCCCTTTTACAAAGATTCCAGTATCTGTTGTTTTTTCTACTGAAAATCCTAATGAGTGAATCTCTTGTTCAAGAAAAGATGCCATTCTTAATGGACAAGTAAGTAGTATTGATTGCGAATCGATTAAAGAAGATGACATAAAGTTCTTTATATGCTGATGAGTATTACCGAGACGATAAAGGAATATTTAGTGTAAATATAGGTATTCTGCAATAGTATCATTCTTTTGGATGAAGGAGAGATTAATACTTAACAGCAATATTTTCCCTATTTTCGCCTAAGTAATTAGAAACGATGATAATACACAACACCAGAACATGGACATTTCAGTAATTATTGTTAATTATAATGTTAAGGATTTCCTTGTACAATGTTTGAACTCGGTTCACATTGCTTTACAGGGCATAGATTCAGAAATTATTGTAATTGATAATAATTCAACTGATGGATCAAAGGAATACTTTTCTGATAAATTTACTGATATACATTTTGAGTGGCTAAAGAATAATATCGGTTTTGGGGCAGCCAATAATATTGGTATTCAACAAGCAAAAGGGAAATATATACTCTTATTAAATCCAGATACAATAGTTCATGAGTTAACATTAAAGCACATGCTGGAATATATGAACTTACATATAGATACTGGCATTGCCGGATGTAGAGTTCTTAATGCTGACGGCAGTTTTCAAATTGCTTGCAGAAGAGGTTTTCCTAGTCCATGGGCATCTTTTTGTAAATTATTCGGATTACAATCATTATTTCCATCTTCAAAATTTTTTGCTGGGTATAATCTAACCTATAAAAATATCTATGAAACATATGAAGTTGATGCTTTGATTGGCGCATTTATGTTTTGTAGACGCGAAGTATTAGAACACATTCATGGTTTTGACACTGATTTCTTTATGTATGGTGAAGATTTAGATTTATGTTATAGAGCCCAACAATTAGGTTGGAAAGTTACATATGTTCATGAACCAACAATAATTCACTTTAAAGGTGAAAGTACTAAAAGAAGCTCTTTAAATGCAATCCATGTGTTTTATTCCTCTATGGAAATCTTTGCAAAGAAGCACTTTAATAATTCAACTCTCTTTCTTTTTTTCTTAAGGATTGGCATTTGGCTTCGAGCATCATTTGCTTCAGTTTTCTATTTTGCTGAACAAGGATTATTTATGATTGGTGACATTCTTGTTGTTATTGCATCAATAATGTTAGCCACTCATATTAGATTTGGGAATCCATTTTCATTTCCAGAATATGCATATCCAATGGTATTTTTCTCAAGTAGCTTGATTGCACTTGGTTGTCTGTTATTTGCTGGTGCATATTTTGAATATTCTGGAAAACTAAAACCAGTTGTAACAGGATACTTTGCCTCTTTTTTTATATTGTCATCACTCACCTATTTTTTTAAAGAATATGCCTTTAGCCGAGGCGTATTATTAATGACTATCGGATTTTCTTTGTCTTTTTCTGTAGGACTCAGACTTTTATGGCATCTATATCATACCCTATTTGGAAACAAATCTGATAAACGAATTATACTTCTTGGAACAAATGCTCATGAACATGAAATAGTGAATGCATTGCAGTCAGCTGAAGCTAGAAATGCCATAATAGTTGGAAGAGTTACTGTAAAAGATGAACATTCATATGCCCATCAATTACCAGTATTAGGTAATACAGATGCTTTAAAAGAAATCGTCTATAATCAAGAAGCAGATGAAATTATCATGCTTGACTCATCAATAGATACAAGTGATATAATTAAATACTCATCAATGTTTGCTGGAAGCAAAGTAAGAATACATGCTGTTCAAGAATATGATGATATTATAGTATCTAGAATCACCAATGATATATCTGGAATTTCTTCAGCTATCCCCATAATTAATTTACAAAGATTACGATATAGACTTCAGAAAAGATTAGCAGACTTATGTATTAGTCTTTTCTTTTTGTCACTTGGCGTCCCAATCGTATTTTTGTTTTCAAAACACCCTATTTCATTATTAAAAAAACTTATTAATGTATGTAAAGGGAAGATGAGTATCGTAGGTTTATATCAAATCCATAATTCTTTACCTGTATATGGTAAAATTGGAATTACTAGCTTAGTACACATAAGTAATCCAGAAATTTTATCATCGCAAGCAATACTTAACTTAAATGAACATTATATTCGGTATTATACACCGACATTAGACATAGAAATACTTATTAAACACCTATTACGGATAGGACTCAGTGGCTTCAAACTTCGTTCTTGAATTCGAAAAACCAATTGCTGAATTAGAAAATAAAATCAGTGAAATGAGGAATCTTCCAAATATTGCTGATTTAGAGCCTCAGATTCAGGAATTGGAATCTCATATAGAAGAATTACGCATTAATATTTATGCAAGTTTAACACGCTGGCAAAGAGTACAAATTGCAAGGCATCCAGACAGACCATACACCATGGATTATCTCAATTTTACTTTTACAGATTTTGTAGAATTGCACGGTGATAGAGGTTTTAGAGATGACCCAGCTATAGTTGGCGGTATTGCCAAATTGAATGGTAAATCTGTTATGGTAATTGGGCATCAAAAGGGCAGAGACACTAAATCTAATGTCTATCGAAATTTTGGCATGCCTAATCCCGAAGGATATCGAAAAGCAAAGCGATTGATGCAATTAGCTGAAAAATTTAATATTCCAATTATTTGTTTACTAGATACACCTGGTGCATTTCCAGGAATTGAAGCAGAAGAAAGAGGCCAAGCTCAAGCCATTGCTGATAATTTATTAGTTATGTCTGGCATAAAAGTACCTATTATAATCTGTATCATTGGCGAAGGTGCCTCTGGCGGTGCTTTAGGTATAGGTATAGGAAATAGGATATTAATGTTAGAAAATTCTTGGTATTCTGTTATTGCTCCTGAATCATGCTCTAGTATTTTGTGGAGAAGTTGGGATTTTAAAGAACAGGCAGCAGAAGCTTTAAAATTAACAGCACCAGATTTAAAAGAACATGGTATTATAGACAGAATTATTCCAGAACCAATCGGTGGAGCTCACAGGGCTCCTTTACAAATGTTCGAAACTTTAAGAGATATATTAACTGAAGAATTAAATGTATTACAAAGTATCGAAACACGATTATTAGTAGAACAAAGAAGGGATAAATTTGCAAATATGGGTGTATGGGCCGAATAAAAATGCCTGAGACAAAAACAATACTGTATATTCACAAAGGTCGTTTTCCAGAGGAAGTTAGGGCAGAAAAATTATGTAAATCTTTAGCAAAAGCTGGGCACAAAGTAATTTTACTATGCAAATGGTTTAATGAATATAAACGCACAGAAGAAATTGATGGATTTACAGTTATTAGGGTAGGTTTTTCTAAGCCGAATTATGTATATGAAGGAATACCAGGGAATCCTTTTTGGACAAAAGCAATTAGAAAATGCATTGATGAATATTCTCCAGATTTAATCATCTGCAGAGAAATTTTATTAATGTATAATTGCGTACATGCTTCAAAAGGTAAAAATATTCCACTTCTCATTGATATGGCAGAACATTATCCTGCCGCAATGAAAGAATGGAAAAAATATAAATCCAATATACTTGGAAAATTGTTTGTCCATACTTTACCAATTCCAGAATTAATTGAAAAGCATGCAGTTAAACATGCTCAGGGGATTATTACTGTTTGTTTAGAACAAAATCAAAGGCTTATTAAAGATTATCATTATCCACCTGATTTATTGTCTATAGTACATAATACGCCAGACCTAGATGCCTTTTCTTCTTGCAAAAAAGGTAGCCGAATACCTCCAGTTGTTTTTGCACATCATGGCTATTTTACTTTAGAAAGAAACTTAGAAATGCTTGTGGAGGGATTCAACATTGCAGCACAACAATTAAAAGAAATACAGTTAGTATTAGCTGGAGAAGGTGAAACTAAAAGTGATATTATCAAGAAAGTGGATAGTTTATCTTGTAAAAATAGAATACATATATTGGATGCATATAAAGCTAAAGATCTATGCGCTTTGTATAGTGAAACTGATATTGGCATACTGCCCTATACAATAGATGAATTTAGAAATCACACTTTACCAAATAAGGCATTTGATTATATAAGTTGCGGCAAACCAATTATAAGTTCTTCTTTACATCCAATGAAACGATTATTAGATGAAACTCAAGCAGGAATTTATGGGGATTGCTCAACACCAAAAGCAATTTCAGAATTAATTATAACAATGTATTTTGCTAATATTGAAGAAATGTCCAATAAAGGATTGCAAAGTTTTGCAGAAACGTATAATTGGAAGATAGATGAAAAGGAACTTTTACGATTTATAAATACTTTCTAATTGATTGAAAACAAATAAACTACTTTATATCTACTTATTTTTTTAGTTTTGTAACGAATTTGAATTACTAATGTCTCTTAAATGCATGAATAATGAAACACAATGTGCAATTTTAATTGTATCATGTGATAAATATCAAGACTTATGGAATTCATGTATAATATTGCTTCGAAAGTTTTGGAAAGATTGTCCTTTTAAAGTGTATTTACTTTCGAACACTATTAAGGCAAACTTTGACGATGTAATGTCAATTACAGTAGGAAATGATTATTCTTGGTCTGAAAGCCTGCAAAATGCATTAGATCAGATCCCAGAAACATATGTACTTTTATATATAGAAGATTTGTATCTCACAGGGCATGTACAATCAGAAAAAATCGTTCAGTTGGTAGATTGGGCTATCGAAAAAGATATCAATTATCTTCGATTAAACCCGACACCTGCGCCAGATATTCCATATAATAATGATGTAGGAATAATTTCAAAAGGCTCGGTGTATAGATCATCGGTAGTATTTTCGCTTTGGAAAAAAGATGTATTATCCAAGCTATTAATAAAGGGTGAAAATGCTTGGGAATTCGAAGAAATTGGAACAGTAAGAAGTGATGATTATGATAGATTTTTTGCTTCAACAAAAGAACTAATTCCTGCTTGCAATACGGTCATTAAAGGAGTTTGGGAAAGAGAAGCAGTAAAAACGATAACAAAATTAGGTCTTAAACCTGATTTAGCTAAAAGAAGAGCAATGAATGCTAAAGAGAATCTTGTTTGGAAATTGAAAACGCTAAGATCATATATATTTCTTTCAATTCCGCCTAGATTTCAAAGAAAAGTTAAAGCATTATTTAGATAGTTTTAACAGATAATGTATCCGTCTGTTACATTTGATTATTTCTGCTTTGGGGCAGTAAGTAAATCTCAGGAACTTGCATTTTTTATAAACTTGCGCCTCGGGTATAGCGCACAGGCCATATGGGCCTAATGAGTATATTATGGAACATCTACACAATGATTCGGATGAGCAAAAATTTGACACAGCAGATTCTGGAAGTCAAACATCGTATTCTGATTTCTCACATTCAGATTCTCAGCATGTAAATGAGAATCCAGCAGATTTTTCTTCTTCACCAGAAGGAGAACCTGGAAGACGCCCTAGAACACCATATAGAAAAGATAATTCTTCTTATGGAGATTCAGGACAGCCACGAGAGTATCAAAGAAGAGATCACGACAGTCCTAGAAACTCTGGTTATTATCCGCCACGCCAAGATTATTATGACAATCGTTATGATAATAGAAATGATAATCGTTATGACAACAGAAATGATAGTCGTAATAATTATAGCAATAGGCCTTCTGGATATTCTGATAATCGCTATGGAAGTAGAGATAATGAAAGAAGAGATTATCAGCAAAGACCATATAGGTCACCAGATCAATATAGACAAAATAATTATGGTGATTCAAGGCCACCAAGAGAATATCAACAAAGGCCATATAGAGCGCCAGATCAATACAGACAAAATAGTTACGGCGATTCAAGGCCTCCTAGAGAATATCAACAAAGGCCTTATAGAGCTCCAGAAGGTGCTCCTAGGCAAAATTATGATAGACCCCCAAATACATATAGTAGAGACAATGTAGATAATCGCCAGCCATATGAAGGACGTCCACATTATACTCCAAGAACGGATTATGGTGATAGACCACAATATGACCGTCGATATTCCAGAGATGATGGATATCAAAGACGCCCATATCAAAATCGTTATGAAAATGATGGTGGCAGATATGGCGGTGAACGTATCATGCGTTCCAGAAATCATAATCCTGATTCCAGATATAGCAATGATTATCAGGGACGTGGCGATTATAGACAGAATTATGAAAATCGTCCCATTACTTTAGTAAAAGCCATTTCAAAATGTGATTATGGCTCACCAAGAATTTGTTTAAGAGCAATTCGCGAGGGTTTGGTAGCTGTAAATGGAGAAATTGTTACAAATCCGAATGCACGCGTACGTATTAATCTTGATATGTTCGAGATAAAAGGTATACCTGTAAATCAGAAATTAGACAAAATGTATATTGCAATCCATAAAGGAAGACATTTTGCCGGTTCTAATGAACAGAATTCTCCGACAATCTATCGTTTAATGAGACAAAAAATGGGATGGTTTGCCCCTTTAGGTTGCTTAGAAATTGCTTCTAGTGGCATGCTTCTTTTTACAAATGATATTGATTGTAAACGTAGATATGGAAGTGAATTACAAAATATCGCAAAAACATATCGTATTAAGGTTCACAGACCACTGCAATCAATAGAAGAAGTTGATAGAATTCTTGACTTTGTTCGCACTCAAACAGAAGAACATGTTTCTGTAGTATTAGAAAGAGCAAATACTAGAAATTGTTGGTTAAGAATTCAAGCAAGAACATCTACTCCAAAAGATTTACGAACAGCGTTAAAAGAATATGGATTAGAAACATTGTCATTCGAAAGAACTACCCTTGGCCATTTATCGACAAGAGATTTTCACCCAGGATCTTGGAGAAGATTAGATTCAGAAGAAATTGAAAAACTTATAGCTGAATCTAATGAACCAATAGAACCTTACATTGTTCCAGACGATTATAAAGTGGTGCCACCAGCTAGCCCAGTACAAAAATCTGATGCTCCAAATAAAGCAGCGTGGAGAATTATACATCGCACTTGGTGCGAAGAACTGCGCAAACAAATGTAAATCATTGTTTAGTACTGTCTTTTAAACGTGCATTCTTCTTTTTCCTAAGAATATGCACGTTTTTTATATCATGATCTAACATAATTAATATGACTTCTTATCAGATAGAACAAAAAGATATCGACCTACTTGGAACCAATGCCAAAATTATATACACATTGTCTTTTGAGAATGCTTCAAGACATCTAGTAGATATTTCTATGGAAATTCATGATATAGATCAACAATCAATCACTGTTGGTTTACCAGTGTGGATGCCTGGAAGTTATAAAATTCGCGATATGATTATGCATCTCGGGAATATACATGTTCATGGTATAAATGGTGAGCATGTTACATGGCATTGGAATTCAAAATCATCTTTTATCATAGAAACTATTGGAATCTCTTCTCTTCACATTTCATACACATATTATGCAAATGAAAAAGGAGTAAGATCTTCACATGTTAATCGAAATCATGCATATATAGTACCTGTAGGAACATTATTATATGCCGAAAACCGAATGGATGAAATCCATCATGTAGTTATCAAAAGGAATAAAGACCAATGGCCGACAATAACAACTGCATTGTCCCCTGTCTCCACAAAATCAGATGATATATTTGGTGCATTAAATTATCACATCCTTTTGGACTCACCTATTGAAATTGGCAATCATCAGGTATTGTCATTCACATTAGACAATTCAATCCACGAATTAGCGCTCATTAGCAAAATACCTGTTGATGGAAACTGGCTATTAGAGGAGATAAAAAGAGCTGTATTAATAGAAAAGGAATTTTGGGGTGATTTACCATATGATAGATATGTGTTTTTTCTTTTGGTAGCAGAAGGGCAAAGAGGTGGGCTAGAACATCTTCGCTGCAATGTTAGCGCAGTAGAACCAAGTGCATTTAGTGATAAAGCTGCTGCTCAACAAATGATGTCATTATTAGTTCATGAATTCTTTCATACATGGAATGTGAAAAGAATCAGACCAATTGAACTAGGTCCATTTGATTATACAAAAGAAAACTATACATCAATGCTCTGGTTAGCAGAAGGCTTTACATCGTATTATGATGATTATTTGTCTTATAGAGCAGGATTTTACTCACAATCTGAGTATTTGAATATACTGGCACAATCTCATTTAGGACGCTTAGCAAGAGTTCCTGGACGCTTTGCGATGTCTATAAAAGATAGTAGTTATTTGGCATGGGTAAAGCTCTATTCTATGAGTCCAGACCAGAATAATAGATTCCCCTCTTATTATGTAAAAGGTGGAATTATTACTTTGCTTTTAGACATGCTTATCATTATTAAATCTAATGGTAATAAACGCTTAGAACATGCATTACAAAAGATGTATTCTCTATATAAAATTAATCCTCATACAGGTTTCACAGAACATCAAATCATTGAAATCATAGAAAATACTTGTGAAGTCAGTATTCAATCTGAACTTATCCATTGGCTTCATGGGAAAGATGAATTACCTTATGATGATATTTTTTCTGCATTTGGCCTGCAATGGAGTGTTTCTGCACAAATATCACAGATTGATTTTTACGGCGAATTAAGGCCATTCCTCCAAAAACCTGAATCTGTCTTTTGTGGTTGGGGAATTAAAGAGGAGTCTGGAAAATTATTTATTAGAGAGATTGAAGAAGGAACTCCTTCTGCCGAAGCTGGAATTGGCATAGATGACGAGATCATTGCTATAAATGGAATACGGGTTTCATCTATAAAAGCATTACAAGATTGCATAAATGCCAATGGCATAGATAAAAAAGCAGAGATTATTGCGCAAAGTGATGGAATAATATACAATACAAGTTTCAAGCCCATTAAACAGCCAATATATAGCTTGACTATTAATCATAATATAAATTCAGAGCAAAAACACTTATTAGATTATTGGTTACTTAGATCTTGATGAGTTATTCCTTTTTCTAATTTGCCAGATAAGTATTCCAATTATTAGGCAGATTATAAGTATTGGCGTAATTGCAGAGCTATATGTCGAAAGATATTCTGAAACTAATCTCCAATTATTACCTAATTCCATGCCAGCATAGATTAAAATGCCATTCCATATTAATGCGCTAAGGGCTGATAGAATTATCGAATGAATAAAATTCATTGCAGATGCTCCTGCAACGAATGAAATTACTGCCCTTGTACCAGATAAAAAACGATTTGCTATAATAAGTGCATAACCATAAGTTCTAAACCACGATTCAGCTTTTTCAATTGCTTCATGTGGAATAAACCATAGTTTAGGCTTTTTGTCAATCGCTAATCCTATTTTTGCCCCAATTTTAAACATAATAGCAAAACCTATTATGCTGCCAATGGTAGAACTTATCAATAAAGGAATAAAAGAAACAGTTCCGAATCCAATCAAGGTACCACAAAAAACTAGTAAAAAATCACTTGGTGATGGTGGAAATACATTTTCTATACACGTTAATAATAAAGCAGTAATTAATACTCCTTCAGGTGGCAACGATTGTATAAACAGAACGATAGATTCTATCATGGTAAAGTTCAGAGATAAAGTTCACAGAATAATATTCAATTTGCGATTATTACATTATTGCTCAAAGTTAATACTGTAATAAACTCTGATAATACTTTTTTATCACTCAAATTTTAATCATGAACGAATATCTGAATTATATAATATTAAAGAAATAGTCATGTATTTCCACATTATATGTAATGAAATCGTAACAGCATGAACAATGTATGATCATCATTTATTGTTTTACTATTCTAATCTCTGTTCGCCTATTTCTTGCCCTACCCTCTTCAGTTGAATTATCATCTATTGGCATTGTATCACCAAAGCCTTTTGATTGTATTCTATTTGAAGAAATATTGTACTTAGATTGAAGATAATCTTTAACAGCTTGAGCCCTTTTTTCTGATAATTTTTGATTATAATTTGGATCCTTTGTTCCATTTGAAGCATCTGTATGACCTCTTACTTCGATCTCCATTCCCGGATACACTTTCATCAATGTTGCAACATTGATCATTGCATTATCAGATTCATTTTTTACAATAGATTTGTCTGAATCAAAAAACACATCTAATACAGCAATAGCCCCAATATCAGGGATATTCGAAAACATTGTATTTACAATTGTACTATCATTTTGATTACAAAATTTGATAGATAACTTATGCATACCAAATTGTTTTGTATCATATTCTAAGTAATAATACTGCTTTAACTTTCTGTACATGTCTTCAAAAACATCACTAAATTCTTTGGTAGAATAAATTCGATTATAAAAACCCCCGGTAGCTTCTGAAATAGATTTCAAATAGTTTCCATTAACACCATAACCGAAATCTATCGTACAAATAGATATATTATTTTTAATTGCATTAGCAATCACATCCTGTTTATTAGTCGTCGAGCTATTGTCTTCGCCATCTGTAAATACAATAACAACCTTTTTTTTGAAACCTTTTGAAGACATCAATGTGTTTATTCCAGCATTAATGCCATCTATAATTGCCGTTCTTCCACCAAATCCAAGAAGACCATTCCTTTTTAATTGGTTTAACAGTGTCTGTTTATCTGTAGAAATGATAGACTCAGTTTCAATATGATCATCATATTTAATCAATGATATACCATCTTCATTCTTCTTCTTATTAATTAATAATTCTGCAGCATTCTGAATACTTAAAGCCCTTTCTTCTCCCATTGATCCACTATGATCCATAACCAATGAAACAGCCATAGGAGTTTTTTCATCTAATATTATTTCTTTAATATTCAGCTTTACTTTAATTGGCTTTCCATCCACTTCGTCAATAGCAGAACACCAATACGATGCATTATTTGCACCAGATAAAAATGCACCAGTACTATCTGTAATATGAGTATACAATTTCACTTTACCTGGATTACTTATATCAACTTTTGATATTGATACTATCGGTTTATTTA
>Ga0209358_10000796_pt1 | contig 26862 bp, 30 predicted proteins | sample LauGreFa1BDMLBSN_2_FD_187574 | JGI IMG/M metagenome (GOLD analysis project Ga0209358, IMG submission 187574) | Freshwater lake microbial communities from Lake Michigan, USA - Fa13.BD.MLB.SN (SPAdes) (version 2) | ecosystem: Environmental > Aquatic > Freshwater > Lake | place: Lake Michigan, USA...
TTCCAATGTCTGCCATTCATGAAAAGTAAGCGCATCATTTTATCGCGTGCCCACGTGTTGTCGTATAAACAATCATCTAAAATAACAAATGCGCGCGGGTCAATAGTGCTGCGTTTATAAGTTTCCATTTCTTTTTTAATTTGCTTCAAAACAGTGCGTTGTCTTTTTAAAATATTTTCAATAATAGCCGTATTATACTCGTTATGTACAAACAACTTGGGCACCATTTTGCCGTAAAATCCGTTTCCTTCTTCTGTTCCTGAAATAACTGTTCCAATAGGTATTTCTTGTTGATAATAGAGTAAATCTCTGACTAAAAATGATTTCCCAGTATCACGTTTTCCAATTAACACAACAACAGGACCTTTATTTTCGTTTGGTTTAAAACTAATGCTTTTCATATCAAACTTTTTTAATTCTAGGGTCATATATATTATATTTAATTTTTTAAATATAATAAAAAACGAATTATTTTTTATATTTTTTATATCTTCTATACCTTCTTAATGTTTTATTTATTCTAGTTTTTAACTCTTTTATTTTGTAAACTTGATCTTCGTCTTATTATTGGTTCTTCTTTTGGTTTTTGTATTATCTAATTTCATAGACATATAAGAAAATACCTTTTATAATTTTCATTACTTAAATTTAGTAATAAAATATTAGCATCAACATTTATGACATATATAATAATAATAATAATTATAATTATAAAATAAGTTAAAAACTCATATAATTTATATATTAAATAGCTAATGATAAAGATTGATTACCAAAAAAGAAAAAACCAGGATCTTTTTAAAAGTTTAGAAAAACCTGATTCCCTTTTTCTCTCTAAACCTCAAAATTATATACCAATTTATAAAAGATTTTTTGAATTGAATGAGAGTAATTATAACAATATAAATTTAAATAATAAATGGTATATTTCTTCTATAAATGAATCAAATGAATACAATAAAAATATATATAATTGTCGTATCAAAAATATAAATAATAATAAGGTTAAGGAAAAAGATATTTTTTTTAAGATGGCTCCATTATTAGATCCTTTCAAATTTTTAATTGGAAAATATAATACAAACGATGATAGTATTTTTAATTTGCCAAATATTAATTCACACGAAAATAATTGCAATCCAAAATTCTTAGATTTTAATAATTCTGCATATGTTGATGGTATGTTTTTATTTTTATCAAGTAATCTTATTCATCACTATAATTTTAACCATGGTGTTGATTATTATGGTTCATTTTTATCTATTAAAAATGATTTTATATTGAATGTGTACGATGATATTGATTATTTGAATAATTCTGATTATTTTAATAAAAATAAAAATAATTTATTCAAAATTGATAACTATGACCATTTATTTCAATTTCAAAATGAAAATGCTAAGTTGAAACCAATTAAAATAGAACACAATTCAAGTGAAAAATCGAGTTTATCAATAAAATCTTTAAACGACAATATGTTTGAAGATGTTTTTGATAATGAAAATAAAATATTAAACTTGATGGATTTAAAAGACACAGATTTTGATCTTGTTGATATTACAAATATGAAAACAGACAATGAAAATGAAAGTGAAAATGAAAACAAAAATAATGTAACTTTAAAATCTAATTCTACATGTTCATCAAGAACATCTTATACAAATGATAATGAAAATGAAGAAAAATGTGATAATTGTGATAATTGTGATAAAATAGAAGATACTAATGATTTGGTTGATGTTAATGATGATGAACTCTGGGAAGATGAAGATGAGGAAGATAGTCAAGAGAATAGTGAGGAAGATAGTGAAGAAGAAGAAGAAAGAATTAATGTAACTATACCTAAATTTCCTGTTCAAGTTATTGGTATGGAATATTGTGAAAGTACATTTGATGATTTAATATTAAATAACGATTTGAGTTCTGACGAATGGTTTTCAGCTTTTATGCAAATAATAATGATTTTAATAACTTATCAAAAAGCATTTTCTTTTACTCATAATGATTTACATTCTAATAATGTTATGTATAATCACACTGACAAAAAATATATTTATTATTGTTACAAAAAACAATACTACAAAGTACCTACATTTGGAAGAATTTTTAAAATTATTGATTTTGGTAGAAGCATTTATAAATTTGATGGTAAATTATTTTGTAGTGATAGTTTTCAAAATGGTAATGATGCGGCAACCCAATATAATACCGAACCATATTTTAATGAAAAGAAAACACGTTTAGAACCAAATTTTAGTTTTGATTTATGTCGTCTTGCTTGCTCTATTTTTGATTATGTTGTGGAAGATATTACTGAAATTAAAAATATTAATAAATGTGAACCTGTTACGCGTTTAATTATAGAATGGTGCTTAGATGACAAAGGTATTAATATGTTGTATAAAAATAATGGATTAGATAGATATCCTGATTTTAAATTGTACAAAATGATTGCTAGATGTGTACATAATCATACACCACAAGCTCAACTAGAGAGACAAGAATTCAAATCATTTTCAATTTTCAAAGGAGATATTCCAAATGATGTTATAGATATTGATAAAATACCTATTTTGTTTTAGAAAAATAAAATATATTGTTTAATTTTCATTAATATTATAAATTATATTATTAATGAATGACTATGGGTTTATAATAACAAGACACGTTAATTCTGAATTAACAAATAAGTATTGGAATAATTGTGTAAAATGTATTCGAGCTTTTTATCCATATAGAAAAATTGTTATTATCGATGATAATAGCAATAAAGATTTTTTAATTTCGTTTTATAATTTTGAAAATATTGAAATTATTGAGTCTGAATTTTCAGGCAGAGGAGAATTATTACCTTATTATTATTTTATTAAAAATAAATTTTTTGATAATGCAATAATTATACATGATAGTGTTTTTTTTCATACTCGAATTAATTTTAATAAGTTGCTAGGAATTAAAGTATTGCCATTTTGGTATTTTAATTCTGACAATGAATGTATAAATAATTCAGTTAAACTAGTTGATACTTTAAATAACTCTGCTGAAATTAAAAATAAGATTACATTACATAATAAAATATTAGGACTAGATAAATGTAATTGGTTTGGTTGTTTTGGATCACAAACATTTATAAATTGCGATTTTTTAGTTTATCTAGAGAGAAAATATAAAATAACAAATATGACTAAAGTTGTCACATGTAGAAAGGATAGATGTTGTCTTGAAAGAGTACTAGGTGTAATTTTTTGTAGCGAATATTCTTTTATTACTCAAAAAAAAGCATTATTAGGAGATATTTTTAAATATCAACATTTTGGTAATTATACATATGATAATTATGAAAATGATGTGAAAAATAATAAAATAACTAAACCTATTATCAAAATATGGTCTGGACGTTAATAAATGGTTGGTTCAAATATTAAAACTCTGGGTTATCTGTGAATACAGGGGTTGCTACAGAACTGCTTACACCATCTTGTATAATAGGTTTAATTTGTTCTAAAATAAAATATCCGGTTATAACACTTAAATATACAACAAGAGCATCTCTAATTAATAATTTTAATGGTTTTGATTCTTTTTCAATAAATCTCATTTCAATAAATTTTATTATAATAAAAATAATAGATATGACTGCAGCTATAACAAAAATATTATCCATTTAAAATACTTATTGTATATTTTATTTTTATTTTTACGCAAATTACTCTAAAACTTCAGCATCAATCATTAAATCGGGAAATAATTCCAATTTAGGTTCATCGATTACATGAATATCCATTGAATCTAAAACAATTGGTTCGCTAGAAATAGTTAATCTTTCGCTATCATCGTCATCATCTGCCTCATTTAGTTTTCTTTGTTCTGCTCTCATATAACTAATTTGTTGTAAATTTTCATCTGTTTTTGGAACTACAACAGGTACAATATTTCCATTTCCAGATGAAACATAATCAGTATCGTTAAAAGATAATCTATTATTTGCTCCACCATTAGTATTCATTGTATTCATTGTATGATTTGCTGCAGCAGTATTCGTGTTATTAGGTAAAGTATTTTGTGTTTGTTTAATAGGTTCTTCAATTATTTGTTCTTTTATTTCTTCAGTAACATCTTCTTCAATAGTTTCATCCATATAAGCTTTTAATATTGCTTCAACAGGAATACTCTCTCTTAATGTATTTAAAATACATTCTTGGACAATTATTTCTATTTCTCTGTGATTTTTTTGAATGTTTAATGGTGCAATGTTAATTTCAAATAAATATACATTTTTATATACTTTTCTTGCTACATTCACATAAATTTTATGGATAAAATCATCTAATTTGGGAATATTAATATTAATTTTTTTTTGTTTTTGTCCAACACGCATAGCAGTAAGTATTTTAAGTTGAATAATATGAACACAACTAACTAAATCTTCTAAATAAGAACACCCAGATTTTTCGCAAATTCTTTTTCTCTCTGTTTCAATAATAGTAGAGTTCCATTTTGGTATTCTTGAAATAAAATTTTGAAATGTCATCAAATATTTATCCATCTCCCCATTTTCTTTACATAATTTTATAGCTTCATCTAAAATAGACTTGTAACCATCAATAATTAATGGCGTTAAAATAGTAATCAATCTAGCACCCCATTCATTTTTTGATTCATGAAGCGAACTTACGTTAAAATCATCCATATTACATAAAACTAATATTTTCTAAAGAGAGTTCTGAACTTAAAAACACAAAATTTAAAATAAATAAAATTATTAATTTTTCATTTCTAAATTCTTTTCTAACTCTATTAAATGCTAATAATAATTCATATCGTTTTTCAATAGTTATAGTTGTTTCTAAAAATTTATGATTTTCTAATAAAGAAATTATATCTAAACCACTATACCCTTTTTCATATAATTTTGTACAAAATAACATCAAATTTTCGATAGTAATTTTTTTATTAATTGTTTTTATTAATTCTTTTTTTAACCAATCTAATTTATATGTTTTTATATTTGTTATATTAAATGTTTCATCTAAATTATGCTTATAAAGATTTACTATATTACCATTTATAACTGGTTCTGGAACATATATTTCACAAAAACGTGATAATATTGGTTTCATTAAATTATATTTATCTTCTGCTACAATAAAAAATCTAGTATTATGACTAAACAATTCAATACATCTACGTAAAGCAGATTGTGCGTCAATAGTTAACTTATCCGCATTTAATAATACTATACTTTTAAAAATATTACCTCCGTTTGAATTTATATGTGTTTTAGCAAAAAATTTTAATTCTTCTCTGATAAATTTAATACCCTTACCATGTGAACAATTTACATACATTACAAATGTTTTTATTCTATCTCTATTGTTTTCATAAATTTTATATATAAATTCATTTACAATAGTTCGTTTACCACTACCTGTTGGTCCATGAAAAAGTATATTGGGTATTTTATTAATTTGGTGAAAATATTCTAATTTTTCTTTTATAGTTTCATGTATTATTAATGACATTATAGTCTTACTATATTTTAAAAAGTGTTTTTATATTTTAATATAACGTAATTAATATATAAAAAGCAAAAACAAAATCAAACCCAAAAACCAAATTTTAACTTATAATTTATATCTTTCAATATACTTAACAAGTGCTTTATAATAAAGTTCATATGATAAATTATTTTGGGTTGTATTTTTATTATTGTTTGTAATAATGTTTGAATCAGAAACATCAAAATTTATAATTCTGCGATCTAATGCTTTATGTATTATTTTTTCTATTTCTTTTACTCTATTTTTTCTAACATTTAATTGTAATGAAATTTTGTTGAATGGTAAACCATTATTATTACAATTATCGACAATATATTCAAAATCAGTGACATTTAATGTGCCACACGTGTCTGATAAACAAATATTATCTACTTTCATTTTATTTAATTGTAATAGTCTGTTTATTATAAAATTATTGTTAATTTTACCATTAATAGGACACTCATTAATACAAGAAACATATAATTTTACAAAGGGAGAATATCTTATATTTTTATTTTCGTCCAACATGTACATCATTTCATATAATTCTTGATCTGAATTTATTAGACTTTTAAGTGTTCTTTGAATATGTAAATTTTCAGATATAGATGTCTCAAATGAAATATGATTTAATTCTTTATTATTTAAAAAATAACTAATTTTATTTAAATATTGTTTATTAGGTATAAAAATAAAATTATTAAGTTTTTTATTTAGTATTCCATTTAATTCTAATAATTCCATTTGTAAATTATTTTGATGTTCCTCAATGTAATTGTGTAATATTATAATATCTGTAAATAGAGGCAATAATTTATCAGTTAATGTAGGACAAAATTCTATACCCTTTGGATTATATTTTAAACAAATTTTATGATATGAATCTAATTGTTTATAATAAAAATCATTATTGTTAAAATCATTTTTTTGTAAAGTATTTTTTAAAGTTATATCAAATGGTTTAGGACGCCCTAAAGTATTATAAATTTTATTGTATTGTTGATTTGATAATCTCCATTTTTTAAAAGAATTTGCGCAAACCGGATATATTTTTTTAATTGGCATTATTATTAATTTTATATGTTAATCTTTAATTCATTTATACCTTTTAATAATTCAAATTTTTAATATTAAATTAATTAAATATTTTAAACCGCAGTTGTTAATGAATGTGTGTAAGGATTATTTCTAAAGGCGTTTAGTATATCAGGTTGAATTCGGTCACAACCAGCGGACTCATTATAGTATTGCGGTGTATTAATAGAACCATATGTTTGTGTAGAAGGTGGTAATGGTGTCACTGATATAGCAGGATTAACTCTTCCATCAAAACGATCACTATCACTTTTAATAGTTGTTAAATTCATTTGTTGATTAAATATTTGAGTACCGCCTTGATTTGGTCTATTTACAACAGTAGATGATTTAATGTCATTATTATGTTGTCTATAAGCTGACTCATAACTCATATCACCATAATTTGTTGCTGCTCCACCAGATGTACCAATATAACTACAGCTTGTTGTATCTCTTTGAGTTGGCATTCCAGGCATTGCATTATTTACATACATACCTTCTTTTTGATTATTGATATTAAATGATGGAGCATATAATGTTGTTTCCTTAATAGTTGTATTTGTAGTATCATTTGGATTAGTAACATAACTACTTGGGACAGATGAAGTTGCCTCACCATAAATTCGAATATTGCTTGTTGTTTCTTCTTTACGTGTTGGTCTAAAAATATCCATTATTGGAGCAATTACAGCACCAATGGCACCGCTAAACCCACTTCTTAAAGAATCAGGTTGTCTTAAAGTAGATCTATGGTTTTCATAATTTGTATGACTGCGAAGAAAATTATCTGTATCGGTACTTGGACCACGTCCTTGAGCAGATGAATGATTTACGCCACATGTCATGGAATCCTTACGTTTACTTTTTTCAAAATTTTCTGGAGCATAAGCAGCTTTTCTATCCGCAGGACCAGCAGGACCAGCATAATCAGTTACAATATCATTACGTTTGAGAATACCCATCTCTTGAATAGGCCTTAATGTTTCACCTTTTTCGGCACCAGTTGTTGTTAACCACCTATCTTGAGTATTAATAAAAAAGGTATCTGGACGTTGTTTTTCTACACGTCCCATAGTTTGCGTGGTTGCGGCATTTTTTATATAAGAATTGGCAGGTCCTTCGTGATTTGTTAATTCATATTCTAATTTTGGATTTGTGACAACTCTCATTTGGTCAACTGTATATGGTAACCATTTGTCACGTGCTTCCATTCCTGAATTATAACCACCTGTACCATTTAATGAGTATCCTTTATCTAAACCTGGACCAACAAGAACACTATCAAATGGCTTTACATTGTTATTTTTCATAGCTGGGTTTACTCTTGATTGATAAAAATCACTATTATTTGGCGTTCCATATGCCCACTGCAAGTTTTCTTCTGGCTTAAACAATGGTGCTTGTTCTATTTTTTTCATTACTTGAGTCCCTGAACCAACCATATTGTCTAAAACTGTCTCGGCAATATTTATATCATATGTATTACCTTTTACTTTTCCACCATTAAATGGAACCATGTTATTATGTTTAAATTGTTCCGAGTCTAAATAATTACCTGTCATTGAATATATTTGTTGCGGATTTCTACCAACAGGAACATTTTTTCTTACATTTTGTTGATACATATTTTGATCAAAATATTTATCTGTAGCCGTATTTGGGTTTGGATATTCTTGAACTGTATCTACTAACTGATTTATATTTGTAACTGGAAAATTTTGAGGAGGAGTATTTGTATTTGGTAAATAATTACGTTTTCCTCCCATATTTGTAAAATTCTCTTGATTCATTTTTTGTATTTTTTCATTTTCAGGTTTACAAGATTGTGACGATTGTTGATTTGATACTATATACATACCACCTAATGCTATTAAAGGGATTGCTAACTCCATATTATATATATAAAGTATTATATTTTTAATTTAATACCCCTCAATAAAGATAATAATATAAATAAAAAGATTATATTATTATTTTATTACTTTTTTGATGAAGCATCTGGATTTTGTTTTGGAGTATAACTACTCCTTATTAGATTGTCATTTGATGGCAATAAATTGTTTGTTTCATTTATTAAACAATCTCTTTTGGGTGTAAAATAATCTTTTTCTAAAATTCGAGTACTTAAATTATTTTGAAAAGGGAAACATGTGTTTTCTTGAGGGTTGAGAGGAGGATAATACCAATCTGTTTGTTCTAAATCCCGATACCACCAGGCGGGATTTGTGGCTCTAGATTGTCCTGTAGTTAAATTATTACAAGATTGATATTGTACCGCTTCATTATGTACATTATAATTTTTATATTCGTCTTTTCCTAAACAATCACGACTCAAAGGCTTATTTACACCTCTTAGTTCGCTCTCTAAATTAATCGTGTTTGTTCTTAAATTGGCACCCCATTTTTGGATTCTTATTTGAGGATCTTCCATATAACAAGGATTTGCACCATTACCAGGCACATTTAATATCCATCTCCCAGGATCTGTTGATTGTTGTAATTGTTTTTTTGTTCTACTTTCATCATAATTAAATCTAGTGGAAGCCATTTATATATATATACTTTTAGAAAAAGTATAGCAAAGTATAGCAAAATAATTTATAAAATACTTTTCTTAAGAGAAGCAGAATTAATAAAATAAAAAAGTAATACTCTATTTGGAACAACATTTTCATCTAATTGATTACTTATTTTAAAATTAAACACCTTCCATTAAACTCCAAAACCACCCAGTAGTAGAATGAAGTGATAATGATACTCTTGTAGTAGAAAACTTTGATATTGTTCCAGTTACATTAAAACCTCCTATATTTCTGCTTAAAAATGGGGTTCCATCATCTGCCGTTAGATTTATATTACCACCAGTAACATTACATATATAACAAAACCAACCCTCTCCGTTAGGCGTTAAAGGATTAAAATAATCTGTTTTTCTATACATTCTCATATCAACATCAGTAACAAAGAAATTACCATATGGTTCTGCGTGGTTTCCAATTGTATTATTAACTTCATCGACACTTGACATTTGTCCTGCTTGTGTTGCTACAAAACGTCCAGCTATATTCATTTGAACGCTTGATGTTGTTCCTACTCCGTTTATATCACCTAACCAAATTGCTCCGTTTGGAGAAATAATTGCTATTTGATTTAAGCTGTCATTAACTGATAAAAGATTTTTATTAGTAGAATTAGTAATATCACCAGCATTAAAAGCTCCGTCTTTGCTATCAAAATTAATAACATTACTAGTACCACTTGCACACGAAGCTAATATATTAACACCAGAATTCAAATTAATATTATCACTTGAATTAAGAACTAACTGATTGCTCGAACCAATAGTAAAATCATATCCACCAGTATTTGAAATTGTTGTTGTTGTTGTTGTGGCATTAAATGTTAATGATGTAGGATTTAATGTAGAAATTTCGTTATTTGACAAATCAGTAATCACTATATCATTTGCGCTTAAAAGACATTTCCCTCCAAGGTTATCCAAAGTAATGCTTCCATATGTCATGTAATTAGTTAAAGGATTTGCGCTACCATCGGATAATAGTATTTGAGCGGTATTGTTATATGGAATTAGTGATATATAAGCATCATTTAATGAACTATCCATATAAATTTTATCTGAACGCAAAGCGTTACCATTTATACTATCTATCCATAAAGGATTTGTAAACCCTTGTGGACCACTTGATTGAGGAGTTAATGCTAAATAAGTTGGGTCTATACCACCAGTAACTAATAAATTTCCATAAATAAGAACATCTTGACCTGTAACACCGATACCAGTATATCCAGCACCAGTTTGTCCTACACCATTCATGGGAGTCCAATGACTTGGACCTGTAGCACCTTGAGGCCCGGTTGCTCCTTGAGCTCCTGTTGGTCCTACACAACTACGTCCTGTGGCACCTTGATAACCTTGAGTTCCAGTTGCACCTTGATAACCCATTGGTCCTATAGAGGAAGGACCTTGAGCTCCTTGAGGACCCTGTGGTCCTTGAACTTTTAAATCACAACATTTTCTTGCTCCTAAATATTGGGTATAATTAATTGACATATATATATATACTTTTAAAAAAGTATAACAAAAAGGTATATACTTTTTTATAAAATAATTATATCCATAAATAAGGTCCAGACCCTTTTACTATAACTTTACTCTTATCTGGATCTACATCTATACTATTTCTACTTCCATAAACTATCCAATAAAATTTTCCATTTTCACCATAAACTATAAATTTGTTATCTATTATTTCTGAAACACTATAGGTTGTAATTTTTCCATCATAAATTTGTGTTACTTGTATTGAAAAATCACTTGCTAATGTGGATACGTAATATGGCAATTGAATTATTGTACTATTATTATTTTTAATTTCTCCTTTACCTCTGTAATAAACCCCAGCTTCTGGACCTTCTAAACAAGCATGAACTAGATATTTATTTTTGTAAACTGGATTATCTATAACAAATGTTTTAGAAGTATCATTTATTGGTCCATATATAAATGTTGAATTATTACTATCGTAATAGACGTTACTATAACCACCAGTTAACCCATAAACATTATTAATATTAGTTACTCTGGCACCTTGTGCAGCAGTCGAACCTGATGTTATACTTATGTTACCTGTAGCACCTTGTAACCCAGTGGCTCCTTGTAACCCAGTGGCTCCTTGTAAACCAGTAGCTCCTTGTAATCCTGTAGCTCCTTGTAATCCTGTAGCTCCTTGTAAACCAGTGGCTCCTTGTAAACCAGTGGCTCCTTGTAATCCTGTAGCTCCTTGTAAACCAGTGGCACCTTGTAAACCAGTGGCACCTTGTAAACCAGTGGCTCCTTGTAACCCTGTAGCTCCTTGTAATCCTGTAGCTCCTTGTAAACCAGTGGCACCTTGTAAACCAGTGGCTCCTTGTAATCCTGTGGCTCCTTGTAACCCTGTAGCTCCTTGTAATCCTGTAGCTCCTTGTAACCCTGTAGCACCTTGTAACCCTGTAGCACCTTGAGCTCCAGTGACACCTTGTAATCCTGTACTTCCTTGTGATCCTGTGGCACCTTGAGGTCCTGTAACACCTTGAGAACCTGTTGGTCCTTTTGATTTAATTAATGAATAAATAGGACCTGTAACTCCACCCCCAGTTGGAACTATTTCTTGTGCTACAAGGTCAAATCCAGTTGTTCCTGCAATTCCTGTAGGTCCAACTTTCCATCCACCTAATGCTCCTATTGTTTCACTAATAGCTGGTCCAATATTAATAAAAGGAGTGGCAAACCCTGTTTTAGTGTATGCGATACCATTTTGGTCAGAACCTAATGTAGCAGAAGCAACACCAGTTCCTTTAATAGTTAATGTACCTGGTCCCATAGTAATTTCTTTCCAACTTGCTCCTGTACTTCCTAATGAAAATGTATTATCTAAAGTAGGTAAAAAATTTCCATTTATATTTATAGATGAACCATCATCACCTCCAATAATTCCAGTATTTCTAACTGATAAAATATCTGTATAATAGACATCATTTGAATCAAATGGTGAAGATACTAAAAAACTACCACTACTACCAACGGATAAATCACCTAGGATATTTAATGTGGCTCCAGTAGCACCTTGTGGTCCTTTACATGAAACAAAACAATCACATGGGTCAACTTCTTGAGTTCCACATTCAACACAAGGTTCTTCACTTTGATTATCACAACTGGGGCAAGGAGTGTAATAACTTCCACATCCACCAGATCCATTATATGGTCTTCCATTAATATTAGTAACTGACAAATTGGTTACTGAGATATTCTCGCTATTAATATTTTTTGCGTTTATATTACTCATTTATATATAAAAGGTTAACATAATTTAAATTAATTATTCAAACAAAATTAATTTAAATATATATTTAATTTGGGATAGGAAAAGGTCTTTGGTTCTTTTCTATTACTAAAGGTTCAGGTACATATATAGGTCCTTTTTCATAAATATTTGTAGAATCCATTTTTGCTAATTCTGGTACAAAACAAGGAGCAGGATTTACAAGATTAGTAGAGTTAATTCCTAACAAAAAAGATTCAATATCAGGAGCATTGTATGACATTTTATTCCAAGGAATTTGAGCAGGCAATAAACCATTTCCAGGAAGTCTTGTATTGTATGCTGATCCATATTGTGAATTTGGATACAAAGTATAATTCTCAAATTGTTTATATTCTTTTTGTTCTAAATTATAGTTGCCAAGAGTATTTCTATTACGTGTAGAAGCCATTTATATATACATATACTTTTAAAATTTTTAAAATATATAACCAATTAAATTTTAAAAAAATATACAAACAATTGAATTTAAAAAAATATTTTATAAATATATAAAATGTCATTTAGTAGTATTTTTACAGATCCTCAATTATTTCGTGAAAATTTAAAAACGTTTATAATAGACAATGGAATAATTGGAACTATGGCTGGTGTATCTATTGGTATTGTTACTAAAGATTTAATAACCTCTTTGGTTGGCGATATAATTATTCCTGTAATTATTATTTTACTTTTAAAATTAAATATTCCTTATTTAACCAAAATTTTACCAGGTAATGGTAAAGCATCTTTAAATATAACTACTTTTATAAAACAATTAATTAGTTGGGTATTTATTATAATAATTAGTTTTGTCTTTATTAAAGGTGCGGTTGAACGCTTATTAGGAATAGATAATTCAAAAAAACATGATAAATCAAAGGATAAAGTAAAGGAAGCATTTTCGTTTTATTAAAATATAACTTTATGAAGATTTAATAAACTATTTTCTTCTATTTTCCCATTTTCAAATAATTCACAAAGACAAATATGTGTCAAATACATATAATCATATGAAAATAATATCATTAATCCAAATTCTTCATCAGTGCTCATAAATCGTCCTGCTAATTTAATCATACAATTTTTAATCTCAACACAATCTTTTAATCTAATATAAAGTTCGTGTATTACTTTATTTAATTGAAAGTCGTTATAATCATCTATTTCAAAAATATTCAAAAATTCTTGACGATAAATAGTATCTCTAATAAATTCTTTTTCTTCTTCTGAAATGGTATCAGTATCTAAAAATACTTCGGGAGTATGATATGTACATACAATTTTAGTGTTATACATAAAAAAATACTTGATTAATATTTAAATTATAATTTAAGTTGAATATTAATTATACATTTTATATGGTTAACTATTTCAATAATTTCCAGAAAATATTATATAACTTAAAAATAACCCAAAAAAATTCTTTGCAAATAAATCTAATATATTATAAAATGAATTTTTAACATAATAAGGTAAAACTGCTACAAAACCATATAATGACCAAAAAAAGAAAAAATACCAAAATAATAAATATCCACTTGTATTTTGATTTACATAATTTACATAAATTAAATAATAATAAATTAAAAATGGTATAAATCCTAAAAATACTCCAAGAAAAACAGGAATAATTTTCATTTCACCCAAATAACCAAAAAGTAACATTAACCAATTCAAGATTATAACCGGTATAAAAACATTTGAGTTATCTTTTAAAAGTGTTAAAAAATCTAATTCGTTTGTTTTATTTTCTACCCTTTTATTTAAATAAATTAAATATATCATTAATGTTAATAACATTGATGGAGTTGTAATAACCCAATCTATATATCTTTTTGGTGTGACATTTAATACTTTAGTAAAATTATAAGCTAACCATAAATAAAACGATCCTTCTAAAATCTGAACTAATAATTCTATTATTAGTAATTGTCTTATTAGTAAATAAATAGTTGGAACTTTTACAAAAAATGATCCAATTTCTATTATTCCTGTTATTATTTGAACTATAATTGAAATTACTAATGTAATATAAAATAAATATTTTGTATCCATATTTATATTAATTAAATATTTTAGTTTTATAAAAATATTTCTTCCGCACACTTTGATTCATAATTGATTTCAATAATATCTCTAACTTTATTATTCAAAAAAGGCATTAACATTTTATGTGTTATTGTAATATAAAATGTTGGATTTATTATTATTATTTTTTTAAGATTTTTACTAAATTTATTTGAAATTAATTTTGCCAATTCAATGGCAACGTTTGTTTGCATTGCGTGGATAAGACTAAAATCTAAACTATCAAATATCCAAACCCACTCTTTATTTTCTGGTATTTCACTTAAAACGCCATCGTAGTGATTTGTAATACCTTTTACATCATAATATAATATAGCTTGTGATGGACATGTATAATAATATATTATTCCTTTTTTTTCTGAAATTTTTGTTAATGAATGACTAGAAGGTAGTAATTTACATAAAGGACATACATATTGCATTATTAGATAATATTAGATAATATAAATTTTTGTGTTTGATAATAATTATATAATTTATATAAACCAAATACAAAAACAAATACAAAAAATTAAATAATATATTTAAATTTATACATATATTATTTTTATATTAAAATCTTTTTTTCCCGTCTAGGTTAAACTTTTTATAAAAGTATATATTAATGATTTTTTTATTTATTAAAATAATCAGCATCACGAGTTAATTCACGAGAAGGAACACCACCACGAACCCAACCTTCAGAGGCATCATTCTCAATTTTACTGGTATTCATTTTTTCTTTTACAGCAGGTAAAAGAGGTGTTTGGTGGTACTTGATATAACTTTTCTCACTTAAATTATTGACACTGCGTTTATTAACAAGTTGTTCTCCTTGTTGAATTTGTGATTCCATGACTGGATTTACTGAACCACGACCTAAAAAGGGAACGGTGGCAAAGGGTCTGTGAAATAAATCTATGCGAGCCTTTGGATGTGTTTGAATTGTACCAATTTGAAGATTAGATGAATCATCAATATTACACCCACCAGCACCAGTATTGTGTCCCCCGTTATACATTATACCTGGTTGCATAGTAGCCAACCCAATAGGATTTCTCATAGTACAATCGGATGCAAAATAATTTTGTGTTAAATAATTACAAGATACTATATTTTGAATATCAGTTTGAGATTTATTACAATCATCTAAGCCAATTCTTGATAAGTTTTGAAATGTATAATTAGAGATGTTTGCCATTTATATATTATAATATACATTATTTTTATTAAATAAATATTTATTTAATTGTGTTTCTAAATATCTTATTAAAATAAACAAAAACATAATTATTATTAAAATTGAATTAAAATTATGGTATATATTTATTCCAAAAATGTTTTCACAACACCCTAAATCGATATTTTGGTCTAATAGAAATGAAAAGAAACCAAATGAGGTAGCACTAAATTCACATAAGAAATTTTGGTTTGATTGCGAATGTGGGCATACTTTTGATAGCTCTTTATTGAATATTAATCAAGGTAATAATTGGTGCGGATTTTGTAGTAATCCTCCTAAAAAATTATGCGATAATGAAAATTGTAAAATGTGTTTTAATAATTCATTCGCAAGCCATCCAAAATCTATGTATTGGTCTTCTGAAAATGAATTGAAACCAAGACAAGTATTTAAAAATGCTGATAGGAAAAAGTTTAAATTTGATTGTGAATGTGGACATAAATTAGAAATAGTTCTAAAACAAATTTCTTCACAAGGACATTGGTGTTCATATTGTTGCCATCAAAAATTATGTGATAATGAAGAGTGTAAAATGTGTTTTAGTAATTCATTTGCTTCAATAGAGAGAAATAAATATTTACATAATAAAAATATTAATCCTAGAACATTGTTTAAAAATACAAATAAAATATTTGAGTTTGATTGTGATTTATGTAATAAAGTATTTAAGTGTCAATTATCATATGTAACAAAAGGTATTTGGTGTTCATTTTGTGTAAATAAAACAGAACAGATTTTATTTAATAAATTAAAAGAAAGTTATATTACATTAGAAAGACAATATAAGGTTGAATGGTGTAAAAATTCAAAATCAAATAGATATTTACCATTTGATTTTGTAATTAAGGAGAGAAAAATTATTATTGAATTGGATGGAAAACAACATTTTGAACAAATTGGAAAATGGCAATCACCTTTTGAAACAAGAAAAAATGATTTATATAAAATGAAATGTGCTAATGAAAATGGGTATTCAATAATTCGAATTTTACAAAAAGATGTATATTATAATAAATATGATTGGTTAAGTGAATTAATAAATAATATAGAAAAAATTACAAATGAGGAGATAGTTCAAAATATTTATATGTGTAAAAATGATGAATATAAAGATTTTGATAATTAAATTTATAATGTAAAAAATTATATTTTGTTTATTTTTTGTTAGCATTTATGATTATTGAGAACCAGAACCCAACTCCAAAGGCACGCGTTGAAAATCTGGTTCTATAGTGCTTTGGTTCCATGGTCCCACATTCAATTGTGGATTAGGAGGTTCGCTTCTAATTTGAAGATTCGCGTTTCTCAAAGTTTGTCCGATAGTATCGATGCCGATATGGTAACCAGCCTTGAGTAAATTGACATTGGCAAGCTCACCTTTACCGGAAGGATTTAGTTGAGCCCATTGAGAGTTGCTGTCCTTGGGCAAAAGTTCAGCAGGGTTTTGAATATTGGGTTGAGAGCAAGAGGATGGTACACCAGGCATACTGGTTTGTGTTCCATTAGCAGAAGCAAAAACTTCATTACCATTGGGGTCAGAAGGGCGAACACCAGCGGAAGCTTGAGCATTTGTATCTTTGTATTGTTTTTGCATGTTTTGGTTCATTTCATAACCAGACATTCCTTTATTAGATAAATAGCTAGCAAATAAACTAACGCCATAAGCAACAATTAATAAAACTAAAATAGCACCTATTCCATAATCCGTCCAAAGTTTCTTAAAGGAGATACTCATTATATAAAATTAAGGATAAAATAATTTTAAGAATACTATTAATTATAATTACTTTTAAATTGATATATTTTGTACATTTGTCTAAAACTACTCTAAAGGTTTTAAATTATCCTAAATTTTATTCTATTATTTGAATTTATAAACCATCTAATTCACTTTCTGAAACTTCATCTATTTCATTATCAAAATCACTATCTGTATCATTAATATTTTCTAGCATATATGTTTTCTTAATATTCTTGGCTTCTAAATAAGCTAAAATAGCATTCTTTTTTGCTAATTTTGCTTTATTTCTAGCTTCTACATATAATTCAAAATAAACTTGATTTGGTTTTTTTAATGTAATACTTTCTAAATTGTTTTCTAAATTATTATCTATATTGAATTCACTTAACTCATTTGGATTTTCTTCAACTTTCTCATCTAAATCTTCAAAAACTAATTCTAATGATTCATTATTATTTTTGTCTTCTTGCTGATTAATTGTATCTAATGTATCTAATAGTTCTATTTCATTAGTAACCTTTTTATCATTTAAATTATTATTTAAATTGTTATCTAATTTATCATTTATTTCATCTATTTTATGTGTAACGTCTAAAATTTCTAAATCGTCCATATCTGGTTTATTTTTAGTAAAATTGTCTAAAGTTTTTGATTCTTGTATTATTTGTCTATTTTTTGTTGTTTTAATAAGACAATTATTAAAAATAGGTTCATTATCCAATACCATTACTTGCTTTATTTCTATTTCAATTTGAAAATTTCTACTTGTAAATTTTATTCCCTGTATTTCTAAAATAGATACTATATTTGTTTCATTTGTTACATCTGTAATAGAAAGTGGTATTTCAGATTCATTATATATTTTTATAGATGGTTCATCAGTACGTGTATTTTTAACATTTGTTCTAACTAAGTAGTATTTCCCTGATTTATAAACACGAATAATAGAATTAAAAGCACTCTCAATATCATTTTCTTCTAAACTATTTTGAAACCAACTATCTTTTTTCTCATAAATTAATTTTTGACATCTTTCTTCTAAATTTTCAAACCAATTTATTAAGATTTCTGAATTTTTATCAAACATAAGATCACAATAATATTTTTTCCCTGTTTTAACAAACCCTTGTCTAGTAAGACTTTTAGTAGTTTGAATGTATAATGGTTTATTATTATGTTCAATTCTTGTAAAATAAGCTCCGCCTTGTATTCCAGATGGATGTGCTAAAGATAACTTTGAAAAATCAAAAAATTCATTAGGTTCGATAATATTTTCCATTACTTACTGGAAATATAGAAAAATTTAAATACAATAACACGCATAAATTTAAAATAATTTTTATGTATAATAATTATGAAAGATTCATTAGTACAACAATGTTTAGATATATTAAAGAGGGATGATGTTAAAAATGAATTTAAAACTATGTTAAAACCATTAATAGACTTTATTTTATATGAGATAAATCCATATATTTATATAACAGTTACTTTAGTTTTTTTAATATTTGTAATGATTTTAGCAATACTTTTAATATTAATATTTATGTTGCGTAATAAACATTTGGCTTCTAAAATTTTTTAAATATCTAGAAGAACTATAAAATTTAGAATCACAAATTTTAAAAAATTATATAATTTTATTCTCATTAATCTATATAATATGGCAGCTAAAAGAAAAGGTAGTCGTAGACGTAGACATAGAGGAGGTTCCGCAGCACCAAACCCTTCACAATATAGTTCAGCAAGTACTTATGGTGTAGCAGTAAATGGTGCTAGTGTTGATGAACAATTTAATAGAACATTTGCGGGTCCTGGTTCTGGACCTGGTGTTTATACTGGGGTTCAAGGACAAAAAACTGGAGGTGGAAGAACTCGTCGTAGAAGTCGTAGAAGAAATGGAGGTTTCTTGGGTGGAATAATAAATCAAGCAGTTGTTCCTTTTACTCTTTTAACTATGCAACAAACTTATAAAAAAAAGAGTCATGGCGGAAAATCACGTAGACGTCATTAAATTATATAAATATTAAGTAAATATAATATTTATATTTTATTTTGTATTTTTATATAAACAAATGAATTTTGAACATCAAATTCAACAATGGGTTTTAATAGATAATCAACTAAAACAAATGAATGAACAAGTAAAGGAATTACGTAATAAACGAAATAATTTAGAAGAATATATTACAAATTATGCTTCTGAAAATAATCTCTCTAACGCAACTATAAAAATAAACGATGGAAGACTTAAATTTACAAATACAAAAGTACCAGAACCTTTAACCTTTAAATATTTAGAAAGATCTTTAGGAGAAGTTATCAAAAATGAATCACAAGTTAAAATAATTATGGAGCATTTAAAAGAAAAAAGAATAATTAAAATTGTTCCAGAAATAAAGCGGATTTCTAACAATTAATTATTATATAACTATTTTATATGAGTTTAGGTCCATCTGATTTAGTTTTTAATAACAATAATGGTATTAGTAGTGGAGGTTTTGATGTAAAATCTGTAATGATGAAAAATGGTATTTCACCAATAATGACATTGAATAATAATACTCAAACTGGTGGTTCTTTCGAAAAAGTGTCTGATTTGTTTGGAGGTTTAGTTATTCCAGCTTATGCTTACCATAATAATTTTCAAAGTGGAGGTAAAAAATATCAAATATATGATTTTGAAAATAATAATGATGATGATGTAATTGATGATGATTTACATGATAAATTATTAAATTTAATGAGAGAAAATGGTAATGAAAATAAAAGGAAAAATACTAAAAAACATTTTATACATAAAAAAAGTATTACTAAAAAAATAAAAAATAAAATTAGGAAATAAGATTTTATTATAATATAATTATAATAAAATTATAATGATACATCATTTAACTACTTTTGAAGCTTATAATGATGAGGTTCAAATAATAAAAAGGAAACAAAAACCTCGAGATTGTTTTATTTGTTATGAAAATATAAATAATATAACTCCAATACGAATTCGTAATAATTGTTACTATCAAAAAAATTGTAATTGTGATGTATGGATACATAAAAAATGTCTAGATTGTTGGTATAATATAAAAAAATCGTGTCCAATATGTAGAATTAGTATAAATAAAAATTCCAATATGCTTGTTAAAATATATAAAACAAATTATAATTTATTTTTGTTGATTATATTTATTAAAACTAATGTTATAAAAATTAATAATAATAGAGCAATTAAAAATATTTTATATACTATTTTTTTAATATCATTTTTATGTAAATTATATCAATTTCTAATAATGACTACTATAGATGAGATACATGAGATATATAAATATTAATTAAAATGATCCCCAGCTGCTATAATTAAATGGAGATACTAATATTTGGTCAACTTTATTTTTCCAAAAATCAACACGTTCTTGAAATTTTAAATCTTCTGTTGTTTGTGGATATGGTGTTGCGGTTTTCATTAATTCTTCTTCTTCATTTGTTATTTTAGGTTTATTTCCATAACAATTTACACCAAAATGAATATTTGGATTTGCCATATATCCTCCATTTATTCCAGGTCTTCCACAATCGTGTTCATGTCCTTTTATTTTTTGTAAATTGTCAAATGTTTTTTGTTGTGTTGGAAATAATGCCATTTGACCATCTGACCAACCATAATTACACCATTCACCACCATTTTCATATGCATCTTCAACTTGTTTATATGTTGCTAATTTAGATCCATATGCTTGACATAACGCTTTTGCATCTGAATAATTATAATAATTTCCAGGAATGTTAAATACCTGTTTTTTAAATTTAATTTCTGGTACAGAGGTTGGATTGTATGTACCTTGATTTGATGTATCTTGATTTACTATAATATCTAATTTTGGTTTATTTGAAAATAAATCTCTTAAATATGCGGTTACATTAATACTAAAAAAGTATTCAAAAGCATTTACTAGAAATAAAATGAATAATATAATTATAATTATTATACCAATAAATTTTCCACCACCATTATTATCAGTTGTGCTAAACCTATTAAATTCCCCATCATCATTTCCTAAAGAAGTTGAGAATACAAAAAATAAAATAATTATTAATAATATGATTACAAAAATCATTGGATTAAGTATAAAACTATTTATCTTATTATAATAATTAACAGGGTCTGTTGTTGTTGTTGTGTTTACTTCCATATATAAATAATATATAATTTTACTTTTATAAAAAATTAAAAATTAAGTTATAAATTATAAGGTATGAAAAAAAGGATATAAGTAAAAAAAATTGAAATAAATTTTATTTATTTTATTGAAATTAATAATTATAAAAGTGGATATTTAAAATATGACGCAACCTGTTTTCATAGTTGACCCTCGTGTTCAGTGGGAAAGCTTTTCAACGAACGAAAACGCAGTTTCTGTTTTGGAACAGAACTTAGATAAAGTGGAGTGGTATTATTTATCCGGTAACCCAGAGGCAATTCATTTATTAAAGAAAAATATGGATAAAGTGGACTGGCGGAGATTATCGTATAATCCAAAGTCGTTGCCTTTATTGGAACAGAACTTGGATAAGGTAAATTGGGATTATTTATGTTACAATATAACAAATGCGTTGCCTTTATTGGAACAACACTTGGATAAAGTAAATTGGTACTGGTTATCTCAAAATCCATACGAAATTCATATATTGGAACAAAACTTGGATAAAGTGGATTGGGCCTGGTTATCTGGTAATCCAAACGCAATTCATATATTGGAACAAAACTTGGATAAAGTGGTCTTTCGTGTGTTATCCCTTAACACAAACGCGATTCATATTTTGGCAGAGAACTTGGATGAAGTAAATTGGTATAATTTATCCACAAACCCAGGCGCAATACCTTTGTTAGAACAAAACTTGGATAAAGTAAATTGGGTTGGGTTATCACAAAATCCAAACGCGGTGTATTTATTGGAAAAAAACTTGGATAAAGTTAGCTGGCACTGGTTATCCGGTAATCCAAACGCAATTCATATATTGGAACAAAACTTGGATAAAGTAAATTGGGAGTTGTTATCCGGTAATCCAAACGCGATTCATATTTTGGCAGAGAACTTGGATAAAGTACACTGGTTCGAATTTTCCCGTAACCCAAATGCTATGCATTTGTTATGTAAGTTAGATTATTTACAAATGAAAAAATTAATTCAACCTTTAAAGAAAGAAATAGTTGAAAAAGTATTTAATCCGATTCGTTTATGTAAAATATCTGAAAAATATAACATAGATTTTGATGAATTAGTAGAAATATATTAACTAGTTTGTAGTTTGTAGTTTGTAGTTAAGTAGTTTGTAGTTTATAAGTAAGTAAATATATCATATAAAAAGGGTTGTCTAAAAACAACGTAAAACCTCTTGAGAGGTAATCCTTTTTTATTTTTATTTTTTTCTATAAAACAAACAATATGCTTTCGGCGAAATAATAGAATCAATTATTCCTACTTCGGATACACTTGTGTCATTAAAATGATACCATTTTCCATTCGCATTTTTAACATAAGATGTGTAATGTCCTCCTAGCGCACTCCCACTATGATTACAAATACCATACAATTCATATTTATATGAATTTTTTTTATACCCAATTACATATTTGGATAAATCTAAATCGTCTAAAGGAAAGGAAATTAATATTTGATTCTTTTGATTTTTAAAATTAAATCTTTTAAAATCAATAACTAATATATTTGGAAAAGACCAAAATTGTATTTTCTTTTTAATATTTATTTTTTCGTTTGTATTATCATTAAACCAAGCGTTTTCACCCTCCAATGTTTCTCCTTCAACATAATGATCAAAACAATCTATTAATGAAGGAGACTTATTATTTTGAGGAATAGGCAAATTTATCATAAAATATGGTTCTGGTATTATTTTTATTCTTTCACCATTTTCTAAATTACAAATTTCTGAAACGTGTACTGCATAAAATAAATTCCATATTTCGGAATATTCCTTTGTATACATATTTTTTATCATTTCAAAACATTGTAATGCTATAGCATCTGTTTCATTTTCAACTTCACCAGAAATATTCATTTTAATTTCTCTGGAAAGCGAAATATGAAAACAATCAATTACAAATAATAAAAATTCTGGAAGATCATTTTGCGAATATCCTGTAAATATATCTTTATCTTTGATTTTAGCTAAATTTTGAATTGTTTTTATAAATTTATTTGGTGAAACAATACAATTATTACTCCATAATAAATTTCTTAGATTATTCCATTCTAATAAAAGCGCTGATTCGTATTTATTTTTTATTTTTTTATGAAATAAATCATTATTTAATAAATCATTTAATTCATATGTATGTGATATTATTTGTATACAAGAGTTGATAAAGCATGTATTACCTAAATTTGCCAATCCGCTTAACCCTTTATTTTTATAATTATCAAAATTCATAGTATTTAATTAATAATATCAGAATATATTTAAACAGATTTAATAATATAATATATGAATAATTCGAATAATTCAAATAATATAAATAATACAAATAGGTGGTCAAATACATTTACTAATACAACAAATGAACAATTATTATTAATAAATATATTAAATACTATGTATGATGATAATAGTAGGCAAATTCAACAATTAACTGAATATAATAACCAAATTAGAAATGTATTAACTAATATACTTTTAAATCCACAACAAAATAATAATAGACGACAAAACAATCGTTTTAATAATTTGTTGCGAAGAAATAATACAAATAGTTCTTATATTTTTGACTATAATACTCAAGATATTAATACAACCAATTTTAATAATTTATTTGAAAATATAGCAACACAACCAATAAATAGGTCATTATATAATAGTGATTTATCAAATAATACGGCATTCAGAATATTTCAAAGTTTTTTTGAACCTATTGAAATATATCCTACACAAACACAAATAGAAAATGCCACTAGAAATGTAAGATTTTGTGATATAATCACTCCTGTAAATATGTCTTGTCCAATAACTTTAGAAACATTTACTGATAATGATATGGTTACAGTAATAAGACATTGTGGTCATATTTTTAATAGAGAACAATTAAATATTTGGTTTAGAAGTAATTGTAAATGTCCTGTATGTAGATATGATATTCGCGATTATAATTCAAATCAAACAATTAATAGTTTTTTTAATGATAGTAATACAAATAATAACATTTTAAATACATCAAATAGTAATAGTCATCAACAAAATTCTTTTGAAAATAATATACAGAGAGAAATAATAAATTCAATACAACCTTTGTTTAATCTAATTCAAGATCCATCAGGTAATTTTAACCCTAACGATGCTTATGTTTATTCACTTTTTAATGATGTATTTAATAATTTGAGATAATTTTTAATATTAAATGTGAATATTTTAAAAGTACAAAAATAATATAACTTGTTAAGCTGTTATAATTATTATAATTATATAAATAATATAAAGATATATATTTATATTATTTATATCAAATGAACCAAAATAACAGACATGGAAATAAATGGACTATTAATGAAACCCTTTCTTTACAAAGAGAATATGAGTTATTAGAATGGAATGTATATGAAATTGCTGAAAAACATGAAAGATCTGTAATGGCAATTATGAGTAAATTACACAATGAAGGATTTATTAATAATTGGAATGAAGCTAGGGGTTTTAAAATTGAAGAGTATTGTGATATTATTCATGATATAGAACATGAGGTTGATAATGAAGAAGAGGATGACGAAGATTATCAAGAGGAACATGAAGAAGAAGAGGATGACGAAGATTATTATGAAGAAGATGAAGATTATGTACCGGATGATGATTATAATGAAGAATTAGAAAGTAATGTAAATCAACTCACACAAAGGGTATGGAGTCTTGAAACATCTGTTAGCGAAATTGGATCAATGGTAAAACATATATTTAATATTTTTAGATCAAAACCAGAACAACAACAAACATCAACCATTTAATTTTGTTTATAAATTTTATATAAATAAAAAATATTTATATAAATTAATTAAATGAAATACTTAAATTGGTGAAGGACTATTAGATTTATAAGCATTTACTAAACTAGTGCCTAATTTTCCAACAGAACCTATTGCATTTTTACTAGATTTGTATGTCTTATATCCTCTATAAGCTGCTGAAAAAGGAGAACCAGTAGCAGCATTAGTAAGACCTTTTGTTCCGTGCTGTGCTACATTTGCTGAATGGTTAGATATATCCTGTATATTTTTTTGTACTTCTGGATGATTATAAGTATTTTTTAATTGTGTTTTTGTATTTTGATAAGTATTAGTTAAACCTGTAGTACTATTTTTAAAAGATGTAGTATTAAAAAAACCACCTCTTCGATATTTTTTATTACGCCGTGTTTTATTTTTTCTATATTTATTTTTTTTGTAAGTTTTCATATAAAATATTATGATATTATATTTATTTTTTTATAAAGAATTTTGTTAAACTTTGTACACCCGATTTTTCATTATTTGTTTCTCTCAAGTACTCATCAAATAACAAGGATTTTACTTCCTTATTTTTCAATTGTTCTAACTTATCTTCAAATTTATCTGGATCTGTATTTTTACGTAATAATTCAACATCTTTTTTAAATTGCTTAATTTTAGGTATTTTATTTTGCATTTTCCATATTTTTTCAAGTACTAAAGCAAATAATTGCTGAACTGGTTTCATAATTTGGTTTGTAATATAAAAGGAATAGTCTATTTTTAAATTATTCTCTGCAATAAATATAGGAGTTTCAATTTTTTCACCCTGTAATGCTTTCTTATTTGTTGAATTAATATACACAAATGGTATTCTATCACCAGAACTTGGCTTATTTCCAGGATCTCTCGCTGTAATTCTATCTGCTAACACTTTATGTGCAATGGATTGCGGATTTTTATACCCTGAACGCAAAGATTTTGTAATTATTAATTTATCAACTGGATATTTTTCATCTACTATATTTTGTAAACAACCTTTTAAGAAATCAATCGCTTCTTTGATATTTTGCTGTTTCATTAAAATATCAATAATTCCACCATATATATCTTTTACTATTGGGGCATTATCGCGCCGCTTTAATACAATTCCCATTTCTTTTCTTTTACATTTATTTGGGTCTGTTTCATAAAGCATACCAACATATCGTTTTTTTGATAGCAAACAAAATGGCATAAATGTTTTCTCATACTCAAAATCGTGTGGACCCTTTAAGAATTTTGCAGATATATCACCAACCTGTTGAGCTAATTCAATTGTAATTTCTAATGCTTT
>Ga0209358_10000798_pt1 | contig 26746 bp, 47 predicted proteins | sample LauGreFa1BDMLBSN_2_FD_187574 | JGI IMG/M metagenome (GOLD analysis project Ga0209358, IMG submission 187574) | Freshwater lake microbial communities from Lake Michigan, USA - Fa13.BD.MLB.SN (SPAdes) (version 2) | ecosystem: Environmental > Aquatic > Freshwater > Lake | place: Lake Michigan, USA...
TTTTGAATACAAGCGCAAGAATGTGTTTGTCCTTGTGTTGTATTTCAAAAGAATCGAGATAATCACCTCGGGCATCCAAGGCTCCCAATGCGCCAGATATTGAACCTGGGTCAATTCCGATCCAAATGGTCATTGTGGGCTTTCATGGTGTTGATTAAATCGTTCGAAATCCCAAGCCATAGGTATGTTGGGCATTTCTCTAACTCCTGCGCCCTGTGCCATGCCTGACCCTTCCAGCCTGGAGTTTTTGCCATTAAAACAAGATGCGCTAATGTCTCCTGATACAACGAGGGCATGGTTAACAAGGTACTGTGCAACGGCAAGCCCTTGTTTTCGTTTGTTGAGCAAGTGGTGGGCTTCATCTTTGTTCATTTTGGTTTCCTGTCATCTTTTCTTTGAAGCCTTCATAATAATCACCACTGTTCATCAATCGGAAAATCCCATCACCATTTTCAAGGCTGGCCCTGTCCATGATGTAGTCTCTATATTCCAATTCGAGATTAAATGTTCTCATTGCGGCTTCAAATTGATGTTCAGTCATGTCTGTCTGCTTTAATTAGTTTCTTGTTCTGAGTTGGGCTAATCGCTGGCGCACTTCCTGGGGCATTGGGGTTGCCTTGGCAATGTCTGCCTTGATCTTGGCTAGGGCAGGGTCTACGGCTGGTTTAGAGGCCATTTCAGGCACTTCTGCGCCATCCCAGCGTTGTTGGTTCAGATACACCAAGGGAGCAGGGATAAACGCCCCATTTGCCTTTAACCATTGCTCTGTTGTCTTCATCCAGGCTAGGTGCTTCATTATCTGGTCTGCTTGGGTATCGCAGTAGGACTTATCCCAAACCTTCTTACAGGCCGATTTAGCCCCTTTTCTGGGACTACTAGGCCATGCCTTCCAAAAGTCTTCAAATGTCATTTTCCACCCCACATGATATGTTCTTTGAAATCCTCATAGAGTTCGCCTCTCTCCATGAACCGGATTAGCATCTCTCCATTCCCAACATTTCTGCGCTCCATGATGTACTCAGCATACTGTTGGTCGAGTTCGTATGTGTTCATTTTGTCCTCAAACTCTTCTTCAGACATAGGTTCTCCAAGGGTGGATAGACTGAGTATCCTTCCCTCTCCAGACTTGTCAGTGTTCATTATTGACTCCTATTAAGATTGAAAAACTAGAAAAGCCCCAAGTGCGCTTGACGGGTTGATTCGCTTATACATCTGGCCTTGTTTTCCACCGTGTACCAGATGCTTCAACAGTCGCTCAACCAACGCTGTTCGCCTTTTGCCCTTGGGTGTGTAGGGTGCGGTGTTTTCTTCCAAGCCGTCCATGCAAACGCTCTGCTATCGTGTGGAGTACGATCAAGAACGCAAAAGGCCACTTACTACTGCGTTCCAGTGCTGACCCACTGTCCCTTTCGGGGTGAACGCATGAGTAAATGGCCTCATGTTTCGTCTATGCGGGTCAGCGCTTTTGACGAACGAAATGTACACCATAGAAAAACCCGCTGTCAAGTAGGTGTTTTCCCTTAAAAACAGTTTGTTGTGCAATTACTGCCATAACAGCAGGTTGTACAAGTGACGATTCGCCCACCAGACATGATGGTGTGAGTCGTACACGATGCCCAAACCATAGTCACTGCCAAACTCAACCAAACCCCAATAATTGCCTTTTTCATGCTTGCTCTCCTTTGTGGTAAAAAAGATTGTCGCCAAAGCGACTTGGATACTTCAGAAAATCATAACAACCCCTACGAAACACATTTCTCCGCAGTTCCTTGCCATCATAGGGTTCCCTGACAGACCCATTCTCAATCCTCATGGCTGCACCACTGATGGCCCTGTTCATCTCCATGCGCCCATACTCAGTCAGATGCCACTTCTCTTGATGGTTGATGACATAGCCAAACCTCTCCAGTTCAGGCAGGTACTTGGCATAGTGATACGACACAGCATTGTTGTCTGTTGCACTGTGGGTCATCTCAAGCATTGTCCTGGGGCCACCTGATAGGCGCTTCAAGATGGTTCGATGGGTGAGGTTTAAACGCATTTGATTGTCTCCAAAAACCTCAGTATGATGGGTTTTATAGTTTTTTGCACTAGGGAAAACACCTATTCCCAGCATCTTTTTTCTGTGCGACAGTCCTATCACTGCAATAACGCAGTGGTCAACAGGAGTTACAAATGCCAACTGATGAGGAACAATTTAAATACGAGTGCTGGGCGATTGTCCAGGAGTTAGACCCAGATGATATTGCTGATGCCATTGCAGACAGTGTTGCTCTGGTGGAGGCCATCAAAGCAAATCATGCTGAAGATGTTGCAAGCATCGTGATGAACAGAGTAGAACTCAAGGTTCGGCGCAGGGCTGAGTTACGAGTGTTTGATGTTGTCAAAACCCAATGGATTGATGACATTGAAGAGTTGCAGCACTATCGCAATCTGCGAATTGAACGAGTCCAAAAAGCCCTTGATGAGCGAAAGATCATGGAAGCTAAAATGGATGGCCCTTTTCAACAAATGTTTGATGAGTGAGGACAACATGAAAATGAAATCTAGACTGCAAGACATTATTGGAGACAATTCAGATGAAACTTTTGACGATTGCGATCAAACGAGTCCTATCTTATTTCGAGATTGTGATCTCGCAACCCAGCTTGCCTATCTTGCTGAAAGACAAAACACCAGCAAGGATGACCCTACCAACAATCTCAATCACAGACCCTAAATTTGTCTATCAAAGTGCAGCTTGCACAGACATAACTCAAACATTTCAAAAGGCCAAAGATGAGCGACTTCAACGATTACGCAACAATGCTGATAGCAATCGAGCAAAAGACCAAAGCACTGGAGAACAAGTGTCTAAACAAAAACTACGCAGGGTTCACGGCTGACATTCAAACAATTCAAAGCCAACTGACCTTGCTGACAATGTGGATCACACAAGCCCAATGTGAACAAGTTAGGGAAAACACCTATAGAATTCTCAACAAAGTCTGACAAAATTAAATCTCACTTTTCAACAGGAGTCCCAAGTGAATACAAAGTACGATAAAGAGGCGTTAGTTCTTTCGCCAAAACCAGAGCAAAAAGGTCATTTGGTTGACCGCAGTGAACTCATAAACGAGTTGCTGAAAAAGAATGTCAACGAACACACAGAAAAGAAAAACAATCTCACATACCTATCATGGGCGTGGGCATGGGCAGAGGCTTTGAAGGCCGATGCAAACGCAACCTACAAGGTGGAGATGTTTGGCGACAAGTGCTTCATGGACATTAACGGCACTGCAATGGTGTTTGTAACTGTCACCATGTTTGCCAAACCAATGACCTGCCAACTGCCTGTGATGGACTATCGCAACAAGGCAATCCCAAAACCAGACGCATTTGCTGTCAACACTGCCATCATGCGTTGCATGACCAAAGCCTTGGCACTTCATGGTCTCGGTTTATATTTGTATAGTGGAGAGGATGTCCCCGAAGGTGGCGCAACAATCAAGCCCACAGATGGAGTCATTGTTGACAAGAACAGAGAAAACATCATTGCGGATGTTGCGATTGCTATTCAAGATAGGTTCGAGGCAAACGATATGCTTGGGGCTTATGAAGAATACCTGGGAATCCATGACCAGGAGGAAAAGGTGGCGTTATGGGCATTGCTTCCAAGTAATGTTCGCAGCGCATTGAAAAAACATGGCGAATCTTTGAAATAACAAGAAGATAAGTGTCATGGCACTGCTTGATGAAGAAGGCTATTACTATCAATGTGATAGATGCAAAAGTAATTTTTCAATGAATTTTGAAGCCAAATATGATGAAGGAGTTACATCAGATCATAATTGGCCTTTACTAAAGCATCTTTATGCAAACAGAATAAGACCAAATTTGGGACATTTTTGTTTTAAATGCGCTGATGATATTGCCCCACTTCTTCATGCCTTGCGTGACATTGATGAAGTAACAACATTTGCAAACAAATTAGCGAAAGCAATAAATGAAAAAAGAAAATCAGGAAATCAAAACAACAGGACAACTGAGAGAGCTACTTGCCAATGCTGCCAAAAGTGTCTTGGACGGAAGTTTGGATATAGAGAAAGCAATGACACTGCATAAACTTGCTAAAAACATTAGCGAAAGTTTGTACAGTGAAACCAAAATTGCTATGTTTAGCAATGAGATAGGCAAAACCATTCCTGCAATGGGTGACTTGCCTCTTGGTGGAAAAACTTAACAACATTAAGGTGTGAAAATGGATAAGAAAGACAACTCAGGTGTTCTTTTTAAGAACGACAAAAAAGAAACAGGCAATCAGCCTGACTACAAAGGCAACATCACTGTTGCTGGCGTTGAATACTGGCTCTCAGCATGGATCAAAGAGGGTAAGAGTGGCAAGTTCATGGGCTTGGCAGTCAACCCCAAGGATGCACAACCTCCAGCAGCTAATCCTAAAAAGATAGTTTATGCGGATGACGATATTCCATTTTGATAAACCTCACGGGGCTACGGCCCCATTTGATAGGAGTTGACATGACAAAATTAGATCAATCTTGGTTTGGTGGTGCAGTCGAAAAGTTCTTTGGAACTGCGCCATTTAAACTGTCTCGCAAAGAAGACCCTGCCACTTCCCACATGGCAGCACAGGCAATCGACACCACAAAGATGGAGTCCTTGGTCTATGAAACCATTGCAGCTTATGGCCCAGATGGTTGCATCTCAGACGATGTACTTGCCAAGCTACCATTCCTGCCCTATTCCAGCGTCACAGCCCGTTATAAGGCGCTGATTGACAAGGGCTTCATTGAGGTCATTGGAACCCGCAAAGGGCTTTCTGGGCGGCTCCAAAGGGTTATGCGTAAGTTAGGGTAAATCCCTATTCCAATCTCTGTCACACAAGGCAGAATTGGCGCATGAACCAACAACAAACAACCCGTTTAAATGCTTTCTGGCAGGATGTAGAGGCTCACAAGGCCCTCAATCCATCCTCGCCAGAGACTGCCCTTGTAATCCTTAAATCTGTGGCCCTGGATGCCCTCCTTGCCGCACAAGACATTGAACAGATAGGAGTGAATGATGAGCAAGTTAACTGGAGCCGCCCTTGATCGAGCCGTGACCCAAGCGATGGGGCTTAAAAGCGTACACAACTGTGAGAAATGGGGAAAACACATGACAACAATTGAATTTGTGCCTTTTGATTGGGTAGACGATGACTTCAATCCAGAGATTGACCGAATTGAAGTTGATTACCAATGGCATGAAGCAGATGACTCTGTTGGCTTAATCGCATACTGTGAGAAAACAGTCAAGTGGATGCGCTTTAACTTGGAAATTAAGGACATAACTGATGAGTTGTCTTATGCTGACTTGGCCTATCTCAAGCATGAAATCCAGCGTAACGATAAGGATATTGCAGATGAAAGAACCTGAAGACGAGGCTTTCGAGGAGTTGGCAAAGCGCCAGGGTGATTGGGGTCTGCAAGGCTCACGCAAGCACCAGATCATTAGATTTGCTGAGAACAATGCCAGGAATGAAGTGATTGAAGAAGTCGCCCAACACATTGAGAAATGCTCATTGGCGTTTGGCAAAGACACTATTCAATCGTTTACAGCTTATGTGAGAGGAATGAAGAAATGACACAAGAAATCATTGAGATGGCGCAAGAATGCGGATTGATTGGTATGCGTCCACACCTTGATGGCATTTATTCTGAGGCACTTGTAGCCTTTGCCAAACTGGTAGCAGAGAAAGAGCGTGAGGCGTGTGCAAAGGTGTGTGAAACAGACGGTATTGGGGCTAAATATCAAGGCGATGTTTATGCAGAAGCCATCAGAGCAAGAGGAGAACAAGCATGACTGACAAAGAAATAATGAAGCTGGCGCTTTTTGCATTGGACATTGTGAAAATACATTACACACAAAGCCGCCATGTTAATGAAGCCATCACCGCACTCAAAGAACGATTGGCAGACCCCATGCGTGAGGTTCAGAGGTTGGGGCAAGAGATTGAGCAAGAGCCTATATGCCCCAAATGCAAAGCAGAGGTGCTTTATGAATGTGTTGCTTGCAGTAGCAATAACTACCCACCACAGCGCACAGAGCAAGAGCCTGATGACATTGCATCCATTATTGCGTGTCGAAATATATTGGACGCACAACCAGTGCCACCTCGCACATGGGTTGGGCTGACGGATGATGATGACATTGACTGGGAAGAAGGCGGAAATCTAAAAGATTTAGTCAAAGCCATCGAAGCCAAACTCAAGGTAAAAAACCAATGAAATCACGACAAGTATTCCACGCACTAATGTCCTCTAAGGGCTATACAGAGTCTGATTTAGCCATGAGTGGCGACAAGTACATCAATTCCGCTATGCAAGGCAGATGGAACTATTTTCTAGCGGGTTGGGAGATGAGGGGGGTTATGTGATCGAGACAATCATCACAATCTTTGCCATAGGATTTCTAGGCATTGCGTTAGCCATTGGTGGCGTTTGCATCATGGTTTGGATGGCCTTGAATGAAGACTAAGGGTGGCGCAAGACCTGGAAGTGGCAGGAAACCCACTCAAATCAGTGAATCCAGAGCATTGACGCTATGGAAAGATGGCCTGAGCAAGAAAGAGATTGCCAAAAGGTTTGGCATTGACTATGAAGCTATCTTGTACTTCTTTAGGAAACACAAGATATTCAATCGTGGAAAACTCAAGAGCCAAGCACCGCAAAAGCCTCGTTAGTGTGCTTAATTCGGTCATCTAGGCCAATAGTGCCACCATTGATCTTCTTGGTCAGTCCAACCCAATCAGCAGCTTCTGCAAGATTGTTGCAATTGTGGGTTGACCAGAACCAACCAGCAGTGAGTGCAGCATACTTAGGCGTTGCCACAAGGTCAGGCTCCATCACAAAGTCAGCACCCAAGGCTTTTCCAGCGTGAAAATACGAGCTATGCCCAGTTAATTGGACAGCACCCCTGCCCCTAAAACGCCAGCCATCCCCACTGGCTTCATCTCTGTTTCCCATACGATTGGCGTACACGCTATTAGCGATTTTACGAGGCTGACGCTCGTATTGCTTGGCAAACTCAAGAGTAGGAAACCGCCTGGGCCACAACTTCATCAGGGTTTCAGCACGATAGTTAAGGTTCTCTTCCAGGGTCTTAAAGTTCCCACATTCATGCCCACACTGCCCGATAAAGGCGGCTTGCTGGCGCTGTGTAGCAATGCCAAAAGTGTTGAAGGTTTCATTGAGGGCATCAACCCACTCAGCCCCAATGTGAAGTTTCTTTAGTTGTTCAGCGTTGACCATTCATCACCTCCATTACCTTGTTATAACTGTCGATACACGCATTCAATTGGGCCGTGTTTCTGTCGCCTTGGGCGATGATTTCGGCAATGGCTGCGAGGGTTTCTCTGTCGGAGTCAGAAGTTTCATAAACCTGTCTGACAGGTTCACTTCTCTCTTTTGGGCTATCTCCGGCGGGAGTGGGGGCATTTGCGGGGGCTTGTACACAACTTGTGGACGGGAGCCGCAACCTACCAGCACGAATAGCAGAATCAAGACTAGATTGCTTTTGATTGATGACATTATTGGCCTCCGAAAGTTTGGTTGATTGTTCATTCAGTTGTTGGGCAAGTTCACGCTCTTTCTCTCTTGCTTCATCATTCTTTTTGGCAATCTCAACTTGCATCTCAGCATCCCTGTCACCCCATCCAACATGATGCCCATACCCGTAAGCACCGCCCACAGCAATCATGGCCCCAATGATGAGATATGGGTTAACCATTCTTCACCTCTTGCCGAGCAAGGGCGATTTCTTCCCGCACAGAATCAGCTTCTAAATGTTGTGGTGGGGTAGTGGGGGGTGGTGGGGGTGTCCAGCTTTCATCAAGCGGAGGATTGACCCAAGCAGGTAAAGCACCAGATGGAGAAGTCCAAGTGGATGTGGCAGGAGGGCTAGGAGGGGCAGGAACAGGCGTAGGAGGCGCTGAAGTTGCAGGTGTAGGCGTTGGGCTATTTACAGTCCCTACAGCCCGTTTGCCAACAATCCCACCGATACCGCCAACAATGAGAAGAACAATATCGTTCAGCATCTTGGTATAGGCTTGATCGATGGGAGCCATGCTCTTGATAGGCTGAGTTACAAAAGTAACCGAATAAAGCAATGAGAACACGATGCCAAACAAAATGATGGTAATCATCACCACCACAAAGCCCCAAATACGAACTTCTAGGTCTTCAGGAGAGTATTTACTTTTTGTCATCATCGGCCTTCTTTTCTTCAACCTTTGGTGGGTCAATTTTGGTGGTCAAGATAGGTGCTACAAGGTATTCAGGACAGGTTTGGGTGAATAAGCATCTGGGCTTTTGACACTCAGGCAGGTCAAATTTATCAGGATTTTGGCAAACATAGCGGTATCTGTCTTCACATCCACCCAGCAAAAGAACCACCGCAATGGATACAACAATCACGCCCCACAGAAACCTATTTTGATTCATTGCGTTGCCTATCTAGTTGTTGACGCTCGTACTCTAACTGTTGGCGCAGTCTCTCCATGCGCTCAATCTGCATTTTGCTTTCCTTTTGTGCAGCCAGTGTGTCATAGTAAATGCTCCCCAACAGCGGAAGCAGTAGGACAAAGACCAGCACCATAGCAACTAATGCGACTAGAAACCCCATCTTACCTTTCGATCCATTATTAGAAGGCTGAAGAACAGGATTAGGTACAGGACGAACACCAAACAAGCTACCCCGTAGATTGCCTTGTCTTGGATTGCGCTGATTACCTTTCTGCGTTGCCATTCAACCTCTCGCTGTTTCTTTTCTTGGGCCAACCTTGCTTCTTCTTGTTCAGCAATGATGATGACCCTCATTTGATTTACCCGTGTATACAAGTTCCCCAACTCTGGGGGTGACTGATACACCATGATCTCTCGAATCTCTTTGGCTAACTTCTCAAACTGCGTCTTGGCAAGTTCCCTGTTTAGCGCAGACTCCATGATGTTCTGATTTGGGTCATAGACGCTTTTAGACTTTTCTTCTTCTTCTCGAATGTGGTCTGCAAGCTGTTGCTGAACCCTGAAGAACTGCGACAGATTAGCTGCCAAGTCAGAGACAACCTTGTTCTCATCCCAAACCTCTGGTTCAGCCTTTTTTGCTTTGGGAGCAACAACAGGGGCTGTGGGCTTGGGCTTTTTCTTCTTGAAGAACCCAAAGAAGCCACCCACTTCTTCAGCAATAGCCGTGACCTCTTTAACAGTCTTTTGGGCTGCGGCAACAGTTCCCTTGACCTCTTTATAGAGTTCACAGCCTTTGCGAATAGCTGCGACACAGCCATTTGCCATTGCCAGAAGGGTGAGAGGATCAATCTTTTGCTCCTTGTTTATTCAAGGCACACTACTCTGCGATAGCCCGTCTTTCATTACCTTCTCTCAGAAAGGTTGTACTGTCCAACAGCACTTGGCGCAACAACACTACCAAGAGGCGCTGATTGTTGAGAAAGCATACCGCCTACACGTTGCAATAACTCTGGACGCTGGCGCAACAACATATCAATTGCCGCTTGTCCAGCAGGACTGTAAGCTGGAGGAATAAGGCCAACCGCAGGAATTGCTACCTGAGGCTGAGACAACAATCCAAATCCACCAAGAGTAGATGCCGCAATGCGACCTTCTAAAGTTGATCTTGCTGTGTCTCCAAGAACTTGAACTGCTGCATCGGAGATTTCTTGTCCTTTAGCACGACCTTTAGCAAATGAAGTTTTACGTCTTGTTTGATCTTGTTGGCGAACAGCAGTATTGAATTGTTTTGGCGTGAAAACACCATTGTCTGCACCAGAATTAGCAGCCGCTACATTGATAACAGATAAATCACTGTATGCACCATCTATCCTACGCAACTGAGATGTTTGTTTGGGATTCTGGAAATACAATTCTTTCTTGATAACACCAAGAACATCTGTTAAAGCCTCTCCAACTTCACGCTCGGAAGCTGTTGAGCTATTGGCATAGTTGCTTGCTTTCTTACGCAAATCAGACTCAATGCCTTTGTATGTTTGACCATCTATCTTTTGACCAGCAAACTTGCCAAAAACAATATCATTCAATGCTTCAGTAATTTGCGTTCTTTGATTTGAATCCAAACTCTTAGCCTTACTCAAAGAACCAAGAATATTGCTAGTTGTTGTAAAGTTTAAGTCAAATGACATTTTCGACAAAACATCGTCATATTTCTTAGATACTTCGTCAGAAGCATAAGCAATGGCATCTCTGCCAACAACATCAGCAGGTAACTTATCATTAACCTTCTGGAGAGCTTTATTGATTACACCTTTGTTAAAATCAAACAATACTCTCTGTCTTGCATTCTCAATACTTGACCCAATTAGCGGTAAGTTTTGAGAGAACTCTTCGATTGTTTTAAATTGTCCACCAAGAGTTTGACCTATTGTTGGAGTAATCCCAAGATCACGCATGGTTTGCTCTGCTTTAGAGACTAACGGGTTAAGTACTCGACCCGCACCAGCAACAACCTTTTCACCAATAGGGCCAGTAACTGCACCTAAAGCAACTTGTTCAGTCTTCTGTTCGCCAAAAGTGCCTTCTCCAACAGCAGGTTGCATAGCTCCACTAACAGCACCACCCGCTGCCGCTTGTCCAACAGTAGATACACCTCTTGCCCTTGCTAATTGAGCAACTCTTGCCGCAGGAAGTAAACTCACGGGGTTTAGAATGTTGCCACCCAATCGTGCCACATCAAAGCCAGAGCCACCTTGAGCTTCACGTTGAGCCTGATATGCTTGCTCTTCAGCTTTAGCCATTTCATCAAGACGCTTTGCTTCTTCAGAGAAGTATTGGCTAACAGGATTAGGCGTAGTGCCACCTAAACTTGTAATACCCGCTAAAGCACGAGGAAGCAATTGAGCCGCACCAGTGATTGGGTCTTTTAAACCCATCAAGAATCCAGATGAAGGAGGAGCAACTGGTGGTTGAGCAGGTTGTGGTTGCAAAGAACTCTTAATTCTTGCAAGTGCCGCATCCTCACTCAAGCCATCAGGCAACTCATAAGACACACCCTTGTATTCATAAATGGTAGGCATGATTAGTTATCCTTTAATTTGATGGGATTTTGAGGAGAACCAAGAGGTGCATTTATTGGCGCTGTTGATAAAGGCTCATTTTTACCAGCAGAACTTACTTGTTTTTGAAGTCTCTCAATGTTGTTCCTTGTTTTTCTTTCAGCACTCTCTAAAACACGCAACATTGCTTTTGGCTCCATCCTTAAATCGCCAGCAACAACTTTTTGTAGGTATTTCAACTCTTCATTAGAGTCATTACCGCCAAACTGTTGCAATCTAGGAATAACAATTTCACCAATGTTTGCCATGAATACTTCAGTGTTTTCAACCTTTTGTGGGCTTCCAATACCAGTAAATTTAGCAACAAATTGTTTCTCAGGGCCATACGCACCAGCATAGATGCCTTGATTAACTATTTTGATAGCGTCATCAAACGCAGTCTTCAAAGAGAACTGGCTTTCAATATTGGCTACATTAGTTCCAATTACTTCACTAGCCTTTTTAGCTGCCGCACCAGTATCAACATTGATTCCACCAATAGTGACATTGCCGGTGCCTTTACCTGCGCCTTCAACCTTTTTAGTTGCGTATTCAAGCATACGTTTTTGGAAAGGTTCAGTGCCTGGTTTGAGTCCCGCATCAATCAATGTTTTGGCAAACTCAGAGTATTTCTGAATATTAGGGCCTTCATATAACACAGAACCAGTAACAGCATCAACTAAAGAATTTCCAACAACAACTGTTTTATTTGATTTTTCAATAAGTTCTAGGTCTTTAATGTTTCCACTTTTTGCATACAAATCAATGCTCTGCGGAGTATGTTTACCAGCCCGTATTAACTGTTGTAGTGGATCAACACCTTGTTTCTCACGCAACCTTTGTTGTGCCAATGCAACTTCACTAGCGGCCTTACGAGAGATATTTGCAGCTTCTAATGCACCTTGAGTATCTCCAACTTGTTGCAAAGCACTTGCATATTGACCCAAGCCCTCTGGAGTGCTTACATCAAACTGTTGTGCCAAGGCATTGCGTTGGCTAATCAGACGCATCTGAGGGTCTTCTACACCCATCAGACCAGCAAACCCACCAGCGGCACGACCAGCACCAGCTTGGATAGCGGCATTTGCATACTGCATAGGGTCAAGTCGTGCCATAGCAATGGCATCACTCATCCCCTGACGATTGCGCTCTTCCTGATACATCTCAGGACTAACACCAAACAAACTTCCAACAATATCTGTTGCCATGACTGTTCCTTAGAAATTAGCGTTTACATCATCTTTACGGGTATCTGTCCCATAATCTATTGGAAGGCCACCACTGAATAATCCCAATAAATCTGGGAAATTGTTTCCAGTAAATTGACCCAAGGCATTGCCAAACTGAGTGTTTCCACCAGCACCAACCAATGCTCTTGCCAACGGGTTGTATTGCATGGAAGGAAGTCTAGCAACAGATGCCGCAGTGGTTCCTCTGATTCCAAGTTCACCAGCCCTTGCACCAGATGCAGAACTCAATTGAGCCAATTGCTGACTTATTGACAAAGGTTGTTGTCCAAGTTGCTCAAGTGATGAACCAACACCAATACCAGTGCTGAATGGTGCATAAGCACCCGTCAAGCCCTGACCATAAGCACCAAGCAAGTTAGCACCCGTACCCATCAAGCCAGCACCAAACTGAACCTGTTGTTGACCAGCTTGCTGTGCGCCAGCAGCCAATTGAGCATCCTGTTGGGCCAAAGCGTTGTAGTAGGCTTCCATCTCAGGAGATGCCGCCCGTAGACCTTGACCACCACCTGGGCGCATACCAGTGCCACCAACAGATAGACCACCACGACCAGTGTTAAATAGTTGGGTTTGCAGTTGAGCCAATTGACGCTCACGGCTAGGAGCCAACAAGTTCTGTTGTTTAGCCATGTAGTCAGCGGCAACCTGCTCTGGAGACTGAGCCAGATACTGTTGACCAAGACCAAACAAACCTTGTGCGCCAGCAGTTAAAGGAGCATAACGACCAGCCGCTTGTTCTGCCTCAGTCAAGCCTTGACCAGTTAAGGCCATAACTCGATCTTGCATTGCCTTGAGTTCTGGGGTTAACTGATAACCAGCACTTGTCAATTGACCAGTTGTAGGATCAACTTGGAATTGGCTTGTGCCAAACCTTGTGGTTGTTCCAATAGGTCTAAACTGTGCGCCAGGAACCGCCCTACCAGTTGCCTCAGAAATCATCCTAGCTTGTTCTTCAGATGCTTTAGCCGCAGTTTGACCAGCCAAAATACCACCAGCGCCACCAACAGCGCCACCTAAAAGTGATCCTAATGCCTGTTGTTGAGCCGTTCTTTGTGCTGTGGTTAAAGGTCTTACGCCACCGCCACCAGCAGTGCCACTAAGCAATCTTCGCAGTTGCTCAACAGTTAGGTTTCCATACATGGCTGGGTTTTGATTTGTCCCCATTCCACCAGCACCACCTGTTGGATCATCGTAAAACTGTGTATTACTACTATTCATCATGCCTGTTGGATCAGTTGCATAATCAATTGGAGTTCCTTGATAATTGTAAAGTTGATTGTAAAAATCATCTTCTGTTCCATAATATTGACCAGCCCCGCCTGTTGGGTCATCATAGGTTGCCATATTTCCTCCAGTATTTCCAGTAATCGGTGTTTGTGGTGTTGGTGTGGGTATATCAAACCCAGATGTGTCTGAAATGTCTTGTGTGGTATCAAACGCAGTTGTGCTTGGTGGAATTGATGATGTAAGGTCATCAACTTTTATGTTGGAAACACCACGAATCAATGCTTGCTCACCAGTTTGACCAGCAAGTAATCCAGCAGTAGTTCCAGCAGCTACTTGTCCTGCAACAGCAGAGCCAGTTGCTTGTGCAGCAGTGCCACCAGCAAGGCCAGCACCAGAACTGATAATTCCAGACTTAACAGCTTCTTCAGGAGGCTTGCCAGCCAAAAGATTAGTTGATGTACTAGAGACAAAATTATTTATTGCACCAGGGTCACCAACAAGATAGCTTCCAACAGCGCCACCAGCAGCACCAATAACACCAGCTTTCAACGCTTCTTCTGGAGACTTACCTTGAGCAACTTGTAGGGCGGCATTTGCCACACCAGTACCAATTGCTGTGGCATAAGCGGCAAAAGATTGAGGAATAATTCCTGCTGTCAACATCTGTTGACCAATAGCCGAACCAACACCTGGAGCCGCAACACTCAATGCAATTGCCGCAATCAGTGGTGCGTTTTGAGAAAGGCTTAAATCTTTGTCTAGTTGAGCTAATTCTTTGCTTACTGTCTTTTCAACGGGTTGGGTTAGATTTGTTACCTCACGACTAATAGCAGTGCTAGGGTCTATGCTTGCAAAAGAATTTGATAATTGATTTACTGCGCCCATTTGAACCTCACAATTGTTTCGTATGTTCTAAACAATCCATCATCAATTTTTTTGGTTTCAAATGAATATGGTTGATGCTCAAATAACTCAATAATTTTTGGATTGTCGTAGTAAGTGACTGCAAAATCATATTGATTATCTTTTAAATCATCAAAATACTTTTGCATATTAACAATTAAATCTTTTGCTCGTTCTCCATTGATGCAATGAAATTCAATGCCATTTTTTTCAATTTTCTTTGTCAAAATTAGTGTGTCACCATGGCGAACAACAAAGTTTCCTGTTTTTGGAGCATTAATCAATCCATCAAAGTAGGCATCAACTGTCATGGTAAAACCACGATAGTTCTTTGCCAAGTCTTCAGAAAGGATTTGTCGAATTGCTTTCATTAGACAGTGCCGTTAGCCACAATGTTGCCCAACACAGTCAGGTTACCTGAACTGTCAATCTTCATCACATCAGTTCCTGAGTGACGAATAAGTAGATTAGACCCACTCTCAACAAAGCTAAAGTTTGTGAAGGTTCCATCTGCCTTGGTTGCAATGGCAGTGGAAATGTTGGTGAACTCAGTATCAATCTCAGTTCCCTTAACAACCTTGCTTGCATTCCCTGGCGACAAAGCATCTTTAGCCGCAAAGTTGGTGGTTTTGGTGTAATTTGCCATGTTTCTTCCTTAAACCAGTTTGCCGTTCTTGGCTTGTATCTCAATCTTTTGAATGCTCACAGGATAGCCATTGATCTGCACTTCATAACCCGTCTGCACAGTCTTGCCAGAACCTGATGTTTGACCAACCAAAGTCTGCAAAGAAATACCATCTGAGTAGTAGGCAACAGGAACACCATTCGCCCCATACTCAGCAGTACCATATTCAGCAACAGTAGACTGAGGAATTTGCAATGTGGTGGAGTAATACTGACCCGTGAAGTCATATCCCCACTTGATGATGAAGCCTTGGTTTGATCCACCAATCACCACCACAGCAATGCGCTTCAGGATGGATGTGACATTGGGCGTACCAAGATCAGCATAGGTGGTGAAATACTGCAATCGGTATGTGCTTGCATGGTCAAGGTAAGTGCCATACTTACCCACATAACCATTCTTGCCAATTAGCAAGTCTCCATTGCGTTTAGCAAGGAAAGCAGTTGGAGTGATGGAATCCCACACAGTTACCCGTGAAGAACCATCTTGCAAAGCCGCCTTGGTGTCAAAGCAGTATGTCTGGGTGGCAGTCGGGAAGTTAATCAGGTAGAAAGCATTTGACTCTGAATAGACTGCCTTGATGTTTGCCAATGTCTCAGCATTCACAATCGTCATCAAGTCATCACGCACATTCTTAGACAAGTCCCGCAAAGGGGCAGACTTCTCTTGAATGGTTCTGAGCAATGACCGCACACCACTGTTTGACAAGAAAACCACATCACTGCCTGTGTTGGCAATGGAGTCCCTTGCAATGCAACCAATGTTGCTGATGGTGTCGCTCAGAGACAGGCTTGATGGCGTAGTTGCATTTGCATAAATCAACACTTGACGCTTGCCAAAGATAAACAAGAACCCATTGTGAGCCGCCAACCCTGTAATCTCATCAGACCCATTGGGCCATACCCGTGAAATGTCCAAAGAACCAGCAGTTCCTGTTGACCAGATGTGTCCTGCAAGCAAGTCAGAGAAGTAGACAGTTACAGTGTCAGCAGTGCTACTAGCAGTCCACAAGCGACCATAGGCAGAGATAACAATATTAGTTTGTGGAGCAGTCGCAACATAACCGCTTTTCTCGCTCACACGCCTATATGTGGTGGTACTTACAGCAGGGTCATAGATCAGTGGGTCATAGCCTGACTGAAAGAAATATGTGATTCCATTCAGAGAAGCACAATGCCAGTTACTTGCAGTAATGGTGGGGCCAGTACCTCCCCCCCCATAGGTCAACTCAACAACACTCGCACCACTCAGTTTAAACAGCTTGTTGTTTCCAGCGAACAGAACAGTCAAAGTGCCATCAGTCTGCACCAACTCATGGATGACTGTTACATTGTTTGCACCAAGGTTGCCAGAGGATGTGTTAACCCTTGAAAAGCCTTTGCGAGAGCCAATGCGCCCGTACTGGTCAATTACGCAGTTTGTGGCAATCGCAGCATATCCAGCCGCTAAATCAAGCGGAGAGTCTTGTGTATTGAGTCCAAAAAAGCCTGGAGCCGATACAGAAAAGGTCTGGATTTGTTGGCTCATTGCGGAACAAACTCTTGGTTCTCAGGATAACGACTGCCCTCCAAGGCAATGTAATCCGACAACATGGATCGAAACAGTGTGTAAGCCTCAGACGAAGATAGACCACCATCTTCACCACGCTCAACCAATGCCCTTGCATACGCACCTTGAGCAACAACTACATCAGGGACAAGAATGACAGTGCTATCTGCCGCCAATGGAGCCTGTGGAACTGCCAATGCAAACATGAGGCTATACACGCCATCTGGCCTTGGATACACTGTTACTTTGGCGTTGTAGTTTGCATCCACGCCATCAAAGTTGTATTCGCTTGGGATACCCGTCATAACCACAGAGAAGTTCTGCTTACGATTCATATCCACAAAAGTGGTGTTTTTGAGTCCTATGTTGCTTGTTGCATTGATGGCATCCATCAACTGAAACTTCTGTCCAGCACCAGTTAACCCATATTGGTATGTGCCAGCAACAGTGCTAATGGTGACTGTTTGACCAAGTGCATTCCACCCAAAGGCATCTTCAACCTGACGCTTTGTGTCATTGACAAACTTGGCAATCAGAGTGGAATAAGTGGTTTCGTTGTAAGTGGTTACAACAGGTTCACGCAAGCGGATCAACACATCGTTGACAAGTTCTAGTAGTGTCATGCTCTCGCCAACCCTTCTTGTTCAAATGTTGCTATAAAACTGAAGGAGCTTCCTGCCTCAGTAGTTATTTTTAACTTGTCATCTTCTTCTAAAACAATGTAGGCATTGCCATCAAACTGAAGATAGTTTTTTGATGTGAAATTGTATTGAGTCAATATATCAAGCGTAGTATTAGCACTTGCGTCATACCATTGCACAGTTATATGCTTGGTAGAGCCGCCTGTATTGTGTATATACATTACAGTGAATTTGGCGTAATAGCCCTTTGGACAGGTATAGACTGTTGTGTCTACTGCCGCTGTAGGACTAACACCAACTGATAATGCTCTCATTTCGCCTTTGCCTTGTTCCTTGCGGATATAGCTTTAGCTTTTGCCTTTGCGTCAGCCTTGGAATTTGCACCCCATGCCTTTAGCGAAAGAAGCAGTCTCGTTGGTTCACCATTCTTGAACTCAGGGCCATCATTGCCACCCATACGAGCCAAGAAACTTGCTCTGCGAGGGTTGTCCCCCGACTTTACTGGTGCTTTGAGATTACCACCAGTTTCTGCATTATAAGATGCTCTCCCCTTGGCATTCAACCCCCCTTTGGGATTTTGACCAGCTTTTGTTTGCCAAACAGGAGATTTCATCTACTTCACCTTTTTAACCTTCTTTGCAGTCTTTGCAGCTTGTTTAAAGTCAGCAGCAGTAGGCGCACCCTTGGCCCCTACCTTCCGCATCTTCTCACCAGAACCTTCAGCTATACGCTTACGCTTTGCTGCGATGTTGGAATAAAGTCCAGGTTTCATTTCTTGGCCTTCTTCTTAGGTTTTGCCATGCCAGCTTCAGACAATGCAATGGCAATTGCTTGCTTACGGGAAGTCACTTCTGGCCCCTTTTTAGACCCAGAATGCAATTTCCCAGCGCCAAATTCTGTCATCACCTTGCTAATCTTTTTTTGTGCTTTGGTCTTCATTTGCCACGACTTGATTTCTTCATCATATTGGTAGCAGTGCGACCACCACGCATAGGCAAGCCTTTTGGTTTCCCAATTGCTACCATGATGGTTACAGGAACACCCTTTTTCTTGCCGTACTCTTTGGCTTCTTTCTCGCCTTTTTCAGAGTAGGGAAACTTCTTTTTTCCGACCATAGGCATAGCGTTCTCCTTTATTTCCAGACACGATCAGCAACAAAGGTAATAACACCGCCCATGAATGACGCGATAGTCATACCCATCCAAAATCCACCTTTGCCTTTGTTAGCAAGTTCCAACAAAGCCTTCACATCTTTACTCAAAGAGTGAACTTCATTCTGGAGAGCCTCAACTTGAGCCTCCAGTTTTCCAAAATCTCTAGCGTCTATATCAGACATTTGCAACTTTCCTTGGGCGACCCATGCGCCGTACAACTGGCGGCGTGAAAGCAGTGTCTGTTCTCACGGCATTGGCATCATACGCATCAGGTTCCTTTTCTTGCTCGTCAATACGAACATAACCTTGATGACCCTTCATTGAGTCAATGTCATGTTGCAAGGTAAAACTTACTGTGTTACCAGACTGAAGACAGCGAAAAGTTGCCATTGATTAACTCCAAAACAAAGAAAGGGGGGACGAACCCCCCAATCTTTAAACTACAGCACGACCAATTACAAGTTGCATATTGGTTGAATCTAAGTTGATAGACCCTGCTGTGGGATTGTAGGTAACGATAGTCACTGTGTCAGCGGCTGAAACATAGGCACGGCGAACCAAGCCTGCTTCACTCACTTTGATTGACATACCAAGCACCATATCACCCAAAACAACGCCTGGAACAGTTACTGTGTCAGTAGCCGTAGCAGTAGTAGCGATTGAAGCGCTATCTAGCGTACAAGAAACATCCCAAGTATCTGAAAAAAGACCACGAAACTGGTCATTGCCCCTACGGGAAACAACTGCGGTTGCTGCTGCCATTTGATTTCTCCTAATTAGGTTAAAAAAGTCCCCCCACCACTAGGGCAGGGGGCGCAACTGCAATTAGGAAGGCACAACCAGGGCGAACATGGATGCGGCATTCGGATCAGTGCCAGTGGTAGAAGTGCGGAGAGCCTTCACACCATAGAGCGTGTCCGAAGTGAACAGCGTACCCAGGTACTCTTGTTTGTACTGAGTTTGTGAACGAATGCCCACTTGCTCAACCAAAACCATAGAGTCTTTGTGACCCATCAAGCAAACGCGAGCGATTGCAGTGCCAGATGCGGGGAAAGTCGCAGTGGCAGATGCAGAGTCAGCGTTGCTAGAAGTGAACACGGGGATGCCGTACAGGTTACCGATCTCACCATTGCGGATAGCGTTACCATCACCCACAAAGGCTTGCTCAGTGTAACGAGCCAAACCCATCAGCGTATTGCGGCTGGACGGGGGGATGATGAAGAAGCGACCATCCATAGGAGTGTCGTTGTCATCCAAACGCTGAATGGTGCGGCGAATTGCAGCATCAGTCAGAGCAGAGGCGTTACCAGTGTTGGTGTTAGCCGTGTAGTCGAAGGCAGTCGTGCCATCGCCACCAATGAAGCCGCCAGCATAACGAGCGTTGTCAGCAGTACCGCCGTTGGCAGAACGACCCAACTGGATCAAGTCGGTATCGACTTGTTTAGCCAGGGCATAACCAGCATCATTGGTATAGAACTGACGCAAGCTGTTCAGGGCTTGAGCCTCAACGATGTCTTCAATCAAGCGGCTATATTCATAGTGCTTGTTGATGGACACTTGAACTTCAGTCTCAGTGGATGCAATCAGCGTCACTGCGGTAGAAGCGGCCTTGGCAGAAGCAGAACCACGATAAGGTGCAGGAATGTGAACAGTGTCACCTTTCTTGCCCTTGAAGTTCATCTTCATAACCAAATTTGCCAGCACCAAGTTTTTCTTGTATGCGGCAACAATTTCATCACTCCAAATTTCAGGAATGAATGTAGCGGCGGTAGTCGTAGTTACCGCAGGGGTAGGAAATGCCATGATGTTTCTCCTTAGAAACGAAAGTTAAGTTACTTGACCCGACCTTCAGAATACGCAGCAAGAATTTCATCATTCAGTGCCTCGTATCGAGCCGGATCGGTCATCTTCAGCCGAATCAGGTCAGCCCGTCTGTATACCCTCTTTGAACTCTCACCAGTTCCACCAACATCCACTTGTGCGGCCTTCATGCTCTGCTTCCTGGCGGTTTCACCCGCTTGTTCAGTCTGCTTAGACTTGACACCACGCAACTGCTTGTAAGTAGACAACAATTCATTAGCACTATCAAAATCGAACTCACCATCAGCTTTTGCATACAGACCAAGGCGAATAGGCGAGGATTTCACCCAATTCACAAAGTCCTGATCTTGAGCAATCTGAGTGTAGTCAGGATGCTCTTGCACTAACTTCTGCTGAATCTGCATCCTCTTGAACTCAACACCTGCTTGACGGGCGGCGAGAACATCAGGATGGTTATCAATAGTCTTCTGAACTGCCTTCTGTGGATTCTCAAAGAAATCTACTTCTGGCTCTTCCTCTTTAATAGTCTGTTGCTTTGAACTGAGGTTCTGCTTAATGAGTTCATCAGCAAGTTTCCTTACCTCTCCCACTTCTTGCGCTTGCTTGCCAATTAGCTTTTCAGCCTCTTGGTGCATCCGAACAATGTCTTCCAGACTTTTATCCCTGTATTTATCAGGGAGTCCAGGCGCTGTTGGCGCAATGGTATTAGATAGCTTGGATTCTTCAGCTTCTAACTCACTTTTCATCTCAGGTTCTTGGTCAATCAACATATTTTCCCTTTTCCTGCCGTTTCGGTTGTAGGAGAATCAACTCGACATTTCTGTTTAAGAGTTGGCTTTGCGTTCAGATTTTAGCTTGTCAAGGTGGCTTTTCTCGAACTTCCCATGTGCTGATGGGAAAGAACCAGACCACCCCTCCAACCTAAAGGCTGGCGCACTAAGAATGCGGTTGGCTGTTTCACCGCATTCACACCTAAAACTCTGCATCTCATAAACACAGAGTCTTTCGGTTTTATGCCCGTTTGCACAGGCAAATTCAAACATTCTTTTCATTAAGTTCCTCGTACGCTCTCTCGCTGACCTGTCTCAAGGTTTTCAGCCAAGTAAGTATAGAAAGTTCACCTTTTTTGAATTGTAGGCTTTGTTCATCAGGAATCACAGATATATTATTCAAGGATGCAATCATGGTGTCAATATCTTCTACCAAGTCTTTCCACCCGTCACTTCCCATCATAGAGAAGCGATCTTCATAATATTTCTGTAGTTCTTGATTCACCAAGGCACTCCAGTGGTGGTTACAGGGTTCTTTTGCAACTCAATCTGAGCCAGCAGGGAGGCTTCCGTGGCATCCTTGTCCACACCATTGGCCCATATCCATCCTAAGACAGTTTCCTTTGTCAGAGAGGCGTAGGGAATGGTTGCAGTGCCTTCACTCCATGAACAAGTACTGTACACAGATGCAGAGTAATCCCCATCTGTTGCATTTGCTTGCCAATGTGCGGTAGTGACAAAACCATCTGCGGTTTGTCGGTCAAGTTGACTGATGTTCCAAGTAATCATGCTGACTCCAGTGCAGTGATACGGGCGGTGAGGGTTGTGATGAGGGCTTGTTGTTCTTGAATTGCTGCCGTCAAGGTTGCAACCAAGAAGCTGGTGTCGATGCCTTGGTACTGTGGCTTGCCATCAGCGTCTACTGCGTCTTTCTCGCCGGTTACGCACTCAGGCACAACCGCTTGCAGTTCGTGGGCAATGAAGCCTTGGCTGTCACTGCCGTCTGATTTCCACTTGTAGGAGACAGGTTTAAGCGCGGCAACCTTTGCCAGTGCGCCGGTCATTGGCGTGATGTCTTCTTTCAAGCGGTAGTCTGAGGATGTTACATAGGATGTCGTTGTAGAAGTTGTTGTAATTCTTCCAACACTAGACGCGCTTCCATTTCTATAGAAACGCATATTATCAAAATCAGTAGAACCAGCACCAACACTATATATATCTCCAGTTGGAAATATATTTACACCCGCAGTTGTAACAACATTAGAAGTTTTTCCCACCAGCAAGTTACCGCTGGAGTCTATACGGGCACGCTCTGTGCCGTTAGTACCGAAAACCATAGGCTGATTTGTCAAGGTAAACAACGCACCGCCGGGGTAAGTGGTATCGCATTGCAAACGCAAACCAACTGTGCCATTAGAAGCTAAATCAACAAGACCACCTGTTGTTCCGTTTAGCGTAATACCTTTGTAGTTACTGACATTAGTAGGACTTGTAGTGCCAACACCCAAGTTACCGCTTGCATCAAGGGTCATTGCTTGGGTGAAGGAGATGTTGTTACCTGCTGTGCCAGATGGGGCGGTAGTCCAAATATGTGAGCCGTTATATTGCGAATAATATGTAGCATATCCATTAGCCACATATTTATTATTTGTCCCATCATAATAATAGTTTTGACCAAGCTGTAAATCAAGATTGGCATAACTATTTAAAGTTCCTCTTTGAACTTGAATGGCTTTACTGCTTCCACTCCAAGCACTAGGCGTAACACCCAATCCCATATTTCCAGCACTATCAAGGCGCATAGCCTCCGCACCGCCTTCAGCAAAGGCAATGGTGTCAGCCGCAGGGAAGAAGATGCCTGTGTTGGTGTCGCCTGTTGTGGTGATGGCGGGGGCTGCCGCTGTTCCAGCATCAAAAGTTACAACGCCAGTTAGAGTTGGACTTGTCAGCGTCTTATTGGTCAGCGTATCAGTCGTTGCCTTACCAACCAAAGTGTCAGTAGCCGCAGGAAGCGTCAAAGTGGTAGTACCAGCTACAGCAGTTGCCGTGACTGTAGTAGTGCCTGATGTGGTTCCAGCAAGAACAAGTGTTCCAGAACCTAGTGTTGAGGTTGCCATAATTTTCCTTTAAGGTGTTCCATTGGAGACAATGTTTGCAGAAGAGGTAATCAATCCAGTTGAAGACATTGATGCAATTGTCGTTGCCCCATACTTGAATATCAACTTTCCACCACTTTCTTCAATTGTGAAGTTTGTAGTCAAGAGTTTAGGTGTAGATGCCGCAGTTCCAGTGGTGTTCTGGTTGAATGTCGGGAATGAGGTCAAAGATGCCGCTGATCCATTAGGAGCCAACACATCAGTACCAATCACCAAGCCAAGGTTAGTTCTTGCCCCAGAGGTAGTAGTTGCACCTGTACCACCATTCAAAACCGCAACAGTACCCGTCACATTGGACGCTGTACCAGTGGTGTTTTGATTGAAAGTAGGAAAAGAGGTCAGACTTGCAGCCGAGCCACTTGGAGACAGAACATCTGTCCCAATAACAAGACCTAGATTGGTTCTGGCATCACCAGCAGTAGATGCACCCGTACCACCATCAGCAACTGCCAAATCTGTGATGCCCGTGATTGAGCCACCAGTGATAGAGACATTGCTTGCCGCTTGAGTAGCAATTGTTCCCAACCCACTAACATCAGCAGTGGTCAGAGTAATAGCACCAGTACGCCCTGCAACTGAAGTCACAAGGTCAGTGTTATCAACTTTCTCCCAAGCAGAGCCATTAAAGATGGCCCAATCGCCTTGTGTCCAAGTCGTAATTCCATTGAGATTGGTTGAGCCTGTTACAGAGATAACATAGTAGTCTCCCTTTGTTCCTACGCTAGAAACAAGGGTTGGCGTGTTGGTTGATGCGTTCCAAGTGCCTTCATAGTTCACAAATCCAGACAGAGCCGTAATTTGTGACTGAAGGCTTGTCAGAGTATCAAGTACAGACTGAGAAGTACCGCCACCATTGGTAATAACTTTGATGCGTTCAGCAACATCAAAAGGAACAACCTCACCAGCATTAATTTCACGACCATCATCAAGAGTGATAATGAGGCTGCCATCAAAATCAATACGAGCAGCGGCAACACCAATACCATTGTCGCCATCAACTCCATCACGCCCAGGAACACCATCTCGTCCTGCTGGCCCCGTTGCTCCTGCTGGCCCTTGCTTGCCATCTCGTCCATCTTTGCCATCTTTGCCATCCTGTCCATCTTGCACAGAGGCAACTTTGCTCTGAATCTCGCCATTCAACTGAGCAAACTTTTGCTCCATGTCTGACTTGATCTTCTTCAAGCCTTGGATAACAAGTTCAGCACCCTTGCCAATAGACTCGCTCTTTGCCTTGGCAATCTTTTCAGCAGCAGACTGTTGCAAAGCAGTAATGATCTCCATCTGCTGTTCAGCAGATATTCCATCAATTCCTAGCTTACGCTCAAGATCAACGATGTCCATTTAGGTCAATTCCCTTGAAAGACGATTAAGAAACTCATCTTCAACGCTCGACATTTTGCCCTTCTTGTCAGCCATTTGCAACTCAACAATCTTGGACTTGTTCTTAATGTCAGCTTCTTTCAGCATCAATTCAGCAATCTTAACCCGCTTGTCAAACTCTTTTGAACCAGCATCATCTTGGTTGGGCAGATTCTTGGTCATTGCCGCCATGTTCTTGGCTTGCACTTCTTGGGGCATCAACTGAGCCTCAATCGACAACTTCTGAGCTTCTGCCCGATTCTGTTCAGCTTGAGTCGTATTGACAGCAATCTGAGCCTGTGCAGCTTGCATAGCCAACTGCTGTTGCATTTGTTGCATTTGTGCTGCTTGTGGATCAGGTTGGCTCATCTTGTCCAACTGTTCCATCAGTTCATAGCGGTTGGTCAATGAAGAATTAGCCAAAACACCTTTGAGAATCAGTGGCAACACAGGGGTGTTGGGGCCAAGGGTCTGGAGCAAACCAATGAACATCTGTTGTTCATGCTCACGGGCAATGATGCCCAAGGTTGCAGTCGGAATGAAAGTCATGTCCACAGAGGGGTAACGCTCTGGGTCAAACTGCATATACCTGAAAGCCGCCTTCTGGATGAAGGGGATCAGGAAGTCTTCTTGGAAGTTGACCAGAGTACGCTTGTACTTCTTGATGATGGTGGCAACAGCCATAGACATACCGCCTTGGCCCATGTCTCTAGCACCAGCACTGACCATGCCTTGAGAATCCAAAGTTCCCGTGGATTGCAGGAGCATTCGCTCAAAATCCTTGGCGGTGGCTAGGTTGTTGCCATCAGTCTGCCCAAACTTAAAGGGATACAGAATCTCTGAAGGCGCACCATTGGTAAGAATGGCTTTTCCAGGCTTGACTTCAAACTTAGCGCCACGGGGCAGACGGGTTGCATCCATTGCAATCATGGGGCTGGTGGTCAGCGCCAATGAATCCAAGTGAGAACGAATCTGAGCATCAATAGCCTTTTGCATATTGAAGGCTTTTTCCACTGTGCCACGCCCAAGCAGACGATTAGGAACAGTGTCATCTTGGTATGTCAGAACAGGGCGATCCTTCATCATGTAAGGATTTGCCTCTGCTTTAAGCAACTGCCCATCATTGGCAATCACGACAATGGCCTCAACCATGTCTGTGTATTCTTCAGCAGTAGAGTTCTCAGGGAACAACTCGACAATCTCTTTGCTTTCCTTGAGATTCTCTAGGTATTCACGGGGAACAAGACCATAGTAGGTCAGCAAAAGCACTTTTTCGTCTTGATACTGGCTAACCTCTTGGGTGGGTTCCAAGTCAGTGTCTTCACCAGCAGTGCCAATGTCTACTTTGCGGTAGATTCCACGCTCGATGCCTTCAACAATCTTGTGGATAGAGATGTATTTCTCAATTGCCACCCCCATGCAGTCATCAACTGAGGTTCCATTGGGGTCAAAAAGGAAGTTTTTTGGATTTACAGGTGAAATCTTGACCGAAACCCTGTCTTTTTCCACTACGCCAATAGCGGCTTGGCCCATTTGCCCAGGAATCGGTTGAGTAGAGGGTACAAACTGCTTTTCAGTCTTAACGACAATCTCGCCAATGCCTGTGCCGTAGATTTCTGCCATCAACTCAATCTGGTCAATGGATTTGCGAATCTTGTCCCGCTTGAAGTCTTCCATCAACTGGGCTTTGATGATGCCCACATCAATGGGGTTGTTGTTCACATCCCGAATATCATCTTGAATGTCAAAGAATTCGCCTTGACCAAAGATAGCTTCCATGATCTCAGCATGGCGAGTCTCTACGGCTTGTTGTGTGGCAGGGGTTACGATGCGTGAACGCTCAGAGTCACGGGTTTTGTCTTCAACAGCCCACTGTCCACGAAAGATTCGCTCGTATTCAAGCCAATCTGGGAGGAAGTTGGTATCCCGATAGTCACGCCAGCGATTGCAATGGTCAACAACAAAATCAGTCAGTTCTTTATCAGCCTCAGTAGGCTCATAAAACTCATTTTGCTCTAGCTTTTCTTGCTTATCTGTTGCCATTAAACCCCCGATATGATGTCTACAGGCTCCCACTCATCATCTTCTTCACCCTCAAAGTAAGATGTGACCGCCAGTTGGTCAATATAACTCA
>Ga0209358_10000799_pt1 | contig 26745 bp, 30 predicted proteins | sample LauGreFa1BDMLBSN_2_FD_187574 | JGI IMG/M metagenome (GOLD analysis project Ga0209358, IMG submission 187574) | Freshwater lake microbial communities from Lake Michigan, USA - Fa13.BD.MLB.SN (SPAdes) (version 2) | ecosystem: Environmental > Aquatic > Freshwater > Lake | place: Lake Michigan, USA...
GAGCAATTGGCGGTGCGCCAAATAGCGCATGAAGCGCGCGTGGTAGATCGAGCTGATGGGGCCAATGCCCATGGAGCCGGTGGGGAACTGCCAAAAATCGGGCATCAAGTAGGGATGCGGATAGCTCGACAAACCGCGCGCGCCCTCGCCTGTGCGCGCGTGCGGCGCGCATATTTCTTGCCGGTAGTGCAGCAAGTCGGCCTCTTGCAAACGGCCTTCCAAAAAGGCACGGGCATAGACACCAGGCGCACTGTGCGGCTGAAAAAACACCAGGTCACCCAAATCGGTGTCACTGCGGGCGCGAAAGAAATGGTTGAAACCGGTTTCAAACAAATCGGCTGCGCTGGCATAGCTGGCAATGTGCCCACCCAGTTCACCATAAGCCTGGTTGGCCCGCACCACCATGGCCAAGGCGTTCCAGCGCATGTAAGAGGCCAAGCGTTCCTCCAAGGCCAAGTCGCCTGGAAACACCGGCTGGCGATCGACCGGAATGGTGTTGACATAGGGGGTGACCAAGTCGGGCTGCCAACCGATGCGACTCCCACGCGCGAGTTGCGCCAACTCATCCAATATGAAGCGTGCGCGCTCTGGGCCATGGGTTTGAACCAGCGCGCTGAAGGCGTCTCGCCATTCGGCGGTTTCGCTGGGATCGGCATCGCCAACCAGGGCGGGCCAGGTGCTCATGTTCAGGGGTGTGGGTGCGTTCATGCCCCAAATATTAGGCCCAGGCGTGCAAAATTTTGTATTTAATTAAGGGTGAAATCCATTATTTACAGCATTTAATGCTTTAAATTTTGTATTATTTGGCATATGAAGCTAGATACCACCGATTTACGCATACTCGCCGAACTGCAAACCCATGGCGCTTTGTCCAATGTGGAATTGGCGCGCCGGGTGCATTTGTCCCCTTCGCCTTGCCTGGCGCGGGTCAAAGCCTTGGAGCACAACGGTGTGATCGACCGCTATGTGGCCCTGGCCAACGCAGCCGCGCTGGGCTTGGGGCTGAATGTGTTCATCAGCATCAGCCTCAAAGAACAAAGCAAAGCCGCATTGGCCGAGTTTGAGCAGCGCATCGCCGAGCACGACGAGGTGATGGAGTGCTACCTGATGACGGGCGACTCCGACTACCTGATGCGCGTGGCCCTGCCAGACATTGCGGCGCTGGAGAAATTCATTCTCGAGCAACTGACGCCCATTTCGGGCATCGAAAAAATCCGCTCCAGCTTTGCGCTCAAACAAGTGCGCTACAAAACAGCCTTGCCGTTGCCGGTGGCTTGAAGCGCTGGGGCGGCGGGCGGGGCACCCGCCGATTCACAAATCCAGCGTCAGCTCAGCGCCTTTGCAACCAGAACAGCAAATCATCATGGTTTTGTTTTGCGCTTGTTCGTTGGGCGTGAGGATCAGGTCTTTGTGGTCCACCTCGCCGCTAATGACGCGGGTTTCACAAGCGCCACACACGCCTTCCATGCACGAGTAAGACACGCTCACGCCGTTGTCCAGTAAGGTGTCCAAAATGCTGGCCCCCGGGGCCACCATGAAGCTGCGGGCGCTGCGCGCCAAGTGCACCTGAAAGCCGCCCTCGGGTGGCGCTGCGGGCGCCGCCGAAAAATGCTCCCAATGCACCTGCTCTGGTGGGCGTTGGCTGGCCGCGGCCTGGTAGGCCGCCAACATGGGTGCCGGACCACAGGCATAGAAGTGGGCGTCTGTGGGTGCGGCCTGGACGATGGTTGCCAAGTCCAGCATTTTTCCGCCGGGCTCTTGGTCAAAGTTCAGGTGCAATTGCCCCAATCCCCCGGAGGCGGCTTGTAAATCTTGCAAATGCGCAACGAAGGCCGCACGCGCACGGGTGCGGGCGCTGTAGTACATCACCCAAGGGGTTTGGCGCTGGTTGAGTTGCGCCACCATGGCCACCAAGGGGGTGACGCCAATGCCGCCCGCGATCAAGACCACCGGGGCTTGGCCTTCGACCAAAGCAAAGTGGTTGCGCGGGGCTTGCACCTGCACACGGTCGCCCACCTTGAGTTGTTGATGGATCCAAGCTGACCCGCCCCGGCTTTGCGGGTCTTTTTGCACCGCCACCCAATAGCGGTGAACCTCGCCGGGTGCATTCAACAGGGAATAACTGCGGGTCAGCCCTTGGGGCAGCACCAAGTCAATGTGTGCGCCGGCACTGGCCGGGGGCAAAGTCGACAGATCGGGGGCGCGCAGGTCGTAGGAGTGGACACCTTCGGCCTCCCAGGTGACCGATTTGACAAAAAGTTCAAGCATAGGAAGAAGCATAACAAGCCCGCCCCTCTCATAGAGCGCGGGCTCAGAAAAACAACTGTGGATGGAGGCCTGTTCAGCCCGCCTTGACGGCAGGGGCCACCGAGCGCAGCCAACGGGTGGCGGCTTGGCGGGTGATCAAGGGCTTGGCCGCAGCCAAAAAAGTCTGGGTATGGGCCCAGCCCATGTGCACCTTGAAGGCCTCCTCGCTGGCATACACCTCATAGAGCAAAATTTTGCTCGGGTCTTCCATGCCGCGCACCACATCAAATTGGTAGCAACCAGCTTCGTTGGCCACCGAGGCATGGGCATTGATGTCGATCAAGCGGTTGAACTCATCCAGGCACTCGGGCTTGACATCGAACTCCACCACCAAAACAAATTTATTCACGTTGCGCTTCCTTTATGAATCAAGCATTTTCATTGACCAGCGTGGACCACAAAGTCCATCGCCACCAGGGCTTCTCGGGGCAACTCCGCCACTCCCACCAAAGAGCGCGTGGGCATGTGGGGTGCCTCAAAAAATCCCGCATAAACCTTCTCGAATCTGGCCCCAAACCGGTTCAACTGGCGCAGGTGCACGGTGACCGCCATCACCTGCTGGCGGGACAGGCCTTGGGCAGACAGCAGCTGGTCGAGGTTGCGCATGATCTGGCGCGACTGCTCTTCCACCGACTCGGCCAAAGCTTTGCTGGGGGTTTCCAAATCAACGGGCAATACCCCGTTGACCCATGCCAAGCCTGAAGCCAACACCAAGGCAGCGCCCACGGGGGCGCCCGGTGCATTCCCATGGGGAACAACTTTGCGGTTCATGATCTGTGGTCTCCGGTGTTTTTATTTGGCACCCACATGGGCCATGGATTGCAATATCTCGCGCACTTTTTTCTCGACAGCACGCTCCCGCTCGACGGGGGGCAAGGAGTCAAATTCAACAAAGCTCAGCGCCGCCTCGCGGCCAAATTGGGCCAGGCGTTGTGGGTCATCCAAGTCGACATCGTTGGGGACGCGCATGACCACCTCGTGCGCATAGGTGCTCACCGGCTTGTCGGTCGTCAATCGCGGCTGCGCCGGCACTTTTCCCTCGGCCGTGGTGCGGATGGCGTTGGCCAACAAGCGGCGAAACAGCACCACACCGCGGTCAGTGCTGCCCAGGTGTTCGGCCTTGCGGTTGGCGACTGCGCCTTGGGTGACCACGGCATCAAAATCCCCAGGTTCGCGTTGGCGCTCGGCATGCGGCCGGTCTTGGGTTTGGCCAATGAAGGGGATTTGATCCACCCCAAAGTCGTCCCGGGTCATTTTGCGCACACCGGCGTTGTAGCTGTTGAGGTGGGCAAAGCCCATATAAAAAGAGTGGTGGTCGTCCACCGCCACCGCCCAACGGGTCAAGAAGGGGCGCAGACCCACGCTCTCTGAGTCAACGCGGTTGGCTCCATTGGGAAACTGGCCCATGTTGGGCAAGATGATGTCGCTGGAGCGCACAAACACATAGTCGCCCACCTTGCGCGTGGCCATCGACAAAAAGCCCAGCGGCGTTTCTGGAAAGTCCAATTGCGGCAATACCTTGAAAGCGGGAGAAAACTGCTGCCCCGCGACGATGGCGTGCAAATAAGCGTTGTGGATGGGGTCAGAGCCGTTCTCCACAATTTGCACCCAATTGCAGGGCAAGTTCATGCGAAACGGCACCACCTCGTTGTCGCTGGGGTTGTCCACACAGTCATAGGTCGGAAACGCGGGCTCGGCGTCCACCGGCCCCATGTACGCAAACAACAAGCCCTGCCACTCGTGCACGCGGTACGCGCCTTGCACAAAGTTGGACTTGATGCGGCTGGTGGGTGGCTCAGCAGGGGTGTCGAGCACCGTGCCGTCCACATCAAAGTGCCAACCGTGGTAACAACAGCGGATGCCGCGCTCGGCCACGATGCCGTATTCCAAAGAGGTGCCACGGTGGATGCAATGGCGGTGCAGCAACCCCAACTGGCCTGAACCATCACGAAACACCACCAGGTCTTCACCCAGCAAACGCACGGGCACGGGCAGGTCTTTGAGCTCAGAGGCCAGCAAAAACGGGTGCCAATAACGACGCAGGTATTCCCCACCGGGGGTGCCGGGGCCAACCTGGGTGATGAAGCTGTCGTCGTTGGGCACAGGGCGGTTGTGGTATCCGCTGAAGGGCCTCAACTCGCGCGCCGATGCCGATTTGCTTGCTTCTGTCATGCGCTGTCTCCTTTGCGCGGCCATGCTATGACAGACGCTTGATTAAGTCAATCAATTGATTTAGAGTCCGCGCATGATAGCGACCGCACCATCCGCAGAACCCGTGGCACCCAGCGAATTGGGGCGAGGCCCGCTGGCCCGTGCGGCCTTGATCCGCGCTGGCGTGCAGGTGTTTGGCGAAAACAGTTTGGCCAGCGCCACCACCCGAGAAATTGCCCAGCTCGCCGGGCAAAACATTTCGGCCATCGCCTACTACTTTGGCAACAAAGAAGGCTTGTACTTTGCCGTGGCCCAGCACATTTGTGACACCTTGCTGGACCGCTTGGGGCCCTTGCTCGATGAGATCGAAGCCCAACTGGCGCAAGGTCCGAGCGCACCCGATGTGTACTTGCATTTGTTTGGGCGGCTGATAGGCGCAAGCCTGTCCACCCACCAAGAAATGCTGACCGTGACCAGCATCGTGGTCAAGGAGCAAATGCACCCCACCAAGGCTTTTGACATCTTGTACGAAGGTTGCCTGGAGCGTTTGCACCAAGTGGGCGCGCGCCTGATCGAGGCCTACACCGGTGAGCCCCCTGGACAACAAGAAACCGTGTTGCGCTTTCATGCCTTGCTGGGCCAAAGTTTGGCCTTTCGCTTTGCCCGAGAAACCGTTGTTCGGCGCGCAGGATGGACCGACATCGGCCCACCACAGGTCGATTTGATCGAGCAAGTGGTCACCGAACAGGTTTGCGACGCCTTGCGTGGTTTGCGCTGGCGCCGCCAAGGCGGTGACCCCGCGTTGAGCGCGTGTGCATCGGCTTGACCGAATCTTTTTCCCCCTCTAAAAACCTTTCACTGGAGACCCACCCATGATCCGACGCCGCCTCACCTTGCTGGCCCTGTTGTGCGCGCCTTTGATGGCCTGGTCACAGGCTTACCCCAACAAGCCCATCCGCTTGGTGGTGCCATATGCCCCCGGGGGTGCGGTAGATTCGCTGGCGCGACCGGTGGCGCAAAAGCTCAGCGAAATACTGGGACAACCGGTGATCGTGGACAACCGCCCAGGTGCCAATGCCACATTGGGCGCGGACAACGTGGCGCGCTCCAGCCCCGATGGCTATTCCATCGTGTTGACCTCCATCGTGCATTACCTGGTGCCGTTTTTCTCGAAGAACGTGCCCTATGACACGATGAAAGACTTCACTCCGATTGCCCAAATGGCGATCACGCCCAACATCTTGGCGGTGCACCCGTCTATGCCGGTCAACTCGATCAAAGAGTTGATCGATTACGCCAAAAAGAACCCCGGTAAATTGTTCTACGGCACCACCGGTGTGGGTTCGACCCACCACCTGGGGGGCGTGCTGTTTGCACAAATGGCCAACATCAGCTTGGAGCACCTGCCCTACAAAGGCGGCAGCCCCACCATCAACGACGCGCTGGGTGGACAAATCCCCGTGGTCATCCTCACCTCGCCGACCATCTTGCCCCACGCCAAAGCCGGGCGCTTGCGGGCCTTGGGTGTGATCGAAGGCAAGCGCGCACGCTCTTCACCCGATGTACCCTCGATTGGCGAGACAGTGCCTGGCTATGCCGTGCCCGACACCTGGTTTGGCGTGCTGGGGCCAGCCAATATGCCCAAGCCCATCGTGGACAGGCTCAACGCCGCATTCCGGCAAGCCATCAACACGCCCGAGATCAAGCAACGCTTGGAAGCCGGTGGCTATGAAATCACCGGAAACACCAGCGCTGACGAGTTCACCCAATCGATCAAAACCGACACCGAGGTGTTTCGCAAGATCGTGGTCTCGGCCGGGATCAAACCCGAATGAAGCGCCGACATCTGCTGGCCAGTGTGGCAGCACTGGGTTTGAGCGGTACCAGCTGGGCCCAAAACTACCCCAGCAAAGCGGTGCGCCTGGTGGTGCCCTATGCGCCCGGTGGTGGCTTGGATGTGTTCAACCGGCCCATGTCCATCAAGCTGGCCGAGTTGATGGGTCAATCGGTGGTGATCGAAAACCGCGCCGGCGCTTCGGGCGTCATAGGTGCCGACGTGGTGGCCAAATCGGCACCCGATGGCCACACCCTGTTGAGCGCCTTTTCATCGCAAATTTTGCAGCCCCATGTGCTCAAAAGCGTGCCCTTTGACAACCAGCGCGACTTCACGCCCATCTTGGAGGCAGCGCGCGCACCCATTGCCATCGTGGTCAACCCGGCGCTGCCGGTGCAGTCGATGAAAGAGCTGATGGCCTACGCCAAAGCCAACCCCGGCAAAGTGGGCTATGTGACCGCAGGGTCCAACACCTCGCAGCACCTCACGGGCTTGATGCTGGAAAAAGTCACCGGCGCGCAACTGATCCACGTGTCCTACAAAGGCGGTGGACCGGCACTGACCGATTTGCTCGGTGGTCAGGTGCAAATGGGTATTTTGGTGCTCGGGCCCATCATGCAGCATGTGCAAAGCGGCAAGTTGCGCGCACTGGCGGTGATCGAGTCCAGCCGCGCCAAAGCTGCACCGCAAATCCCCACCTTGGAAGAGGCAGGTTTTGGTGGCGCGACCATGCCCGACACTTGGATCGGCTACTTTGGCCCACGCGGCTTGAGTGCGCCCATCACACGACAGCTCAATGGCTGGATCCAACAAGCCTCTCAGGCCAATGACGTGCGCCCGCGCCTCGAAGCCGCTGGCTATGAAGTGGGCGGTGGCACGCCAGAGCAATTTGTCGACAAGATCCGCCAAACCAATGAGAACTACCGCCGCATCGTGGCGGCAGCCGACATCAAACCCGAATAACACCCAAGGACAACCATGAAACTCGCCACCTTCATCGACCCGGCACAACACACCGTCATTGGCGCGGTCGACACCGCCAGCCAAACGGTGCTCGCATTGCAAGCTGCACACCACCAGCACAAGGGCAAGGACAGCCCGCACCTGGTGGACATGCTGGCCTTGATGGACGGCGGTGATGCCGCCTTGGCCCTGGCGCGTGAGATCGAGCGCCTGGGCGCTGGTGCGGGCCCACACCGCCATGCCCTGGCCAGCGTCCAGTTGCTGGCACCGGTGCCGGTGCCGCGCCAAATCCGCGACTTCAACAACGCCGAAGACCACATGCGCAACGCCCCGGCCGGCATGCAAATGCTGGTGGCGCGCATGAAGGGCCAGCCCGTGCCCGCGCGCAGCGAAGTTCAGGTGAGCATTCCGGATGTGAACTTTTCCCAACCCATTTTTTACATCAGCAACCGCTTCAATGTGGTCGGTACCGAGGCCACCGTCGAGTGGCCCAGCTACAGCGAATGGTTTGACTACGAGGGTGAGTTTGGCTTCTTCATTGGCAAGGGCGGCAAAAACATCAGCAAAGCCGATGCACCGAAGCACATTTTTGGCTACACGGTGTTCAATGATTTTTCGGCGCGCGACAAACAAATCCGCGAAATGGAAGGCCGCATGGGCCCGACCAAAGGCAAAAGCTTTGACACCGGCAACGCCATGGGCCCGTGGATCGTGACCGCCGACGAAATCCCCAACTCGCGCGACCTGAAAGTGCAAGTGCGCGTCAATGGCGAGGCCTGGGGCAACAGCTCCACCAGCAGCATGATCCACAGCTTTGAGGACATGATCGCCTACATCTCCGAGTGCGAAACCCTGCACGTGGGCGAGTTTTTTGGCAGCGGCACCATGGCCGGCTGCTGCAGCCTGGAGTGCGACCGCTGGATGAAAGATGGCGATGTGGTCGAAGTCGAGTTCGAGCGCATCGGTGTGCTGCGCAACCCGGTCAAGCGGCTGAAAAAATAAATCGCTTGACGATCGGCCTGCGCAAGGCAGGCCGATCATGTTTTCTTTGAGTCACGGCTGGCCAAAAATAGCAACGCCTGCTGTGATGGCCGCTGTGGCCAAATCAGCATCCAATGTGGACAAAGGCAAGCCTGTGCGCAAAGACAGCTCCAAATAGGCGGCGTCGTAAGCAGACAGCTTGAAGCGCCGAGCCAGTTGAAGAATGTCCCCCAATGCCTGCACCCCTGTGGTGAGATCGGTCTCAATGTTCAAGCCTGCAAAGAGGGCCACAAAGCGTTGCGAGTCGACTTCCTTGACGATGCCCTTGGCTTCTAACTTGGTGATCGCATTGGCTATTTCCAATGCGCACAAGGAGGGTACGACCGCCTGACCTTGCTTGAGCGCCATCAAAGTGGCTTGGGCATACTCGACGCCTTTTGGGTTGGTCTGTGGCACGAACCAAAGCAAGGCCACAGAAGCGTCCAAAACGAACGTCATTCCCGCCCTTCGTTGATCAATGCCTTGAGGTTGAACGAGGCCACGGATTTGCGGTTTTTCATAAATGCCAGCATGTCATCCACTGCAGCCCCTTTGTCAGGACTGGTGTCAAAGTGAGCGGGCACCAGTTCAGCCACAGCCTCACCCCTGAGGGTGATGGTGTAGTGATTCCCCGCCTGCACCCCGCGCAGCAACTCCGGCAATTTGGTCTTGGCTTCGTAAGAACCCACTTTGATGTTCACAGTATTTCTCCAAGCATCGATATAGACCAGTTTATAGACCAGTTGCAAGATGTCAAGTCTTTTGATGTTTTCACCTGGACAAGTCCCTGTCCCGATAACCCAGATGAGATACCCGCGCCATACCGGGATGGACATCAGCGCCCGAAAACGCGCATGGCGCAGGACCTGCGTGCCTGACTCGATCGAAGAGTTTATGAAACGCTCACACCCCACCCGAGACATCCACCACCGCGCCGGTTGAGTAAGAAGACGCGTCGGATACCAACCACGCAATGGCTTGGGCCACCTCTTCGGCGCGGCCTGCACGTTTCATGGGCACAAAGTCTTTGGCTTTGCTGGCGCGATCAGCGTCACCCGCTGCGGCATGGATTTCGGTGTCGATCAGGCCGGGACGAACGGCGTTGACGCGAATCCCCTCGGTGGCGACTTCACGCGCCAAACCGATGGTGAAGGTTTCGATGGCCGACTTGGAGGCCGCATAGTCCACCGCCATGCCCGGCGCGCCGGTTTTCACAAACGCAGTGGACAGGTTAACGATGCAGCCGCCCGCCCCACCATGGCGGGTGGACAGGCGCGCCACGGCCGCTTGCGCGCACATGAAGCTGCCCATCACATTGGTGGCAAACACCCGCTGAAAACGCGCTGCATCCATGCCCTCGACCCGCGCATAAGGCGCGACGATACCGGCGTTGTTGACCAGTGCGTGCAAGGGTGGGCATTCGCGGTCGACAAATTCAAACAGGGCCTGCACTTGGTCGGCTTGCGACACATCGGCGGCCACGCACCAGGCTTGGCCACCGGCGGCTTGGATGTCATTCACCACCGCTTGGGCCGTGGTTTGGTTGCTGGCGTAATTGATGCAAATGGCATGGCCTTGTTGGGCCAATAACCGAGCAGTGGCCGCGCCAATGCCGCGACCGCCGCCGGTGATGAGAATGGTTTTTTTCATGCCGCCGGACCCGCCACGGTGACGCCGCGCACGCCATTGCGCTCGATGATCTGCGCGACCAAGCCCGAGGCCTTGGCCTTCTCCACAAATTGGTGCAAATAGGCCGCAGCGGCCGTGCCCCCTTTGGGCACCCCAATGGCTTGGCCAATGGCGGTGAAGCGCCCATCCAAAATGCGCGAACCTGGGAGCTTGGCCTGCTCTTGCACCAAGCGTGGGCGCAGCCCCGACAAAGCCTCCAGGCCTTGGGCCACAAACTGATCAAACGACGCATCCATGCTCGCCACTTGAACCAGTTGCGCATGCTTCAAGCTGCGGCTCAAATACAAGTCATAGGCGCTTTTGTGCATGACCGAGATCCGCACACCTGTGCGATCCACGTCTTCGATGTGCTGCAGCGGTGAGTTGGCTGGCACCAGATAGGTGGCTTCGATCTCCAAATAAGGTGCCGAAAAATCAATCACATTTTGTCGCGCAGGTTCGACCGCCAACAAGGCCATGTTCCACACACCGCTGTGTGCCGCATCGGCCATTTCACCGGGCGTGGCATAGGGGAAAAATTCAATCGGCACACCGATTTCTCGCGCCACTTCACGCGCTAAATCGGGCGCAATGCCCGTGGGGGCAAGGCTTGGGTCTTTCATGCTGACCAACAAAAAATTGGCCAGGTTCAAGCCCACTTTCAAGGTGCCTTGGGGGGCCAGTTCAGCGCGCACGCTGTCCAGGGAGGATGTCATGTGGGGTTCTTTCTGTGAACAAGGATGGAAATCAAAACCTCAGCGCCGCACCGACGGCCCCTCTATGGGCATGCCGTTGGCGCGCACTTTCAAATACAGCTCCAGGCTGCGCAAAATCGCGCTGCCGGGCTCGGGCATGGCGGACTGTACGCCAGAGAAACAAGCCCGCAAGCGCCGGTCCATGCCGCCAGCTTGTTGCCACGACAAGCGGTAAATCGGAAAGCCGGTGGGGTGCGCAGGGCTGATGGTGTCGCCACGCATTTGTGCGCCCACGCGATCATCGTGACAGTGGGCACACGACAGATTCATGCGGCCTTGACGGGTTTGGTACTGATGAGCACCGGCTTGCCACTGGGCCTGCCAAGTCGCTGTCTGATTGGGCGGAGCTTGTACCGCGATGGGCTCGCCGCGCGCAGTGTGGTGCAAGGCTGCGCTCAGGGCCAACACGCTGTCATCGGGCAAGGCACTGGCTGCGCCCTGGCGCTGCCGACAGACACCGATCTGATCTTCGATGTTGCGCAAAGCCTGACCATCGGGGCTTAACTTGGGGTGTTGGGCCACGGCTTTGCGCATTTGGCCGATAGCACCGTGGCAGGACTGACAACTGGGGCCAGCGCTGTTTTGGCCCCAAGCCGACAAGCCGCGCTCGACCCACAGGCTCATCGGGTTGGCCATGTCGTCGTCATTCATTTGACGCAGGCTGGGCGACAAAAAAGCCAAGCCGCTGATGCGCCCTTGGGCATCTGGCACCAGATTTTTTTGTGAGGGGGTCAGCGCCACAGATGAGGACGCGGGTGGCGACAAAGCGGGCGGCACAGCAGGCGTTTGCACAATGACCGTGCGCTGCTGCAAGGCCACAACCACCGCGTCAATTTGTTCGGTGCTCAACACCGCTTGGGCGGGTGCGGGTTGGCGCAAGCCAATCAAGCTGCCAAAAACCGGCATCAATGTATCGGGCCGCAGGTGGCGTGGATCGACCACCCATTGCTTCAACTGCGCCGCGCTGTAGCGCTGTGCCACCCCGTCCAATGAAGGCGCAAAGGTACTGGTGGATGCCGGTGCCGCTTGCCAAGCATGGCAAGCGCCGCAATTACCCAGGTTGCGGTCGGTGATGATGCGCCAGCCCAGGTCCGCATTGGCCTGTGCTGCGCTGGGCCCCAAAGCCAACACCAGGGCCCATGAAATCCAGCGGATGACGGCACACTTTGCCGACCAAACTGCCAGGGTCACAAAGTCCTCTGGATCTCGGCCACATCGTTCCACACCTCTTGGCGGGTGAGGAGGTTGTTGACCACCTCAAAGCGATCAATGAAGCGAATGCCTTCAAATGCACTGCCATCGTTCCACACGCCAAACAAAGTGCCGCTGCAATACACCACCGTGGTGTCACCTTGCCAACATTCGTCAAAGCGCTCGTAGCGTTTGGCCACCGAGCGGTAGCGCGGCTTGCCCCACTCCATCAATTGCTCCAAGCGGTGCATCACCGCCGGGCCCGGAAAAACCATTTCAAAGCCTGGGGCCAAAAACGCTTGGGCCTCGGTCAGCTTGCGCGCGGCCATGGTTTCCAAAAAACTTTGCACCCGCGCACTCGCGTCAGGCACCACCGCTGCACCCCCAGCATAGACTTTGCCGTCGCGCCGATAGGTGCTGGCCTCGTTGATGAACACGGTGGTCCCCGCGTCACTGGCAGAAATCACCGACCGGGCGGTATCAGCCAAGCGCTGCACCAAGCGGTGCTGGGTCTCCGGCGGGTAACCCGGCAACAAGGTCACAGTGATCACTGGCATGGCATAACTCCTCGGAAAAAAACGTCACAAACCCATGGGGCTCACGCCCACCAACCAAGCGTGGGCTTTGAACAAAAACACCGCGTACAACACCACGCCACCCATCACCGCGACCAAAGTGGCGCGCATTTGCGGCACCACCGGGGCCAGATCGGCAGCCCGGTCACGGGCCCGGGCAGCGCGAAAGCACAGCACTGCCCACACCAAAAAGGTGGCGAACAAAATCACATCTTCCAAGTTGCCATTGGCCAGCAAATGGGCCAGGGCCCACACCTTGACGCTGAGCACCATGGGGTGGCGCATGCGGGTTTTCAGGTGGTTGCCCGGCACATAAGCGGCCACCAACAGCACCGAAGCGAACAGCATCAGCAAGGCCGCCACATGGCGCGTGGCCACGGGGGGGACCCACAACACCGTGGGGGTGGCGCGGGCCTGGTCGTAGCCCCAGCACAGCAACACAAAGCCAAGCAAAGACACCACCGCATAGATGCCCTTGAAGGTTTTCTCACCCAAGCGCCCAATTTGCTGGCTGCGCCAGCCCTCGGCAAACACCCGCAAAGAGTGCGCGCCCAAAAACAAAACCAAACCCAACAGCATCCACGTCATGGCGTTTCTCCTGCCCCGACAGTCGAGGCACCACGGCCCATGATACGCAAGCGCTGACAAGACCCTGCCATTGGGTTCACACCCCAAAAGCGGCCAAGCCGCCATCGGGCTCGAATCGCTGGTTCACAAAGCGCAGTCGGGTGGGGCCGGGCATGGCTTGCGCGCCCACACTGTGGCGTGGGTCGCCGGGGTAGCAAATCACCCGCGTGCCGTTGTCGTCAAAGGGCTGGGGTTCAACCAGGTGCGGGCCACGCTGGGCCGCATCGTGCAGCACCGCATCCACATGTTCAAACCGCGCCAAATGGACCAGGCTCATGATTTGCGGTGGGGCCATCTCCATCTGCCCCGCCCAGTAACGGTGCAAGGCGTCGCGCGGGGTCATCCACACGCTCTCAGTGGCCTCCACATTGTCGTGGCCCGCCTGTTGCCCTGCGGGTGCGCGGGCGACAAAAAAGCGGGTGTCAAAGCGTTTGTTGGTGACGGAGGGCACGCGCGGCGTGATCCAACGCGACCACGGCCACAAAGCCTCACACTGCAATTGCAACTCGTGGCGGTGAATCAGGTCGGCAAAGGCCCCTTCTTCATGCCGCAAACCATCCCATTGCAAGCCTTGGGCACCGCCCTGTGCAAACAGCACGCCACACTCTTCGAACGATTCGCGCAAGGCCGCCACCCACAGGCTGGCAGCGGTATCGGTGCTCACATCGCTCTCGCGCAAACGCTGGTGCAACACATCGGGGGCATGGTCGAGCCGCGCATGCAAGCCCGGGTCAGCGTCCAGGCGGTCCAACTTGCCGCCAGGAAACACAAAAACACCCCCCAACACAGCCGAGGCACTGTGGCGGCGCAACAAAAAAACCTCCAGGCCTGCAGCGCCATCGCGCAGCATCACCACGGTGGCGGCAGGGATCGGGGGGGCGGTGACTTCGATCGAATTGATGTCCATGCGATCCATTCTGTCATGGCCCAGGCGCAGCGGCTGTCACCTGCGCGAGTGGGCACGGGCACAATGGCGGGCCTTGTCACTGCACCCCACCATGGCCACCCACACCCCCGATCGACCCAAAGCCGCCAGCCCCCAATCGCTGTCGGGTTTGAAACCATTTTTGCGCCCCTACACAGCCGTGATTGCCGCAGCGGCCTTGTTTTTGTTGCTGGCCGCGGGGGCAACACTGGCCTTTCCATGGGCGCTGCGCCAGCTCATCGACGGCGGCCTGGCCAGCAGCGCGCAAGGCCAAGCGGATGGCTTGGCCGCCGACTTTGTCTGGTTGTTTGCCGTGGCCGTGGCCTTGTCGGTGTTTTCCGCGGCGCGCTTTTATGTGGTCAGCTGGCTGGGCGAGCGCATCACCGCCGATGTGCGCCAAGCCGTCTACACCCATGTGCTGCAACAAAGCCCGTCGTTTTTTGAAACCACCCAAACCGGCGAAGTGCTGTCGCGCTTGAGTGCCGACACCACCTTGGTGCAAACCGTGGTGGGCTCGTCGCTGTCCATGGGCTTGCGCAATGCGGTGATGGGCTCCGGCGCTTTGCTCATGCTGGTGTGGATGCGGCCTTGGTTGATGGTGCAAGTCATTGCCGTGTTGGTGCTGATCGTTTTGCCCAGCGTGTGGTTTGGGCGCCGCGTGCGGCGCTTGTCGCGCGCCAGCCAAGACCGGGTGGCCGACACCAGCGCCATGGCCGCTGAGGTGCTCAACGCCATCACGGTGGTTCAAAGCCATGGCGCGGAGCAGCGTGAAGCGCGCCGCTATGAAGCCTCCACACTGAGTGCTTTCAGCACAGCGGTGCGCCGGGTGCGGGCGCGCGCCTTGCTGGTGGGCTTCATCATTCTGGCCAGCAGTGCTGCCCTGCTGTGGGGCCTGTACCAAGGCACTTTGGCGGTGTATGCGGGCAGCCTGAGCGCGGGCGAGTTGGGTCAAATCATTGTGTATGTGATCTTGCTGGCCAGTGCCTTTGCGGTGCTGGGCGAGGTGTATGGCGACTTGTTGCGCGCTGCGGGCGCCACCGAGCGTTTGATGGAGTTGCTCCACACCCAGTCTGCGGTGGCCTCACCGGCCCAGCCGCAACACGCCCCGTGGCCCGAGGCCGGGTCCACCTTGGCCTTGCAAGGCGTGGGCTTTCATTACGCCTCGCGCCCCCTGACACCGGCGATTGACCAACTCAGCGCCCAAGTCCACAGCGGACAAACCGTGGCGGTGGTCGGGCCCAGTGGCGCGGGCAAAACCACCTTGTTTGATTTGTTGCTGCGCTTTCATGACCCGCAGCAAGGGCAGATCGAGATTGATGGCGTGCCCATCCACCGCATGGCCTTGCACGACTTGCGCGCACGCATTGGCATCGTGCCGCAAGAGCCGGTGATTTTTTCGGGCACTGCGTGGGACAACATCCGCTACGGCAGACCCGAGGCCAGCGACGCCGAGGTCATCGCCGCCGCCCAGGCGGCCTATGCGCACGAATTTTTGTCCGAGCTGCCCGAGGGCTATGACAGCTTTTTGGGCGAACGCGGTGTGCGCTTGTCGGGGGGTCAGCGCCAGCGCTTGGCCATCGCCCGCGCCATCTTGAAAAACCCACCGCTGCTGCTGCTCGATGAAGCCACCAGCGCCTTGGACGCGCAAAGCGAGCGCATGGTGCAAGCCGCGCTCGAGCGCGCCATGACCAACCGCACCACCTTGGTCATCGCCCACCGTTTGGCCACGGTGCAAAAGGCCGATGTGATTTGGGTGCTCGATCGCGGCCGCTTGATCGAGCAAGGCACCCACGCCCAACTCATCGCCCAAGGCGGGCTGTATGCCAGCTTGGCAGCCTTGCAATTTCAAAGCAGTTGATTGCCCCCGCAGCTTGGCGCGGGCACTGGGTCAAGGTGCGGCTTGGCTTGCACCGGCTTGGAGTTGCGCTTGGGTCGGCAGCCACAGCACGATCAAAGCGCTGACACAGGCAATGGCCGACATGGTCAGCATCAAGCTGGTGAAGCCCGCCGCCTTGATGAAGGGCCCGAGCAAATAAACCGCCAAGGAACTGATGCCAAAGGACACGGCAATCCGCACCCCGCTCACGCGCGAGCGCATCGAGTTGTCGATGTAGCGCACCACCATGGTTTCGTTGAACGGAATGGACGCAAACACCGACACCATGTACACAATGGCCGCCGCATACCAAAGCCAACCCGTGGTGTGTGCGGCCGCATAAAACACCACGATTTGCATGGCCAATATCCCCAAAAACAAGGGCTTGACCGCCACCTTGTCGAGCAAGCGGCCAACCACCAATTGGGCCAGTGAAGCGACGGCATAAATACCGGCCAACAAAAACCCCAGCTGGGCGGGATCGGCCACCAAACCATCGAGCCGCTCGACCATCAATTGCGCATTGCCATTGGTGGTGAAGTTGAACAACAAACTGCCGGTGGTGGCGCTGGCCACCATCACCACAAAAGTGCGAATGGCCAAATGGCGCGGCAAATGCACTTGGGTGGCGGCTTTGCGCGCGGGTGCCGCATGCTCAGGCGGCGCACAACGGGCAAACCACAGGCCGCAAGCGATGGACACCACCCCCGGCACCACAAAAGCCATGCGCCAACCAAAGTACTTGACCAGCAAACCGGTGGACAAGGCCGCCAAGGCAATGCCCAAATTACCCGCCAATCCATTGATGCCAATGGTGCGCCCCGGTGTGGGCGAGTTTTGCACCAACAGCGGAATGCCCACCGGGTGGTAAATGGCCGAAAACGCACCCAGCACCGTCAAGGCCACGCCCATTTGCCAAGGGCTCTGGGTGAACGCCACAGCCATGGCGCTCAAGCCAATGCCATGGAAAAAAATCAACATCATGCGCCGCCGACCCCACAGGTCGCCCCAGCGCCCAGCCGGCACCGAGGCCAAACCAAACATGACAAACGCCCCGGTGGTGTAAGGCATCAAGTCTTCCCACCGCGCCACGCCAAAGTCAGCGGCGATGGCCGCCACCGCGGTGGCAAAGATCAGCAAGAACAAATGGTCCAGGGCGTGGGCAAAGTTCAACAAAAAGGCGGGGGTGCGGTTCATGTGAGCCATTGTGAACGAATTCACACATCCAAATCGACCCAGCAATCGGCCTTGAAATCAGGGTTTTCAAAACCGCCTTGGCGGCGCAGCGGATAGCCCCTCGGATTGCACACCACCCGCGTGCCATTCAAGACATAGTCGAAGCTGCTGTGGGTGTGGCCATGGACCCACAGCGCGGCGCGGCCCATCCAGTGCTCCAAATCAGAGCCAAATGCTGCGCTGCTCAAATCCTTTTGATACATGGGGGCGGTCGATCGAAAACTGGGGTAGTGGTGGGTGATGACCACCGTGCGCCCTGGATCGGCTTGCTGCAGCGCTTGGTCAAGCCACGCCCGGCTGATGCAGTGACGCTCCAAGGTGTCTTGGGGCTGTAAATGGCGCGTGCTTCCCCCAGCTTGGTCGTGCGGGCTGATATCGGTGGCAATGGCACGGTAATCCACCATGGTGCGCAAGGCAGCCGCCATGGCAGCGTCGCGCTGATGGGCGCCAAACAACTCGAAATCGGTCCACAACGTGGTGCCCAAAAACAGCATACCGTCGATGCAGATCGAATCGTTTTCCAACAAGTGCACACCTTGCAGGCGGGCTTGCTCGCGCATGAAGTCCAGGGTGTTGCGCCAATGCCCGTCGTACAGCTCGTGGTTGCCCGGCACATACACAATGGGTTTGTTGGGGAATGTTTGTCTGGCCCACACCAGGCCCTGACTGCTGACATGAATATCACCTGCCAGAACGACGACGTCCACACCCTGGTCGATGCGCTGGGCACCCAGGCCAGCATCAAATGGGGCAAATTCAACGTGCAAATCTGAAAGCACCAACAAACGCATGCCAGCATCTCCCTGTGTGTGACGCATCGTGACCGGAAAAACCGCAGCCGCTGGCCTCAGCTCCCCCCAGGTGCACCTGGGCGAATCCCCATGACCATCGGCCGGTGCCATGCTACCCTTTTGCATGCACCATTCACCCGCACCAGCCGACTGGATTGATTCGCGCCACGCTGTCCACCGCTTGGTGATGACCTTGATCATCACCACCTTGGGCTGCAGCCCCATGTATGTGGTGTCGGTGGTGCTGCCGGCGGTGCAAGCTGAGTTTGGTGTCGGCCGTGCCGATGCCTCTTTGCCCTACACCGTGATGATGGTGTGTTTTGGTTTGGGGGGCATTGCGATGGGCCGCTTGGCCGATCGCATCGGGATCCAAAAGGTATTGTGGCTGGGCTCGGTGGGCATCGTGCTGGGTTTTTTGGCCGCTGGCATGGCCCCCAATATTTGGCTCTTCATCGTGGCGCACGGCTTGTTGCTGGGTTTGCTGGGCAGCTCAACCACCTTTGCGCCCTTGCTGGCCGATACCTCGCTGTGGTGGGACAAACGCCGAGGGGTGGCGGTGGCCGTGTGCGCCAGCGGCAATTACCTGGCGGGCAGCATTTGGCCCACGCTGACCCAATGGGGCGTGGAGCAATGGGGTTGGCGCAGTGCTTACATTGTGCTGGGCTTGGTCTGCGGTTTGGGCATGGCCGCACTGGCCTTTGGCATGCGCCAACGCCCCCCGCTGCTGGGTCCAACGGTGGTGTCCGCCAGTGGCCAATCCTTGACATCCGAACGGCCCTTTGGGATGAGCGTGGGCGCGGCCCAAGCCTGGCTGTTCTTGGCGGGCTTGTCGTGCTGCGTGGCCATGGCCATGCCCCAGGTGCACATCGTGGCCTATTGCGCCGACTTGGGTTTTGGCGCTGCGCGCGGGGCCGAGATGCTCTCGCTCATGCTCGCTTGTGGCATTGCCAGCCGTTTGGTATCGGGGGCGATTTGCGACCGCATCGGTGGCATGCGCACTTTGATGTTGGGCTCGGCTTTGCAAGGCATTGCCTTGTTGATGTTCATTCCATTTGACGGGTTGGTGTCGCTCTACGTCATATCGGCTTTGTTTGGCCTGTTCCAAGGCGGCATCGTGCCGTCCTACGCCATCATCGTGCGCGAATACTTTCCCCCAGCGCAAGCCGGTCAACGGGTGGGCGCGGTGATCATGGCCACCATGCTGGGCATGGCGCTGGGTGGCTGGATGTCGGGCATGGTGTATGACTTGACCGGCTCCTACCGTGCCGCCTTCATCAATGGTGCTGCCTGGAATCTGCTCAATGGGGCGATTGCCTGGGTGCTGTTCATGCGGGTGCGCGCCATCCAACGCAGCGTGCATACTTGACGGTCTGACACCTTGCAACCCCTGAGCTGATGCGCCATGAATCCTGTACACCCCCCTTTTGAAGTTCTGCGGCTGGACCACGTGGTGCTGGCCGTGAGCGACTTGCAACGGGCTGAAAACTTTTACACCCAGCTGCTGGGTGTTCAAGTGGAACGCCGCTTGGAGAAACCCAAGTTGGTGCAATTGCGTGTGGGTGAGAGTTTGCTCGACCTGGTGCCGGGCAACCCCCACCCGACCCAACCCAACATGGCCCACTATTGTTTTCGCATCGACCCGTTTGACCCGGTCGCCATCACCACCCACCTGAACCAGTTGGGCATTGCGGTCACGGCGAGTGGTGAACGGTATGGGGCCGATGGGCACGGCCCATCGATCTACTTGCGCGACCCCGACGGCAACGAGTTGGAACTCAAAGGACCGCCGGTGCGGCGCTTGGACGACACGCCCATCCTTTGAGCGTGGCCCGTCCGCAAACGGCGCTTATTTGGACGACCTGACCACCACGGTCATGTCACCAATCCCTGCAAAAGACGTGGTGATCACGTCGCCCGGATGCACCTGGGCCACACCCTCGGGGGTGCCGGTATAGAGCAAATCGCCGGTTCGCAAGGTGTAGAACGAAGAGGCGAACTCAATCAGGTGCGGGATGTCCAAAATCAGGTCGCGGGTGTTGGCCTTTTGGCGCAACTCGCCGTTGACATGCAAGCTGAAGTCCATTTGATCGGGATGGGGGATCTCATCGGCGGTGACCAGCCAAGGGCCGAGCACGCTGTATGAATCGACTGATTTGCGCAAGCTGCGCTCTTCGGGGCCACGCACCGTCATGTCCAGCCCGCTGGTGTAGGCCGCCACGTGGCGCATGGCGTTGGCGCGGCTGATGTTGCGCCCACCTTGGCCGATGATGACCACCAGTTCGGCCTCATGGTCGTTGCGCCGTTCCAAGTGCTCGATGGCCACGCCCGCGCTAGGCCCCACCAAGGAGCTGGTGGCTTTGAGGAACAGACCAATCTTTTGAATTTCGATGACTTGGTTGTTGTGGTGGATCTCAACCTGCTCGCGCGCTTCGTCCAAGTGCTTTTGATAGTTGACCGGTGCGGCCACGATCTTGCCGGGGTTGGCCACCGGGGCCAACCAGGTGCGCCCAGCCAAGGGCAGGGATGGGGCCGAAGGGGCCAGTCGGCGGATTTCGGCGCATACCGTGTCGAGGTGGGCGATCAAGGGGTCGTGCAAAGGCAAGGGGTAGCTCACGCGCGGCAGGATGTCCAGCGCAGCGCTCACATCTTTGACTTGATCGCCTTCGACCAGGCCCAAACGGTTGTCATCAAAACGGGCAATTTTCACAATAGGGTCCAGATGGGGTTAAAAAATCATCCAACAAAAAGGGGGACTCAGCCAATATCCATCGAAGAGCCTGATGGAAACTTGTGGCTGGCCATGCGGATGACATAAACGCTCAAGGCCAACAAAAACGTGGTGACACCCATGATGGCAATTTCCCACTTGGTGTCACCCGAATGGGTGACCAAATCTACTGTGTGGCGGGTCAAGGCGGTGATGGCGATATAGATCAAAAAACGGATCGGCATGTGGTTGGTTTTGAAATAAATGCCCACCATGGCACCGATTTCCAAAAAGATAAACAACAGCAGCAAGTCCTGGATGGACGCATGGCGTTTGGTCAAAACAATATCAAACAAGGTGAAGCCCGCCGCCCATACGGTGGCGGCTCCGATGGCAAACAAGGTGATGCGGTGGAAGACACCCACCAAGATGTCGCCGTACTGGTCCCATTTATGAAAATTCATATTCTCTCCAACCCAAGCTGTTGAGCGCGCATCATATAACGCTTGGGTGCTGGGCGCGCCAGCGCCGCAACCACTCCAACCCGGTGTGTGTGGCGCCGGACTGCTCGCCACGTGCGGGCCGGTATTCGCAACCCACCCAACCCTGCCAGCCGCAGGCCTGAGACACCTCGTCAATCACATCCAATAGGTAGGTGTAGTTTTGCTCACCGGCGTCGGGCTCTTGGCGCTGGGGCGCCCCAGCGATTTGAAAATGCCCCACCCGCCCCGTCGGCAAATAAGCGCGCACTTTGGCGGCCACATCGCCCTCCACCACTTGGCAGTGGTACAAGTCCATTTGTACCTTGAGGTTGGGTTCGCCCACTTCGGCCACGATGGCATGGGCATCGGCCTGTCGATTGAGAAAGTAATGCGCGATGTCGCGGGTGTTGATGGGCTCAATCAGCACATCGCAGCCTTGTTGGGCGGCCAAACGCGCAGCCCAGCGCAGGTTGGTTAAAAAAGTATCGCGCAAGGGCCCGCTTTCACGCGCCAGCGGGCCATGGGTGTCACACGCTTCAAATAGCTGGGGGGCACGGCGATGGGCTTCGGGCACCAAACCGGCCAAGATGTGGATGCGCGGACAACGCAAGCGCTGCGCGTAATCCAAGGCCATCTCGATGCCCCGGCGAAATTCTTTTTCTTGTCCGGGCTGGCAGGCACGGCCACGCTCGCCCGCCGCCCAAGCGCGCGCCATGCCGGCGCGCTCCAAGCCACCCGCCGGCGTGTTGAACAGCACCTGCGCCAGGCCATGGGCCTGCAAGCGTGACTCAATCTCGCTGGCTTCATATTCATAGGGTGACATGTACTCCACCCCTGTGAAGCCATCGCTGGCAGCGGCCTCAAACCGCTCCAAAAAGGGCAACTCTGCGTACAGGAAAGAGATATTGGCAGCGAATCGGGGCATGATTTATCCGTGTGGATCTGTCCAGTCACCGATTGTGCCGCTTGGGGCCACTTGACAGCGGTGGTGACGCTTCAGGTGAGTACGCTGCGCAAAACTTCGCGTTTTTTGTCGATGCCCATGCCGGTATCAAAAAAGGTGGCGAACTGCCGTGCGGCGCGCAAAAACAATCGCGTGGGCACGCCATTTTGGTAGGGCAACACAAACTGGGTGCGAAACTGAGGCAAAGGTTTGGCGTCCACCGCTTCGAATGTGAGGCTGGCTACTTTTTCGTTGGCCTGGCCCACCAATTTCTTCAACTCGTCCATGTTGCTCCACTCTTGGATGTCGGCCGAAGCAAAAAACATGATTTGTTGGGTATCGCGCAGAATGCGGGTCCAAAATGGATAGGCATAACCACGGCTGGCATAGATGTCGCCGTTGTCTTCCAAACGAGCGTCTCCGCGCTGCTTGTTGTAAAAGCGCAAGATGTTGTCCGGCGTGATGTCCACCGGCTTCCAAGAGGTGATGACGATATCCTCGGCCTGGGCCCGCGACTCTTCAACAATCTCCACAATTTGGGTCGATAAACGGGGCACAAAGTCGCGGTGCACGCCCATTTCAGTGAGTATTTTGCGCAGCACCACCATCACCTCGTCAAACACCCCACTGCCCACTTGCACATCCAGGGGTGCCGATTGATAAGGCGACTCGCGGTAAACGCGGTCGGGTTGTTGCATGATGAAGGCCATGTAATTGATTTGGTCCTTCATCAAAATTTCCGGCGTGACATTGATGAAGTAGTGCCGAATATCGCGCTCCTCCACCACCGCCTCATGCCAAGCCGTGATGACCTTTTTCAGAAATGGCATGCCGCCATACTGGTTTAAAAGTGTCAACATACGCGTTTACCGATCCAATTCCTGAAATTTTTCACACCATGGGCATCACAAACCCTTGATGACTGACCAGCAATCTTACTGTCAAACAACAAAAAAGCCCATCGGAAAATGGGCTTGAGTTGACTTGGGCCAAAAACTTCAAGATTTTTTGGCAGGACTCGGTGCAGGTGCAGCGGTGGCCGTTGCAGGGTTGGGGTTGTTTCAAACTTGCCGGGGTCGGCACAAGCCGGCGTCGCCATGGGCTTGCCCGCTTTGGCTTTGTTGGTGCGCTGCACATGGGCAGCCACTTTGTCTTGTGACTTGCACAACAAGAAACCATCCACCTTGCCAGCATGGGCGGTCTTGGCCGCCGCTTCAGCGGCTTTGGCCTTGGCTTCATCGCTGGGGGCGGGCAACTTGGCCCAGGCCGAGGTGGTCAACACACTGGCCAAAACCCAAACACATACTTTGTTCATGCTGCTCTCCTGTTCAAACTTGCACCGGCCCCGAGGTGGGCGCTGGACTGCGGTGGGCAGGGATCTTGCCTGCTTCGATATCTTCATGCCAGAGTTGGTGGTGTTCTTTGGCCCAGGTTTCATCGACATAGCCGGTGCGCATGGCTTGGTAAGCGCCTTCCATGCCCACAGTGCCCATGTAAATGTGGCCCAAGAACATGGCCATCATCAAGACCGCTGCGACCGCATGCACCATGTGGGCGATTTGCATCTCACCACGGGTGTAGACAAAGCTGGGCAACAACTTGTCCAGGAATAAACCCGAGACCATCACCACCGCGCCCAGGGCAAACACACCGCCCCAGAACAAGACTTTTTCGCCGGCATTGAAACGGTGTGACGGAACTTCCTGACCACCGAACATGCCACCGCCTTTGAGCAACCAAGTCAGGTCGCCCTTGCTCGGCAAGTTGTCTTTCACAAAGGTGAGAAACACCACCACCAACGAGACCGCAAACAACGGCCCGGCAAAGTTATGGGCATTTTTCAGCGCATAAGTGAGCCAACCAAACAAGGAGCTGCCCATGATGGGCAAGAGGAAAAATTTACCAAAGGCCATGACCAAACCGGACACCGCCAGGACACAAAAGGTGATGGCATTGGTCCAATGCGCGCTGCGCTCAAACGGGGTGAAGCGTTCGATCTTGCGGCCCGTTGTTTGTCCGTGCAAAGCCATGGTGCCACGGCGCCAGTAAAAGATAGCCAAGGCGCCCAGCACAATGACCAGCAACGACCCACCATAGGGAATGATCCAGTTGTTGCGCACCTGACGCCACGCCTCGCCCGCATTGGTCAAGCTTGAGCCTGGATATTGAACAAAGGGCTGCACCAAATTGCCCGCTTCGGGGTCTTGGCGCACAGGCAGGCTGGTGAAGCCCGTGGTGCCTTGACCCACTTGGCGCCACACCGGTGCGTTGTTGCCGGGTTGGACCTGGGCACGCTCGGCATTGCTTTGTTGCAAGTACTTGGGGTCGGCCGATGCCTCGACAGCCGCAGGTGGCGCGGCTGGCTTGTCTTGCGCGGCCACACCGCTGCACAGCCAGGGCAAGGCCCAAGCGATGGCCCAAATCATGGTGCGTTTCATGGTGTTTGGCCTTTGCTCAGTTGGATTTGGCGTAATCGTTTTGCCCGTCCTGGGCCCGGGCGCGCAATGCTTGCTCCCAACTGGTTTTGTCGCCCGCCTTCCAGCCGCCGTTGACAAACGCAGTTGGCGCATTGCCGGTGCCGGTGAAGGGGGCGGCGTCGGACTTGGTGCCGGAGATCTGGGGTTTTTCCATGCAAGCACTCAGCCCCAAAGAGGCCAACAAAGCCACGGACAAAAGTGTTTTGCTCATGATTTGCCGCCTTGCTTGGCCGGTGCTTGACCGGGTTTGCTGCTGCCATAAGCGGTGCCCCAACCCCACACCTCAGCGCCCTTGTCGCGCTTGAGCACGCGGTTGCGGAAGATGTCGGCCACCACGTCGCCGTCGCCGGCGAGCAAGGCCTTGGTCGAGCACATTTCGGCGCAAGCTGGCAATTTGCCTTCGGCCAAACGGTTGCGACCGTATTTTTCAAACTCGGCTTGGCTGCCATTGGCTTCTGGGCCACCTGCACAGAAGGTGCATTTGTCCATCTTGCCGCGCACCCCAAACGTGCCCTGGGCCGGAAACTGAGGCGCACCGAATGGGCAGGCATATGAGCAATAACCGCAGCCGATGCAGACGTCTTTGTCGTGCAAGACCACGCCTTCGTCGGTTTTGTAAAAACAGTTGACCGGGCACACCGCCATGCAAGGGGCGTCAGAGCAGTGCATGCAAGCCACCGAAATGGACTTTTCGCCGGGAACACCGTCGTTCAAAGTGACCACCCTGCGGCGGTTCACGCCCCAAGGGACTTCGTGTTCGTTTTTGCAGGCGGTGACGCAGCCATTGCATTCGATGCAACGCTCTGCATCACAGATGAACTTCATGCGGGCCATGGGGATCTCCTATTCAGGTCTGGGGTGAGGGTGGCTTGGCTGCTGGGTGCGCTGTGCAACCGTCACGCCCGCTCAATATTGCAAACAGTGGTCTTGGACTCTTGCATCATGGTGACGCTGTCGTAGCCATAGGTGGTGGCGGTGTTGACCGCCTCGCCCCGGACCACGGGTGCCGCACCATTGGGGTAATGCGCCAACATGTCAGCGCCTTGCCAACGGCCCGAGAAGTGGAAGGGCAAGAACACCGTGTCCGGTCCCACCCGCTCGGTGACCATGGCCATGACCTTGATGCGCGCCCCAGTGGGTGTGCTGACCCAGACTTGCTCGCCATTGCGCACACCGCGATCGGCGGCGGCTTTGGGGTTGAGCTCGACAAACATGTCTTGCTGCAACTCGGCCAGCCAGGGGTTGGAGCGGGTTTCTTCGCCGCCACCTTCGTACTCGACCAAGCGGCCAGAGGTCATGATCAGCGGGTACTTTTCATGCACTTTGTCGGACAGGTTTTTGTCTTGCACGGTTTTGAACAAGGTGGGCAAGCGCCAGAAGGCTTTTCTGTCGTCGTGGGTCGGGTACTTGGCCATCAGATCTGGCCGGTTGCCATACAAAGGCTCGCGGTGCTGAGGGATGGCGTCGGGGAAGTTCCACACCACCGCCCGCGCTTTGGCATTGCCAAACGGGTGGCAGCCGTGGTTTTGCATGAACACGCGGATCATGCCGCCAGAGCTGTCGGTCTTCCAGTTTTTGCCTTCGGCAGCGGCTTTTTCGGCATCGTTCAACTCGTCCCACCAACCCAGCTTTTTGAGCAGCACATGGTCCAACTCGGGGTAGCCGGTGGTGATGTCGGCGCCCAAGGAGTGCGAGCCGTCTTCGGCCAACAAGCTCTTGCCCTCACGCTCCACACCAAAGTTGGCGCGGAAGTTACCGCCGCCGTCCATCACATGCTTGGAGGTGTCGTACAAATTGGGCGAGCCAGGGTGTTTGAGCGCCGGGGTGCCCCAACATGGCCAGGGCAAACCGAAGTAATCGCCGGTGAAGTCGTAACCCGTGGCCGCGTCTTTGCCGCCTTTGGCCTTGAGGGTTTTGACATCGAACAAATGCATGTTGCGCATGTGGGCTTGCAGCCGCTCAGGGCTTTGGCCGGTGTAACCAATGGTCCACACGCACTTGTTGATTTCGCGCAAGATGTCATCGGGCACCGGCTCGTCCATGCCTTTGACTTTTTGCATCTTGTAGTTTTTGACCAGCTCTTTGTCAAAGCCCAGCTTTTGCGCCAGCTGGTACATGATCATGTGGTCAGAGCGGCTCTCCCACAAAGGTTCGATGACCTTTTCACGCCATTGCAAAGAGCGGTTGGATGCGGTGCAGGAGCCACTGGTTTCAAAC
>Ga0209358_10000801_pt1 | contig 26667 bp, 25 predicted proteins | sample LauGreFa1BDMLBSN_2_FD_187574 | JGI IMG/M metagenome (GOLD analysis project Ga0209358, IMG submission 187574) | Freshwater lake microbial communities from Lake Michigan, USA - Fa13.BD.MLB.SN (SPAdes) (version 2) | ecosystem: Environmental > Aquatic > Freshwater > Lake | place: Lake Michigan, USA...
ACCCACAAAGAAACCAATGAGACGCTCACGTACACCTGCGGCTTCTTGTCGATGTGCTCGGGCTACTACAGCTACAAAGAGGGCTACACACCCGAGTTCCCCGGAATAGAAAACTTCAGTGGACGAGTCGTGCATCCACAAAAGTGGCCGAGCGATCTTGACTACACCGGAAAGCAAGTTGTTGTCATCGGTTCAGGTGCAACTGCGGTGACTGTGGTGCCGGCAATGGCAAGGAAAGCTGCCCACGTCACTATGTTGCAGCGCTCGCCAACCTATGTGGTGGCACGACCCGATCATGATGCGATCGCCGACAAACTTCGCAAGATCTTGCCAGAGAAAGTTGCATACGCGATCACTCGCAAAAAGAACATTGCACTGACCAAATTCTTTTATAACCGAACCCGTACTCAGCCTGAGAAAATCAAAACTCAAATTTTGGGCGGGGTTCGCAAAGCTCTCGGCCCCGATTACGACGTCGATACTCACTTCACCCCGACCTATAACCCGTGGGATCAACGTATGTGCCTGATCCCCAATGGCGATCTCTTCACGTCAATTACGCTTGGCAAGGCTTCGGTTGTGACCGACCACATTGAGCGCATTACCGAGAATGGCATTTTGTTGAAGTCGGGCGTCACAATTGAAGCCGACATTATCGTCACGGCAACCGGACTCAATCTCGTCACACTTGGCGAAATTGAATTCAAGGTTGATGGCAACGAAGTCGACTTTGCACAAACCTGGACCTACAAAGGCTTGGCTTACTCGGATGTACCAAACTTGGTGTCGACATTCGGATACATCAATGCGTCATGGACTCTGCGCGCCGATGTGGTGGCTAATTACTCGTGTCGTTTGTTGAATCACATGAAGAAAACCGGCACGCAACAAGCCACGCCGCGTTTACGAGCACAAGACCAAGGTATGAAGGCTCGTCCTTGGATTGATGATTTCTCGGCGGGCTACATGCAACGCATGATGCACTTAATGCCTAGGCAAGGAGATCATGCTCCGTGGCTCAACCCGCAACTCATCGCGGTTGATAAGCAGATGATTGTGAAGTCTCCCATTGATGATGGCGCCATGCAATTTACAAAAGCCAAGGCTCTCGTTTAATTCTTTATGCAGCGACGTCCGGTGACCAGCCTGGGGCAGCAAAGACATAGCGCAAGCGCTCATTGAAGTTGTCGGCTTGAGCAACGTCTTTAGCGATCTGTGCTAATTCGCCGTATGCCATTTTGACGGGGTTGTTCGTACGAATGTTTTTGGTGAGCCCGTATTGCAGTTGACGAATCTCGGGTTCGAAGGTCTTGAACATGCGGTCCCAAATAATCAGGATGCCGGCGTAGTTCTTGTCGATGTATTGCTTGTTGGCGCCGTGGTGCACTCGGTGATGTGACGGCGTGTTGAAAATCTTTTCCACCCAGTCGGGCAAACGGTCGATGGCCTCAGTATGAATCCAGTACTGATACAACAAGTTCAATTGACGAGCTTTGACGAATGACGAATATTGGAATCCAAGAAGCGGCATTGGCCAGTACACCCAAGTAGTGAGGTAGCCGTTCCACGATTGACGAAGAGCCGTTGACAAGTTGTAGCGGCGGCCTGAGTGATGTGCGGCATGGTCGGCCCAGAACAAGCGCACCCTGTGCATCCAGCGGTGGTTCCAGTAGTACAAGAAATCCCAGGCGATCATCGCAGTAATGATTGAACCGCGGCGCGAACCAAAGTTTGAGAGACGATGACGAAACAAGAATCCATGAATCTTGCGGTATGTACCGTCAAGAGCAAAAGCCATCAAGATTGAGCCAACCAATAAGCCAAGACTTCCGGCTGTGTCGTTCTTTTCGTAACCAAGTGGAACGAGCGGATCGGGAACTGGGTTGCCGTCATCGATTGGTGCCACTGCGTCAACATCAACGAGTTCGCGTAGCTTGCGCTTCTTTAATACCCGATGCTCCCAGACCATGGTGGCCGCAAACACCGGCAAGGTGATCTTGTCAATGAAGTCAATCTTTCGTTTTGTTGCACCCATGGTTGAAGGTTACGCCTGTCGCTGTTGTTCACAACAACGGGGTTTAGAACAATCCGGCTGGATCTCCGAGCGTGATGGTCATAATGATCGAGTAAATAAGGATGAGGCCACCAACTGCAGCGAGACCGACTTGAATCTTCTGTTGACGTACCAAGCTGGCAACACCAAAAAGGAAAAGCGACAAGGTGACGATGACTTCGAGGAGATCAAACTCGTCCCCATCGGCGTCAGCCTGTCGGGCGCTATCAAAATACTGCTGGGCTTCAACATCAAGATCGGCTGCTGTGTTCCATGAACTGTCGTCCCAATTAGGGTTTTCTTCAACAAAAGGTGAGTCTGGGCCAGTGTCATCGGGTTGCTCAATCCACCACTCAACAGCGGCCGCCAGTTCAGGCGACATCAGGGATTCTTGGATATAGGTAGCGGTCACTTCATCTTCGGCCACGAGGGCCTTGGCATATTCAAGGAAAATAGCTTGGTCCTGGTTGTCGGTGGCAATCGCGGTGTTGTATTCCTGAGATGCTTGGTCAGATGATCGAATTCCCTCGCTGAAGGATTCTTGAACCTTGTCACCAAGTTGGCTGCTTTGGAACGCAGTCCAGGCCGTGATGATGGCAGCAAGACCGAGCATGACGGCGATGACTTGCTCAACGCGATCCTTAAATGAACTGCCTGAATCGGAGGTAAGAGTGTCGCTCATTTATTCAGTATGGCAGACCTTCAGCCCAATTGAGTAACTCTGAATAACAGTGAAAAAGATCGGCCGACGGTCTCAAGTTAGTTTTTTGGCGAGACGTACGGCGGCGAGTTTGGTGGGCTCGGCCAACCCAGTCATGGCAATCTCGTAATCGGGCAACGCGTAGACATCTCCATCGTCGTTGATCATGATGAAACGATCAAACTTGGCCAAAAAGGTCCGGTCGTGGCTCACAGCCACGACGGTTCCTTCAAAACTGTCGAGAGCTCGTTCAAGGGCTTCTGACGATTCGATGTCGAGGTTGTCGGTTGGCTCATCAAGTAACAGAACATTGTGACCCTCGATCTCGAGACACAAAATTTCGAGACGAGCTTTCTGACCGCCTGACAAAGTTTGAAACTCTTGGCGTGAATTATTGACAAGCCCATAGCGCGCGAGCGCTTTCATCGACTTTTCATCTTCAACTAAACGATCGCGAATGATGTCAAGACATTGACGGCCTGTGAAGTCGGGACGATCATTGATCTGGGTAAACACACCAACCGAAGTGCGCGGACCGAACGTCACAGAACCGACATCGGGAGTTACACCATTCAACACGGCAAGTAAGTGACTCTTTCCGGTCCCATTTGGACCGATCAAACCGACGCGTTCACCGTGATGAATTTCATCAGAGAATGGAAAGAATAAATCGCCCACAGAAACGTCTTCAAGTTTGGCGACACGACGTGCGGCGTCGGCTCCGCGCAAGCGAACATGAATCTGTTGGTCGGCAACTGGCGGAGGAGGCGGGCCGGCTGCCACGAATTTTTCCCAACGGGTTTCCGCACCGTTGGCTTTGGTCGCATTCTTAAAGTTTTGCGCGGCGCGTTGCTTCATGATCTTCATGTGGTGGAAGAGTCGCCGCTCTTCGTCATTCCAGCGCTTGAGATCGTCACCCATCAGTTCTTGCCTCTTGGCCCGCGCTTCAGGGAATGTGAGGTATGAACCACCGTGCACCCAAGCACCTGAACCTTCAATGACAACTATCTTGGTCGCGACGCGCTCAAGCAATGTCCGATCGTGGCTCACCATCAGGATGGTTGATTTACAGGCTTTGATTTGTTCTTCAAGCCAGCCGCGAGTGGGAATGTCGAGATAGTTGTCGGGTTCGTCGAGTAACAGAACATCAGCACCAGACGTCAACAACAAATCGAGTACGAGTCGTTTGCGTTCGCCACCCGAGAGTTCGCTGACGAGACGTCGAGAAAAATCGTCGACCGGGGTCTTGACACTTCGTTGCGCAGCAGCTTGCCATTTAGTTTCGAGGTCGTATCCACCAAGATCGCCCCAATCACCGAGAGCGTTGGCGTAACCCATACCGTCATCACTTCCGTCGGCCAAGGCTTTCTCGGCAGCGACGAGTGCGCGACCCGCGGCGCGGAGTGCAGTGGGCGCAACTTCAATCAACATTTCGCGCAAGGTGTCGGTCGGCCGTGACATGCCAACGTCTTGCGTCATTGACAACATGGTGCCGTTGACCGTGAAGTCACCGCCATCGCATTCGTATTCACCGGTCAAGATCTTCAAAATGGTGCTCTTGCCTACGCCGTTAGCGCCGACCAAGGCAGCGTGTTCGCCTGGTGCGACACCAAAGCTCACATCGAAGAAAAGCTGGTCAGCTCCGGGGGGTGCGTATTCAAGTTCGGAGATGACGATGCTGCTCACATCGCCCATTCTCGCTGGAAAAGTTCGGGACTACACCTTGAGAAGTAATTTGCCGTAATGGCCACCTGTCATCAACAGGTTCATCACGGCAGGAAAGTTCTCGACGCCATGTTCGATCTGTTCACGTACGACCAATTCGCCGCTACGCAGCCAATCGGCCAGATTCTTCTCGGCGCGGGCATAGTGTTCGGCAAAATGAAAGACTGCGAAGCCCTCCATGGTGGCGTGCCGTTCGGCGAGCTTCATGTAATTCTTGGGCCCGCGAACATCGTCCATGTTTTCGTACTGTGAAATTCCGCCACAAATGACGATGCGTGATCCTTCGATGATGCGCATCAATACGTCATCAAGAATGTCGCCACCGACGTTGTCGTAAAAGACATTGATTCCATCTGGTGCCAATTCATCGAGACGCGCTGCAACATTTTCGTTCTTGTAATCAATGGCCGCATCAAACTTCAGGTCATCAACCAAGAACTTTGATTTGTGTGCACCACCAGCGATACCGATGACCTTGCTTGCACCACTGAGTCTCGCGATTTGTCCAGCCACTGATCCAACAGCTCCGGCAGCACCAGAGACAACAACAGTGTCGCCTTTCTTCACCTGGCCGACGTCAACAATTCCGAAGTAGGCGGTGAGGCCAGTAGTTAAACCAAGTGCTCCGAGATACGCCGACGCTGGCGCAACTGTCGTATCAATCTTTTTCATCGTAAACGCCGGCATGACGGCATGAGTCTGCGAACACAGCGGTCCGAAAACATGATCGCCAGCAGAAAAACCTTTGGCTTTACTTTCAAGAACAACGCCAACCCCAAGAGCAGGAATCACGCCACCGATTTCGGCACCACGGTGAAAACTTCCTTCATTCAACGTTGTGCGAATAAATGCATCGATTCCGAGCAGATCGACCTTGATGAGCAACATGCCATCAGTAAGTTCGTCGGTCTGTTCTTCGCGGTATTCAAAGTTTGAATCCTCGGGCCGATTAGCAGGACGACTTTTGAGAACAACCTTCTTGTTTAACTCAGTCATCACAAACCTCCGTCGATGCCAATGACTTGACCCGTGACCCAACTTGATGCTGGTGACACGAAATACAAAACTGCTTGACCCAAATCTTCGGGAGTTCCCAAACGACGCATAGGCAAGCGCAACATTTTTTCGAGCTTGGGCAGATCGTCATCTTCAAGACGTAATGCCTTCATCATGATTTCAGTGGGCACTGCACCAGGCATGATGCAGTTCACACGAATACGCGGACCAAGTTCTTTGGCATAGGTAACGGTGAGTGAGTTCACTGCTGCCTTGGCAGCGGCATAGTGGCCGCTGCCCATCACAGTGTTCACGGCTGCTTTTGAAGAAATATTGACAATGCGTCCACCATCGCGCATGAGTTTTGCTGCGATGTTGGTGCACACCCATACAGACGTGATGTTGAGTCGCATCGTTGCATCCCATTCGTTGGGATCGAGGTTGGTGAGTGGTGCCTGAATCGGCGAACCACCGGCGTTGTTCACCCAGATATCAAGATGGCCAAACTCACTGATTGCTTTTTGTGCGAGTGCTTCAACAGCGGCGTTATCGGTGACGTCAGTAGGCATGGCAATTGCTCGACCACCTGCGGCGCGAATTTCGGCGGCAACGCGTTCAACTTCATCGACTCGTCGTGCCGCACAGACAACTGCGGCCCCGGCCTCGGCCAAAGTCTTGGCGATTCCTTCGCCAATGCCGCGGCCGGCTCCGGTGACGACGGCGACGTCATCGGAAAGATCAAATAATCCACTCATGTTGATTCCCCCTACCGGACGAAACGGATCGCCCACATAAAAGTTACCAGTAGTAAGTAAGCCTGGGATAGGGGCAAATTCGGGAATTTTCGGCTCGGCACTTTTTTGGGGCAGACTGTCGCCATGTCATCTGTTGCGCCTCGCCGTCCAGGTCGACCCATTGGGGGTCAATTGGTTGTTGATCGTGACCATGTGCTTGATGCCGCCGAACGAGTCATCAAACGAGAAGGCCCGGGCGCATCGCTTGAATCTGTCGCTGTTGAAGCCGGGGTAACCAAGCCGATTGTGTACGACCGGGTCGGTGGGCGAGCCGAACTGGCTGACGCCCTGGCCGAACGCCTATCAGATCGAATGCTCGAAGCCACCGAAGACGCAATTGCTGGCGAAACGTTGAATCAGGCCAGTTTGAGCCGTTTGGTGCGGGCCAACCTGCTGGCTGTGGCCGAACATCGTGAACTTTTCTTGTACGTCACGGGTGGAAATACCGAACAAACCGCCATCGGACGCCTGTCGTTGGCCGAACGCTCGACCACGCCCTTGGCCAAAACCCTCGCCTTTTGGCGCAAAAGCCAAGGTCACGACCCCAAAGTGGCCGAGGCCTGGTCTTTTGGCATCGTGGGAATGTTGCAAATGATTTCGGTGTGGTGGATCACCCAGCCCGAGCGGGCCGTTGATGAAGTGGCCAGCCAAATCAGCGACTTGATGTGGAACGGATTGCAGGGTCCTCGTAAATAACTTACGAGGGGTAGATATGGCTTGACAGGCGTGTTACTGTCGTCACATATTGATCAACTAGTTAGTTAAGGGAACGCAATGTCCAACCACGACAGTTACGAAGATCTCACCGAATGTGCTCTCACACCAGAGCTTGAACACAAGTTGGTGAACGCGCTTGGCGAGTGTGTCTTTATGTGGGTCAACAACAAGGGCGAACCCTTTGGAGTGGTGATGTCGTATCTTCCCAAAGACGGCAAGTTGTGGTTAACCGCCGCCGAAACACGCAAGCGCATTCCGGCGTTACGTCGTAATCCACGTTCATCAATCTGCATCAACAGCACGGGCTCAAGCCTTGGTGGTGGAAAGACCATTACCTATAAAGGTGACTGCTTAATTCGCGACGATCGTGCCACCAAAGATTGGTTCTATCCCGAGTTTGCTAATCGTTTGCGTCCCGACAATCAGCAGGCCGCCGACGAATTCCGCAAGTTTCTTGATTCACCACATCGCGTGATCATGGAATTTATTCCCGATTACTCACTTAGTTTCGATGCCACATTGATGTGGGCTCGATCACCAGACGCAGTCAAGAAGTAATCAACTCTTATTCAGAATCAACCTTCACAATCAGGAGAATCAATATGTCAATGCTTGAAGAAATCCCAGCTCACCTTCAAGGTAACGGTCGTCCTACACAAGAAGAACTCACGCTGACCGATCTCAAAGTTGTGGGAAGTATTCCTACCGAACTTGATGGTCGCTACCTTCGCAACGGTGCGAATCCGTTAACTGGTATGAGCGATCATCCGTTCTTTGGTGACGGAATGATTCACGGCCTTCGTCTACAAGACGGTGCAGCCAAGTGGTACCGCAACCGTTACGTGCAGACGCCTTTCATTAAGGATCCATCAATCAACATTCTCGATCCCTCGGTCACGATGGACATGACATGTTCGAAAGCCAACACCCATGTGGTCGGACATGCCGGACAGATTCTTGCGCTTGAAGAAGGACACTTCCCATACGTACTCGATGGCAATCTCAACACCATCGGTTCAACCGATTACAACGGCGTATTGAAGGGTGCATTTACCGCACACCCAAAGATCTGCCCGACGACTGGCGAGATGTTGGCATTTGGTTACGCACCACTGCCTCCTTACCTCACCTACTTCCGTGTATCGGCCGACGGCAAGATGGTGCAGCGCGAAGAAATCACCGTCACTGGTTCAACCATGATGCACGACTTCAACATCACCGAAAACTATGTGGTGTTCATGGACCTGCCCGCCGTGTTCGATCTCAACTTGGCCATCGAAGGCAAAATGCCGATCACATGGAGCGATACCTATCCCGCACGTCTTGGTGTGATGCCACGTAACGGAAACGATTCTCAAGTGAAGTGGTACGACATCAATCCGTGCTACGTCTTCCACCCGATGAACAGCTACGAAGAAGGCGACAAGATCATTCTTGACGTCGCTCGCTTTGAACACATCTGGAAAAAAGATGCGATGGACTTCCCGCCGCCCAACTTGTGGCGTTGGACCATCAACACCACAACTGGCAAAGTCACCGAAGAGCAGATCGACGATCGTGGAGCCGAATTCCCACGAGTCAACGATGCAGTCATTGGCAAGAAGCACCGTTATGGCTACGAAATGTCGATGGGCAACGCGGGCTTTGGTCAAGTCGATGAAGGTGCCATTTTGAAGTACGACCGTCAGGCCGGAACTTGTGCCGAAATCAAACTTGGCAAAGGTCGTACCTGTGGCGAAGTCGTGTTCGCTCCAGCCGAAAATGCAAAGACTGAAGACGATGGTTACTTGATGACATACATCTATGACCAACATAAGGACGCAAGTGAGTTCGTCATCGTGGACGCCAAGTCCATGAGCAGCGATTTCATTGCAACTGTTCAATTGCCACGAATCCCCTTTGGGTTCCACGGCAGTTGGGTACCGGCCACAGTGGCCAACTAAGTAAGCGCCGCAACCTGCGGCATACAACTGAGGGGGAAATATGACACGATCCATGAGTTTGGGGACTCCAGGATCACGGCGGCGCTCACGCGCACTTGCCGCGATCGTTGCTGGCGGACTGTTTTTTGTTGCCTGTGGTGGGGGTGACGATGGTGGTGGCTCGACTGAGACCGCTGCTCCAGAAGTCACTGAAGCACCAGCAACGTCAGATGCACCAGGCACTTCAGATGCACCATCTACTGAAGACGGCCCGCCGACGGGTCCAGAAATGCTGATCGGAATGGTGAACACCGAAGGTAATCCCAACGGTCTCGACTTCCCGGACCTTCGTCGCTTTGCCGAGGCAGCGTTCGAATACATGAATTCCAGTGGTGGATTCGGTGGTCGCCCGGTCAAACTTGAGACCTGTGTTGCTGGTGGAACTCCCGAGACTTCACAGAAATGTGCTCAGGAATTAGTAGGCAAGGGTGTTGAGTTGGTCCTTCTCGGGCTTGACTTATTCCCCGACTACGCCACTTATAAAGCCGCCAACGTTCCGGTGATCGGCGTCTTGCCGATCTTGCCACCTGACAACACCGCAGAGGCGCTGTTTTTGACGGGTGGAAACGTGACGACGACTGCTGTGATGGCAGTGATCGCTCAGGACCGTTATCAGGCCAAGACTGTCGGCATTATTCATGCTGACAATGCGGGCGCCAACTCAACTGCCGCTGGCGTTGAAGCAGCTCTTGATAAGGCTGGAATCAAGTGGAAAGCCGTTAAGGGTGGAGACAACGAAACCGATGCTGGCTATCTCGGATTGATGCAAGCCGCTAATGCTGATGATCCTGATCTTTTGATCTCGCTCTACGCAGACGCTGGCTGTATCGGAACCATCCGCGCCTATGCCACTGCTGGTATCGACAAGCCTGTGTTGACAACCAACATCTGCTCAGACAGCGACGTCATCGATCAAGTTGGCGATGATGCGACTAATTGGGTTTTCGTTGGTGGTCAAGTTGAACGCGACACCCCGCAGAAGGCATTGCTCCAAAAGATCCTGGCTCCTTATATTCCAAACGAGGAAACCGGTGAAATGGGAATCGAGCCCGAAGAGGTCAATACACAGGCGCTCGGTCTTGGTGGCTTGGGTACCGTTTTGGCAATGACGCTGCGTGATATTGCTGCCCAAATGGTTACTGAAGGAACCGAAATGTCGGGTCAGAATCTGTACGACTATCTGAAGGTCACTAAGGGTCTGTTCCTGTTTGGTGGAATTACTCCACTTAACTGCGGAGCAGCTGCTCCGAGCTACTCGTCCTTCTGCTCGTTCGTCTTTGAGGCGACCGAATACAAAGACGGTGCAGTTGTTTCCGTGGACGACGCCAAATTGTGGGACAGCATCCCGCTGCTTCCCTGATCAGTTAAGTGTTGCCGAGCAACAAGGAAAATCGAGAACCACATCATGAATGATTATCTTTTTTACTTGTTGCTCGGTAGCGCAGCTGGGGCCATCATCGCTGGCTTTGCGATGGGTCTCATCATTAGTTATCAAGGTTCGGGCATTGTTAATTTCGCCCACGGTGCGATTGCAATGTGGAGTGCATTCGTCTATGCAGAACTCCGGAATGGGGCATACTTGTTCCCCATTCCGGGTCTGCCGGACCGGTATCACTTTGGTTCTGATGTCGGCTTCACGTGGGCCTTTATTTTGGCTCTGTTGACTGCGGCGCTGACCGGACTGGTTATATATGTATTGATTTTCCGACCATTGAGAAATGCCCCGGCTTTGGCTCGTGTTGTGGCCAGTGTCGGGTTGATCATCGTCATGATTGGTCTGAAGGATCGACGTTTCCCTGATCAATTGGCAATGCGAGTTGATCCAATTTTGCCCCGCGAGGTCGTGACGATTACCGAAACCCTTCGCGTGCCGCGAGATGGTCTGTGGCTGTTGGGCATTGTGTTACTGATCACCCTCGTTGTGTGGGCGGCCAGTAAGTACCTTCGATTTGGGCTCGCTACTCGAGCGGCCGCTGAGAATGAAAAAGGAGCGGTACTCCTTGGTCATTCACCTGATTTTCTGGCCGCATCGGGCTGGGTTATTTCTTCAGTGGTTGGTGCTGTTGTCGCTATTTTGGCGGCACCACTTGTGCAGTTGAATGGTTCTATTTTTACTTTCGGTTTCTTGATCCCAGCATTGGGTGCGGCGCTTATCGGAAAGTTCCGCAACTTTTGGCCAACGGTGTTAACGGGTGTTGCCATCGGAATGGTGCAGAGCACATTCACCAAAATGCAAATGGATTTCAGTTGGTGGCCCGAGTATGGAATGCGCGAAGGTCTGCCGTTTATGGTCATCATCGTCACGATGATTGTGTCGGGTGAGCGTCTGCCCGAACGCGGAGCGGTTGGAGGCTGGAAACTGCCATACGTTCCGCCAGCCAATGTGACGTGGTTCTCGGTGGGGGCGCCGCTTCTCATTGCATCAGCCGGCATTATCTTCCTTGGACCGTTGTGGCGCGCCGCCATTATGAGTTCGTTGATCGCGGCAGTCTTGGCATTGTCGTTTGTCGTCCTGATTGGTTTCGGCGGTCAGACTTCTCTTGCTCAAATGGCTTTCGCCGGTATTGGTGGATTTGCATTATCGAAGTTGGCGACCTATTACGGAATTCCTTTTCCGTTCGCTCCGATCCTCGCGTCCCTTGGAGCAATGTTGTTCGGGGTATTAGTCGGTCTTCCAGCTTTGCGAGTCAGGGGTACCAATTTGGCAATCGTTACTCTCGCGGGTGGAGTCACCATCGCAGAGTTTGTTTTTAAACATCCGTGGGTAATTGGTGGCATGGATACCGGCGGACCCAAAATCCCTAATCCGTCGTTGGGTGATTGGAACTTTGGGTTGGTGTATGGCACAAAGACATCGCGACCTATCTTCGCCTTTTTCTTGTTGGCAGTTCTAACGATTTTGTGTTTGATGGTGGCCAACATTCGTCGTAGTGGTTCTGGACGCGTGATGTTGGCTGTTCGCAGTAATGAAAGAGCGGCGGCGGCAGTCGGTATCAACAACGTTCGAGTCAAGATGATGATGTTTGGCTTCTCGGCCTTTATTGCCGGAGTGGGCGGTTCACTAATCGCATATCGATTTGGTGCTGTCTCCGATCTCTCATACGGAACCATTGCTTCGCTGACCGCATTGTCGTTTGCTTATCTCGGAGGCATCACGAGCGTGAGTGGTGCTGTCGCGGCTGGTGTGACGGCGGCATCTGGGGTTGCTTTCTATTCAATGAATCAGGTGTTTGGTTCATTCGGTCGTTGGGAGGCGCTCATTGGTGGAGTGTTATTGATCTTTACCGCCATTACGAATCCTGAAGGAATCGCTGGTGGAATTCGCATGCAGGTGGCTGAGAAACGTCGTCAGAAAGAACTAGCGAAGCAAGAGAAGTCTGCTTTAGCTTCGGCCTAGTTGTTTCAGCAGTTGATACGACAACTCTGGGCGTTTCCGATGAGGGCATTGCCATCCTCGAATCAACTTTTGGTTGCGCTGTTGGTTGCTGATCTGATCTAAAAAGTGAAATACCCCTATTCCCCCGGAGGCTTTGTTAGGGTGCGTGGGCGTTATGTCATCACATATTGCATTCACATCTAAGCGCTGGGAGGCGACATGAAAAAAGTATTAGGAATTTTGGCTGTATCAGCAGCACTCGTTGGATTCAATGCGTGTGGTGGAGATGACGGCGAAGCTGAAGCTGAAGTAACGGTGAAGTCAGCAATTGTCGTGGCAACTGAAGAAGCCGTGACCGCAATGGGTGGAACCCTGGATGTTGATTGTGCAATCAAGGCGTACGTGAAGATGAACGCCGACGATTCCTTGATCATGGTCGAGAACATCGGTTCTTTTGGTGACGATTCAATCGATGCCGCAGAATTGGGCATGTCCGAAGAAGGAATTGCAATCTTGGAAGAAGTGACAGCGTGCATCTCGATGGAATAAAGCGCAACTGAAGAAACAAATCCCTGATAGTTGCCAGTTTTGATCTAAGTCGAAACACAACTTGTAGTAACTACATCACCCGCTGTTGGCGAGAGAAATCTCGTTGATAGCGGGTGATTTTATTTGCTGGAACGACTCGTTGTTACCTCTGAAGAAAAAGTGGTCAGACTTCATTGACTGCGGGGGAACCCGCAGTCACCTTGAAAGTTTTCCAAGTTGAAACGGTTGAACCCTCTACCAGCGCATTGTCAACAATACGGTAGTCGGCAGTCCACGAATCAGCGGTGACGGTGTGCAAAATGTAACCACGATGTTGTGCCTCGGCATCAATGATGTTGGTTAACGAGACAAAGAGGGCTTCGGTTGCTGCGTTGACGTTGCCACTTGATGAGATTGATGTTGAGACAAATTCGATACCTCGTGGAGTCTCTGGATCAGATGTGGTTGTTAATTGGCCGACTCCAGCAAGATGAATATCGCCGGTGAGCACAATGAGATTTTTTGCCTGAGCCATGTCAACGACTTCAAGGAGACGATCGCGTGATGGGGCATAACCGTCCCACTGGTCGTAGTTCAGAATTGCTGCTCCAAGTTTGATATCGGTCATGACGGTCTGGTTGGCGAGGACAGTCCATGTGGAATCGCTCATCACGTTTTCGGCGACCCACGTTTCTTGTTGTGTGCCGAGCATGGTGCGGTCGGGGAGCAATGCTTCTTCACAAGCAGGCGTGACTTGCAGAACGGCATCTCCACAGGCTTGATCGTTGCGATATTGACGTCCATCAAGTACAAGCATGTTGACAAGTCCACCCCACTGCACCTGACGGTAGATGGTGAGGTTTTCGTCAACGGGAGGGGCGAGTCGAACCGGCATATGCTCCCACCAAACTTGATATGCCGCAGCGCGACGTTCAGCAAACCCAACTGCGTCAATGGGGTCTTGCGGATTTAAGTTGGCGTAATTGTTCTCGACCTCATGGTCGTCCCAAGTAACGACCCAAGGGCAAACAGCGTGAGCGGCCTGCAAAAGAGGATCACTTTTGTACAACGCGTATCGATTGCGGTATGCGTTGATGTCAGTGATTTCTTCGCTGTTATGTAGACGAACCGTATTGTCGCCGAGAGTTCCGACACCGCCTTCGTAGATGTAGTCACCAAGGAAAACAACCAGATCTGGTGCCTGTTGCACCATGTCGTCATATGCGGTGTAAAAACCAGCGGTGTAGTTCTGACATGATGCCGTCGCAATACGTACTGGCTCAACCGAATCCGCGGGTGCTGCGAGGCGAGTTTGACCAACGGGACTCGTGTAGTCGCCCACTTTGAATCGATATGAGACAACACTCTGTTGAGTGGGGAGCGGAACATCGACATGAATTGCGTGGCCAAATCTTGTTTCGGCCGTCGCAACGCCAGAAGCAATGATGTCGGCGAATTGATCAGTGCTCGAGACTTCCCAAAGCACATCAATATCTTCGTCGGGCATTCCACCACCATTGAGAGCATCAATTGCTAGTCGAGTCCACAAGATCACTGACTCGGTCGTGGGGTCTCCTGACGCAACGCCAAGAGTGAACGGATCTCCCGACAGTGTTACCTGTGGAACTGGACTGGTGTTTGGAGCAGAAGTAGTTGATGTGCCTGGTTGTGTATCTGCCGGCTTTTCATCCTTTGAGCAGGCGACAACAACCACTGAGGCACCGAGGGCAAGAAACATACGACGCGAAATAGGAGAAGTCATAGGAGGAGTTTTACAGATTTTGTCAAGGTCCTGCGCCACTGCGGTCCTTGGTCAGGTTGATTTCATGACTAGTTCATTTGACCTATAGATCGTCTGTTTTTTACGAGTCATCTTCAGTGACAACGACACCGTTGTGGGTTTCTGCATTCCCACAGTGTCATCACGAAAGGAAGATTGATGAAACGAAAATGGTGGATAACAGCACTGGTCATCTTGGGCGCATGTGGGGGAGCATCGGGTGCGGTTGTCGGCGAATTACCAAGCACCGAGTGGGTGACAACTGAGAAAGCGTCAGTTGTTAGTTCAACCCCGATATTGCCCACTGAAGACCTTGGCGGGTCGCCGTCGACAGTTGTTGCTGATCTCGAGACATCGTTTGCGCAATTAATGCAGGCACGTATCGAGTGTGGCCGTGATCCTTATGCGTGTGATGTGTCGACCTTTACCGCCGAAGACAGTCTTATATACGAGGACCTGAATCAACTGATTGCGACACGTCGTGATGCTCGCATCACAGCGACTGGCGGCGGTTCAATTCGTTATCGAATTGACAAAACTCAAGTTCTTTCAGATTCAAGCGCTGTTGTGAATACGTGCATCACCGATGATGTTGTGCTGGTTGATGGAGACATCATTTTTGATGACTCGATGATGAGTTCACTGGTGACTTTCAAATTATCCAAAGTTGAGGGTCGTTGGTTGTGGAGCGAAGGCATCTTGACGCGATGGACAAGTGAGGAGGATCTATGCGACTTCGCCGCATAAGTCTCGTCGGATTAGTTGTTTCGCTGGTCGTGCTGATCTTCGCTGACATTCATCGTCAAGTGTTGGCAATTGACGCACCTGTCGGAAGTGGTGGTGCCGATGGAGGATCAATTTGGGCGGGGATTCAAACGTCCTCACCTCCAACTGGCTCTGGATCTGATTCATCGGGATATCGATGGGTGCCGGCAACTATTTACGACAGTGGCATCGGAGCAACAACTGGAATCACCAAGTTGATTGGTTCTATTCGGTACGACTTGTATGAACGACATACGCCTAACGGCGCGATGACACTGGTATGGATTCCGCGTCCATCAACCACGCAGTTAGCTCAGAATGCCGCGATCTTGGTTCGGGGTCGATTACCTCAACCATCTGTCAATACCGCTCCGCCTATCGGCAACGTCGTGGTCAATGTGGGGATGTGGCTATGGGCCGACACTGACTGGTGGTATCCCGTGTCGGCAATGGCATGGGTTCCAACAGTCTTTGGTTCGGCGTGGGCTCGTACAACCGCGACTCCCGTGCGACTTCGTTTCATCACTCAAGATGACGGAACTGTCAGCGGTGGGCAGACCGGTTCGATGGAGTGTGTTGGACCTGGTCGTGAGTGGAGCGTGCCACTCGGAGACGAAGCAGTGTCTCCGTGCATGTATACCTATGAGCATTCATCGATCAGTCGTGAAGGGGGAGTCTTCGTTGGGGTTGTGTCAGTCGACTGGGAAATCTCGTGGACATCAAACACTGGTGGACGCGGTCAGTTGCCGCCGTACACAACGAGTTCATTTATGGCAGTCAGAGTGGATGAACTTCAAGCACTTGTCGAATGAACTTCGCCAGGATCACCTGTCACGAATTCTTTCGGGGTGCGTTGCGACCACACCACACCAATGATCACAAGAGCAGCGCCGAGCAACTGAATTGCTTTGAGCGAGTCTCCGAGAATGACGACCACCCAAATCAAAGTGAGAACTGGCTCGGTCGTTGCAACCAGAGCTGCCGAAGCTGGACCTAGGTGACGTACTCCTAAGAAAAATCCCATGCTCGCTATCACTGTGCTGATGAGGGCTAAGCCAAACATTGAACCGACACCATTAAAAGTATTGGGAAAATCGGGAGGCCACTTGATAATCGCAATGACAAAAGCGAAGGTCAGCGAGCCAGTCAAGCTCCATGCGGATGCAACAAGACCATCGCCAGCTTGATCACCTCTCACTAAACGTTCACTGAAGATCATGTACGTGGCATACATCACTGCATTGCCAAGAGTCAGAATGAGTCCAAGTATGGTCGCTCCGCCCGCACCATCAAGAACTTCAGGAACAGTGAGTGCAATTCCTACGAGTGTGATCGCAACTGCAATCCACACATGTTTAGATGCGGGTTTTCCTAATAACGAAGCACCAACGGCGACCATGGCGGGGTAGGTGTAAATGATGACGATGTACAACGCACCAGGCATGCGGTCAAGCGCGGCAAAACCCAACCACGACACTGAACCAAATACCAGGCCGACAGCAAAACGAGGTTTCCACGCCACAGAGAATGGACTGGGACCACCGCGCCGATGGCGGATAACGATGAAAAGCCAAGCAGCTGGAACAGCAATTAAGAAGCGCCACAACAACACATCGACGGCATCAAGTTCTTTGAGGACGGTTTTGCCAAAAATGGTGAACATCGAATAAGCGCTGGCGCTGATGAGCATCCATATGACACCAAGTTTTTTCGACGACACGAAAGAGAAACGCTACGCCATCAGACCGTTAGTAGCGCGGTCTGCAGCCATTTTTAGGATCATGTCCTCAAGAGCTGTGGCGGTAATGGCTGGCGAATACAGGTGGCCCTGATGAGTGGTACAACCAAGGGCCAGGAGCGCATCGGCCTGGGCGCCACTTTCAACTCCATCAGCCGAGATGCTGAGACCGAGATCTTTGGCCAGGTTCACCATGGCGCGTACAACAGCACGATCGTTGGCATGTGAGGTGAGCGAGTCAACATGAAGTCGATCAACACGTACTTCGTCTAGCGGCAATGACTGCAACATTGATAGAGATCCGCCACCTCGTCCAGCGTCTTCAAGGCAAACGCGAGCACCGAGTTGACGCATCTCAGTTAAGACTCCGGCAGCACCGACGAGATCACTGAACATTGCGGTCTCGTACACATCAAGAGTCAACATGTTCGGATTGATCCCGGTGAAGTATGAAGCAACTTGTCCGTCGCGCCAGGCACGCGGTGTACAACGATGGGGCAAGTTAACGCGGAATCGAAATCCGGCAGGTAGTCCAAGTGCAACAAGGCGACGAATCACTGGGCGGGATTGTTGCATGATGACCGAGGTGAGTCGCTCAAGAGTGCTGGCATCTTCGGCCATTGTGAGCATGGCCCCGGCGCTAGTAATTGATCCGTCTCGTCGGACCCAACGCGCCAAAATCTCTGCACCAATAATCTGCCCAGTGCTGGCATCGAATTCTGGTTGAAAGAACGGCACAACATCGCCGGCATCAATCGCAAGACGCAATGAACGTTCTTCGGCGGCTCGTCGTTGCATTTCAACTCGAATGTCTGACGTGAAAATTTCGACGCGATCGCGACCAGCATCTTTAGCACGATGAAGTGCAACGTTCGCAAACCCAATGAGTTCGCTGGCGTCGTCGTTGGCATCGGGGCCAATAGCCACGCCGATACTCACCGAGATTCGCACAAGGCGACCACTGAGCTCGAGGGGTTCGCTCATCACTTGTGCGAGACGATGCGCAATTTCAGAAACGCGGGCGATATCAGTGGCGTCATCAATAACGATGATGAACTCGTCACCTCCGAGACGTCCAGCGACAGAACCCAATGGCATCACTGTGCGAATGCGTCGACCCATTACTTGCAACAGTTGGTCTCCGGCACCGTGTCCAAGCGAATCATTGATGCTCTTGAAACGATCGACGTCCATGAAGAGCACAGCAATTTTGCGTGCGTTTTTACTACGAGCAATTTCGTATTCGAGATGTTCGATGATTCCGTGACGATTGAGTAGTTCGGTCAGAGAATCATGCGAGGCAACGTGAGCTAGGCGGTCGTTGGCTTGAGCAAGTTGTCCCTGTTCGGTCTGCAAACTGACAACCAGTTGTTGAGTACGAGAGCGCTGGCGCAATAAATTGGCGATGCTCAATAACGTGAGCAATGCAACGACCATCAATAGGGCCGGAATCACAGTCGTCGCACTAAGCACCATTGTGTATCGGTCAAATGACGGACCGACTTGACACTATTTACGTAAACGCGGGAAGACCATGGGCGTGCTGGCTTTGTAGGCATCCCAGCCTGGGCGACGCTCAGCACTGCGCTTTTCGGCAATCGGAATACTGGCCGTGTAGAACATCACGGTCATTGCCACGGCTCCGATACCTGCCCACCACGAGCCAGGATCGGCTGCGAGGACGAAGAGAAAAAGGGACCACCACCAGCACATTTCTCCCAAATAGTTGGGGTGGCGTGACCGCGACCAAAGACCAGTATTGAGCACGTCTCCGGGCTGTTTGGTGCGGTTGAACCGGCGCAAGTCAAGATCGGCGAACTGCTGGAGTGCAACTCCCGTGAGGGCAATCACGACTGCAATGACGTCAAGTACTCCGAAACCTTGATCGGAATCGGATTGTGAGGCAACAATGGCCATGGGGATCGAACCAAGGGTGACCACGATCAGGGGGAAGAGGTGGACCGAGGTCAGGCTGACCGCCCATCTCGGCATCGGGGCAGTTTCGTACAGCATGCGATAGCGCCAGTCTTCGTGGTCAAGGCCGGTCCAGCCGATCGCCCAGTTGGCAGTCAGACGAAGTCCCCACAACGTGGCGCAAACAGCAACAGCCAGTCGCCGGAGGTCGGCATCGGAGAACTTGCCAGGATCATCGAGCACGATGCAGAACCAGATGGCGAAGCTCGGAGGGATAACGCTCCACCAAGCGTCGAATGTTGATCCGTTACTGACGATTTGGCTGGCAATGTACAAAAAGACGACCGATGCGACATATCCCCAGATGAGTCCCTTGACGGGGTGCTCTGTTCCGATTGCGGAAGCAATGACGAGGGCTCCCGCGACTGCAACGACGTACAAGGCAAAAATCAAAGCAAAGGACTTTGACCGTGTCCATGATGATGTGTCAGAAGAATTCATACGTCCATCTTGACCTAATGAGACCTTGATTGGCGGGTTCTGCGTCTCTCCCTACGGTCTATTGAGATCTACGCTTGTCCTATGAAGCGCCGTCTCATCAGCATGCATGGGCTGGTTCTTGGTGCGGTGATCTTGACAGTGGCGATACCCGTGTGGTTGCCACTCGTGCTGGTGATTGATGCTTGCCGATTGAAATGGCGTTTCCCGTTGGCTCGACTGCTGTCGTTTGCCGTGTGTTGGGTGTGGCTCGAAACCTCTGGGGTGATTTGCTCTGCACTGTTGTGGATCACCGGCCAGAGCAAGAACTTGCCGAAGCATTACGCATTGCAACGTTGGTGGGCCGATCAACTTTTACGGGCGTTGAAAGCTACCTGTGGCTTCTCAGTTGAGGTTGAAAACATTGATGCTTTGCAACCCGGACCAGTTCTACTGTTTGCGCGTCACGCCAGTCTGGCTGACTCACTTGTTTCGGCGTATGTCGTCACAACGCTTGCACAGATGAATCCTCGGTATGTCTTGAAACGCGAGTTATTGGCTGATCCATGTCTTGATGTCGTGGGTCAGCGTTTACCGAATCACTTTTTAGATCGTCAAGCAAATGATTCAACTCCTGAGTTGCTCGCACTTGAAGAATTAGTCACCGGAATTGATGAGTCAACGGTCGGAATCATTTTTCCTGAAGGAACACGAGCTAACAAAAAGAAGCGCGACCGAGCTTTAGAGAAAATTGCGGTCGTTGATGCTGAACGCGCGCAACGCTTGCAAGGGATGAAATATTTGCTTCCACCCCGACCGGCGGGTGCTGCAGCGATGTTGCGGGGCTGTCCGAGCGCGGATGTCGTCTTTGCGTGGCACGTTGGCTTTGAAGGTCTTGACACTTTTGGCGGAATCTTGCGGGGAATCTCTTCTCGAATGCCCCCCATTCGATTTCATTTGCGTCGGGTTGAACGTCTCGCTGTCCCGATTACTTCACAAGTCGATACCAATGAGATGACGAAGTGGTTAGATAGTGAGTGGATGCGTATGGATCACGAAGTCGATGAAGCGTTGATACTCAGAAACAAAGTCAAGTGAGATGAAGGGAAATCATCATGGGTGAAGTGATGTTGAGTTCGGCTATTGGAATTGTTGCCTTGATGGTCACAACTTGGATTGTCAGTTTGATCAAAAAGAATGCATCCATCGTTGACATTGTGTGGGGTCTCGGTTTTGTACTGGTGGCATGGATTTCACGTGCCGTTGCCGAAGGCGACGACGCTCGCCAATGGATCTTGACTGTGATGACAACGGCGTGGGGATTGCGACTTGGCTTGTATCTCTTATGGCGAAACTCGGGTCATGGTGAAGACTTCCGCTATCGCGCAATGCGTAAGCACTGGGGACCTCGGTTCCCAATCATCAGTTTGGTCACTGTCTTTGGTTTGCAAGGCACCTTGATGTGGATCGTTTCGCTACCAGTGCAAATTGGTCAATACGACTCGACACCAAAAGTTGGAGTGATTGCGTTCATCGGTATTGCGGTGTATCTGATCGGGCTGTTCTTTGAAGTTGTCGGTGATGCGCAACTTGCTCGATTCAAAAGCGATTCATCTAATGCTGGCAAAGTGATGGATCAGGGATTGTGGAAATTCACGCGGCACCCAAATTATTTTGGTGACTCGTGTGTCTGGTGGGGAATTGCAATCGTTGCTGCTGAAACTGGAAGTGGCGCTTGGGGTTTCATTGGTGCTGCAGTCATGACATTCTTCTTGCGACGAGTGAGCGGAGTGACTTTGCTCGAGAAGTCATTGAAGAAGCGCCGCGAAGGATATGACGCCTATATTGCGCGAACGAGTCCTTTCTTCCCACGTCCACCCAAAAAGATCTAACTCAACACCCTCAGCACCTAGTGTGGGCGGGTGACTCAAAGCGAAACGACAATTGTGAAGAAGTCGTTTCGTTTTCGGGCAGTTGCATTGTTGTCGGCGATCGTGATGGTCGGTACTGGTATTTCAATGATGGTGTCGGCAAAACTTGGGGTAGCACCTGCTGATGTCTTCTCAACTGGTGGTGCCAAGCAGCTCAATATCGGTGTTGGAACGATGGGGTGGATTAGCGGAGCACTTTTCACACTGTTCGCAATAGCTGTGAAGCGTCCGCCAACATGGGGAACATTGATTGGCACCGTCTTGGTTGGTCAAGTAGTCAATATTGTTCTACCGAATATGCCTGAGCCGACGATGATGTTGTGGCGCGTCGTCATGATGATGAGTGGAATGGCACTGCTGTACTTCGCGATTTCAATCGGAGTTGCAACAACCCTTGGCACCGGCCCGATGGAGTTGCTGATGCTTGGTCTCAATGACAAAGGTTTGAGCATGCAAGTGGGTCGATGGGGCATTGAAGCAGTAGTCGTCACCGCCGGCATTTTGCTTGGCGGACAAATAGGCATCGGCACGATTCTCTTTGTGATATTGACCGGCCCAGTTTTGGCACGAACATTGCCACCGATGGTTCGATTCATGGGAACTGATGTCATACAGCAACCCACCGGGCTTGATGCCTAACTACTTTTTCGGAAGACGACTTGATAACACGTTGTGAGTTTCGAGAGCGTCGATTTCATCTTCGCTCAGATGCAAAATGTCGCGAAGCACATTGCGATTATCTTCGCCGCGATAGCGCGGTTCGCCAGAAGTTCCAACCTGACTGTGCGTGAAGTGCCACGGAGCATTCGGTATGCGTACTTCGCCTCCAATTCGATCGGGAACTGTCGAAATGGCACCACGCGCAATTGACCAATCGCTTTCTGCAATTTCGCGGACGCTGCGCATCACACCAACTGCTAAACCAAATTGGGCACAACGATCTTCGAATGCTTGCGCGGTTGGCAGGGTCAATGCCCAGGCCCGCATTTCATCTTGAAGTGCGCCGAGGTTCTTCAAACGCGACTGCACATCGGCAAATCGAGAGTCGGATAACAAATGAGGCCGATCCATGGTGTTGACGATGATTTCAAAAGTCCCGCGTTCTGCTGGGTGACCACTAATGACGACAGTGCTGCCATCAGCTACCTGCATGATGGGGTAGTCGCCTGGCTGAAACGAGCGAATCCAATTTGGGTCGACGGTTCCGTTGTACAACTCATCGTGTACGTGTTCGTTGACGTACAACATGGTCTCGGCCATGGAGACATCAATGCGTTCACCTTGTCCTGACCGCTCACGGCTGAACAGTGCCGCCAGAATTGCTGTTGTCATTTCAAGAGCGGTGTAGGTGTCGGCATGTGACCACGGGTCGTTCGAATAGTTACCACCGCGAGCGTCACCCTGCATTCGGGTCATCCCACTTTCGGCACCAATCACCGTTGCGTACGCCCGCCGATGAACCCACGGACCATCGGCTCCGTAACCACTGATTGACGCGTAGATGAGTCGGGGATTGATCTTTGCCAGGGTCTCGTATCCAAGCCCGAGCCGATCCATGACACCAGCGCGATAGTTCTCAAGAACAACATCGCTCTCTGCCGCAAGACGGCGAAAAATGTCGGCGCCTTCGGGTGTTGATAAATCGAGACTCATGCATTTCTTGCCGGCATTTTGTTGAATGAAATATGTCGCGAGTGATCCAACCCGTGGACTCGAGAATCGGGTGAGATCGCCCTCAGGAGGTTCGACCTTAATGACTTCGGCGCCGTAGTCGCACAACATGCGGCCGCAGTGTGGACCAGCAAGAACTCGCGTCAGGTCAAGAACTCGAATTCCTGAGAGCGGCGATGTCTGCTGATTCATCTATCTATGATGCCTTGTCTGGTGCGCATAGAGCGAATACTCAACATATTGTTTGATCTAGGAAGCAAGGTAGTTCTTCAAAGCGAGTCGAATAACTTCGCTACGAGTTTGACCTGAATCGTTGACTCGAAGATCTAACTCATCAACTAGATCGGCATTCAGTCTGACTGGGACAATGACGGAAGGGTCTTTCCCGAGCCGTGGTCGACCTCTGAGTCGTTTGAACTGGGACAGCTCGAACTGTTCATGCTCGATTTTTTCCGACATGATTTCGAGTTCGCGGTCGTTGATAACTCGGCCGCTTTTTAACACGTACTGAGAATTCGCTTTCTTCATGACTGGTTACCTTTCAAAGAGCGGATGGAATTGAGTACGCAGAGGCATCATGTTTGAGGTGCAGTGCGTGCTGGATCTCTTTGGGAGAGAGACCGTGCTTCAGGGCAGAAGGGTGAATCTGAAGTTTGGAATATTGTAATACAAAAATAGGGAATCTGAAATACCGCTGTTTTCGCCCGTGATGTTTTCCCACACGTTGATGTGGGTGGCTTGCCAAGAGTTGGGGTGAATGTGACACGATCTCTGCATGTCTTCTGCGCGTAATCCTCATCCTTTGACCGGCCAAGTTGCACTGATTACCGGAGGTGGATCGGGCATTGGCCTCGGTTGCGCTCGCGAACTGGTGCGCGATGGAGCGACAGTGATGTTGGCCGCTCGCAATGTCGAACGCCTTGAAACATCGGCGGCTGAATTGCGCTCGATCGCCGAAGGCGGAGCTCAGGTTCTGACTGTTGCCTGCGATGTCACGAGTGAACAAAGCGTGACTGAAGCATGTGCTGCAGCAAACGCCACCGGAAAGTTCACCATGGTTGTGGCCAATGCCGGGTATGGCGGTGGCGGACCAATCCACTTGACATCGCTTGATGACTGGAACGGAATTCTCGGCACCAATCTCACCGGAGCATTTCTCACCATTAAGCATTCAGTGAGTTATTTGTCGGCTAACGGTGGCGGATCAATTGTCGCCGTCTCGTCAATCGCTGGACCAGTGACACATCGCTTTATGACTCCATATGACGTTTCAAAGGCCGGACTTGAAATGTTGATCCGTCAAACCGCTGACGAATTAGGTTGTCGGAACATTCGCGCCAACGCAGTACGACCAGGACTCGTACCTACCGACGCAACAGAAGGCATCATGACACTCGATGTGATCTTGAATGACTACTTGGAACAAATGCCGTTAGGTCGCGTTGGTAGCACCGAAGATATTGGCAAACTTGTGCGCTTCTTGTTGGGTGACGACAGTTCGTGGATTACCGGTACATGTATTAGTGCCGATGGTGGACATCACTTACGCCGTGGACCAAATATTGAACCTGCGATGGAAATGGTTTTGGGTGAAGCTCGCTATCCAGCGGGACCAAACTCAAACGCCTGATAGATGTCGCAGAGCAACTGCGCTGTAAAGCGAGATACCAGTACTCATACACTCTTCGTCGTAGAAGACCCTGTTTGAGTGATTGGGAGCAGCTGTCGCCAGATTGCGATCGTGCGGCGTTGCGCCCAAGAAAACCATGGCGCCTGGAACGTGGTTCAGAACGTAACCAAAATCTTCGGCACCCATAACCGGATTGGGTAATTCGATAAAGCGATCGTTACCGATGATTTCTTTGGCAATGTTTCCTGCTGTTTGTGCGTAGGTCTGACTATTGACGGTGACGTCGTATCCGTCTGTTAATTCAACAGTGACTTCAAGTCCATGTGCGGCCGCGATTCCTTCGGCGACCCGACGAACTCCATCATGAATCATTCGTCGCGTCACCTCGCTGATCGCTCGAATTGTGCCAAACACTTCGGCAAACTCGGGGATGACATTAAAGGCAGTACCGGCATGTACTTGGGTCACAGTCAAGACACCCGGGTTGAAGACGTTGATGCGTCGAGTGATCATTGATTGCAGAGCGCCAACAATTTCGCAGGCCGCGGGAATCGGATCGAGTGTGCGGAATGGTTCGCTGCCGTGCCCGCCCCGTCCAATAACACGAATGGACAAGGTGTCGCTTGATGCCATGATTGGCCCACCACGAGTGCTGATGAAACCGGTGGGCAGAGATGACGTGGTGTGAATTGCAAAAGCACCCGTGACTTCAGATGGCGATCCATCTGACATGGGACCAACATCAAGTAATCCTTCATCAAGCATGAAACGTGCTCCAGCATGTCCTTCTTCACCTGGCTGGAACATAAACACCACGCGACCTTGAATCTGATCGCGGTGGGCTGATAACAATCGTGCTGCTCCAACCAACATTGAGGTATGTGTGTCGTGACCACAGGCATGCATCACATTGTCGACTCGCGAACTGAACTCAACACCAGTGTCTTCAGGCATCGGAAGTGCATCCATGTCACCGCGCAACAACATGGTTGGTCCAGGACGAGTCCCTTCGAGTGAAGCAACTATGCCCGAAGTTGTTTCGTGAAGTTTGATACCTAGCGGTAGTCCTTCAAGAGCGGCGAGGACCTCATCGCGAGTTTTCGGTAGATGGTTGCCAAGTTCTGGCCATTCGTGCAAACGTCGGCGAAGGGCAATCGTGTCGTCGAGAAGTTCGCGTGATTCTTCAGTCAACGTCGAGATGTCGGTGGGATCGGCCATGTTCGTATCGTAGACCCGAGTGATCACTGATGTTTGTGTGGTAGGTAATGGGGGTGGGTTTGAACGCCGGAGATGAGCTCGTCGACATAGTTGACGAGTTTGACCATGTTGTTGATTCAGTTCCGCGTCGAGTGATGCGTGCTGAAAGATTGCGGCATCGGGCAGTTTTCATCGCGGTTGTCGATGGCATGGGTCGACTGCTCGTACACCGCCGTTCACCAGCAAAAGATGTGTGGCCGGGATGGTGCGATATTGCAGTCGGGGGAGTGGTAGGGGCTGGCGAAACCTACCTTGAAGCGGCCCATCGCGAACTAGCCGAAGAAATTGGAGTGACGACCGAAACGCTCGCCGAACTTGATCTTGGCGAGTCACGACCCTATGACGATGACCAGGTAAGTCTGCTGGCACATTGCTACATGGTGACTTCAGAAGGACCATTCACATTTGATGATGGTGAGGTGGTTGAAGCTTGGTGGGTGCATCGCGACGGGCTTGATGATTTGTTGGTTCGTGAGAAATTTCTACCTGACAGTCTTGCTTTGCTTTTACCGCACATTGATTTTTGATCACCGTAAAGGCGGTGTTCAATCCCACTCTGAACAACCGTGAACTCCACGGGACACCGAGAAGGGATGTTGTATGTCGCAGTTCACCATGGGAGGCATGATTGGT
>Ga0209358_10000802_pt1 | contig 26666 bp, 32 predicted proteins | sample LauGreFa1BDMLBSN_2_FD_187574 | JGI IMG/M metagenome (GOLD analysis project Ga0209358, IMG submission 187574) | Freshwater lake microbial communities from Lake Michigan, USA - Fa13.BD.MLB.SN (SPAdes) (version 2) | ecosystem: Environmental > Aquatic > Freshwater > Lake | place: Lake Michigan, USA...
CTGGAGATGGACTGATGAGCAAAGACTATCAAGGCGCTGACTGGCACTGCCTGGCCGCTGGCGACCCGCCTCAGCGAACGATCTGCGACTGGGTGTTTGCTGCCGACACCTACACAGAACGCGGCACAGGCGCTTGGTATCGAGGGCCTAACGCTGGAGGCTTCAGCACTGAGCAGGGCGCCTTTGTCAGCGACCCAGAGCGTACCTACTGGAAGGCTGTAGACCCTCAGCCGCTTCTGCGATCTATCACCCAATGACCACCACCTACATCCGCTTCCCCGACGAATCCACCGGCATGGCTGCCCTGGATGCTGCTGGCCTTCTAGACGCTGACGGCCACCCCCTCACCGCCAGCCACACCCACGCCCTGGATGTCATCGGCCCCATTTACACAGGTGGCACCTACGACCCCGAGACCGGCGAAGTGCTTACCCCACCCGTGCTGCTGGAAGGCTGGCACGTCAACTACATGGGCGACCTCCCCGACGGCTGGGACGCTTACCTCGTCGAGCCCAAGCACCCATCGAGGGTATTCGCGTGATCACCGAAGATACCGGCCTCTACTTAGCCGACTTCGGCGTAAGCGTTGTGGCAGGCACCGCATCCGGCCTAGGCATCCTCGACATGCCCAGCGAACTAATTGTCGATGGCCAAGTAATCAGCACCGAATACACACTTACTTGCGAATCCTCTAAGTTTGGCGACCTACTCTACGGCTCAAAACTTACCGTAAACGGCGCCGCCTATACCGTACGCGCCAACGTCCTAATTAGTGATGGCGTGTTCACGCAACTATCCTTACAACGCGACCTGGAAACCACGCACATTACTTCCACCACCCCGATTAGCGCTAACGGTGCGAGGGTCTCGATCGACGACCTGGGCCTAGATCAACTCAACCCACTAATCAATGGCGGTGCCGCCTCCACCACTTACATTGATGGCAACGACATCAGTGGGGGTACAGCATGAGCACCATCGCCCAGATCCAACTGCGCACGGACACCGCAGCGGCCTGGACCGCCGCCAACCCCACGCTCCTCTCCGGCGAGATGGGCATTGAGTCCGACACCCGCAAAATCAAGGTCGGCACCGGCTCCACCGCGTGGAACGCCCTCCCCTATTACAGCTCCACTGATGCCGACCTGGTACGCGGCCAAGCCAGCAAGATGGACACCGGCACCATCACCATCACCACGCAGGGTGCCTACGTCACCACCGGCCTTACCGGCACCTTTGACACCGCGACCGCAAGCGGTATGACGCTCGGCACCACCGACACCTTTGCCGTCAAAAACACTAGTGGCGCCACCAAGCTGATGCAGATCTACGGCAGCATCGACGCCAAAACCACAAGCGGTAACAACAAGGTATTAGGGGTCAAGTTGGCTAAGAATGGCACCGCCATAGACCAAACGGAATGCCGCGCCTTCACTGGCTCCGGCAACGAGGAAGCCAAACTCGTCACCAACTGGATGATCAGCATGGCTTCCGGCGACGAAGTGGCGCTGCGCATCGCCAACCACAGCGGCACCGAAGACATCGACTTTCGCCGGGGTCGTCTCGTCGCCACCGAGGTGCGCTGATGACAACCAAGCGCGAGCAAATCCTTAGCGCGGTGCGGACCACGCTCGTCGGCACCGTCGGCGTTGGCACGCGCATCTACCGCAGCCGCGTCGAGCCGGTGGCACGCGCCGAGAGCGCCGCCCTCATCGTCGAGCCCGTAAGCAACGTGCCGACGCAAAACACATCGCTGCCCACACTCGACCACGTACTAAACATGCGCGTGGTAATCATTGTGCGTGATGCTGTACCCGATCAAGCTGCCGATCCAATAATCGAGTCGATGCACAGCAAGCTCGTCGCCGACCTCACCCTAGGCGGCCTGTGCATCGACATCCAGCCAGGCCCTACCGAATTTACCCTAGAGGCCGCCGACACTCCCGTAGGCGTAATCTTCAACAACTACAGAATCCTCTACCGCACATCGGTGGACGACCTAAGCATCTAAGACGCGTCGAGTCCGTAATCGTTGTAAGCCGCGCTGCCTAGCCTGTGCTCTGCATACCACGGGTAGGAGGGCAACCTCCTAGGCACACATGGCACTGACTCGGAAGCGTCTAATCCTCGTGAAAAAGGAGGTGACCTACGGCACCGACAGCTCGCCGGCAGGCACCGACGCGCTGCTGGTGCGCAACCTTGACATCACCCCAATCGAAGCTGATCTCGTCAGCCGCGATCTCATTCGTCCGTACCTTGGCAATAGCCCGCAGCTGCTCGCCAACAGCCGCGTGAGCATCACCTTCCAGGTCGAAATGGCCGGTTCCGGCACCGCTGGTACGGCTCCCCGCTACGGCTCGATTCTCCAGGCGTGCGGCATGAGCGAAACCATCGTCGCTACCACCAGCGTCACCTACGCCCCGGTCAGCGCCGCCTTCTCCAGCGCCACGATCTACTTCAACAACGACGGTGTGCTGCACAAGGCCACCGGCTGCCGTGGCACCTTCACCCTGAACGCAGCCGTGGGCGAGATCCCCACAATCGACTTCACGATGACCGGCGTCTACAACGCACCCACCGACACCGCCGCCCCCGCTGTCACCTACAGCGCTCAGGCCAGCCCCCTGGTCTTCAAGCAGGGCAACACCTCGGCCTTCCAGTTCTTCTCCTACGCCGGTTGCCTCCAGTCGGTGAGCTTCGACATCGCCAACAGCACCGTCTACCGCGAACTCGTCGGCTGCACCAAGGAAGTCCTGATCACCGACCGCAAGCCCGCTGGCACGGTCATGATCGAGGCCCCCACCCTGGCCACCAAGGACTACTTCAACATCGCCCAGACCGAAACCACCGGCAACCTCACCTTCCTGCACGGCACCACCGCCGGCAACCGCGTCACGCTCACCGCCAGCCAATGTGACATCGCCAACCCCTCCTACGGCGACCAGGACGGCATCCAGATGCTCAATATCCCCTTCATCGCCGTTCCGACCACCGCCGGTAACGACGAAGTAAGCCTCGCGTTCACCTGAGCCGCAGCGCACCCCCACACCCCCATACCCCCACGCCACTTATGGCCAAGACCTCCGCGCTGCCCACCCCCGACCCCATCCCGGCCGAGGGCGGCAGCTACCTCCTCGACGAGAAAACCGGCAAGTGGCAACTGCTCGACCGCACCGAGCCCGCTAGGCCGGACGCCGCTCAGCCTCAGCTGGACGCTAAGCTGGAAGCCGCGCAAGCTGAGCTGCCAGCTGAGCCGGAAGCGGATACTGCGCCGGCTCAGCCGGACAGTTCCATCGCCGAAGGCTGATTGCCTCGTACACCCGCCTTAGCTAAGCCGCAAGCACCTCCGCTTCCGGCTTAGCTTTTTTGCGCCTATAGTACGAAAGCATCCCATCTACGCCCCTCAACTTATGGCGTTCGTTCGCAAGAAGGTCAAGACCTTCAAGTGGCCTGTAACCATCGAAGAACCTGCTGACGGCGGCACGTTCGACTCCAGCACCTTCGACATCACCTTCAAGCGCCTGGGCCGTAAGGAGTTCGGCAAGCTCAGCGAGAAGGGCGATCTGCCCCTGCTCAAAGCCGTCGTGCTCGGCTGGAACGGCATCAGCGACGAAGACGGCACCGACCTCCCCTTCTCCATCGAGGCCCTCACCGACTTCGCCGACGACCCCTACTGGGTGCGCGGTGTCCTGAAGGCTTACACCGAGACCTTCGACGGCGCTAAGCAGGGAAACTGAGAGGCGCGGCGGAGTTCTGGGTAGGCGGAAGCACTAAGCGCGAGGAGGACAAGACCGAAGACGACGCTAAGGTGTTCGGCTTAGTCTTACCCGAAGACGCGCAACCAGAACCCGCCGCCCCTTACGAGGTCTGGGACGAAAACTGGGACATCGTAATGATGTTCCTAAGAATGCAGACGCAGTGGAACACCACCATGGCGGGCTATCTCGGTTTGAAATACGAGGTGCTGCTGATGCCTGGCGGCTTGATGGACCTATACTGCGTGGACGACCGCCTCGACATGCTGGAGGGCCTGCAGATCATGGAAACTGCCGCTCTCAGCGCGTTGGCTAAGGGGGAGGATAAGCAGGATGGCTAAGCAGATTGAGGATATTGTTGTACAGCTAGGTATTCAAGGTTTTGAGGAATTAAATAAACTACGCAGTTCCTTTAGAGAACTTACAAAAGTAACAAGAGGTACGGATGATCAGCTTGATGCTGCTCGCAAACGGCTGCTTGAGCTAAAAACCGAACTAGGAGATACCGCCCGAGCTAACAAGGGGCTTACCGACGCCTTTACTGCTTTAGTCGGCGAGGCTAGGCGCGGCTCCGACGTATGGCAAAGCCTAAATAAAGACCTGGCGCAGTTGCGCCAAGAGTCACGCCTTACAGACACGCAAATTACAGCCTTGCGTGACATTATTGTCGATGAGTCAAAGGCTCATGCACAGTCCGCAGTATCTATACGCGAGCATGTAAAATCTCTTCAAGACCTCAGAAATCAAGCTACCTTAAACGGCAAAGTACACCAGCAGCTAGGCGCAGATATTCAGCGGCTTACAGCTACCCTAGAACAGGGAGAAATAACAAACAGAAAGCATTACAGTTCCTTGACCGCCATGTTGGCGGTAAAGCCAGACAAGGTACTTAAGCAATGGGAAGACTACAATCGCATCCTTAAAGAAGGTACTGCATCCGCCGACAAGCTGGCTACGGCACAACGTCGCCTCAATCAGCTTTCTGGCGCCCCACGCATCCTGGAACGCCGCCGCGTAAGCGAATCCGCAGCAATAACACAAGACCCTGAGTACCTACGCCGTTTTGGGTTTGAAGGTGCCTCCCTGCCCGAATTACCAAATACAAACGCTGCCTACGCACAACAAATAAAGGAACTGCAGCAAGACCTCGCTAACTTAGACCGCAACAGTATTGAATACCTGCAAACGCTTATGCAGCTGACGGGCGTGCAGCGGCAGTCCACTGAGGTGGCACGCGGCTACGCTCAAGCGCTGCTAATGGGCGTACAAACCAAAACCGTAGCAAACAGTACACGCAATTTACAGGAAGTAGTAACAGCGTTGCGTGCAGAAATGCAGCAACTTGATACCACAACCTCCGAAGGCAGTGCTGCCTACGCACAAAACGCTAACCAGGTTCGTGTTTTAGAAAAGCAGCTTAACGATCTTGCTGGCGCGTATCGTAATGTAAGCAATATGGCGACGCAGGCTGCCACAGCCGAGCAGAACGCCGCTAATAAGCGCATACGCGATAACTATTTCAACCGAGCTGCAGTTGCACGCCAGGAACAGGCGATTGAGGAACTGGGGCGCCGTGTACGTGAAGGTGTGGCTACCACTCCTCTGCTACTACCTGCGGCTGGCCAAACCTCTGCCGCTGGTACGGGCGCTGCGATTAGCGGCGGTGCCCGCCGTCTCGTTCCAGGGCGCACTGAAACGACGTTCGGCACTCCAGATGTACGCGCAGCAGCACAGCAGGCCGGCTTGCCTACAGCTGCCACAGGAATAGCCGCAGCGATAGGCATGACTACGGATGCGTATGCCGGCCAAGCACGCGCTGCTTTCAAAGCAAACGAGTCACTTGGTGCATACTTTACTGCTATAAACAAAGCTACGCAAGGTAGTAATAACAGTATCAACAGTTTGAACGAACAGCGACAAGCATGGGAAAATCTGCGTAACGCCATACCGCGCACGTATGCTCTATATGGAGAAGCAGGTAAAGAGATAGAAAAACTGGACAAACAGCTGGAGCGCTCTCAACTGCGACGCCGCCGTCTCAGCGGTATGCAGGTTGCTCAGGGCGTTGGTGCAGCGGTGAGCGGAGGTATATTCGGAGGCCCAGAGGGCCTCGCCGGTGGTCTTATAGGTCTTGCTGCAGGCGGTGTTGGAGGCGCGTTTGCCGGTGCTGCCGCTGGTGCGCAGATCGGTATGCTCCGGCAGCAACTGGGTCTCGTATCACAATACGTCGCGCAACTTAACCTAGCCAAAACAACGCTTGCGCAGGCGTCTACAGGACAAGACGATTACAATAAAATGCTTACTACTGCTCGTAGTATAAGTGCCGATTATGCGGTTACTTTGCAGGACACATTGCGCGGGTACGCTCAAGTTGCAGTAGCTGCGCGGGCCAACGGATTAAGTACCAAGGAAATAGAGCAAGTGTATAGAGGCGTTATTGCGGCCGGTGTTGCATTCGGTAAATCCCAAGCGGATCTGGACGCGATTGTAACCGCGACGGTTCAGGTGCTATCCAAGGGTAAAGTAAGTGCGGAAGAGTTGGGCGGGCAAATTGGTGAGCGCCTACCAGGCGCCGTAGCCAAGTTTGCTGCGGCAACGGGGCGCACCCTTCCCGAACTGGCTAAGGCGCTTGAAGACGGCAAGGTAAATATACGCGATTTTGTTAAATTTGCTCAGCAGCAATTCACAGATTACGATTCGATCGCCCGCACTATTGGCGATAGCCCTGAAAAAGCCGGTGCGCGTCTGCAGATAGCGCTAAATACTGTAGCCGAAAGCTACGGTAGTTTCCTGCAGAATAGCGGTGCCACATTCCAAGATGCCGCCACCCACGTACTGACGTGGGTTACAAGTAATGAAAAAAGCATTAAGCGTTTCTTGGCCGCCTTAAGTGTCTTCGGTAAGGACTTAGCTGCGCTACTTCGACCTATTGCTCAGACAACGGTAAGCATCCTAAAACCTGTATTTTCCTTTATTTTTGAAAATGCGGCCCGTGGTATCTCCGCCATTCGTAGCTCTTTGCAGGCGCTGCAGCAGACAGACTATGCAGGCGCTAGTGCGCGTGCTCAAAAAGCTGTAGAAAAACTGTATCCAAACCCTGTCGAGCGCGCGTTGCGCGGGGCAGAGGCATACAGAGAGGCGCTTAATGTCGAATTACGATCCCTAGACAACCAATTTGGAGCTAGTTATACCAAGCGCTTGGATGAGGAAGCTGCGCGGCTGTTTAAGACCTTTACGCCTTCTCAGTACGGTACGCCGGGTGCGGGAGCAGCCGCTGCTGCTGGTACGGCAACGGATGCTAAGACCAAGGATTCGGTCCTGAAGAGACTTCAGACAGATTTTGATAAAACGCTTTCTATGCTCGGTCGTCAATTTAATGCGGTCTCTCGCAACAAATTACTTGAAGACGCCTACATAATCGAAAACAAAATTACCGAAGCCCTTAAGCAGGGCAAAGTGGAAGAAGTAGAGAGATTGCGCACAGAACAGAAGCGTTCTGCGTTGAAAACTACCCAGCTTGTCCTTATTGACGAGAGTGATAAACTTGAACAGCAAATTCTCACAGGTAAGATCAAAGGACTTAATGTGGAGAATGCACAGGTACGCTTAGAGCAAGTACGCAACGACCTCAAAGAGGTTAGCCTAGACCTTACAAAGCTCGACAATACCGAGCTTGAAAAAAGAGTTAAAATCGAAAAAGACCTACGCGACGCTCTGAGCGGTGCATTTGGTATGCAGCAGCTGGGGATTTTCGGCGAGATACCTCAAATTATGCCTACATGGGGGCCTGATGAAACTTTCATGCCTTCTACGGACGTGAATCAAGCGGAGGCAAAGCGTGCCGCAGATGAACTGAAAAAACTTACAGAGCCCTTGGCAACTCTTACCAGTGCTGCCGAAGCCATGGGCACCGCTTTCAGTAATTCTTTTGCGGGTATCGTAAATGGTAGCATGTCCGCTCAACAATCCTTAGCGTCCTTTTTTACAAACATTGCAAATTACTTCCTTGATATGGCCAGCAAGATTATTGCCAAATGGATTGAGATGGCAATCCTAAACTCTCTGCTCAAGCTTCTGCCCACAGGAAGCTTTAGCGTAGGTCCGGCATCTCTCAATCTTCCAGGTTTGCAAGGTGCTGGAGCCCTAAGTAGCGGTTCTTCAGTCCTTGGCACCACTGACTGGGCATCCCAGGGTGGGGGATTCTTCTCCAACCTCAAGATGAACGCCTTAGGCAACGCCTACGCCGCCAACGGCATCGTCCCCTTCGCTATGGGCGGCATCGTCAACAAGCCCACCCTGTTCAAGTTTGCCAACGGCGGCGCCGGCCGCCTCGGGCTTATGGGTGAGGCTGGCCCGGAAGCGATCATGCCGCTCCGCCGCCTCCCTAATGGGCGCCTCGGCGTCGAGCAGGCAGGTGGAGGTGCTCCAGTTACCGTAAACGTGAGCGTCGATGCAAGCGGCACCGCGGTCCAGGGCAACGCCGGCCAAGGCGAGCAACTCGGCCGCGTAATTTCCCAAGCCGTCCAAGCGGAGCTGGTACGCCAGCAACGCCCAGGTGGCCTACTAAGCCGCTAAGCTGCACTTATGGCTACATTCACCTACGTTAGCTCCTTCGAGCCCACCGAGGTAAGCAAACCTCGTGTGCGTAAGTTTGCGGCAGGTGATGGTTATGAGCAGCGCATAAGATTCGGCTTAAACACCAACCCTAAAGAGTGGCAGCTCGTCTTCTCCAACCGCACTGACGCAGAGCGCGATCTTATCGTCGCCTTCTTAGACGCACGCGGCGGTGCGGAAAACTTCGATTGGACCCCACCGCGGGGCTCTGCCGGTAAGTACGTGTGTGAGGACTGGCAGGTAACGCTCAGTAATTGCAATAATAACCAGATACGTGCCACGTTTAGGCAGGTCTACGAAGCCTGATGCCTAAGCCACTGCCCTATACTGACCTCACCGGCTAAGCATCATGGCAAGCATCACCACTCGCGCCGCAAAAGGCACTCCGCTAACCCACGCGGAGGTTGATGCGAACTTTACAAACCTCAATACCGATAAGTTGGACGTTGCCGGTATCGCCTCTGGCACCGCCGCAAGCCCTACAATAAAATTCACTGGCGATCTTACTACGGGTATTTACCGCGTAGGCGCCGGTCAACTTGGTTTTACTAGCGCAGGCACACAACGCTTCGTAATTGACAGCTCCGGTCAGTTGGAAGCTTCCTCCTTAGGCTCGGCCGCGCTGCCCGTCTGGTCATTCGTAAGCGACCCCAACACCGGCATCTACAGCCCCGGCGCGGACCAGCTGGGTATTGCAGTAGGCGGAGTCGAATACTGGCGCGTAGCAAATAATGGTGTCGCTATTTACAACCAGCCTGCACCAGCAGCCGTGGACGTTACCGCCACACTGACTGTCGCCAACCTCACCGCCAAGATCATCACCTCAACCACTGCTGCGGCTGTCACAATGACACTGCCCACTGGCACACTGATGGATGGCGGTTTCAGCGGCCTCTACAGCAACATGGCCTTTGAGTGGAGCGTAATCAATACAGGTGCTACGAATGCTGTCACAGTTCAGGGCGGCACTGGCCACACAGTCGTGGGCTCCGGTACTATCGCTGCCAGCAACGCCGGCCGCTTCCTAAGTCGTAGGACAGGCGCAACAACATGGATAACTTATAGGCTTGCTTCATAAACCTTATGACTACATCCACAAGCTACGTCTATCCCGACTACTGGGCTACCGGCTACGCCGAAAACGACGGATTTTATGGCCTATACGCCGAAGTACAAAATCCCGCCCCCACCGCTGTAATTGAGCTGTTTGAGTTACAGCTATTCACAAACATTCACGGCAGCAACACTACTTATCGCTTCCACCCAGGCGTAAACGCTACAGGTACAAATGGCAACGTCGTCTGGGCCGGTAACACATACCAGGCCATGCCCATCGAAGCGGACGGTTTTGAGTACAGCGGCAATGGGCAGCTTCCTCGTCCCAAGATCCGTGTAAGCAACATTTTTGGTACAATCTCAGCCATCATTCTCCTTACTCCCTTGGAGGGTGCGCGTGTCACACGCATCCGCACCATGGCACGCTACTTGGACGCCGTGAATTTCCCCGGCGGTGTAAACCCTTACGGCACTCCCGATACAACTGCCGAATGGCCCCGCGAAGTCTACTTTGTTGATCGCAAAGCTGCCGAAACCCGCGATGTCATCGAGTTTGAACTTGCTGCCGCCTTTGACTTGATTGGCGTAAGGGCGCCTAAGCGGCAGTGCATAAGTAATATCTGCCAGTGGGTGTATAGATCGGCTGAATGCTCCTACACAGGAACAAATTATTTTACCGAAAATGATGTACCTACAACCGTGGGTAATGACGTATGTGGCAAGCGCATAAGTAGCTGCAAAGCTCGGTTTGGAGTAGCAGCACAATTACCCTTCGGCAGTTTCCCAGGTGTGGGCACCTACTTCTCCTGAGATGAGCGCAGATATACACATGCCTGGAGTAGCATGGCGCACTGTTGCTCTACAGCACGCTAAGGCGGAAGATCCTAAAGAGGCGTGCGGCCTTCTTGTCGTGATCAAAGGGCGCGAAACCTACTGGCCTTGCAAGAACCTAGCGGCGGACCCGGACGAGTTTTTCGCTATCGACCCCTCCGACTACGCCGACGCTGAAGATGCAGGCGAGATCACCGCCATCATCCACAGCCACCCGACCACACCCCCCTGCCCCTCCCAAGCAGATCGCCTGGCCTGCGAAAGAACAGGTCTGCCCTGGTACGTCGTCAACCCCAAGACCGAAACATGGGGCGACTGTAAGCCCGAGGGCTACACCGCTCCACTCGTCGGGCGTCAGTGGGTCTGGGGCATAACCGACTGCTGGACATTGGTACGCGACTACTACAGCGAACAAGGCATCTGCTTACGCGATTGGCAACGCCCTCTGCACGCAGAGGATTTCCGCCTAAATCCGATGTTCGATTCCTGCTGGCGCGACACAGGTTTCCGCAACCTGCGCGACGACGAAGACTTACAACCAGGAGATGCCGTGCTTATGGCGATCAACAGCGCCGGCCTAAACCACGTCGGCGTCTACCTCGGCGATCAGCTTTTGCTCCACCACCTCCAAGGCCGCCTCAGCAGTCGTGACCTCTACGGCGGATGGCTACTAAAATGCACGGGAAGGAGGCTTCGCCATGTTGCGTAAGATCAAACTCTACGGACGCCTGGCGAAGTTCATCGGCAAGCGCGTGCTTGAGGCCGACGTAAGCAGTGCCGCTGAGGCCGTGCGCTTCCTGCTCGCCAACTGGCCAGAGCTGGAACGCCACATGGCGGACCAGCACTACCGCGTCAGTCTCGGCGACTACGACCTCGGCGAAGACGAGTTGCACGATCCCGCCGGTAAGCAGGTCATCAAATTCGTTCCCGTAGTGGCCGGAGCTGGCACGGTGGGGCGAATCATTGCGGGCGTTGCTCTGATTGCGCTGTCGTTTGCCGTGGGCGCAGGTGTGTTTGGAGTTGCGCTTGCTAAAAACTTAGGTGCAATAGCGTTTGCACAAGGTATTGGCGCCAGCCTCGTACTAGGCGGCGTTGCGCAGCTACTTACACCTACACCAACACTCCCTACTGGATCCGACTCGCCTAACGACCCACGCAAGAGCTACTCATTTAGCTCGATCCAAAACACAAGTCGCCAAGGCACGCCTGTACCTATATGCTATGGCGAAGTGCTTGTTGGCTCAGTCGTAATAAGCGCTGGTATTGATGTCGATCAGGTTGCATCATGACTGAGCTTATTGCCGGTAGTGGCGGTGGAACGAATACCGGCAAAGGTGGAGGCGGCTCCACCACACGCACCCCCACGGAAGAGGCTACTAGCCTATTTTCCACGTCTTACGCAAAAATTGTCGATCTTATAAGCGAAGGCGAGATCCAAGGACTAAAGGATGGAGCGAAGTCCATCTACATTAATAACACCCCACTCATAAATCCCGATGATTCGTTCAACTTCAGTGGTGTAACAATTATTGCAAAGACCGGCACGCAAAGCCAATCTTACGTGCCTGGCTTCGATGAGATCGCTAGCGAGACTCCGGTAGGCATCACAGTTCTTCAAGCTACCCCTATAACACGCACAATAACAAACACAGGTATCGATGGCGCTCGCGTAACTATTACCGTACCACAGCTGCAGCGAATCACGGATCAAGGCGACATTGTAGGTTCAGTATTTCGCCTTCAAATCGCTATCCAACGCAATGGTGGCGGTTTCGTTGTAGCTATTGACGACACCATACGGGGGCGCACCGCCAGTTCGTACCAGCGCAACTACCTGCTGCAAGGCCTTACTGGCGGCCCTTTCCCCATCGACATTCGCGTAACACGCATAACAGGTGATTCTTCTGAGCAGGATGTCGGAGGTTTTAGCGCTAAAATCACAAACGCATTCATCTGGACTAGCTATAGCGAGATTACGTGGGGCCGTTTAGCTTACCCAAACAGTGCCGTAGTCGCCCTCCGTATCAACGCCGAACAATTCACCTCTATCCCCACGCGCTCTTACCTTATTCGCGGCATTAAAGTTCGTATTCCAGACAACGCCACAGTCGATTCGACCACCGGACGCCTGATTTATAGCGGTATATGGTCTGGCACCTTTGGTGCCGCACAGTGGACAACCGATCCTGCCTGGATCCTATGGGATCTGCTTACCTCGACCCGTTATGGCTTCGGTGATCACATGCTCACCGACCAAGAAAAGCAAAGTTTTACCGGCAATGCCTCCCGTCTTGACAAGTGGGCGTTTTACTCCGCTAGTCAGTATTGCTCGGCTCTTGTACCTAACGGTTTCGGTGGAACGGAGCCCCGCTTCTCCTGTAACGTCAACATCCAAACGGACGAAGACGCTTACAAACTAATCAATAATATGTGCTCTGTATTTCGAGCCATGCCTTACTGGAGCGCTGGCGCTCTAAGCATTTCTCAAGATAAGCCCGTAGACACCTCTTATTTGTTCACCTACGCCAACGTAAGTGAAGAAGGTTTCAGCTACAGCGGCTCCAGTCTTAAGACACGCCCGACTGTCGCCGTGGTTCAGTACATGGACTTGGCGCTGAGAGACAAAGCGTATGAGGTAGTCGAAGACGCAACAGGTATAGCTAAGTACGGCGTAATAAAGACAGAACTCGAAGCGTTTGCTTGCACTTCACGGGGGCAAGCACAGCGTCTTGGCTCATGGTTGCTATACGCCGCAGCCTACGAAACAGAAACCGTGACATTCACCGCGTCGATCGACGCCGGTGTGCTGGTACGCCCAGGCCAAGTAATCGAAATCAGCGATCCCGTGCGCCTAGGAGTGCGCCGAGGTGGTCGCATAATTTCAGCCACAACCACCGTCATTACCGTGGACGACGCTGCCGGTATTACCGCTACCAGTAGCCCAACGCTTTCTGTGATTCTCCCTACAGGTGAAGTGCAGGTACGTCCAGTATCGACAGTTGTAGGTAACGTTATCACCGTAAGCAGCGCCTTTACTACGGCGCCGAATCCCAATACTGTATGGGTATTCGAGACGACCACACTCCAGACAACTACTTGGCGTGTACTCACAGTCCAAGAGCAGGATCAGTGCAGATACGCAATTACTGCACTATCGTACAACAGTTCTAAGTACGCCTATGTAGAACGTGGCGTAGGTCTGCAGACTCGCTCCGTAAGTAACCTTAACGCTATTCCTGCGGCCCCCACGAACCTCAGCCTAACCGAGGCACTATATACCTATAGAGATCAAATTAGCTCCAAGATAATCATCTCATGGAAGAGCGTCCCAGGGGTAGACCAATACCTCGTCAAATATCGTAAGGACTCCGCTAACTGGACGACAGTAACGCGCCAACAGCAGGACTACGAAATCCTCGACACGACGCCTGGCTACTTTGAGATTCAGGTCTACAGCCTAAATGCTGGTGGGCAGGCGTCCGTATCTGCGCTCACCGGCAGCATCACTGCTTTGGGTAAGACCGCGCCACCCAGCAACGTGCCGGCCCTCTACGCCGTGCTCGATCCTGACGTTGGCATCACACTCAACTGGGATCCGGTAACCGACCTTGACCTGCAGGGCTACGAAATCTGGCAAGGCTCCGCCTGGAACGTCGGCACTAAGTTGGGCCTGTTCAGCGCAACCAGCAAGAAGCTCGGCTTACTGCCGATGGGAACCACGACATGGTGGATCAAAGCGCTCGACACTTCCGACATCTACTCAGCCGCCGCTGTAAGCACTTCTATCACACTGGTAGCAGCTGCCGCCCCTACCGTCACAGGCAGTTTTACTGCTGAATTGTATAATATAAAGTGGACACGCACAAATGGCAGCCTAAATACAGACTACTACGAAGTTCGATCCGGTGATATATCCAGCACTTGGGATACAGCAACCTTGCTTAGCACGGTCAAGGGCACCACGCTTGACGTAAAGGCCACATGGACCGGCACTCGCCGTTTCTACGTCGCCGCCATTGACCTGATTGGCACTGTAGGTGCATCCGCCTATGTAGATGCTGTAGTAGCCGCCGTACCGGCGCCTACTGTATCTACCGCCTTCTCAGGCAAGACCGCCATCCTCAACTGGAGCGCTGTTGAAGGCACGGTGCCCACAATCGGATACGAAATTCGCAGAGGCCCCACTTACGCAACCGCTTCAATCCTAGGTACGATTCAAGCCACCACCTATAAGACAGAAATTAACTGGAGCGGTGCTCAAACCTTCTGGGTAACGGGTATTAACAGCAACGAAGCACTAGGCTCCCCTGGTTCCGTAGTCGTCACCGTACTTTCCCCACCTGCTGTAACGTTAAGTAATACCTTCTTAGGTGAACAGTACCGCTTGTCTTGGGGCGCGGTTCAAGGTTCCCTAGACACCGCTTACTATCAAGTGCGTCAAGGCAGCGTATTTGCTAGTGCCACAATACTAGCCAGTGTCGATTCGACCGCGTATAGCGCAAAAGCAACGTGGGTAGGCGCTCAACGCTTCTGGGTGGTCGCTTATGACACCGTAGGTAACATCGGCGCAACTGCCTTCCAGGATATAAGTGTAAGTGCCCCTATCGCACCATCACCTAGTCAGCAGGTAATTGATAACAACGTCTTGCTGCGCTGGAACGACACTACACAAACACTACCCATTGCCTACTACGAGCTTCGCAAAGGTGCGACTTGGGCAAGCGCCGCCGTCATTGGCACAAAACAGGGCCTGTTCACTGTGGTGTTTGAAACGGTCTCTGGCACTTACACCTACTGGCTAGCCGGGGTAGATACCGCCGGCAACGTCGGTACACCGGCGAGTGTATCCGCCGTAGTTAATCAACCTCCCGACTACATACTGCGCTCCAACATCGATAGTACCTTTACCGGCACACGCACTAATCTTGCCGCGAACGGCACCGGCTTACTCGCTACCGTAGACATTACTGAAACATGGCAGAGCCACTTCACGACAAGAAGCTGGACGACCCTGCAAGATCAAGTAAATGCAGGCTATGCCATATACGCATTACCCTCCACTACAACCGGCAGCTACTCCGAAGAGTTCGATTACGGTACAGTCCTAGCCGGAACAAAAATTACCGCAACGCTTACACGCCAAACCATCACCGGCACCATGACGGTAACGCCAACGCTTAGCGTAAAAACAACGGCTGGTGGTGCGTGGACAGACTACGCAAACCAGGAATCCGTGTTTGCTACTAATTTCCGTTACGTTAAAGTAAGGTATGACTTCACGAGCAGTGGAAATGATGACCTAACACAACTCAGCGCTTTGAATGTGCGCCTGGACGTTAAAATTAAAAACGACATGGGCAACGGCACGGCTAACTCGGGCGACGTAGGAGGAACTACAGTAAACTTTAACGTGACTTTTGTGGACATTGAAAGCATAACTGTCACACCCATCGGAACAACCGCTCGCATTGCGATCTATGATTTTGTTGATGTCCCCAACCCAACCAGCTTTAAGGTACTGCTGTTCGACACTGCGGGCACCCGCGTGACCGGCCCCTTTAGCTGGCAAGCCCGAGGAAGCTAAGCAATGGCCAACTGGTCAAACCCCCTGCTCACCAGCACTTACACCAACTTCGTTACCGAGGTCAAGGACCGCGACACCGACCTGGCACTTCAGTTCGACGGCACCACCACCACCAACATCCCAACCAACACCATCCGCTGGAACAGCAGCATCAACAGGTGGCAGAAGTGGAACGGCAGCAGCTGGGCAGAGCTGACCTCAACTTACGCACTGACCGGCCTTAGCACCACAGGTAACGCCACCATCGGTGGCACGCTAGGTTCCGGCGCCTTCACAAGCACAGGCAGTGTCAGCGGCACCGCTCTTATTCCTACGGCTAATACCGCACCCACTAACGGAGTTTACCTACCTAACGCTAATACTATTGGCATAGCGACAAGCAGCGCTGGGCGCGTATTTGTTGATGCCTCAGGTCGCTTTGGCGTAGGTACGTCTACGCCCGGTACAGCTATAGATGTAACGCTATCTGCTGGATCGGCGACGACCGGCAACATTCGCATTTCTCCGAGCACCGCAGGTCAGGCCCGTTTCCACCTGTTTAACGGAGGCGCAACAGCCGAATGGATTTTCGGTCAAAAGACAAGTACAGACCACGACTTCAAACTAAGCAAGCTCCTAGCAGGTAGTGAGGCCGATTACCTTACCGTCAACACCTCCGGCTCCGTCGGCATTGGCACAACCAGCCCCGGCTCACTGCTGGATGTCAACGGCGCCATAACAGCACGCGGCGACGGCTCGCAAGTCGCCCTATACATGCCTGGCACCAATGCCATCAGAAATACTGGCACCGCCACCACAACGTACATCGACTTAGCCACAGGAAGTGCATCCCACGGAGAGTTTATTCTCCGCAGCAGCAACACCTACGCCGAGCGTCTACGCGTCAATAGTGCCGGCAACGTAGGCATCGGAACAAGCAGCCCAGGAAGCCTGCTCGATCTCAGATTTGCTACCAGCCCCATCAACGACAACGGCAGCGGATCTAATGCCCTCCGTGTTTGGACATCCAGCGCACTCGCTGCCGACACGGGTGGTGCAATCAGCCTAGGCGGAGTCAGCCAGACCGGAGGTGGCTCAAGCGCTTTTGGACAAATTGCAGGCCGTAAAATAAATGCCACACCAGCCAACTATGCTGGCTATTTGCAATTTTCAGTTAATAATTCAGGCGGCACGATGTTCGAGGCCATGCGCATCGACAGCTCCGGCAACGTGGGGATTGGGCAGAGTAGCCCTGTAGCTAGGTTGCAAGTTCAAGCGCCGTCAGCATCAAGGCAATATACATCTAGTGTTTTAGATTTTTCCAATATACATGTCGACGGAGGTACTGCGGGGCCCGCAACGTCAGCATTGACGTTTAGTTCTGGCAGTGGCGGTGGAGCTGCTGTGGCATTTAGCAGAGGTTTTTCCTATGATACAGCCATTAGCTTTTGGACTAACTCAGCCGCTAGCGCCAACGCTGCAACCGAGCGCCTCCGCATCGACAGCAACGGCCGCGTCGGCATAGGCACCACTACGCCTGGTACAGTTCTAGATATACTGGTATCCGCTGTATCGGCAACAGTTGGTAATATACGCATTGCCCCAAGCACTGCAGGCCAGGCTCGCTTCCACCTATACAACGGAGGCGCAACAGCTGAGTGGCTCTTCGGCCAAAAAACAAGCACGGACCACGCTTTCAAGCTAAGTAAGTCGGTTGCCGGCAGCGAAGTTGACTACTTAGCCGTTACACCTGCCGGCATTCTGCAGTTCGATAGCGGTTACGGTTCCAACGCCAACGCTTACGGCTGCCGCGCTTGGGTAAACTTCGACGGCACCGGCACCGTAACGATTCGTGGCAGCGGCAACGTGAGCAGCATCACTGATAATGGAATAGGTGATTACACAGTAAATTTCACTACCGCCATGCCTGATGCCAACTACGCAGCTGTAACAAACGCGATAGATAGAACCGCAAGTCGTGTTAGCGCTTACGCAGCAGGATCTGCCCGTGTACTAACCTATGACACCGGGTTGCTTGATTCCGCTGCTGTATCCGTCGCCGTTTTCCGCTAAGCCATGAACCGCATCATCTACCCCACCGCCGATGGCATCGCTGTCCTCATCCCCACCGGCGAACTCCCAATCGAGGACGTGGCCGCCAAGGACGTTCCAGCTGGTACGCCCTACCTGCTGATCGACGCCAGTGACCTACCCACTGACCGCGCGTTCCGCGCCGCGTGGGAAGCCGACTTCAGCGCCCCTACCGGCTACGGGCTCGGCGCCGAAGCGTGGTCCGCGCTCCAAGCAGATAAGACCACCTCATCCGAAGACTCATGATTAGCGTAAATCTCGACAAGGCTAAGGAAATTAGCCACACGCTGCGCCGTAACCACCGTGCAGCAGCCTTTGCTCCTCACGACGCAGTAATTGCAAGGCAAATTCCTGGAAAAGCGGGTGCTGAAGCCGAAAGCGCCCGCCGACTCATACGCGATCGCTACGCGCTTATGCAGACCGAAATCGACGACGCCGACTCCTGCGAAGCGCTAAAGGTTGCGTTGTCTCGCCCCCTCACTTACACTGCTAACGATCCACAACCTTCAGATGACCGACAAGAAGCCTGAGCTGCTTGAGCTTATTGAAGCCTACGCCGCGGCCAAAAGCACCGGCAATGCAACCCTTGTGCAGTCAGCTGGCACTGCGCTAGTAAACCTATTGGACACCGTGAGCATCACAGAAAACCTCGACTCGATCAGCGCTGAGGAGCCTAGCGATGTCTGAAATCGCCTACACGACTCATATTGCACAGCTTGAATGTGCTGCCAACGAGTCAGGCAGGCTCAACGTGGTGAAGACTGTCCACTGGCGCATGAGCGCTACGGATGGCACGTACACCGCTAGCAGCTACGGCAGCCTCGGGCTTTCTGAGCCCGACCCCAAGAAGTTTATCGCCTTCGATAAGCTGAAGGAGTCCGACGTTATTGCATGGATTGAATCCGTGCTCGATGTGGAGACGATGCACACCCAGCTCGCGGCCGACATCGCAACCCAAAAGCAGCCTCCCATCGTTAGCCCGCCCCTCCCATGGCAGTAAAGGCCAAGACCGGCACCGCCCGCGTCGAGCACGTACCAGGCAAGCCCAAACTCACCCGCCAAGGTCAGGGCCAGCACAGCAAACCCAGCCACGGCCGAAAGCTGCGCCGCGGCCAAGGTAAGCCATAGCGCTGTGCCGCAGCGCTGCCATAGTGCGGAGCTGCAGCCGACCGCTTGTGCAAGCCTTGCCGCTAAGCTGAGCTTATGGCGATCTCCCCTGGCACGTACGACATCACCCTGCAGCGCAGAGCGGACTATAGCGTCACGCTCCAGTTCAAGGACAGTACCAACACGCCCATCGACCTAACGGGCTGGACCGCCGCGGCTCAAGCCTGGAACGAATACCGCACCACAAAATACGCCGACTTCACCGTAAGCTACACCAATAGGCTTACAGGTACTATTGCGCTATCACTTACAGACGATCAGACCGCTACCTTCCCCACCACCGCCTATTACGACGTACTGCTCACAAATACAAGCGGCCTAAAGGAGTATTACCTAGAAGGTGCTATTTATGTGAGTGAGGGCTATACGGCGTGACAACTGTAAGTGTAAATAGTATTGTAAATACAGTAACCATTACTGACTCAAACAGTGTAACTACCGTAATTAGCGTACCCGAAACAACCGTAGTCTCGGCACTAACTGCAGGTCCGCAGGGCATACGTGGTCTCCAAGGTGAACCTGGACCAGCTGGCCCTGCCTCAGCCTTTTTCGTCTACAACCAAGCGACTGCAGCATCCGAGTGGACAATCAACCACAACTTGGGCTTCAAGCCCAGTGTCCAAGCTTTCGACACCGGCAGCCAACAGATCGAGGGCCTGGTCACGCACTTAAGCATCAACACGACAGCTATCGTGTTCGTAGTACCTGTCGCCGGATTTGCGCGGCTGACCTGACATGAGCAAGCGCATTTTTACAGACTTCGACTTCCAGTCGGTCTCCAAAGTCATCAACCTGCCGACCCCGTCAGCTACAGGCGACGCGGTGCCGAAGTCCTACGTGGACTCGCTGGTTGAAGGCTTGGCATGGAAGGACGGCTGCCGAGTCGCCACCCAGTCGAACCTGAACCTGGCCAGCCCTGGCGCCACGATCGACGGCATCACGATGGCGTCGGGCGACCGCATCCTGGTGCGGGCTCAATCGACAGCATCAGAAAACGGCATCTACGTATGGAACGGGGCCGCCAGCGCTGCTACGCGCGCGCTCGATGCCAGCACATTCCCCGAGCTGGAGCAAGCCGTCACAACGGTCGAGGAAGGCACTGGCGCTGCCACCACATACCGGCAGGATCAGATCAACGGCACGATCGGTTCCAGCAACGTCAGCTGGGTCACGTTCGGCACCTCCGCGCCTGCTGCAAGTGAGACGACCTCCGGCATCGCTGAAATTGCCACGCAGGCCGAGGTCAACACCGGCACTGATGATCTGCGGTTCATCACGCCGCTGAAGCTGGCCAGCTGGTCTGGCCGGATCAGGAAGTTCGCGGTCAGCATCGGCGACGGCACCAACACCAGCTACACGGTGACGCACAACCTCAACAGCCTCGATGTGGCTGTGACGGTCTTCCAGAACAGCAACGGCGAGGAAGTGATCACCGATGTGACGCACGCCACGGTGAACACGCTGACGGTGGTGTTCGCTTCTGCCCCTGCCTCTAACGCCTACCGCGTCGTGGTTGTTGGCTGATGACCCGTAACCTGCTCACAGGCGCCAATCTTCGCGGCCCTCTGGAAGTGAACGGCAGCGCGGGCACCAGCGGCCAAGTGCTGCAATCAGCCGGCGCCGGCGCAATCCCGACCTGGGCATCCGCTCCAGCTGCTGGCGCGGGCGGCAGCACGGGTCAGGTGCAGTTCAACAACGCCGGCGCTCTGGCTGGCGCTGGCGATGTCACGATCCACGAGGGCGATCTGGTTCTTGCGGACAACGTTGCAGCTACCTCGCCGGGAGCAGGCAGCAAGCTCGTGGCGCTGTCAATCGGCGGCCGCTCCATGCCGAGCTTCAAGAACAGCTCCACATCGGCCGCTGCTGCACTGCAGCCGACATTTGCTCAGAACCGCATGAGCATTTGGCAGGGCGCCTGTGGATCGAACGCCCCTGTCGTCGTCGGCACCGCCACGCTCACTGCAACAGGCACCGCAACATCCGCCAACGTCGCCACCACCAACAGGCAGACGCGAACGCAGCGCCTTGAGTATCTCGTCACCACCGCAGCGACTACAGCGGTTGCCGGCTGGCGCTACCCCAACCTCGGCTGGACGGTCGGCGGCGCTGCTGCGGATGAGGGCGGCTTCTTTTACGTCTGCCGCTGGGGACCAGCCACCGGCGTGGCAACAACCACGAACCGTGCCTTTGTCGGCATGGCCAACACTACTGCCGCGCCGACCGACGTTGAGCCGAGCACGATCACCAACATCGTCGGCATGGGCTGGGACGCGGCAGACGCCAACATCCAGATCATGCACCGGGGCACTGCTGCAATCACCAAGGTCAACCTCGGCGCCAGCTTCCCCGTGCCAACAACAGACCGCACCAAGGCTTATGAGCTGGTGATGTTCTCACCCCCCGGCAGTACGCAATCGGTGAGCTACACCGTGACCGATCTCGGCACCGGAGCCACGGCTTCTGGCACGATCAACACCAACATGCCAACCAACACCACGCTCCTGACCCAACGTGGCTGGATGAGCGTGGGCGGCACCAGCAGCGTGATCGGCATCGCCCTGATGAGCTGCTACCTGGAGACCGACTATTAAGAGGGCGTTTCGTCCTGGCAACGGTGCAAGCCTTGCGGGCTAGGCTGCCTATGCGACACCTCCTCTTATGGCCGCCCCTACTCCTGAGCAAGTAACCGGCATCGTGGCCTCCTTGCTGGCCGGCTCCGAAATCCTCAGCCTGCTGCCTGGCGTCAAGGCCAACGGCTGGGTTCAGCTGATCCTCGCCGCACTGCGCGGCATCGCATCCCGCAAGCGCTAAGCCAATGGGCGAGCCATCGCACGGCGAGATCCTCCGCGCCATCGGCGTGCTGGAGGGCCAACTCAAGCAGCTGCTCGACGCCGCCATCGCCGACAAGGGCGAGCGCAGCAGCTTGGGCGTTCGTGTTGGCAAGCTTGAAAACAGAATGGCGCAGGTAATAATCCTCGCCATCGTTGCCGCGATGCTTAGCCCCATCATCTGGACCGAAATCAAAGGGGCCTTTGCTTACCGGCAGCCTATGCCCCAACACATGCACCGCCCATGACTTCCGGCCCCCTGCGCTTAGTTGACCTATTCAAATTTTACCGCGGCCTTCCCCACCAAATGGCCGCCATAAGTGAGCTGGAAGCAGCAATCAACAAACGCGCTCCCCACCTCCTAAGCCGCGATCAGCCGTGGTTCAAGACCTGGAGCGTCCCAGGCAAACAGACCGACCTCGCGGATGCGATCCAGCTAATTAAGGAATTTGAAGGCTGCCATCTTAGCGCCTACCCCGATCCGCTAAGTGGCGGCGATCCGTGGACGATCGGTTACGGCACAACGCGCTATGGCGCTGGCGACCCCGTAAAACGCGGCGATAAGATCAACGTAATCGAGGCCGATATGCTTCTCCGCCTTGAGGTGGATCGCATCGCAGAGCGCCTCCGTACTACCGTGCCCAGCTGGGCCACGCTGAGCGATCCGCAGCGCTGCGCACTTGTAAGCTTCGCCTACAACTTAGGCGCCGACTTTTACGGCAAGCCCGGCTTCGACACCATCAGCGCAGCGCTGCGCGACAAGGACTTCGCCGCCGTACCAGCGGCACTGCTGCTCTACCGCAACCCTGGCACGAACGTCGAAGCCGGCCTACTGCGCCGCCGTAAGGCCGAAGGGGCACTGTGGCAAAAAGGCACCCCACAACTGCAACAGCAGGGCATTTTGTTGCGCGTCCCTTATGAGGCTCAGAACGACAACGCCAGCGGCACCGGCTACCGCGAGTGCTTCAGCAGCAGCGCTGCCATGGTAAGTCGGTTCTACGGCAAAATTGCCAACGATAATGCCTATAACAAGATCCGCGCCAAGTACGGCGACACCACCGACGCGCAGGCGCAGATCAAGGCGCTGCAGTCCCTAGGGCTCAACGCGCGGCTGCGCACGAACTGCAGCCCTGCCGTGATCGACACTGAGCTGGAGGCGGGGCGCCCAGTGATGGTGGGCTGGCTGCATAAGGGGCCTGTCGGCGCACCCACCGGCGGCGGTCACTGGAGCGTGATTATCGGCGCAACCAGCGGCGCCTACATCCACAACGATCCGAACGGCGAGGCCGACATGGTGAACGGCGGCTACCTCAACCACACCAAAGGTGCCGGAATCGCCTACAGCCGTAAAAACTGGTTGCGTCGCTGGGAGGTTGATGGCCCTGGCACCGGCTGGGCAATGCTTGTAAGCCACGCCCCTTAGGCTAAGTACACATGGAGCCCAATCTTGTGAACATCACATCTATACGCAAGACACCGGAGCTTCTAGAGCTGCGCATCCCTTATACAACCTTTACCGAAACCGCTAAGTTTTTGCTGCTAAGTGACATCCACTTAGACAACCCAAAGTGTGACCGCAAGCTGCTGGCCAAGCACCTCGATGAGTGCCGCGCCCAGAACGGCCACGTCCTTATGTTCGGAGATGTGCTCTGCCTCATGCAGGGCAAAAAAGACCGCCGAGCCAGCAAGGGCGATATTCGCCCAGAGCACCTAGGTGGCAATTACTTTGACCTCGTGTTTAGCGAGGCGGCTGAGTTCTTCAAGCCATGGCAAGACATCATTCTCATGGCAGGCGACGGCAACCACGAAACTGCCGTAAGCAACAACCAGGAGATCGACCCCTTAGAAAATGTTGTGCGGCTGATGCGCAACAACGGCAGCAACATCGAACACATGGGCTATCAAGGCTGGCTGAGGTTCAGCTTTACGCAGGACGGTAACAGGACAAGGCGCTGCATGTTGTTCTTCCATCACGGCGCATGGGGTGGCATCGTCACCAAAGGCACCATGGGCGGTGGCCGCTATGCCTCGATCGCTCCAGACGCCGACATCCTCGTGAACGGCCACAACCACGAGCGCAGCGTCGTCGCACACTCCTGCTACCGCGTCGATCAGAACGGTCGCGCATGGGTGGAGCAGCGCTGGCACGTCCAGTGCGGCACATACAAGCAGGAGTTCGGTGGCACCGGCGGCTGGGCGGTGGAGCGCATCGTCATGCCAAAGTCACTCGGCGGAATCTGGCTTACACTGCGTCCACGCACTCGCGGGGGCGTTGAAATTACCTGCACCCCCACCGTATGAGGCAGTACGTCCTTGAGATCGAGTACACAATCGTCGTTGAAAGCGAAGACGACGATCCTGAAACCGTAAGTGACGACTTCGTTTCCCGTCTCACAGAATTAGCTCCATCAAACGACCATATCTTAGGTCTCTCGGTCAACACCCTACCCATCCCGGAGCTGCGTGGATCATCAGATTGATGGCACATCTCTCGTCCCCAAGCGCTCCGCTAAGCAACGGTTTAGGCAGCAAATTTTTGAGGCATGGCAACATTGCTGCGCTTATTGTGACGCCGCGGCCGACACGCTAGATCACGTCAAACCACGTCATAAAGGTGGCAACACCGTTGTCAGCAACTTAGTTCCTGCGTGTCGTACCTGTAACCGCAGCAAGGGCAGCGAGAACTGGCATGACTGGTTCAGTGCTCAATCGACCTGGACCGCAGCACGCGCAGCAAGGATTCAGGATTGGTTGGACGACTAAGTAGGTGTTGGTAAAACTCAACGGCTTTCCAATCCTCCGCGAAGTTGCGTTCCATCCCGGCATAGCTCACGCGCCACACCGACGCACCAGCGCCTTCTATGTGTTGTAGACGAGGTAAGCCCATTGCCTTAGCATAGGAGCTAAGCCTTCGCGCCCTCGGTGTTTCAATGGCTAATGAAGACGCTGCCTTACCCTCAACACATTGGCTCGTACCCGAACTCGATCTACAAACACAGCTGCGTCAGGAGCTGGACCGCCGCACCGCCGCCAAGCTAAGCCGCGACGAACTTTCAATCCTAGTAGACAAGCTAATCGTTGACTGGTATCACCGCAGTGCGCTGCTCGACAACCTCTTGGGGCGCATACGCAGCATGGAGGTCGAAATGGCCCTGCTAATGGCGGAACCAGGCCCCGCTGCCCCGACCGAAGAGCATTACGAGTGGGCCGCCGACCTCTTACGCGATTTGGGCCGCTAAGCGCCGCAGCTTAGCGATGCAGCTTAGCGCTAAGTTGCACGGCGTCCGCCACGCTACTTATCGAGCCAAAACGCCACACAATCCTTAGCGTGCTTACCACCGCTGCGCTTGCCCTCGGGAAAGCCCAAGCCGCACGATCCCTCGACGAACTGCCAGTGGATGCACTGCTGGCAGCGCGTCTTTCCGTTCGTAGCCACCAGGGCATCGGCGTAGAGCTGCTCGGCCTCCATAAGCGCCGTCTCCAGTTCCGTACCACGCAAAGGCAGCTCCAGCACGCCCTGCTTCGTCCGCAGCCGCAGCATCCACCCCTCAGCCTGGGGGATCAGCACCATCCTGCCCGAGTGGTATCTGAGAGACGGCATGAAGCAACTGCTCTAATGTTCCATCGTTCTCAATATAACGCGCAAAATGGGGCCAATCATCTAGGCTTCCCTCGGAGGCGTGCGTGTGCGTATTAACCATCCCTTTACGAGTAATCTTCCACATCTCACCCCCTAAGCTGCGGATCAGCTCTGCTTCGTTCTCAAACCTTACGTCATCCACAACAACGTACTCGTGGCGCTTAATGCGTGCTTGCCATACACGCAGCCACACATCAGGCGCTATGCAGGTTCTTCCCCATTCTGTGCCCAAGGTCTGCAGCAGGTGGCGCGTACTCACCCCTAAGTGGTCGAGCACAATCTCCTTATCGGCATACAACCGCTGCGCAGCTTGCTCCGGCGTATAGCCAATACTTACAAGCAGCGGAAACACCATTTCCTTCAATGGCTCTGCGAAGGGCACCCGCACATAGACGCTGCGTTCCAGCGCATGACTAATTACCGTCTTGCCGCTACGAGGCGCAGGAGAATAAAGCCCAATAAGCTTAGTCATACAAGCCTCACTGATTTCAAACGCAGACGCATTTTAAGGTGTGCAGCTTCGATACGCTGCCTAATGCGTTCTCTCGACACATTATCCTCAGCTGCGATGCTCGACAGTGACATCGGTTCGCCGCCATTAAGACCATATCTGCGCTGGATCGTAAGCAGCTCACCTTCGGTTAGACAGGCAAGGGCGATCTGGAACATTGCACTTTTCTCATCCTTCTCCATGCAGTCGTTCTGCCTATCCACCGAATCGGTATCAGGGATAAGCTCCAGGATCGGACTACCCGTCTCACTTACCAGGGCATCGAGGCTGCGATGCCAGGCGTTCCGGGCTAGAAGCGTCTGCATGTGCGCAACCTCAACATCTGCCTCTGCCGCCATCTGCGCAACAGACGGCATCTTGCCGTGCTCCTGCAGATGCGCCTTCTGAAAGCGCACCACCTTATACACCTTGTCGAGCCCGTGCTGCGGCACACGGATAAGCCGCTCCTTAGCGTCGATTCCCCGCGTAATTGCCTGCCTTACCCACCAATAGGCGTAAGTGGAGAACTTGTAACCCTTACTGCTGTCGAACAGTTCGACGGCACGTGTAAGCCCAAATGCACCTTCCTGTACTAAGTCCATAAGTTCCATGCCGCTGCCATTCAGCCGCC
>Ga0209358_10000803_pt1 | contig 26652 bp, 19 predicted proteins | sample LauGreFa1BDMLBSN_2_FD_187574 | JGI IMG/M metagenome (GOLD analysis project Ga0209358, IMG submission 187574) | Freshwater lake microbial communities from Lake Michigan, USA - Fa13.BD.MLB.SN (SPAdes) (version 2) | ecosystem: Environmental > Aquatic > Freshwater > Lake | place: Lake Michigan, USA...
CCAACATTTTAAAAACTAATAGTTTAGGTGAAGTACAAAATAAAGTAAATATTGGCTTACATGTAATTTATGTAAGTAATAAAAATTATAAGGATAAAGAAATAAAATTGTATTTAAATCCTAAGGTAAAAGAAATTACAATTGGTTTAATTCCCGAAAAAAAGGAAGAAATTTTGGTTAAAAATATAGAGCAACCAACTAAAATTATTGAAAAACCTATAGAGGAAAATATTGAAAAAATTATTGAATTTGACACAGAAAATGAAATTATTGTAGGTTCTACTCCCCTGCCCTCCCCTACTCCAGTTGTTGTAAATATTCTAAAATCTATAGATAGTTTACCCTTAAATTCAACTTATTTTAAAAACAATAATTTAGTTTTTGTTTTGGATATTTCTGCAAGTATGCGTGGTCCAGATAGATTACCTTATATGAAAAAAGTAATGATTGAGTTGTTAAATGAAATACGTAACGATGATAAAATATCTATCATTACATACAACGAAGAAATAAAAGTAATATTTAATAATAAAACCGCTAGAGATAAAATCGAAATGATTAATGCAATTGAAAAACTAGAGGCAACAGGAACAACTAATGGCGGAAATGCAGTTAAAAATGCTTATAAATTGGCAAAAAAATTAGCTATTAAAAATGGTAACAATCAAATAATTATTTTTACTGATGGGGGTTTTAATGGATTGGGAAGTAGTGAGAAAGCTTTACAAAAATTAACGGCACAACAATATAAACGCAATAAAATTTCTTTTTCGGCTTTAACTTTTGGAACCAATAAATATGGTAAAGATGTGATAGAAAATATGGTAAAAAGCGGTAAAGGAAATTATAAATTTGTGGGTAAAGATGAAATTGAAAATGCTATTTTATTAGATTTAATCAAACAACAGAGTTATATTTACAATTCTATTGGAAAAAATTACTAATTATGAGAAAAATATTTTGGGTATTTTTGATAGTATTTAGTTGGAATTTGAGTGCTCAAAATTCCAATGTAAATAACTATAAAAAATCAGATTCTCTTTATCAAAAATCTACTAAAGTACCTTATGTAAGAGATGATTTTTATGCTTTTAAAATAGATAGTATTCATCGTCAAAATATATTTAAATCTAATAAGTATACAACTGATATCAAAAAATTAAACATTCATAATTTTCCTTTAGATTCTGTCCCTGTTTGGCCAGAGAGTGTTATCAAAAAAAGAATTGAAGAATTAAATAAAAAAACACCTTTACAATTAGTACATAACGATGTTGTACAAGCTTATATAAATTTATATGCCAATAGAAGAAGAGGTTTAATCAGCAGAGTTTTAGGTTTAGCACAATTGTATTATCCAGTTTTTGAAGAAGAATTAGATAAAGAAAATTTACCATTGGAATTAAAACATTTATCTGTTATCGAATCTGCATTAACTAATAATATTAAAAGTTCGGCAGGTGCTGTTGGTTTATGGCAATTTATGTATCGAACGGCTATTTACATGGGTTTAAATATAGATTCGTATGTGGATGAACGTCAGGACCCTATAAAATCTACTCAAACCGCTGTTCAATATTTAAAATATTTACATGGGTTATACAATGATTGGTTTATGGCTTTAGCTGCATATAACGCCGGACCAGGTACGGTTAATAAAGCTATCAGAAAATCGGGTGGTAAAACTACATATTGGGAAGTTCGCCCATTTTTACCTGCCGAAACCAGAAGTTATGTTCCTGCATTTATTGCAGCAGTTTATATTATGAATCATGCTTCGGATCATAATATTTATCCATTACATCCAAGATATACTCACAGAGATTTAGACACTGTAGTTGTTAAATATCCGGTTACTTTTAAACAAATATCGGATGTTTTATGTATTCCAGAGGATGATATTATGTTTTTAAATCCACAATACAAAAAAGGTTATGTTCCTGTTATTGGTACTAATGATAATAAAACTTTAGTATTACCTTATGAATATATGGGCGAATTTATTTTAAATGAAGAATTTATTTCAACGTTTAATAAGTCTGTTGATGTTTCTCCTAATTCAGTAGATGTTAAAAAAGAAGTAGTTACAAAAGAATTTATACATATTGTTAAAAAAGGAGAAGGTTTATTATCTATATCAAAAAAACATAATACAACAGTTGCTGAAATTCAAAAATGGAATAACTTAAAATCTACCAGTATTAGGCCCGGACAAAAATTAAAAATTTTAAATAATGTTGTGGTTGTAGAGCCAGTAAATTCAGATAATACAAATTCTAATTCAGCCAATTCTCCAACCAACTCTTCTCCTACTCCATCTGCCGAAAAACCAACAGCCGAAAAACCTTTTGTTTACCATACTGTTAAACCTGGTGAAACATTATATGCTATAGCAAATAAATATAAGGGAACAGACGTTAATTCGATTATGAAACTAAACAATTTAGGTAAGAATAGCGTGATTAAACCAGGAATGAAATTAAAAATCAAAAAAATATAACGCTTTCATTTACACACAATTGTATTATTATTACATTTGAATAAAAAAATTATGTTTAGAATTTTATTGATATTTTGTCTTTTTATTTCTTCAATTTCCTTTGCTCAAGAAGAGGATAGAAATTATGAATCGGATGTAGTTGTTAGAAATGGAAAAAAATATGCTGGCTGGACTTTTGAGTCTTTATCTGGCTTACATTTTTTTATCGATGATGTTGTTAGTCGTAACATTTACACTTTAGGTGTATTTCCAAGATATAATTTTTATGCACCAAAAAAGAATTACTCTTTATCAACAGGTTTTCCTATGGGTTTTGGTTTTGGTTTTGCTTCAGCTAATGGTTTAAGTTATTATAATTTTTTGGTTCAAACACCTATTACAGTTGATTTAAATCTAGGAACTCATTCTACCAAAGATTTTACTTCGCCTTTTGGTTTTTATATAGGCGGTGGAATAAATAATAATTTTACTGCTGTAGGTGCAGGTTTAAATAGAGCTCGTTTTTATACTTTAGGACCTATAATTCATGGTGGTTTTAGATGGATGTATAGAGGAAGAGTAAACGGTTTTAATTTATCTTATTCACGTCCTTTTGCTGCACAACAAACAGAAACAATTCCTGGTTCGGGTATTATTATTGAAAACACAAATAACAGACGAATTATTTCATTTACTATAATTTACGGTTTTTAATATTTATGGATGTTGTTCAATCTGTTCAGCAAAAATTAAATATATTTTATAAAAAATATTATTTAACCCAGTTTTGGGTTGGGTTGATTTTTTCATCGGTAATTTTAAGTTTATGCTGGTATTTTTTATCCATTAGCGAATATTTTATATACTTTCCTAAAGCTGTTAAAACTTTAATTTTTATATTGTTTTTATTAGGAACAATAGTTATTGTTTGGTTTAAAGTTTTATTTCCTTTGTTACTTTTTTTTAAAATAAAAAATGGCTTACAAGATGAAGAAATGGCTAAAATTATTGGTAATCATTTTAAAAATCAAGTTGATGATATTTTATTAAATTCAATACAATTATCTAATTCTTCTGTTTCAAATACAATTGTTTTTGCAGCAATCGAGCAAAAATTTAATCAAATTAAAGATTTTAATTTTATTCAAGCTATTGATAAAACCATATTAAAACAATGGTTAAAGCTGGCTACTATTCCAACTGTTTTATTTTTATTTACTTTATTATTTCAGCCTCATATAATTTTAGAAGGTAGCTCTAGAGCTGTACAGTTTAATAAAGATTTTTATCCACCTAATCCTTATAATTTTAAGATTATTAATTCTGATTTTACTATTTTTAAAAACGAACCTTTTGTTTTAAAAGTAGAATTTTTTGGTAAAAAAATACCCGATAATTTATATTTGGTTTTACAAAACCAATCTCTTCGTTTTACAAAAAGGGGAAATTTTTACGAAATTCAAGTTCCTCCAATTCAAAAATCTACTGATTTTGTTATTAAAATGGGTGAGTTTTATTCTGATTCTTATTATTTTGATTTAGTTCAAAAACCTTCAATACAAAATTTTAACCTAAAAATCTTTCCACCTAAATATACTTCTATTGAGCCTTTTACTTTATCTAATCAACAATTTATACAAGTTCCTCAAGGAAGTAAAATTGTTTTGGATTTAGTATTTTCACAAAGTAATCAATTGCAAATTAACAATTCAATTTTTAAATTATCATCTTCTTTATTTTCTTATTCTTTTGATGTTTTTTCTGATAAAAGATTAAATATAAAATCTATTCAAGATTCTTTATTTTTTAGTGAAGAACTTTCCTTAAATTTTAATGTTATTAAAGATAATTCTCCCGAAATTTCATTAAAAAGTTTTTGTGATTCAATCTATATCAATCAAGTTTATTTTACTGTTTTTGCTAAAGATGATTATGGTTTATCTAAAACAGAATTGATTGTTGAATCTAAAGATTCTATCTACAAATCGGTTTTAAAATTACCTAAAAATGAGTTATCTCAACAATTTAATTATTCAATAGATATGAATAATTTTAAAAATTTTGGCAATGATATTAAAGTTTATTTTAAAACTTGGGATAACGATGTTAGTGGTAATAAGTTTGCTATCTCAACTAGTTTTATTTATTCTTTTCCCTCTTCTAGTAAAGTTGATAGTTTAGTGAATAAATCCAAAGATGAGTTGAAATCTTTAATGAATAGAACATTAAACTCAATTGCTAAACAACAATTAGAAATACAATCTATTCAAAATGATTTGTTACAAAAATCTAATTTAGATTGGAATGATAAAAATCGTTTGGATAATTTGTTTAAACAGCAAATAAATTTGGAAAATCAAATTCAAAGTATTCAAAAATTACAAGAAACTCAAAAAAACAAGGAAATTAATTTAAAAGAATTAGATGAAGATTTGTTAGAAAAACAAAAGCAAATTGAAGAATTATTCGATAAGTTATTAGATCCTGATACTAAAAAACTATTTGATGAATTGCAAAAATTAATGAATGATTTAAAAAATAAAAATGAAGTTCAGGATGTATTAGATAAAATACAAAAGGATAATAAACAAATTGAACAAAGTATGGATAGAACATTAGAAATGTTTAAGCGTTTTGAAGTTGAACAATTGTTAGAAGAATCCGTTGATAAATTAAAAAATCTATCTAAAAGTCAGGAAGATGTTAGGAATCAAGTAGATAAACTTTCTAAAGATGATGTGCTAAATAAACAAGAAGATTTAAATAAGTCTTTTCAGGATTTAAAGAATAAGATAGAGGATTTAAAAAATAAAAATAATGATTTAGAACGTCCTAAAAAGTTAGATAATTTATCTATTGACCTTCAATCTATTCAGGATAAACTTAATTCTGTTCAACAATCTTTAGGAAATAATGATAAATCAAAAGCAAAAAATTATCAAAAATCTGTTGAACAAGATTTAAAGAATATGGCTAATAAATTAGAAAATTTAATGGCTAAACAGGCTCATGAACAAGATTCAGAAGATGTTCAAGTTTTACGTCAAATTTTAGAAAATCTTTTGTATTTGTCTAATTATCAAGAAGATGTTTTAGCTAAATCAAAAGTTATTAATCCGCTCGATCCTAAATTTACTTCTTTAGCTAATGAACAAAAAGTTCTTTTAAATGCTGCTAAAGTTATAGAAGATTCTTTAGTTGCTTTGAGTAAACGTCAAATTCAAATTAAAGATTTAGTTACGAATGAATTATTTAATCTAACTAATAATTTAAAATTATCTCAAGATTTGATGTTTAAACGTCAACCTTATAATGCTGTTGTAAAACAACAATTTGTTATGACCTCTGCTAATAATCTTGCTTTAATGTTAGATGAATCTTTACAAAAGATGCAAGAACAAATGAAAAATAGTCAACCTGGTTCTGGTTCATGTTCTAAACCTGGAGGCAAAAACCCTAAACCTTCAGATTCAATGGGCGAGTTAAAAGATATGTTATCCAAACAAATTGAACAAATGAAAAAACAAATGGAAAAGGGTTCTTCTCCCGGTGAGAATGGATCTAAAGGAAACAAAGGTTCAGCAAAAGATTTTGCTCAAATGGCGGCACAACAAGCTGCTTTAAAAGAAAAATTAAAAGAGTTAGAAAAACAATTACAAAAGCAAGGCAATGGTGGTGTTGGTGATGCACCTCAATTAATTAAAGAATTGGAAAATATTGAGAAAGATTTATACAATAAAAATTTATCTAATGATTTGATTAATAAACAAAAGAAGATTATGACTAAACTTTTAGAAGCCGAAAACGGATTGTTGGAACAAGAATTAGATGATAAACGTAAAGGAGAAACTGCAAAATTTTCTGAAAATCGTAACTTTTCTAAACCTTTATTGTATAAAAATACTGATTTGAATAGTTTAGAGTATTTAAATAAATATAACCCTAATTTTAATTTATATTATAAGTCTAAAATATCGGTCTATTTTAATAATTTTGAACAACCATAATTTTCATAGATGTTTTTTCATCTGCAAATTTTAAACTAATGAGTAAACTAATAACTTTTAATTCTAAAGCTGAAAATTTAAATTTAGTTGATTCTTTGATTAATGAGATATCGGCTAAATATAAAATTTCTGATGAATCATATGGTAATATTCTTATAGCTCTTACAGAAGCGGTAAATAATGCTATTCACCACGGGAATAAATCAAACCCTAATAAAATGGTTAATTTATCTTACGAATTGAATGATGGCATTTTAACTTTTGTTATTGAAGATGAAGGGCCTGGTTTTGATTACAATCATCTTCCTGATCCTACTCATCCACAAAATATTGAAAAACCTCACGGTAGAGGTGTTTTTTTAATGAAAAATTTATCTCATAATATTGAATTTTTTAACGAAGGTGCTAAAGTTCGTATTTCTTTTGATTGTAATGATTTAGTTTTATAATGAATGATATACTTATTGAATTTATTTATTTAGATACTGAATTTAGATTAAAAAATGAGCCAGTTGTTTCCGACTGGCTTTTATTATGTTTAGAGCATTTACAAGTTGAATTAGGTGATATTGCCTATTTTTTTTGTTCTGATGAACATTTACTTCAAATCAATATTGATGCTTTAAATCATGATTATTATACTGATATTATAAGTTTTGATTATTCATCTTTACCTGTAATTTCAGGTGAAATTTTTATTAGTGTTGATAGGGTAAAAGAAAATGCTAATGATTTTAATGTTTCCTTTACTCAAGAAATGCTTCGCGTTTTATCACATGGAATTTGTCATTTTGCGGGTTACAAAGATAAATCTCAAGAGGATCAACACTTAATGCGCTCAAAAGAAGATGAGTGTATTGATATTTATAATCGTTTTTTTAAATACGAATTGTAATTTATTTATTTTATCAATATACTTTTCAACATTTTATTTAGAAATTATCTTATTTTTACTTTTTGAATTTTATTATTTATTTGTTTTTCAATGTTTTGTATATTGATTATATTTTGATTTTATTGTTAATAATTTAATTTTTATGTTTGTTAATAAGTACGATGTAATTGTTGTTGGTGCAGGTCATGCTGGTTGTGAAGCTGCACATTCCGCAGCTAAAATGGGATCTAAGGTTTTATTGATAACCTTAAACATGAACAACATTGCACAAATGAGTTGCAATCCTGCTATGGGGGGAATTGCAAAAGGTCAAATTGTTCGTGAAATAGATGCTTTAGGCGGTATGTCTGGTATTATAACAGATCAAACTATGATTCAGTTCCGAATGTTAAATCGATCTAAGGGTCCTGCAATGTGGAGCCCTAGAGCTCAATCTGATAGAATGCGTTTTGCTGAAAAATGGAGATTAACTTTAGAAGCAAATCCAAATGTTGATTTTTGGCAAGAAATGGTTACTGATGTTTTGGTAAAAAATGATTGTGTTTATGGTGTTAAAACACAGTTAGGTATCGAATTTCACGCAAAAACTGTTATATTAACAAATGGTACTTTCTTAAATGGAAAAATTCATATAGGTGAAAAGAATTTTGGTGGTGGACGTGCTGCAGAAAAAGCTTCTGTTGGTTTAACAGCTAGTTTAGAATCTTTTGGTTTTATATCTGGCAGAATGAAAACTGGTACTCCACCAAGAGTTGATGGAAGAACAATTGATTATTCTAAAACAGAAGAACAGCCTGGTGATGAAAATCCTTCTAAATTCTCTTTTACAAATACTAAAAGATTACAGAATCAAAGATCTTGTTATATTACGTATACTTCAGATGAAGTTCACGATATTCTACGTACTGGTTTTGATCGTTCTCCTATGTTTAGTGGTAGAATTCAAGGTTTAGGTCCAAGATATTGTCCCTCTATAGAAGATAAAATCGAACGTTTTTCTGAACGGAATCGTCATCAAATTTTTATAGAACCAGAAGGTTGGGATACTGTTGAGGTTTATGTAAATGGATTTAGCACTTCATTACCAGAAGATGTTCAGTATTATGCTCTTAAAAAAATTCCTGGTTTTGAGTATGCTAAAATGTTTCGACCAGGTTATGCTATTGAATATGATTTTTTTCAACCAACACAATTAAAAAATACTCTTGAAACAAAGTTAATTAAAGGTTTATTTTTTGCCGGTCAAATTAATGGTACAACTGGATATGAGGAAGCAGCTGCTCAGGGTATAATGGCGGGTATTAACGCACATTTACAGGCTTCTAATAAAGATCCTTTTGTTTTATCTCGTGACCAAGCCTATATTGCTGTTCTAATTGATGATTTAATCACAAAGGGAACTGAAGAACCTTACAGAATGTTTACATCTAGAGCAGAATATAGAATTTTATTGCGTCAGGATAATGCTGATGATAGATTAACACCTTTGTCTTTTACTTTAGGTTTAGCTGATGAATCCAGATTTGAAGCTGTTCAAAAGAAACAAAAAAATGTTGATAGCCTATTAGATTACTTTTCAAACAATTCTGTTTCTCCAAACGATATTAATCCAATTTTAGAAAGTGTTAATAGCTCTATAATTTTTCAAAAGGTAAAATTAAATTCTATTATTTTAAGACCTCAGATTGCTATTTCTAATTTGTTAGAAATTGAATCTTTATCAAGTAATTTATCTTTATATACTGATGAGGAACTTGAACAAGCTGAGATTTTACTAAAATATGAAGGATACATTCAGCGTGAAAAAGAAATGGCTGATAAAATTCAAAATGTTGATAATATTTTCATCAAAGAAGATTTCAATTATCATAATATTAAATCCTTATCTAAAGAAGCAATTGAGAAATTAAATAAGGTTAGACCTTCTACACTTGGTCAGGCTTCTAGAATCTCTGGCATTAAACCAAGTGATGTTTCTTCGATTTTGTTGTTTATTCAAAAATAAATTATGTTCCACGTGGAACACTTTGTTAAAATGGAAAAGATTAGTCAGGTTCAAGAACGTTTGTTAGAAATAATAAAGGATAAAAATCCAGAGTTAAAATTAGTTGAAATAATAAGCAGAGATTTAGAGATAAGTAACGATAGTGCATATCGAAGAATTAACAAAAGGATTTCATTCTCTTTAGATGAACTTTTGTTTTTGGCAAAAAAGTATAGTGTTAGCATTGATAATTTATCAGGCATAGAAAAACCAAAAGACTTGGTTTTGTTTCAGTTTGTTTTTCACGATCATGATTACGATTTTAAAGATTATTTGAAAAACATTTTGAAAAATTTCGAGATAATTTTACAAACCAATAGCAAGATTATTTATCTAGCTAAAGATATTCCTATTTTTTATAACATGGGTTATCCATATTTGGGCAAGTTTAAAACATTGTATTATTTAAAAACTATGCTCAACCAGAATGCTTATCAAGAAACTACTTTATCCAATTTTGATAATTATGCAGAGTTTGAAGCTTTAGCTAATCAAATTAACGAAAGGTATTTTATGATTGATTCTGTTGAGATTTGGAATTTAGAAACCACGCACAGCGTTATATCACAAATAGAATATTATTTTAATTTAGGTTACGTAACAACACACGAAGCTTTAATGATTTTAGAAGACTTATCTAAATTAATTAAACAGGTGTATGGTTTTGCTGAACAAGAACAAAAGTTTATAAATTCTCAAGCTCCTAAAAAAGACTTTTCAAATTATAAACTATTTTTTAATGAAGTTTTTGCTGCCGACAATTCCATTTTTGTTAAAGGTCCAGTTTTAAAAGCTGCATTTTTACCTAGTATAAATTTAAAGTATATGACTACTACTGATCCTCATTTTTGTAACTATATAGAGGACGTTTTTGATTTAGTAATAAAAAAGAGCACTTTAATTAGTGGTGTTAATGAAAGAGATCGTAAAATATTTTTTAATTATACTTTTGACAGAATTGATAAGATGAAAGCTAAAATTTGTTTAAAATAATGGAACTCATCAATTTATTTGTAAAATCCTCTCTTTTAGAAAAAACCGCTTTTTTTTGTAGTATATTATATGTTTTATCTGCTGCTCATCAAAAAAAATATTGTTGGTTATTTTCAATTGTTTCAACATGTATTTTCATATACCTAACATTTCAAGTAAATTTGTTTTTTGAATCTATTTTAAATTTGTTTTATTTGTTTGTAGCAATTAAAGGTTTATGGGATTGGAATAATTCATCATTTAATAATAGTAATATAATTCATTTTAAATCTATTGGTTTTCATCTAAAGTTAATTTTTGTAGGTTTTTTACTTGTTTTTATTTTAGGTTATTTAGCTAAAAAATATACTACACAAAGTTTATCTTATTTGGATTCTTTTACAACTGTTTTTAGTTTTTTTACAACTTATTTAGTTATTAAAAAAGTTATTGAAAATTGGATTTACTGGATAGTTATAGATAGTGTAAGTGTATATTTATATTATGCTAAAAATTTGAAGTTAACAGCTTTATTGTTCTTCATTTTTACAATTTTAGCTGTTTATGGTTTTTATAATTGGAAAAAATTATTTAAAGTAAAAACATTGTATTAAATCTACATATTTGAAAAACACAATACTTAAGGTTGGAATTACAGGTCCAGAATCTTCTGGTAAAACAACTTTAGCAAAATATTTATCCAATATTTTGAATGCAACCTATATTCCAGAATTTGCTCGTTTGTATCTAGAAATCAATGGTCCTGATTATTCAAAAGATGATGTAATTAATATAGCTCGTCAACAAATTGAAATGATTTCTTCAACTCATTCACCTCTTGTGATTTGTGATACTGAGTGTATAGTATTAAATATTTGGATGGATGTAAAATATCAATTTACACCTCCTTTTATAACAGATTCTATTAAAAATAATATTTGTGATATTTATATCTTATGTTCACCTGATATTCCTTGGGAAGATGATATTTTAAGAGAAAACCCTAAAGATAGAGATGTACTATTTAATTTATACTTGCAATATTTAAAAAACTATAATTTAAATTATATAATTGTGTATGGTAATTTGGATTTTAGAATTCAAAAATCTATTGAATTTATAAAAGATTATTTTTAAATGCGTTATATATCTGTATATAGTTGAAAATAATTATCATTTAAATTTTCGTAACGTACTGTTTGTCAATTGATTAAACACAAAAACACATTTTTATTCTAAATAACATCAAAACTTTTCTATTATAAAAGTTAAATCAAAATGCTTTGATAAAGATTTTGTTTGTTGATATTATTTATACGTGTTATCTTTGCTGGCTTAAAGAATTAGCCTTTTTAGGTTTTTAATAGTTTATGCAGGAAAAAGTAAAAGCATTAGCAGAACAGTATTTTAAAGAAGTAGTTGAAATTAGGAGGCATTTACATGCACATCCAGAATTATCTTTTGAGGAGTTCGAAACCAGTAAATTTATTTGTAATTTTTTAGATAAAAATAATATTCCCTATAGAGCAGGGTATGTAAAAACTGGTATTGTAGCGCATATTAAAGGAAAAAATCCTGATAGTAAGGTTGTTGCATTGAGGGCAGATATGGATGCTTTACCTATTTTGGAAACCAATGATGTTCCTTATAAATCTAAAAATAAAGGAATTATGCATGCTTGTGGGCATGATGTACATACTTCTTCCATGATGGGTGCTGCAAAAATTTTACACCAGTTAAGAAATGAATTTGATGGAACTATCAAAATTGTTTTTCAACCTGGTGAAGAATTGTTGCCTGGTGGAGCTTCGTTAATGCTAAAAGAAGGTGCTTTAAAAAAACCTGATGCTGAGTTAATTGTTGGTCAACATGTATATCCTCAACTAGAAGCCGGTTTAGTAGGTTTTAGAAAAGGAATGTATATGGCCTCTGCCGATGAAATATATGTTACTGTTAAAGGAAAAGGCGGACATGCAGCTTTGCCACAAAGATGTATCGATCCAATTTTAATTGCTTCTCACATTGTAATTGCTTTACAACAAATTGTTAGTAGACATGCTAATCCAATTATTCCAAGTGTATTATCATTTGGTAGAATTGAAGGTTTAGGTGTTACGAACATTATTCCAGAAGAAGTAAAGTTAGAGGGAACATTTAGAACTTTTGATGAGGATTGGAGAGCTGAAGCAAAGATGAAAATGAAAAAAATGGCAGAATCTATAGCAGATGGTATGGGTGGCTATTGCGACTTTGATATTCAGGATGGTTATCCTTATTTAGTTAATGATGAAGGAGTTACGGATGTGTGTTGGAATGCAGCAAATGAATATTTAGGCGAAGAACAAGTTATTCCTTTAGATTTAAGAATGACAAGTGAAGATTTTGCCTATTATTCTCAAGAGATGCCAAGTTGTTTTTACCGTTTAGGAATTGCAAATACTGCATTGGGTATAAATAAAGGCCTACATACAGGAAATTTTGATATTGATGAAAAAGCTTTAAAAGTTGGAAGTGGTTTAATGGCGTGGTTGGCAATTAAATTATTACAGGAAGATACACATATAAATGCACAAGTTAAAAAATAGGTTATGGCGATAGAAACTAAGGGTTATTTAGATATGGATTTACTGCGTTTTTCTACTGCAGGTAGTGTGGATGATGGTAAAAGTACTTTAATTGGAAGATTAATGTACGATTCTAAATCAATTTTTGAGGATCAAATAGAAGCAATAGAAAGTTCTAGTGTAAAAAGAGGTGATGAACAAGTTAATTTAGCGCTATTAACAGATGGTTTAAAAGCCGAAAGAGAACAAGGAATTACAATTGATGTTGCTTACAGATATTTTGCAACTCCAAAACGTAAATTTATTATTGCAGATACTCCAGGTCATATTCAATATACTCGTAACATGGTAACTGGTGCCTCAACATCAAATTTATCTATCATATTAGTAGATGCACGTCACGGTGTAATCGAGCAAACTTGTCGCCATTCATTCATTGCATCTTTATTACAAATTAAGCATATTGTGGTTTGTGTAAATAAAATGGATTTAGTGGATTATAGTGAACAAAGATTTAATGAAGTTGTTGAAGATTACAAAAAATTTGCGGCAAAATTAAATGTTCAAGATATACGATTTATCCCAATTTGTGCTTTACATGGTGATAATGTAGTAGATGCTTCTAAAAATATGTCATGGTACACAGGTGATACTTTGATGAAAACTTTAGAAAATGTTGAAGTAGAATCTGATAGAGATTTTGTAAACCCACGTTTTCCTGTTCAAAGAGTTATTCGTCCACAATCTAAGGAATATCCAGATTTTAGGAGTTATGCTGGTAAAATTGAAGGTGGTGTTTTTAAAGTTGGTGATGCTGTAACTGCTTTACCTTCTGGTTTTACTTCAAAAATTAAAGAAATTTACAACGGAACAGAATTTGTAAAAGAGGCATTTACACCAATGAGTGTTAGTATTACTTTAGAAGATGATATTGATGTTTCGAGAGGTGATATGCTTACTGTAAGCAATAATTTAACTGAAGTTGGGCAAGATATTGAGGTTAAAATATGTTGGTTAAATAAAAAACCATTAAATGTTGGAGGTAAATATATTTTGCGTCATACTACTAATGAGGTAACTGCAATTGTAAAAACTGTTAGTAATAAATTTAATATTAATACTTTAGAAAGTATTGAAAATGAAACTACTATCGAAATGAATGATATTGGACAAATTGTTATAAAATTAGCTAAACCAATTTGTTTTGATTCTTACAACAAAAATAGAGGTACTGGAAGTATAATATTGGTAGATCCATTTACTTTCGAAACCGTTGGTGCAGGTATGATCATATAATATAAGTATTAAAAATCAATAAAATAATTTAATCGAACCCAGGTTAAAAGCTCAAAACAAACTGTTTTGCGCTTTTTTATTTCTATTTTTAAATGATGGTTTTATTCAGTTGTTATGAGCATATAATTTTTGTCTAACTTAAATTAATATTAGATAAATAAAATTATAATAAATAAGTATATTTACTTAATTTTCGAAAATAATGAAATTTACAATTTCATACAAACACCTCTTAATCAAATAGTTGTTTAGGTAAATTAAAAGTAACAAAATAGTTTTAAAAATTAAATTTTGGTTTTTATAACCAAAATGATTAATTTAGAAATCCTACTTAAACTACTTTTATGAAAAATAACTATCTACTTTTACTAGGAGTAATCTCAGGTTCAATATCATTTGCACAAAATCCTTCAGCACAAATTACAAGATGGAAAAACGATGCTAAAGCTGCATATACAATAATTCATGATGATTATGGTATGAGTGGAGTAGATGGTATTTGGCAATATGGTGATACAATCGCAGCAAATAGAGGAATAAAATTTGGTTTTGGCGCAATTGCAGGAGAATGTCAATCTAATAGAATCGTTAGAGGAAAAACACTTTATAATCATGCAAAACAAGTTATGATGGATGAACATGGTCATGAATTAATTAACCATTCATTTGATCATGGTTGTGCTGTAGGTAGGGCAGGATGGGATCCTTGTAATGCTCAATTGGGTTGGGGAGAATCTACTTCATTGGCAGCTTTCTCACGTGAGTTAAATGATGCACACAATGCATTTTTAAACGGTACAGGATATGCTCCGGTTTATTATATTTTCCCTTATGATAGACATAGTAATTTAGCCAATCAAAGATTAAAGGAATTAGGTTATTCAGGCTCTAGATCTGGATGGCCAGAATCTGATCCATTAACAGGTTCTTTTCCAAGATATGGATACAATAATGACGATCCACATGATTATTTACCAGATGCTGATGGATATTTTAGAAATGCGGTTCAAGTTTTTGATGATAATCATCGCCAATTAAATAGTGCAGGACAGTTAGCTGTATTAAATGGTACGGTTAATAATGCAATTACTAATGGTAATTTTACTTTACGCGAATTACATAATGTGGGTGATTTAGGATGGGGAGCTGTAAGAGTTAGTGCTTATAGAGATCATATGAATTATGTTAAATCTAAAATAGAATCAGGAGAATTATATAACGCTACTGTAACTCAAATTAATAGTTATCAATTACAAAAAGTAAAATATCAACCGCAAACTAGTTATAATGCTAATACTAAAACTATAAATGTTACTTGGACATCGATTAACCCTCAAATTACAGTTAATGTAGCCAATTATATTAATGGTTTAGTATATAAAGATCCTATTACATTAAAAGTAAATTTAGATGGAATAAATGTTAATGGAGATTGGGATGTATCACAAAGTGGCAATACAATTACTAATTATTCCATTAAAAATGGTTACCTGTTAGTTAATGTTTACCCGCATCAAGGACCGGTTCAGATTAAAGTGGTAGATGAAAACACAAATTTCGCACCTACAGTAGTGAATGCAATTTCTAATCAGAATTTAACCATGAATTTTGCTTCCTATACTATAGATTTAAAAACAGTATTCAATGATGATAAAACTTCGCTTAGCAACTTGGTTTATTCAGCATCAGGTAACACCAATATTCTAATTTCTATTTTAAATGGAGTAGCAACTATTACAAGTACAAATAATTTTACAGGTACCGAAACAATTACTTTTACAGCTACTGATGAAGGTAATCTAAAAGCTACTGATGTTGTAAGTTTTACAGTTACCGATCCTTTTGCTAATCGTTCGCCATATTTGGGTCAGGAACATCCTATACCAGGAAGAATTGAAGCGGAAGATTTTGATAATGGACCAGAAGGAATTACTTATAATGAAGAATTTAATCCTTGGGAGCCGGATCCTAGTGTAAATCAATATAGATTAAATCATCCTGTTGATATTCAGGAATATAATTTTCAAAAATATTCTGTAGATTATACTGTTGCTGGTGAATGGTTAGAGTATACATTAAATGCTCCAGTAGGTGGTAATTTCAATTTAGTTTTTAATGTTGCTCAATTAGATTTATCAGACCCTGTTGGAAGAATTAGATTAACATTAAATGGTAATGAATTGATGCCTGCAACTCCAATGACTTTTACGGATAGTTGGACAAGTTATAAAGAGGTTACTTATGGCACTAGTGTTACTATACCTCAAGGAACACATATTTTAAGATTAGAAATTGTTGTTGGAAATGTAAATATTGATTATTTAGAGTTTTTAAATACTACAACAAATTCCAATGATATAAATGAAAATCCAATAGTTTTATTTCCTAATCCTGCAAGAGATTATGTAAATGTAGAGGGTATTTATTCTGTTGCAGAAGTTTATAATGCTGCCGGAAGATTGGTTAAGCAATTCACTGGTCGTACTAATTATGTTGGTGATTTAGCTTCTGGTGTTTACTTCGTTAAATTCCCTAATTCTAACAAAGTTCAAAGATTAATTATTTCAAGATAATAAAATAATATAAATGATTTTAAAGGGAGCAAAATTTTGCTCCCTTTTTTTATGTTTAAATTATCCTATTGCACTAAAATTAATTCCATATTTAAAAATCTTTGCAATAATATTATTTTTATTTAAACAATATTTACGGCTAAAAAAACTAACATAAACTAACCAAAGCCTAATATTATTAAATTCATTTAAATATTATTTAAGCCTTTAGTAATGCAGTATTTTTGTAATTCTAAAGGTATAAATCATGCGATATTTATTGGTTTTTTTAATTTTTGCATCTTGTAGTAAACCTTTTATTACGAAATTTGATATTCCCAAAAAAGCTGCTAATTTACCTTATGAGGAAATTAAACATCCTAAAAATTCACTAGAATGGTGGTATTTAACAGGCTTTTTAGAAGATTATAAAGGTAATTTTTATGGCGTAGAATATGTTTTTTTTCATTTTTACACTTATGATAAATTATCTCGAGTTATGGTTAACGCTGCTATAAGTTTACCTAAAGACAGTGTGTTTTACTATGATTATGCAATAAATTTAACTAAAGATATTTTAAATGATACTTTACCTTTAAACTTTAAAATGGGTAATTATCGCTTACAAGGCGCTTCTGGTAACTTTAATTTAAATGCGCAAATGAAAAAACATCCTGTAGGCTTTAATTTAACTACTAAAGCTTCACAAGCACCAATTTTACATAATGATAGCGGATATGTTTACTATGGAAATTTAGCAGATGCAGGTTATTATTCCTATTCTAGATTACAAACTAATGGCGATATCATTATTAACGGCGATACTATCTCTGTTAAAGGTTTACTTTGGTATGATCGTCAATGGAATTGCGGATCGGTTAGTCCAATGAAAATTTCTTGGGATTGGTTATCTGTTCATTTTGATGATGGTAGCGATTTAATGTTGTATCAAGTAAATGACCCCAAAAAAAATGTAACAGTATATGGAGGAACATTTAAAGACAGTGCCCAAAAGCTTATTATTATTAAACAATCAGATATTAAAATGATTCCAAAAAAATATTGGAAAAGTCCGAAAACAAAAAAAGTATATCCAATGATTTGGGATATACAAATTGATAATTTAAACGCCCAAATACAGTTGCAAACTATGTTTCCTAATCAAGAATTAACAATGTCACATGGATTTCAAAAACTATCTTATTGGGAAGGAATGTGTAAAGTAAATGGCTTTATAAAAGGAAAAACAGTACAAGGAAATGCTTATTTAGAAATGACCAACAAAAAAAACAATAAAATTAAATAGTTTACTTTAGTGATTCATCAGTAAATATATTGTTAATATCTTAACTAAAATCACAAATTGATATTTATAAATTATATTCTCCACAACTTTTTATAGGGGGGTATGTAAATTTTTTATATGATTTTCCTTAAAAATTAACATAAAACAGGGGGTGTTGGAAAATAATAATTACAAATTAAATAATCAAATGAATTTATTTAATGTGGATAACTTTCTATTTTGTTATTTTTTACGTACTTTTGTACTCCCTTTTCTTGGGGATGTTGTTAATTAAAGCAAAAGATATATGTCGGTTAATCAAGGATTGTACGACCCAAGTTTTGAGCGAGACTCATGTGGTATTGGGTTTGTAGCCAATTTAAAAAACAAAAAATCTAACAAAATTGTTCGCGATGCGATTTCTATGTTAATTAACATGGAGCACAGAGGTGGGTGTGGTTGTGAGCCAGAAAGCGGTGATGGAGCAGGTATTTTATTACAAGTTCCTCATGATTTTTTTCAATCGGAGTTAAAAAAACAAAATATTGATTTACCCGAATTTGGAAAATATGGTGTTGCAATGACATTTTTTCCTAAGGACGAAAATTTACGTGCGATAGTAAAGGATAGATTTGAAGAGTATATTAAAAAGTTAGGTTTTGAACTAATTGCTTACCGTAAAGTTCCTACCGACAATTCTATGTTAGGTAAATCTTCTTTAGCTACCGAGCCAGATGTGCAACAAGTATTTTTAAAATATTTATTAAGCGATAATAAGGAAGATTTAGAAAGAAGATTAGTGGTTTTACGTAAGTACGCTATACGTACAATCAAAAATGAAATTGCTGGTGCGGATGAAAATTTTTATATCGCAAGTTGCTCTTACAAAGTAATTGTATATAAAGGTATGTTGCGTACCGATCAGGTTCCTGCTTATTACTTAGATTTACAAAACGACGAAATGGAATCTGCTTTAGCAGTTGTTCACTCTCGTTTTTCTACCAATACATTCCCTAAATGGCGTTTGGCTCAGCCTTTCCGTTACATTGCGCACAATGGTGAAATTAACACTATTAAAGGTAATGTAAACTGGATGAAAAGCCGTCAGGTTTTACTAGAATCCACCAACTTTACTTTAGAGGAAATTGATTGGATGATGCCTATTTGTGATATCCGTCGTTCGGATTCATCTAACTTAGATAACGTTGTTGAGTTGTTGGCATTGGGTGGTCGTCCGTTGGCACATGTAATGATGATGTTGATTCCTGAAGCTTGGCAAAAAAATCCTAAAATGCGCGAAGAAAAACGTGCTTTTTACGAGTACTACAGCTCTATTATGGAGCCATGGGATGGTCCGGCTTCTATATCGTTTACAGATGGAGAAGTAGTTGGTGCAACTTTAGATAGAAATGGTTTACGTCCATCAAGATACTGTGTTTTAAATGATGATACCGTAATTATGGCTTCCGAAGCAGGTGCTTTAGTGGTAGATGAAACTAAGGTGATTAAAAAAGGAAGATTACAACCAGGTAAATTATTTATAGCCGATTTAAATCAAGGTAGAATAGTTTCGGACGAAGAATTAAAAGACGAAATTTGCTCTAAAAAACCTTATGGTAGATGGTTAAAAGAAAATAAATTAACACTTAAAGATTTAGCTCGTCCGCGTGAAAAATCTAAAGCTCCATTTAAAGGAACAGAGTTGTTACAACATCAAATTGCATTTGGTTTTACTAAAGAAGATGTTGAAGAAGTATTGGCTCCAATGGCTAAAGATGGTTACGAGGCGGTTGGTTCAATGGGTGCAGATACCCCAATTGCGGTTTTATCCACTCAAGCACAACATTTAAGTAATTATTTTAAACAATTATTTGCGCAGGTTTCTAACCCGCCAATCGACCCAATTCGTGAAAAAGTTATCATGTCTTTGTACACGAATTTAGGGCCACAAAAAAATATTTTATCCGAAACTCCGGAGCATTGCCGACAAATTCATTTGGATTCGCCAGTTATTAGCAACGGTCAATTAGATAAGATTAAGAGTTTAAACGATGATGCGTTTAAATCATATGTTATTAATGCTACTTTCACTGCAAACGGTCGCCCGGGAACATTAGAAAGAGCTATAGAAGAAATATCTGCAAATGCAGAGCGTGCAACTTTAATGGGTTGTAATATTTTAATTATCTCTAATAAAAAAGTGGATAATTTAACAGCTCCAATACCATCTTTATTAGCTGTTGGTGCTGTACATAGTGCATTATGTAAAAAAGGATTACGAGCTAAAACTAGTATAGTAGTAGAGGCAGGTGACGTTATAGAAGTACATCATTTTGCAACCTTAATTGGTTTTGGGGCTAATGCGGTAAATGCTTATTTAGCAGGTGATACTATTCGTGAAATGCACAAAGAAGAAATTGCAGATGGTATTGTAAACATTAAAGATTTACTTAAAAATTACCAAAAATCAATCGATGCTGGTTTATTAAAAGTATTTTCTAAAATGGGTATTTCTACCATTCAATCTTACCATGGAGCACAAATGTTTGAGGCAATTGGTTTAGATGTGAATGTAGTTGAAAAATGTTTTACAGGTACAGTAAGCCGTATTAAAGGTTTATCATTTGATGATTTATCTAAAGAAGCTTTAATTAAACATAAACGTGCATTTTCCGAAAATCCAGAGGAGCGCCATTTATCTGTAGGAGGTTTTTATCAGTGGAAACGTAAAGGTGAAGCGCATTTGTTTAATCCTGTAACTATTCATGCTTTACAAAAAAGTACAAAATTAAACGATTACGAATTATATAAAACATATGCCAATGCGATCAATGATCAAATGAAAAGGCATATTACTATTCGTAGTTTATTTAAATTTAAAAAAGGTAATTCTATTCCTTTAAGTGAGGTAGAAAGTGCCGAAAATATCTTTAAAAGATTTGCAACCGGTGCGATGTCTTTTGGTTCAATTTCACACGAAGCGCACTCTACTTTAGCCATTGCAATGAACCGTATAGGTGGTAAATCTAACTCGGGTGAAGGTGGGGAAGATGAAATTCGTTTCGAAAGAAAAGCAAATGGCGATTGGGAAAGAAGTGCAATTAAACAAGTTGCTTCGGGTAGATTTGGTGTTACAGCGCATTATTTAACCAATGCAGACGAGTTACAAATTAAAATGGCTCAAGGGGCTAAGCCGGGTGAAGGCGGACAATTACCGGGACATAAAGTGGATGATTGGATTGGTAGAGTGCGTCATAGTACGCCAGGTGTAGGTTTAATTTCGCCTCCTCCACACCACGATATTTATTCTATTGAGGATTTAGCGCAGTTAATATTTGATTTAAAAAATGCAAACCGTGCGGCACGAATCAATGTTAAATTGGTATCCGAGGCGGGTGTTGGTACAATTGCAACTGGGGTTGCAAAAGCAAAAGGTGATGTAGTATTGATTTCGGGTTATGATGGAGGTACAGGAGCTTCTCCTATTTCATCCATTCGCCATGCTGGTTTACCTTGGGAATTAGGTTTAGCAGAGGCGCATCAAACTTTAGTTTTAAACGACTTAAGAAGTAGAATTACGGTACAAACCGACGGACAATTACGTACAGGTAGAGATATTGCTATTGCAACTTTATTAGGTGCAGAGGAATGGGGTGTTGCAACAGCTGCTTTAGTGGTAGAGGGTTGTATTATGATGCGTAAATGTCATTTAAATACTTGTCCGGTGGGTATTGCTACTCAAAATCCAGAATTACGTCAGTTGTTCTCAGGTGACCCTGATCATGTTGTTAATTTCTTCCGTTTCTTAGCTGAAGATTTAAGAGAAATCATGGCAGAATTAGGTTTCCGTACAATTAACGAAATGGTGGGTAGATCGGATATGTTAGAAGTGGATGAAAACTTAAATCACTGGAAGTTGAAAAACTTAGATTTAAGTCCGATTTTATACAAACCACAAGTTCCTCAATCTGTTGGTTTATACAAAACTAAAGATCAAGACCACGTAATTAATGATGTTTTAGATCGTAAAATTATTGAGTTAGCACAACCTGCAATTCAAAACGGCGCTAAAGTAAAAGGTGAATTTAAAATAATCAATACCGATCGTTCATTAGGCGCGATGTTGTCTAACGAAATATGTAAAGTACATGGAGGTAAAGGTTTACCTGATGGAACTGTTCATGTTAAGTTAACGGGTTCGGCAGGACAATCGTTTGGAGTATTTACTACTAAAGGAGTGTTGTTTGAATTAGAAGGTGAAGCGAATGACTATTTTGGTAAAGGATTATCGGGAGCAGAATTGGTAGTTTATCCAAATAAACGTTCGACCTTTATTCCAGAAGAAAATATGATTATTGGTAACGTTGCTTTTTACGGTGCAACATCTGGTAAAGCATTTATTAATGGTTTAGCTGGTGAGCGTTTTGCGGTTCGTAACTCGGGTGTTACTGCGGTTGTTGAAGGTATTGGCGACCATGGTTGTGAGTATATGACAGGTGGTAGAGTAGTTATTTTAGGTGAAACGGGTAGAAATTTTGGTGCAGGTATGAGTGGAGGTATAGCCTATATTTACAATCGTTACAATACTTTTGGCGATAATTTCAACAACGAATTAAGTGATTTAGAAGAATTACAACATGAAGATTTAACCTTTGTTCGTCAGTTAGTGAATGAGCATTTAGAAAGAACATCTTCAAAAGTTGCACAAAAAATTATTGAATCTTGGGAAAGAGAAAAACAATTTTTTGTAAAAGTAATGCCTCGTGATTACAAAAGAGTTTTGGAAGAAGCTAAATTAAAACAAGAAGCACAATTAGCTTAATTTTTTGATACTTTAAAAGATAAAAAAATATGGGTCAGAAAGACGGTTTTTTAAAATTTGAAAGAGAATTACCGAAATATAAACCAGTTGATGAAAGGGTAAAGGATTACAAAGAGTTTTATGTTCCTTTTTCGGAAGAAAAAACGCGTAATCAAGCGGCAAGATGTATGGATTGTGGAATTCCTTTTTGCCACAATGGTTGTCCGCTAGGGAATGTAATTCCCGAGTTTAACGATGCGGTTTATCGAGGAGATTGGAAAGAAGCTTTTGATATTTTATCTACAACAAATAATTTTCCTGAATTTACAGGAAGAATTTGTCCGGCACCTTGCGAGGGTTCGTGTGTATTAGGTATCAATAAACCGCCAGTTGCAATCGAACATATCGAAAAATCTATCATCGAAGAAGCCTATAAAAACGGTTGGGTTAAACCTAAAACAAATATTAAACGCACGGGTAAAAAAGTTGCAGTTATAGGTAGTGGTCCTGCGGGATTAGCTGCTGCGGAGCAACTTAATAAAGCTGGGCACAGTGTTGTTGTATTTGAGCGCGCCCAAAAACCAGGAGGTTTATTGCGTTTTGGTATTCCAGATTTTAAATTAGAAAAATGGGTAGTAGAGCGTAGAATTGAATTAATGGAGCGCGATGGTATAGTTTTTAAATGTGGTGTAGATGTAGGTGCAGATGTTAAAGCAGATGAAATTTTAAAAGATTTTGATGCTGTTGTATTATCGGGAGGTGCAACAACACCAAGGGATGTAACCATTCCGGGTAGAGATTTAAAAGGGATTTATTTTGCAATGGACTTTTTATCTCAAAACAACGCTAGAGTTTCGGAATTAAAACATCAAAATCATAAAGGTAAAGTTGTTGAGGAAGTTTTTGCTACGGATAAGAATGTAGTAGTAATAGGTGGTGGGGATACAGGATCGGATTGTGTGGGTACTTCAAATCGTCATGGCGCTAAAAATGTAGTTCAATTCGAAATTAACTTGAAGCCACCAATGAGTAGAGATTACAAAAATCCTTGGCCAGAATGGCCTTTGGTTTTACGTACATCATCTTCTCACGAGGAAGGTTGTGAGCGTAAATTTAGCATTTTAACGAAGGAATTTATCGGTAACGAAAACGGCGAAGTTAAGGCTATTAAAGTTGCAGATTTAGAATGGATTGAGGAAGGTGGAAGAATGGTGTTTAAAGAAGTGCCAGGAACTGAAAAAGAGATTCCTTGTGATTTAGCTTTATTAGCTGTTGGTTTTACGGGTCCGGATAAAGGTGGATTATTGGAGCAATTTGGAGTAGAATTTGACCCTAGAACGAATGTAAAAGCAAGTGAGAAAGATTATAAAACTAATGTAGATAAAGTTTTTGCTGCGGGTGATATGCGTAGAGGTCAATCTTTAGTAGTTTGGGCAATATCCGAAGGAAGAGAATGTGCGCGTTCGGTGGATGAATACCTAATAGGCGAATCTTTATTGGAAAGCAAAGATATGTCGCATTTAGCAATTTAATACCTTTTTAACTGCTTTCCTGGTGGAAAGCTGCCTTTGGCTGAAAGGGGAAACCAAATAATTTTTAAAAACCTCGAATTTTCGAGGTTTTTTTATGTTTTAATTTACTATGAATAAAAAAGTAAGCATATTTACCGATGGGGCTTCGCGCGGAAATCCGGGTAGGGGAGGGTATGGTGCGGTTTTAATTTATGGTAATCATCAAAAAGAAATTAGTAAAGGTTTTAAAAATACTACCAATAATCGTATGGAATTATTGGCTGTTATTGATGCTTTAGCTTTGCTAAAAGAAAGTTGTGAGGTGGAGATATACTCCGACTCCAAATATGTTGTGGACAGCATCGAAAAAAGATGGGTGGACGGTTGGGTTAAAAAAGGGTTTAAAGACAAAAAAAATCCTGATTTATGGCGTAAATTTTTAGAAGTTCGTAAAATCCATAAAATTAAAATGATATGGGTAAAAGGCCACAACGGCCACCCATTAAACGAACGCTGCGACCAATTAGCCACACAAGCCGCAGATGGTAATAATTTGATAGAAGATATAGGTTTTATGGAAGGATAATTGATTCTTCTACAAAACCTATAAACATCATTTCAAATAAAATTGAGACTTTTAAGAATAGTTCTCATAATTCAATTTTATCATTGCTTTTTTCAATCATTTTCTTCGTAGTAATATGATTGGTCAATACCTTTCATAAACATTTCTCTGTCGTTTATTTTTGTAGTTAAAGCGTGCTCTATCAATTGCGTCAAAACGCTATTATCAACTGTGCTAATTATCATGGCGTTCATGTAGTGTTCTTTTTTAATTTTACTTCAATCTACACCTGACTTCCGCGGTTAAAAATGTTAATTTTTATAATCTATTAAATATCAATTTATTATATTATTTTCTTTTGTTTTTTGGGTGTCCCAGCATCATTTTCACTACTATTTAACCCTAATTTTTCGAAAAAAGTTCAATAAAATTCGATTATTTATATTTGGTAGTATTCAAATAATAAGTAAAGTTTGTGTAAAAACAATATTTAAAGGACAATATATTCCCCACTCCGGCTTACAGCCACCTCGCCCGAGGGCAAGGAGTTACGTATACTTCCAATAAAAAAAAGGTGCGATAGCACGCCTATAACTCCTCGACTTGAGGCGAGGTGTCCGATAGGACGGAGTGGTGAGTATTTAAAATTTTATTCTGGAACAATTCCGTGGAATAATTTAAAATTATTTGAATTTTATTTTGGGTGTCCCAGTGCGGAAGTCAGGAAAAAGTAAGCATATTTACTGATGGTGCTTCGCGCGGAAATCCGGGCCGTTGTGGGTATGGTGCAGTTTTAATTTATGGGAATCACCAAAAAGAAATTAGTAAAGGTTTTAAAAACACTACCAATAATCGTATGGAATTATTGGCTGTTATTGATGCTTTAGCTTTGCTAAAAGAAAGTTGTGAGGTGGAGATATACTCCGACTCTAAATACGTGGTTGACAGCATCGAAAAGAGATGGGTGGACGGTTGGGTTAAAAAGGGTTTTAAAGACAAAAAAACCCTGATTTATGACGTAAATTTCTAGAGGTACGCAAAATCCATAAAATTAAAATGATATGGGTAAAAGGCCACAATGGCCACCCATTAAACGAACGCTGCGACCAACTAGCCACACAAGCCTCAGATGGTAATAATTTGATGGAAGATATAGGTTTTATAGAGGGTTATTTTTATAAAAATCAAACGTTTTATTTGTTAAGGCATTAACCATTGTAAATTTTAAAATTCGTTTAGCTCATTTTAAAATACAATTGGTATACAATAAGCTATCGCATCACACGGTTGAAGTACTTTGTGTAAAATATTCACTTAGTTCGTAACTGTGCGAGCCAATAGGTTCCTGTGTAAATCCGAAGGATTTCTGTGGACAATATTTTTTTACTTTTATAGTGTGTTTTTTCATCCACAGGAACTGCGTTCACACAGGATGCTATCGCATCACACGGTTGAAGTACTTTGTGTAAAATATTCACTTAGTTCGTAACTTTGTGTGCCGATAGTCACCTGTGCAAATCCAAAGGATTTCTGTGGATAATATATTTATTTGTATTATGTTTTTTCTTCCAAAGGCGCTGTTGCGCGCATACCGATATAAGATTAAAATAATCTTTAAAATTTTTCGTCCCTACAAATACCCTTCTACAATTTTAATCGTAGGGGCAAAACATTTTTTGCC
>Ga0209358_10000804_pt1 | contig 26625 bp, 23 predicted proteins | sample LauGreFa1BDMLBSN_2_FD_187574 | JGI IMG/M metagenome (GOLD analysis project Ga0209358, IMG submission 187574) | Freshwater lake microbial communities from Lake Michigan, USA - Fa13.BD.MLB.SN (SPAdes) (version 2) | ecosystem: Environmental > Aquatic > Freshwater > Lake | place: Lake Michigan, USA...
AAGGGTTACTTTCTCGGCTTGATCTTTCAATGCTTGAATAATCTTCGGATGACAATGTCCTTGATTTACTGCTGAGTATGCCGAAAGAAAATCGAAATACTCCTTCCCTTCCAAATCCCACACCTTCACGCCTTTTCCCTTCGCTATTACAACCGGAATAGGGTGGTAATTGTGCGCTCCATAATTGTCTTCCAAATCCATGGCTTGCGCCGAAGTAAGGTTCGTGTTCATCTCAGTTAATTTTCAGCGAATTTAGAATGGGAATGTTGTATTTTTGCAATCCAAAATATTTATTATGTCAGGAAATCGCACATTTACGATGATTAAGCCAGATGCAACAGCTGCTGGTAACACAGGAAAAATCATTGACAAAATCATTGAATCAGGATTCTCTATCCGTGCAATGAAATTAACTCAACTTACCAAAGAAGACGCTTCTCGTTTCTATGAAGTTCACAAAGAGCGTCCTTTCTACGGAGAATTAGTAGAATACATGACTAGCGGTCCTATCGTGGCAGCTATTCTTGAAAAAGATAACGCTGTTGAAAGCTTCAGAACACTTATTGGTGCTACTGACCCTTCAAAAGCAGACGAAGGAACTATCCGTCGCATGTTTGCTACAAGCATCGCTGCCAATGCCGTTCACGGTTCAGATAGCGACGAGAATGCAGCCATCGAAGGTTCATTCTTCTTCTCTAAGCGCGAGCAAGTTTAAGTTTTTAAATAAAAACTGAAAAAACATCGGGAGCTCGCTTTAATTAGCAGCTCCCGATTTATTTTTGTACCCTAATTAATCAAGACATGAATAAAATCAAAGTAGCCAATCCGATTGTTGAAATGGATGGCGATGAAATGACTCGAATCATTTGGAAATACATCAAAGACAAATTAATTCTTCCATACGTAGAACTTGACATTAAATATTTCGATTTAGGGATTGAAAATCGTGACGCTACCGAAGACCGCGTAACGGTTGAGTCTGCAGAAGCTACTTTGAAATACAACGTTGCCGTTAAATGCGCAACCATCACTCCTGATGAAGCACGTGTTCAAGAATTCGGTTTGAAGAAAATGTGGAAATCACCAAACGGAACGATTCGCAATATTGTTGGTGGAACTGTTTTCCGTGAGCCAATCATTTGCAACAATATTCCTAAATTGGTTCCTGGTTGGACGAAGCCGATTAACATCGGTCGTCATGCATTCGGTGATCAGTACCGCGCAACCGATACTACCATCAAAGGGAAAGGAAAATTAACCATGACCTTCACACCAGAAGACGGTGGAGAAACAAAGTCTTGGGAAGTTTATAATTTCGAAGGAGATGGCGTAGCAATGGCCATGTACAACACAGACGAAAGTATTTATGGTTTCGCTCGCAGTTGCTTTAACCAAGCTATCATGCGCAATTGGAATTTATATTTCTCTTCGAAGAACACCATCTTAAAGCATTACGACGGACGCTTCAAAGACATCTTTGAAGAAGTTTATCAAAATGAATTCAAATCGAAATTCGCTGAATTAGGCATCACATACGAACACCGCTTAATAGATGACATGGTTGCTTTCTGTTTGAAGAGCGACGGTGGATTTGTTTGGGCTTGTAAGAACTACGACGGAGACGTTCAAAGTGATATCGTAGCGCAAGGATTCGGTTCTTTAGGACTTATGACTTCTGCATTGATTACTCCAGATGGAATGACTATGGAAGCGGAAGCAGCTCACGGAACCGTAACTCGTCACTACCGTCAGCACCAACAAGGAAAGAAGACTTCTACCAATCCGATAGCTTCTATTTTCGCATGGACGCAAGGTCTTGCTTTCCGCGGAAAATTAGACAGCAACCAAGAGTTAATCACTTTTGCGCAAACACTTGAAACGGTTTGTGTGGATTTGGTTCAAGGTGGAAAAATGACAAAGGATCTTGCAGTTTGTATTCACGGAAGTGAAACACGCGAAGAACATTATTTAACCACTGAAGATTTCCTAGACGCTATTGATCTAGAATTAAGGAACCGATTATCGAATTAATTCGAATAGAATAACCTCTGAAAAGACTCGCTTCGGCGGGTCTTTTTTATGGCTTTAAATAAACAGGAGAATATACGGTATTGGAAAAATTTAAATCTCTATCGCAAATGCGCACTGAAAATCTGCAGGTGTCAAAACCGCTATTTAAGTAATAACCGGGGTACATCTGAACTGTAATGGTGCCTTTTTGTGTTTTGTTTTGACCAGGAGGAGTTGCCCACGGTACGCGGTAATAGAACGGGACTGCATTCGGATTTAAACAAGGTTCTTCGCTTATTTGCATCCATGTTCCATTGCGCAACTCTTCGTAAACACAAAACAAATTGTAACGCGTATCACAGGCTCCAAAAACACCCGAGGTATCAGACTGACCGAGCCCAACATTTCCATCGCCATCAATAAAATCAACTTGTAAAAAAGCGCTATCACTGCTAACCGTCAATCGCACAGCCTCAATGCTCGGCTCATCTGGATAAGTCTCGACCTTTAAGCAACTAGTTACAACTAGTGCCAGGAAAATAAAAAGGGGTGTCCCAATCTTTCGCATCTTTGTAAAGATAAAGAACGAAAGGTATTTCAGAGATGAACAAAATGGATTTTACACAAACAACTTCCGAAAATTTTAACACGCTTGCGCTAGCGACTTTTCAGAAGCAACTTGATAAATCCTCAGTTTATAAGGCCTTTTGCAAGGCCCTTGGAAATGATTCCCATACAATTTCCTCTTGGAATGAAATTCCATTTTTACCTATTTCGTTTTTCAAAACCCATCGTGTTTGTCAAGACGAACCAATAGTTCACACCTTCGAAAGCAGCGGCACAGGCGGAAACCGCAGTCAGCATTTAGTCAACGACCTGTCGCTTTACAAGCAATCATTCTTACCCACATTCAAGAAATATTTGGAAAGGCCACTTGAAGAGGTCAGCATTTTAGCTTTGCTTCCTTCGTATTTAGAACGTACCAATTCCTCTCTGGTATACATGGTGAATGCCTTGTTGCCACAGGCGCACAAGACTTCTGGTTTTTTCTTAAATGATTTCACCACTCTAAAGAATAAGCTCGAAGAGAATGAAAAAAATGCAGTTAAAACACTGTTGATCGGAGTGTCTTTTGCCTTGTTGGATTTTTCAGAACAATTCCCAATGGTACTAAAACACACCACCATCATGGAAACCGGGGGGATGAAGGGAAGAAGAGAAGAGCTTACAAGAACTGAGCTACACGCTCAGCTTTGTCAGGCCTTTCAAGTGAGCGAAATTCACAGCGAATACGGAATGACTGAACTTTTTTCGCAGGCCTATTCCAAAGGAAATGGAATATTTGTTTGTCCACCTTGGATGAAAGTCGTTTGCAGAGATCTTCAAGATCCACTTGCACTTTTACCTAATGGAAAAAGAGGGGCATTGAATATTATAGACTTGGCCAATCAGAATTCTTGTGCCTTTATTGCCACTGAAGACCTGGGCATTGTCCATGAAAATGGGACCTTCGAAATACTCGGAAGAATGAATCACGCCGAGATTAGAGGATGTAATTTACTTTTTTCAGAATCCTAGGCAACCATTTATTTTCTTCCTCGTCTTGAATACAGAAGTTTCTAACTTCTTAGCCGAATTGAAATGTGTTGGGCAGGACAATTTGGTGATATGATTTCCTAAACAAAATAAGCAGGGGGTTCCAAAGGGAACCCCTGCTTATTTTATAGACATTTCAACAAGAAGTAATTTTTCTTACCGCGTTGAAGAATGACCAACTCTCCGTGAATCAAATGACTCACGTCAATCTTAGCATCAATCCCAATTTTTTCTTTATTCACTGCAATACTATTCTCTTGCAACGCTCGTCTGGCTTCGCCTTTAGAAGGAAGGAATCCTGAGTTAACGAGAACTTCGACGATATCTGCACCCGCTTCTATTTCAGTTTTGCTTATTGTACCCTGCGGAACACCTTCGAAAATATCTAACAACATCTCCTTCGGCAACGAATCGAATGTACTGTCTTTCGAGAATAAAATTCCTGAAGCCTGAATGGCCTGGGTCATATCTGACGCGCTATGCACCCGCGTTGTTATATCTTCTGCCAAAGCCTTTTGAAGAGCACGCATACCAGGGTCTAGCGCATGTTGCGCTTCCAATGCTTCAATTTCTTCTTTTCCTTTCAACGTAAAAATGCGAATGAAATTCTTCGCGTCCTCATCGCTCGCATTCAACCAAAACTGATAAAATTTATAAGGTGAAGTGCGCGCAGCGTCGAGCCACACATTTCCGCTTTCCGTTTTTCCGAATTTCGTTCCGTCTGCCTTTTTTATAAGCGGTGTAGTCAATGCAAATGCACTTCCTCCGTCTATTCTACGAATCAATTCAGTACCTGTGGTAATGTTGCCCCATTGGTCTGATCCGCCCATTTGCATGGTTATCCCATGATTCTTCCACAAATAATAAAAATCGTATCCCTGAATAAGTTGGTAGGTAAATTCGGTGAAACTCATACCCTCCCGATCCTCTCCGCTGATTCGGTTTTTCACTGAATCCTTGGCCATCATATAATTCACGGTCAAGCGCTTTCCCACATCACGAATAAACTCTAAGAACCCCATTTCCTTAAACCAATCGTAATTATTTACGATTTCAGCAGAGCGATCTCCGCAATTGAAATCTAGAAAACGTTCCAACTGCTTTTGCTGACATTCTTGGTTGTAGCGCAATTCTTCTTCCCCCAATAAATTTCTTTCCGCCGATTTTCCACTTGGATCGCCAACCATTCCGGTTGCACCACCAATTAGGGCTACGGGCTTGTGTCCGCTTTGTTGAAAGTGTAGGAGCGTCATAATCTGAACCATATTTCCAACACCCAAAGAACTGGCTGTTGGATCGAATCCGATATATGCCTTGCGCATTTGCGCATTCAAATGGGCCTCTGTCTCCGGAATGCTCGTGTGTAACATTCCTCTCCATTGCAACTCCTCTACAAAATTCATCTTATAATTTTTTACGAAAATACAACCATTAAATCACTTCCTTCAATTGTTCCAACCGCATTCCACGCGAACCTTTCAACAAAACTATTTTGTCCTTCACTTCATTCAACTTCAAATATTCCATAGCTTCTTGTGCATTTAAAAGCGCTGTTGCGCCAACCGATTGAAAATGCTTCCCAATGAAAATTCCGTTCAGGTTCAATTCTTTTGTGAGATCAATGATCTTACGATGTTCCATTTCGGCGTATTCACCCAATTCGAACATGTCTCCAATTATGAAAAACGTGTTTTCCATTTTAGAAAGATTAACCAACGCAGCTTCCATACTGCTTGGATTGGCATTGTAGGCGTCAAGAATAACTTTATTCTTACCAGAATCCCACCACTGACTTCGGTTGTTCTCAGGAGTATAAGATTCAATTGCTTTGCACATCTGCTCAGAAGAAACTCCGAACTCATATCCAACTGCAATGGCTGTGGCCATGTTAAATAAGTTATAAGTCCCGGCCATTTGCGCGTGACACGTCAAAGGCCTATCGTCGGAAGGTGCGCTAAACTCAAAAGAGAGCATCGGGTGTTCAGCTACCGCCTGAAGATGAAATCCACCCGTTTTGAATCCATATTTTTTATGTTGAATGGATTCCGCCATGGCATCGAGATGAACCAATTCAGTATTCACTAGACACATTCCACCGTGGGAATTAACATAATCGAATAGTTCTCCCTTTCCTTTAATAATTCCCTCTACCCCGCCGAATCCTTCTAAATGAGCTTTACCAATGTTTGTAATGACGCCATAATCCGGCATAGCGTATTCGCAGTAAGAAGCGATTTCCTTTTGGTGATTCGCTCCCATTTCTATTATTGCTATTTCGCAATCGGCAGGAACTGCTAACAATGAAAGTGGAACTCCTATGTGATTATTCAGATTTCCTTGTGTTGCGAATGTCCTGTACTTCATACTCAATACTTCCCGCATGAGCTCCTTGGTGGTGGTCTTTCCATTGCTTCCGGTTATCCCAATAACAGGAAATGTAAAAGTTTCGCGGTAGCGCTTGGCTAGCGCTTGAAGGGTCTGTAAACTATTTTCTACACGGACGAGTCGATCTGAAGAAACATTTACTTCTTCGTCTACGATCACTAGCGAGGCGCCTGAATCCAGCGCCTGCTGGGCAAAATGATTCCCATTGAAATTATCTCCTTTTAGTGCAAAAAAAACATCATTCGTTCGCACGTTACGAGTATCTGTGGTGACGCTTCGTACTTCTAGAAATTTTTTAAAAATGAATTCGATCATGGTGCTAAAATAAAACACCCCGCTGATGCGGGGTGTAATGTTTTGATATTTTTGAAAAGATTATTCTTCTCCTTTCGCTCCGATACCCGATGGTGAACCTACGCGGTCCATAGCGCAACGGAATCCGAGAGAACGACTCGATTTTCTTTCGTCCATAAATCTTCTTGTACTTGGAATGTTGTAATACACACGATCTTCCCAGCTACCGCCTTTGTATACGCGTGATCTGTTATTCACCAGGGTAGTCTTCCCATAGTCATACATGCGATCTGCGCGATTTTCAAAATCGGCATCTAAGTATTTAGAACTACTTTGGAAATCACCATCGTTGAAATCAATGTTGTCAGCTTTACGGTAATTCGTTCTGTTGATGTTTTCTTCCAACGAAACGTTTCTCATTTTCTGACGACCTGAGGTACTTACGATGAAGTTCTCAATGTTATCAACCATTGTGTAAGCGATGTCTGCTTCCGAACTACGAATCAACTCCATAATTTCATCCATGATAGCCATAGACTCTTCCTCACGACGCTGGTCACGCTTTTCAATTGCTTGACCAATTTTCACTAAGCTTTGATCCAACACTTGAATATCCTTCTCTCCGTATTTGCTACGTGTAATCAAAGAAGAATCTTGCAAGCTCTCCAAATACTTTTTAACTTCATCTACATCGTAAACGTTGTAGGTTAATTTATCTGCAACAGAACCATCGCTATTCACAGTTTTCGTCTTGTAAACGTTACCTCTAAACGGGCGGAATTCAGAACGATCATCGTCTGTAAGCGGACGATAGACATCTGATACCCATTCAGAAACGTTACCAGCCATGTTGTACAAGCCAAAGTCGTTTGGTGGGTATTGGTAAACAGGAGCAGTAATATCCGCGTTATCATTTAAGTAACCAGCAACACCCATTGCATCTCCAGTTCCACGCATGAAGTTAGCGCGCATGGTTCCGAAGTATTCTGTTCCGTTGTCTCCGTTACGAACGTAGTGACCATTCCATGGGTATGTTCTACGATCTGTAATTAATTCTTGGTATGAGTTTCCAATAAGAGCCATTGCTGCGTATTCCCACTCTGCCTCATTAGGCAAGCGGTAGCGAGGCAATAAAATTCCATCTTCCATTCTTACTTTACGGAAAGGATCTCCTTTAGGATTATAATTTGGAAGACCTTCTCCCAATTGCTCTCCTTCGTATTGTCCGTTGTAATATGTTTCCGTAGTGAAATGCTCATCTGCACCTTGTGCAGCTAAATTGTGGGCGAGAAACCCTTCACGAACCAAAATTTGCTCGTTTACACGGTCTGTTCTCCAAGAACAGTAGTCGTTAGCTTGTAACCAGCTCACACCTACTACAGGATAATCCTGATAGGCTGGGTGACGCAAGTATAACTCCACGTACTTCTCCATGTCTTGGTCTTTTTGTCTCCAACAGTTGGTATCTGGAAGCGCACGACCAATTAATTCTGGGTAAGAATCTGCATACACCATCTCTAACCAGCGCAGATAATCTAACCAATGCTGGTTAGTTACCTCTGTCTCATCCATATAGAATGAACTCACGGTTACAGGGGTTTGCAAGTTATCCCAGGTGTAGTTTACGTCATCTTCAACGCGACCCATTGAGAAGCGACCGCCTTCAATGAATACTAAACCTGGACCGGTTTCTTGACCTGCATACTCAACACGATCGAAACCTCCGTTGTCGGGATTGTTGTATTCCCAACCCGTTGCAGAAGAACGATTCTCCTCGCATGAGTTAAGCACAACCATACCTGAAAGGGCGAGTGTTGTAAGGGCTAATTTGAAGTTTTTCATGATTTCCTATTTTATGAAATAACTGTTGGGTTTCTTATATAACTAAAAAGAAGGACACGCTATTGTGCGGAACTTCGGTTTTCTTGGACGACAATCGAAATTAATTCCCAAAGACACCTCGTGTGACCCGCCTGTGGCAGGAGTTAAAGCGCTGACAGTAATGTCATAACTATAACCTACACGAATGTTATCGTTTTGTAATCCCAATGTAGCAATGAAGCTATCGCTGTAACGCTGTCCAAATAACAAACCGCGGAACCAAACTCCAGCAACTATAGGACCTTTGGTTATGTACATACCCAAGTTCAATTGTTGGAATTCACCTTGACGGCGATAAAGAATATTCGGAGAAAGCGTGCTCGAGTCTTTATATTTCTGTTTAATAGGAATAACTGCTCCCGCGTGGACGGTGTATTTCATTGGAAGACGAGAAGTACCTACAATCAAACTTTCGTTAGGCTCATTCAAATGGTGAACAGCGAAACCTCCGTAAAAAGTTTGGCTAAAACCAAGAACTCCAGCTGAGAAATCAATATTTTTAACGCTTCCACCACGTGGGATATCGTTTGTTTCGTAGATAAATCCTTTGCGCGGATCAATCATATCACCGAAGGTAAGCTTACTCCAGTCCAAAGATTTCTGGAAGTATGACGCTTGGAAACCAGCTTTTATGCTGAATTTACGATTAATGGCTTGTTGGTAAGAGTAAATTCCACTAACTGTGGTAGTGTTTAATGTGTTTTGCGCCGCACGGTCATTCATAACCATAATGCCTAAACCACCTGAAACTGTTTCAACGTGCTGGTCATAACTGGCACACGTTGTAACGTAAGCTCCTGTTAATGATGGCCATTGGTTTCTGTAGTTCATTACAAAACGCGGGCATTTTGAAGTCCCCGCAAATGCTGGGTTCAAGTAAAGTGGGTTTGAGTAAAACTGAGTGAACTCGGGATCCTGGGCCATAACATTAGTTGCACCCATTACGCAGATCATGAACCCTAAGAATTTTAATTTCATCGCAATCTTCATCCGAAAGTTTGTAAAAAATATTGGATTTGAATAGCAATTATACAACATTTTTGCTTTCAAATAACATGAGGCCTAAACAATAAATTGGAATAACTTTGGTTATTGGCAGGCCTCAAAGCAAAACCTCAGACGATTAAATGCGAACGATTAAGTTATTACTACTATGTTTTTCAGCTATTTGTATAGCGAATGCCTCGGCGCAAGAAATACTTGTACCCGAACAAAAAATTCAGTGGCTAGACATTCAACAAAACCGGACCAATTACTCTGTGGTCAGTGATCTTTGCCCCTCCCTTATTATTTCTAACAGCTCCACTCTTCCTCTTTTCGCTTTTCGCGCTTCTGCATCGAAAGGTGAAAAACATATCGCACCGGTTTTAGCTAACGTGACAAGTGCAGAAATAAGTTCATCCTATTTCGACAATGATCAACTTCAATTGATAACAGATGATTTTCGTGTTGAAGTTCAATCGGTTCAATCCGACGTAAAAAACAATCAGGTCGTTACCGTAATTCCTTTCAGAAAAAGAAATGGGAAAATAGAGCGTCTGCTTTCTTTCGAAGTTTTGGCCACAACTTCTTTCAGCGACAATCAGAAAAACAATTATACATATGCTGAGCACAGCGTCCTGTCGGAAGGTGATGTGTACAAAATTGCCATTGCAAAAGATGGCGTTTATAGAATTGACCGCAGCTTTTTAGAAGGTCTTGGCATTTCTCTTTCTGGATTGGATCCAAATACCATTAATATTTACGGAAATGGTGGGGCTCTTATTCCAGAAAAAAACTTCGTAGATAAAGCAGATGATTTAGTGAAAAACGCCATTCACATTCAAGGTGAATCAGATGGTGTTTTCAACTCAAACGATTTCATTCTTTTTTACGGAAAAGGATCTGACACCTGGACACTCGATCAAGATAATGGCATAGGCCGCAGACGTTGGTTTCACAACAAACATTATTACAGCGATTCAGCTTATTATTTCATAAAAATTAACGACACTAATCCACTTCGAATTTCAACCGAAAATAATGGTGCTGTCGCGAATAGAATTTCAGATTCTTTTCAAGACTTTTTATATGTTGAAACAGATCAGTATAGTCCCGCAAAATCAGGACGAGAATTTTATGGCGATTTGTATGACGCAGTTCTCTCAGGATCCTATACGTTTAGTTTTCCAAATGTAAAAACTACTGAACCCGCCAGTATGGATTTCAATTCCATTGCCCGCACAATAGGAGGAAGCTCAATATTTACAGCAACAGTTCAAGGAAATGTGAATTCCATTTCCATCGGAAACGTTACAGATTCGCCTACTTCTCAGGTTGCTCGTACCGGAAGAATTAACACTTCTTTCCTTCCAACCAATGGAAATTTCAATGTTTCCGTTGGGTTTAATAAAGGCAATGCAGATGCCAAAGGTTGGCTCGATTACATATGTATGAACGCCACTCAGCAATTGAAGATGCAGGGGACACAAATGCGTTTTCGCGATACAACTTCTGTTGGGATGGGCAACATTACTGAGTTTCAAATTTCGGAGCAGTCGTATCCTGTGAATGAAATTTGGGACATTACAAATTTCACCACGCCTATCCGCATGACACTTGCAGCTAGCAGCACATTTTCAACATGGACTTCAACGACTGATAAGTTAAAAGAATTCGTGGCATTTGCATCCAGTTTTTACACCCCGACTCCGATAGGAAAAATTGAAAATCAGGATTTACACGGTTGGGCGAGCACCGATTTAATCATTATTAGCTCGCCTGTTCTTATGCCTGTGGCAGAAGAGATTGCGGCCATTCACATAGCGCAAGGACAATCAGTTCAAGTGGCGACTCCTCTTCAAATTTTCAATGAATTTTCGAGTGGGAATCCAGATGCCATGGCTTTCAGACAGCTTGTAAAAATGCAATACGATCGCGCGAACGGTGGCAAGCGCGCTCCCAAGAATTTGCTGATTTTGGGTGATGGTGATTATTCACGCAACAAAGGACTCGTTAACCAAGAAGGAACAAATGTTATGGTCTTCGAATCGAACAACTCACTTTCACCAACAAGCAGTTATGTAAGCGATGATTACTTCGTTATGGTCTCTCCGCTTGAAGACGGGAACGCAACAGGATTACTTGATTGTGGCGTAGGTCGAATTCCTGCCGAATCACTTGATGAAGCATATGGTTACTTGGGGAAAATAAAAGCCTATTTAGCAGACAACACTTCGAGCAACGGAGGAGCTTATTGCTTGGGTGATGTTCAGGATTCTCCATACGGAAACTGGAGAAACGTTGTGACATTTGTTTCCGATGATCAAGACGGCAGCGGCGGTGCGTACGAGCAAGTGCATTTGAATTCAGCAAATTCACTTGCTAACATTGTAAAAACGAATCATCCCGAATACGACATTTCGAAACTATACATGGATGCCTTTACGCAAATATCTACTCCGGGAGGGGAGCGATATGTCGATGGTGAAAAAGCCATTCAACAGCGCGTTCAGAGCGGGACATTATTGCTTACCTACATTGGTCACGGTGGTGAAAAAGGTTGGGCGCATGAACGTATTTTAGACCTTCCTACAATTAGTGGTTTCACCAATAAATATCGCTTACCTGTTTTCTTGACTGCTACGTGTGAGCTAGCGCGATACGACGATCCTGAAGTTAAGTCTGCTGGAGAATTATTGGTTATGAATGCAAACGGCGGTGCTATTGCTATGCTTACCACAACGCGCATTGTATTTAGCGGTGAAAACTATGAAATGGATTTAGCATTTTTTGAGCACGCCCTGCACAGTGAAAACGGCGCGGTAAAAACATTGGGTGAATTGAATATGCTAACTAAGAACGGTGTCTCTATCGGAAACGATAGTAAGCCTAATTTCAGTCTTCTCGGTGACCCTGCGTTGACTATGGTTTATCCGAAATTAAACGTGCAGACGACACACATCAACAATATTGAACTAGCCTCATTCACGGATACTTTGAAAGCATTGGAAGAAGTGGAATTCAGAGGTAAAGTGACCGACAGGGACGGAAATTTCTTGAATGGCTTCAATGGTTTTATATATCCTACCGTTTATGATAAGGAGTCGAAAGTGATTTCGCAGAACAATGATCAGAATGGTGAAGAAGGGCAGTTCCAAGAATTCTACTCCTTCAATAAGATTATTTATCGCGGAAAAGCAAGCGTAAGTAATGGAGAATTTTCATTCAAGTTCATTGTTCCGTTCGATATTAATTATTCTGTCGACAGCGCGCGTGTGAGCTATTATACTGTTTCTGGAAATAAGGACGGAAATGGATACTGTGAAGCATTCAAAATTGGAAGTTTGAATCTGAATGCGCAATTAAACACGATAGGCCCAGAGATTTCACTTTACTTGAATGATTCAACCTTTGTGAGCGGCGGGTCTACCAATACCACTCCTATTATTTTGGCGAAACTTCAAGATGAAAATGGAATCAATACAGTTGGAAATGGTGTTGGGCATAATTTAACGGCAATCATTGATGGCAATTCCGCGAAGCCAATCGTGTTGAATGATTTCTATGAATCGGATCTTGACACTTACACCAGCGGGGAAGTTCGCTATCCATTAAGCACCTTGTCTATCGGTGAACACACCCTTACTGTTAAAGCTTGGGATGTCTTCAACAACAGCAATGAGGAAACAATTCAGTTTACTGTAGCGGAAGATTCTAAAATTGCGTTGAGTCATTTGTTGAACTATCCGAATCCATTCACTACGAGCACCAGTTTCATCTATGAGCATAATCAGGCATGCCAGCAATTGGATGCGCGTGTTCAGATTTTCACTGTTAGTGGGAAATTGGTGAAAACCATTGAATCCTCTTTCTACGCTACCGGTTTTAGGGGCGCAGACATTCCATGGGATGGAAAAGACGACTTCGGAAATTCGATTGGAAAAGGCACCTATATTTATAAATTGGAATTGAGAAACGAGAAAGGTCAGCGCGCCGAATCGTTCCAAAAATTGGTAATTTTAAAATAATGTGTTCAAGGGCATATGTATGTTAAATTTGCAGCACGCATGAAAAGTATTTTCAAAATAAATAGTATAGTCGCAGCCTTGGTTCTTTTGACCAATGTAGCCTTTGCGCAACTTACAAATCCGAATGAGTTGAATGGTCGTCAAGCTACCATTAATACCATTACCACAGCGGTTCCATTTCTAACCATTGCACCTGACTCTCGCAGCGGAGCGCTAGGAGACGCAGGCGTAGCCCTTGATCCAGATGCTAGTAGTATTCACTGGAATCCATCTAAGATGGCATTTTCTGAGAATGATTTAGACGTTAGTGTTTCCTACTCTCCTTGGTTAAGGGCGCTGGTAAACGATATGAGTTTAACTTATTTAAGCGCGATAAAAAAATTAAGTAAGACACAAGCGATTGGCGGTTCTCTCCGTTATTTCACATTGGGAAATATTACATTCACCGACGAAGTTGGAACGAACATCATGGATTTCCGTCCGGCGGAATTCGCTTTGGACTTGGCATACTCTCAAAAACTTTCGAAAAGATTCTCTGGAGGAATAGCTCTTCGATATATTAATTCGAACTTAACTGGACGCACCAATTTACAAGGCGCTGAAAGTCGCCCTGGGCAATCAGTTGCTGTAGATATTTCTACCTTCTACACCAACAACAAGATTAAAATTGCTGGACGTAAATCTCAATTGAATTGGGGATTAAACATTTCGAACATTGGAGCGAAAATGAGTTATACCAATTCAGATAATCGCGATTTCATTCCAACGAATATGAGATTAGGAACGGCTATCTCTACAAATCTCGATGACTACAACAAGCTTACTTTTTTGTTTGATTTAAATAAGCTTCTAGTTCCGTCACCACCTATCTATAACAACGGAGGTGACACAATTATTTCAGGTTACAACCCTGAGGTAGGAACTGCAACGGGAATGATTCAATCTTTCTACGATGCTCCTGGAATGTATGATCCGGAAACCATGTCTATTGTCCCTGGAAGCAAGTTCCGTGAAGAACTCCGCGAGTACAACATTGCGACAGGATTTGAGTACGACTTCGCCCAACAGTTCGCTATTCGTTTGGGTTATTTTCATGAGCATTACACCAAAGGAAATCGTCAGTTTATCACGTTTGGTGCAGGCCTGCACTACCAAGTGTTAACCATTGACATGAGTTATTTGGTAAGTACCACTCAACAGAATCCGCTAGCGAATACCTTGCGTTTCAGTCTTCGCTTCAGTGTAGGTGCTAACGCTAGAGTTTCTGATCCTGTAGAATAATGAAGATTCGCGTAGGATTTGGATACGACGTCCATCAATTAACTGAGAACCGTGAATTGTGGTTAGGCGGCGTTCAAATTCCACATGACAAAGGAGCATTGGGACATAGCGATGCAGATGTTCTTTTACATGCCATTTGTGATGCATTATTAGGTGCTGCGGGAAAACGAGATATCGGATTTTACTTTCCAGACACCTCTTCAGAATTCAAAAACATTGATTCAAAAATTCTTCTTCAACGCACCATTCAAGTATTGAAAGACGATGGATGGAAAGTGGGGAACATTGATTCTACGCTTTGTATGGAGCGTCCGAAAATCATGTCATTCGTTCCTGAAATGAAGAAAGTCATTTCTTCGATTTGCGAAATTGAAGAAGAAGATGTGAGCATTAAGGCTACCACTTCAGAGAAGATGGGTTTTGTTGGAAGAGAAGAAGGTGTGAACGCTTATGCGGTTGCACTTATCCAGAAAGACTAAGCCCAAACTTTTGTTCCTTCGGAACAGTTCTTACAGATATCTATTTCCTTTCTTCCTTTTAAGAGTTGTTTGCGAAACGTAGTATACGCTTTACCCTTCCAAATAGAATTAAAATCTTCCTTCGAAAGATTGCCCATTTCGTGGGTTGCGTCTTTGTCGAAACAACAAGGCACCACCTTTCCATCCCAGGTTACCACTGCCCCACTCCACATGCGCCAGCAATGATTGTCAAGGGAAGATTTCACTGTGAACTTTCCATTCGCGTGACGCTTGTATCGGCTGTATTTTTCTATGGTTGGAATGAGTGGGTTGCCGTTTTCATAATCATACACTTGCGCTGTTTTAAATCGAATTTCATCGACTTTGTATTCATTCGCCAATTGCTTGGCGTCTTCAATTTGGTGTTCGTTCGGACGAACCACCAAGAACTGAAAAATAATGTGAGGTGTCTTAGACTTTAGGTTTTTTCTTGCTTCAACTAAATGTTTCGTCCCGTCTAAAACTTTCTGTAACGACCCGTGTATGCGGTATTGCTCGTAGACTTCTTGAGTAGTTCCGTCAATAGAAATAAGAATTCGATCGAGACCAGAGTGCACAATTTCTTCAGCTTTTTTTTCTGTAATGAAATGTGCATTCGTTGAAGTGGAAGTATAAATACCCGCTTGAGAAGCCTTCGATATAAACAATAAAATATCGTTATGAATGAAGGGCTCTCCTTGAAAATAAAAGTTCAGATAGCTGAGCGTTGGAGCCAGTTGATCGAGCCAACGATTGAAATTTTCCGCTTTTAAATTTCCTGTGTCTCGTGAGAATTGTTTTAATCCAGATGGACATTCAGGACATCCTAGATTACATGCAGTTGTTGGCTCAATGCTCAGCGAAATTGGCATTCCCCAGGGCTTCGACGATTTAAAAATTCGAGAAAAATAAAAACCCATATAAACAAGCAAAGCGTTTGTTAAACGCTTTGTTGTTATTGTTTTATTAATGAATCGAAGGAATTCCTTCATTTCATTTTAGAATTTACCTTGACTTCTTTTCACCTTCGACAACGAGTCGAATTTCGCTTGTCCCATTACCTTGATTAAAGAATCTCTCAACGCCATTTGCGCCTCCATCGCTTCTTTCTTACCACGCTCTTCTTTCATCAATTCTAATAGTCCAACATTGTCTAACGCAACTTCATGAGCTGCACGCATGTTCTTCGCGGCCTCTGAATCTGGAGTAAATGCTTCCATGTCCTTCACAAGTTCTTCGTTCACAAATGCACTCATTTGCATTTTACGCTCTATGGATTTCTGCTCTGCTTTGGTAAGCGATTCATAATAATCGAGCATTTGGTTGTTCAATTCGAATACGCGCTCTGCCAATTTCGTAGCCGTTTGTATGTCTCCGGCTTTGAATAATAACTCGGCTGTTTGCCACATGATTTGCGGCTGATCGTAAGGCGCGTTCTTCTCAGGAAGTGAATTGATCGACTTGTTCAATACGGCAACAGCTTTGTCCATTTTGTTTTCAATGATGAACTGCTCTGCTAGGTTATTCAATTGCATGCGCAAATTGGTCACCATACGGCGATTGTTCTCGTCTAGATAAATGTCTTTCGTATCGATATTTCCCCACAGGAATTTATTCATTACGTTGTCATACATCAACTCAGAGACTACGCCACCGGTCATGTTGTCGCGATCGTAATCTGCGTGATAGATCGGAGTAAGGCGATACGCTAATCCTTCCAATTGGAAGTATGGCTCTAGACCCATGTATGCTTCAGAACCTGTTGTAACGGCGAAGTAGATTGGACGTTCCCAATTGTTGTGAACGATTAAATCCATTACCATCAACTGCGCTTTGGTTATGAATTGACGAGGGCTTTCTCCATCATCATCCATTAATGCAAAGCTCATGGTACTTACCAATGAATCGTTCGCACCAACGTATTGACTGAATTTCGCTTGGTTCTCTTTCGACACAGCGTAAGAGAATTGATAGTTCGGCATAACGCTGAATTTCTTGTATCCGAAGTCTTGAATTTTCGAATCGTCTAAGCAATATGAAAGGGCTTCTTCCAAAGGCGTTAGAGCACTGTCTGAATTTAGAACAATAAGATCGCGAGTACCTTGACGGTATTTAAATTCAGGGATAGAGAAAGGCACAGGAGCACTTTCGTATTGACGGCGTTTCATTTGATCGATGTACCAATCGGTATTCAATAATGAAAGGTTCACTACACGAACATCGGTACGAACGCCTTCCACTTCTTGTGCATACCACAATGGAAATGTATCGTTGTCTCCGTTGGTGAAGATGATGGCGTTGGGTTGAAGTGAATTGAGATAGTTCTTCGCCATGTCGATTCCTGTTCTGCGGTCTGAACGATCGTGATCATCCCAACCTTGCGCAGCCATTAAAATTGGCGCAACAAGAGTAAGCCCGAAAGCCAATCCTGCAATTGCTGTTGAAGGAATCTTCTTTAACACCAACTTCAACCAGAAATAAATGGCGGTTACACCCAAGCCAATCCATATGGCAAACGCATAGAACGATCCTGCATAGGCATAGTCGCGTTCACGCGGCTGAAGCGGAGTTTGGTTCAAGTATACCACAATAGCGAATCCTGTTAACACGAACAGAAGTCCGACTACAATGAAGTCGCTTCTGTGACGAAGTAATTGATATACCAATCCGAGTAAACCAATTAAAAGCGGAATCATGTAGTACGAATTGTTCGCCTTGCTGTTCTTCGATAATTCTGGAACAAACTCTTGATTTCCAAGACGGGCTTCATCGTAGAAACCGATACCTGTCTTCCAGTTTCCATCTACGAAATCTCCTTGACCTTGGGTGTCGTTTTGTTTACCTGCGAAGTTCCACATGAAGTAGCGCCAGTACATCCAATTGACTTGGTAGCTGAAGAAGTAGCCCATGTTCTCACCGAAAGTTGGTGTACGCTTGAGGTCTTTCAATTCTGCCCAAATTTTATATTGTTGAATGTGACTTCCTTGACTGCTGTACATGCGCGGGAACACATGCGTTTGAGTGTAGTTTGGTTCGGTAGCCTTCTTCTCGCCTGTTTCCAAATACTCTTCCTTCACCATTAATTTCTGATCGGTATTGTTGGAAATGTATTGCTCGGCTTCGAATCTGTTTTTGAATGAAATCACCAACTTGCTTTTGTTGTTGTCTTCACGCACGCTGTATGATTTCACGTACACTTCGTTTCCATCTACATACGGTTTGTTACGCACTTGAGGTGTATTGAAGTATTGTCCGCGAAGAAGAGGACGATCACCGTACTGCTCACGATTCATGTATGAAACCAAAGCGAAGAAGTTGTTGGGTTTGTTTTCGTTCATTGGCGTATCTGCCTGTGAACGAATAACGATGGTTGCGAATGTTGTATAACCAATCAATGCAACAGCAACGCTCCAAGTAAGCGTGTTCACTGCTACCCATCCGCGTTTTTTCGAATAGATAATTAATGTAACTAGTCCGCCAATTAGAATTAATGCATAGAAGAAAACTCCAGTGTTGAAAGGCATTCCAAGTGTGTTCGTGAAGAAACGTTCAAACCAGGCTGCAATTTGAATCGACCATATTAAGATAACGGTTTGCATTAAGAATAACAATCCAAGGGCAACTCCTGAAGTAATAGCAACGCCTTTCCAAGAGAATGTGTTCTTCTTGAAATAATACACAAAACAGATTGCAGGAATAGCCAACAAGTTCAATAAGTGAACTCCGATTGACAATCCCATGAGGTAAGCAATTAAGATGATCCAACGCAAGTTGCTTGGCTCATCGGCTTCACTTTCCCATTTCAAAATAGCCCAGAATACAACTGCAGTGAATAAGGATGACATAGCGTAAACCTCTCCTTCAACAGCACTGAACCAAAACGTATCGCTGAACGCGTAGGCAAATCCCCCGATTAATCCGGCTGCAAAAATGATTAGGTTTTTGTTGTCGCTTTGGTCTCCGTCTTTATCAACCATTTTCTTCGCGAGGTGCGTGATGGTCCAGAAAAGGAACATGATGGTTGCTCCGGAAGAAACGGCTGAAAGTGAGTTGATCGCGTATGGAACATTCTCTACTCCAACGAATGCAGAGAACAAACGTGCAATAAGCATGAACAAAGGCGCTCCCGGAGGGTGTCCTACTTCTAGTTTGTATGCTGAAGCGATAAACTCACCACAATCCCAGAAAGGCATTGTTGGTTCGAGGGTCATCATGTACACAGCGGTTGCTGCCATAAACATGAACCAACCTAAAATAATGTTTGCACGTTGAAACGAAATCATAATCTTAATTTGAAGTGAGGCGAAGATACATTTTTTTTACACGCGTTCTTGACACAATTCCACTAAAACTGAATTGCTACTTTTCGGGTGAAGAAAGGCAATGAGCTTGTTGTCTGCGCCTTCTTTCGGGGCTTCGTGAATCATGGTGAAACCCTCGGATTTCAAGCGTTCTATTTCAGCATAAATATCTTGAACTTCGAAGGCAATGTGGTGCATTCCTTCCTTGTTCTTTTCGAGAAATTTTGCAATGGCGCTATCTGGAGAAGTGGCTTGAACCAATTCTATTTTTGAATCACCTACTTGAAAGAACGAAGTGATGACGTTTTCCGATTCTACACGTTCTTCTTTGTAGGGCTTCACGCCGAGAAGAACAGAAAAAATTTCGTTCGAGGCTGCGATGTCTTTCACTGCAATTCCGATGTGTTCAATTTTCATAAAACAATTAATTATACAAATGAAGATATCCGGTAACCGAATTGAAGTCGGCGTTGTATTGCAACAAATTGTATTGCGCTGGTCCGTTGATTAAACTTCCGTCAGAGAGTAACCACTTGCTTCCTGAGCAGGTGTCTGAAATGGTTACGTTGTCTGAATTCACCTTCACATAGCACGGATTGTCGGGATTGTGCGTACTTCGGGCGTCGAAGACAGAAAACACATCGATGTCATTTCGATAGACAATTAGATCTACCGTATTGTAATTGTAGTAAATCCAACCGGTTGGAACAGTAAGGTCAAAAAAAGCGGGTTCAAATATATTAACGTTGATAGAGAATGCGACTTCGTTCAACATTTGGCTTCGATCTGTGCAGGAGTGCATAGGGACGAATAAAAGTCCGAAGAATAAAATTCCGGCAATGAGCTTTTTCAATTTATCCATTCAAGATATTTTTTTCGATTCGGTTGGAACAAATTCTTTCATGTAGAAAGGTTCAATTTGCGCCATGTATTCTTCAAATTTAGCAGAAGAATTGGGAAGTAGTCCTATAAAATGCTGCGCACTTGGAGAAATGGCTTTCACTTGATCTTCCTTCCACATAAAATCGTTTACTTTAAACGCAGCATCTCCAACAAAAATTGCTTTTTCAATTCCGAGATTAGCTCGCCATTCTTCATTCAGCGTAGCGAACGACCAACTTCCATTTGAATAAACATAGGCATCGTTTCTGCGCGCATCGATTAGTGCTACAGGAGTACCTTCAGAATAATTTCCTGCTGAATTCACCAATAGTTCTCCAGTTGTTATAGTAACCAAACCTATGTTTAAAGCATATGCTAAACCTTTGGCGGCGGTCACTCCAATGCGTAAACCGGTGTATGAACCAGGGCCAATTCCAACTGCAATTCCATTTAAATCAGAAGGCTTCAAATTGTTGCGATCTAATAAATCTTTCATCATTTGATGCAACGCTTCGGCGTGAACGAATTCAGTTTCTTCACGTTCCAAAAGATCTACAAGAGCGTTATCTTTTATGAGCGCAACACTGCAATTCCGCGTAGCGGTTTCCAGACACAAATACATTATTTTTTCTCCTCAAGCTTAATTGCGTCTCCATTCTCTAGATCTTTCGATAAGAGTTCATACGGTCCCGTTACAATTTCCTCTCCTTCGTTCAGTCCGCTGGTAATTTGAATAAACGTCCCGTCTTGAATTCCGGTAACCACCTGTTTCATTTCAACAGTGTTGTCTGCTTTCTTCAAGAAGACAACGGTTAATGAAATATTATTTTGAAGCGAATCTGCGCGTGTTGTCACGGAAGCCGTTGGCACTGCTAAAGCATGGCCGGCTTCGTCTGTGTGAATTTTCACGGTAGCGCTCATACCCGGCTTAAAGGGAGAATTGTTTTCTGAATTTCCATTCACCCCTGCATATGACTCTTTCACAATTTTCACTTTCACCGAGAAGTTCGTTACCTGCTCTGTACTTGCGGCAAGGCCTTGTCCTGCGTTCAAAGCGGAATAGCCCACTTCGGTTACAACACCTTTGAACGTTTGATCGCTGAAGGCGTCTATTTCAACATCTGCGGTATCTCCAACTTGAACGTGAACAATGTCTGTCTCGTTCACTTCCAAGTCTATTTCCATTTCATTCAAAACAGAAACCTTCATGATTACATCTCCACTCATCATGTTGTTTCCTAGAACGGTTTCACCGAGCTCTTTCGCAAGGGCTGTAACAGTTCCAGAAATAGGAGCCACGATGGTTGTTCTTCTCAGATTCTCTTGCGCTTCGCTCTTTCCGGCGTCAGCACTGGCAATAGCGAAATTCGCGCTATGTACACTTTCTTCAGCGGCTTCCACTTCAGCCACTGATGTTTCTAACGCGCTGCTTGCGTTATCGAATTCGGCTTGAGATATAGCTTTTTGATCAATCAATTTCGAAAGTCTTGCAAGGGTAGTTTCCTGCAAACGTTTTTGTGCTTTCGCTTGTGTTAAGCGAGCTTTCGCGCTTGACAAATTACTCTTAGCAGTATTCAAAGCCGCTTCTGCGCGACTGAGTGCAGAGACATATAAATCGGGATTGATCCGAACAAGTAATTGTCCCTTTTGCACAAAATCTCCTTCTTTCACGGGTAGTTCAACAATTTGTCCGGATACTTCCGACTGAATTTTCACTTCCACAGATGGTTGAACTTTTCCGCTTGCGGCAACAACTTCACTTAGATTTCTAAACTCTGCTTTTCCGATTGTAACAACTTTGGCATCGCCTGAGCCGAAAATCATAGGCAATACAACGACCGCAATAATCACAACGATTACCGAAATCCAAATCCATCTTTTTTTGTTTTTCATGGTTGAGACATTAGAGGGACTCCCATGTAGAAGTCAATTATTTTTCGTTTAAAAATCCAGTCGTATTTACTTCGAACAAAATTCGATTCTGCTTGCTGCAAGCGGTTGCGGGCATCGAGATATTCAGCCATACCGACAACACCTTGATTGAATCGTAATTCGTTCCAATCAAATGCTAAACGGCTCGCTTCGACTGCTTTTTCTGTTGCTTCGTAGTTGGCTTTTGCGCGCGTGACATCGAGATACGCTTTGCTCACTTCTTGTTCCAACTGCACTTTTGTTTGCTGAACGTTTAACTCATTGTCTGCGCGAGTCAATTGCGCGCGTTTAATTGCGACGTCGTTAGAAAAACCATTGAAAATGGGCAGCGTTAAACTAAAAAACAGGGATTGGTTCACGTTATCTCTCAACTGATTCCCGAAGGGCTTTGTTGCGTAATCGTCTACAGTGTATATCGCTTGAGGAAGAGAGAAGACATATTGATTCGAGCCGAAGACTTGTCCGATTGGAAAGGATAAAGAATCGGGAGAACCTGTTAACACTTTCGAGGCACCTGAATATCCTGATCCATATGAATAGCTCATGTTCAGGCGAGGCGACATTCCACCCTTCGCAATGCTCAGATTTAAATTGCTCGAGGCCAATGAAAGCTCAGCCGATTTTATTTGCGGAAAAGTGGCAAGTGCATTCTGAACACATGCTGTTAAGTCGGGAATTTGCTCTGCAATATTGAACGAAGAAACATCGGCCTTAATACTGAAATTTCTTTGCTCCTGTTCTGTAAGTTGCATCAATTGCGCAATGTCTAGAATGGCAGATTGCACATTGTTTCCTGCTGAGATATAATTCGCTTCATCTGAAAACAATTGCGCTTCAATGTCACGAAGACTGCCCTCAGCTGCGTTTCCAGCATTCACCAAGTCGGTGATGCGTTTCACTTGTTGCTTGGTACGATTCACGGTCAACTCGGCAGAGGCTTGAAGCTCCTTCGTTAGCAATACATTCAAGTATGCAACGGACACTTGAAGAGCTAATTGATTTCGCTGATAGTCGAATGTGAGCAATTGTGCGCGCGTGTCAACTTCTGCCTTTTTGTATTGATTCACATTCTGAAGACCGGAAAAGAGCGTCACGCTTGTTGAGAGCCCCAAGCTATTGCTTTGAATACGTTGCGAAGCGAACTCATTGGTAAACGGATCAATCCGTTGTCCCCAGTTGTACCCGTGAGACACCTGTCCGTTTAAGTTGGGAAGGAAACTCCCCAAGGCTTGCTCCTGGTTCAGTTTGGTCTGCTCAAGCCCAAGACTGTTTCTTTTCAGTCCAATATTTCGTTCGATGGCTGTGCCAACACATTGTTGCAAAGTCCACTGAGCGTATGAAAAGTGACTTCCTAAAATAAGTAAGAAAACAAGGAAACAGCGCTTCATAAATCTTCAAAATTTCCAAACATCACTAGACATTCGGTATTCAAAGGTAATTGAAGTTCTATTAATTCGCTTTGAAGAAATTCGCGATTCGTTTTCTAAAAAACACGATTGCTAAGACTGCTAAAAGTGTATAAGGAATGAGCATTAGATAAAGGATTCCTGTGTTCAAACCTTCAGCCAAACTCCCTGATGAGTTTTGACTTGCTGTTTCAGCAGTAGCCTTGCACATGGCGCATTGCGCGTATGTCGCGATATTCATCGCAAAGAAAAATAGTACTACGAAAAGCTTTTTCATGCTCATTGGTAATAAGGCGAAATCATGGTGTAAACAATAACTCCCGTAACAGCCACGTAGAACCAAATGGGCCACGTGTATTTCGCTAGTTTTTTGTGCTCTGAGAATTCTGCAATTAAAGCTCGGTATGCCGTGAATAAAATGAATGGAAGAATAATTGCGGCGAGCACTATGTGTGTGGAAAGAATCACCAAATAGAAACCTCTCATTGAGTTCTCCTTTGGGAATTCCGTTTCTCCTGCGAACATGTGGTGTCCGATGTAAGTAACCAAGAAGATTACACTCAAGTAAATTGCTCCTTTCATTAATTTCTTGTGCAATTCGAAATTCTTTGTCTTCACTGCAACAAGCGCAGCAACAAGCAGAACGGAAACGGTTCCATTTATCAAAGCATTCGCTTTGGCCAACAAGTGAACATCGAAACCAAGATCTACGTTAGTAAACTTCAAGTATCGCAAAGACACGACTACTAAGAATACAACTGCTGACACGAGATAAATAAGGGTCTTCGCTAACTTATCGTTCTTTTTCAATTCTGCTTTCATTCTCTTATTTCTTTAATAACAAATGTAAATCTATAAACAACTGATCCACGGCTTTTGTTGAGGTGCCGTCGTAATATCCTCTAATTCTTCCCTCTTGATCTATCAATGCCATTTGATCGGTGTGAAAGAATCCGCCCTGCGCCGTATCTGATGGAAATGCGGTTAGCTTGTATCCTTCTTTCGCTTGCCAGTATATGTCTTCTTCATTTCCGGTCACAAAATTCCAATTGGAAAAATCTGCTCCCATTCGATTGGCATATGCTTTCAGCGCTTCAGGGGTATCGTTCTTTGGGTCTACCGTATGAGAAAGGAAGACAACTTGATCGTTGATGTTTTCAGCTTTCACTGAATGTTGCAGACGGGCCATTTGTGAGGATAGCATGGGACAGATGCTCGTGCAGTTGGTGAAGAAAAAATCGACAACAGCAATTTTTCCTAGCATAAAATCATTGGTAATGAGCATCCCTTCTTGATTGGTAAACGCGAACAATGGAATTGGATCGTAGACCGTATCTGAGATGCCTTCTCCCTTTTCGTTGTAGTTTATTTCTATTCCAAAATCACCGAAATAGGGCAACGTTTTTTCTTTCTGATCCGGAGATTTAACCGGATCGGTGCATGCAGCAAGAGCAACAAAAGCCAGAAGGAAAAGACGTTTAGTACCCACGTTTAATTTTTCTCTTTTTATTTAAGATTGCGACATCTTCCATAAGATTTTCGAAATGATACTCTGTGTTGCCATAGAGTCCACGAATATGTCCAGACTCATCTACCAATCGAAACACTGCCTCATTTTTCAAATCTTCAATAAGGAATCCGTTTCGTACAAAGGAATCGATAGCCGCTGAATCTCCTTGAAGGAATTGCCATTTGCTTTTGTTATTTGAGTATCTGAGGTTCTGTGTAACATACGCCTGAACAGCAGCCGTATCGGAATATCCGTTTGGATCGAAGCAAATGATCGAGATATCGGGTTCCATACGAAACTTAAAATTCGGAATGAGTAATCGCTCGGTAATTTTCGGAAGGTTTGGATCTTCGAAATCAACGAAAGCCGCTACCCATATTTTTCCCATCAATGAATCTCGGTTGATGAGTTGGTTGTTTTGGTTTACGAATGCGAAATCTGATATCTGATAATCAGACGTTTCACAACCGCTGTCACAATTCGGACCGAAATAAAGTGGTTCACTAAAATTATGCTTGCCTAACGGTCCAAGGACAATGAGCAGAGTTAGTGGAATAAAAAAAAGCATACCCACCAATAGGATATACTTTTTTAATTTTTTGTTTTTCATTGCTCTTCTGCTTAGCCAAAGATGTTGTGCCCTTCTTGCACACTTACACCTTCATACAAACCAATAAAGATTAAATACATGATGAATATTGCATAAGGCAGAAGAACTACATACTTGAGGTTCTTTCTTTCGTCGCCAAGGTGCATAAAAATCAGAACAATGTAGGCCGCCTTCACTAGGGTAAGTAACAAGAAAGTCAATTTGATAGTTTCCCATGTGAATGTTCCATTTCTTTTGAATGCAACACCCATGAATACTTCAATGATTGTGATCACTGTTAAAAGTACAGTTACCGCATATAACTTCTTGCGAATTTGCTTTCCAGCTGCTTCGTCGTGTTTTGCATTAAGAGCATAGCTCTCGTTTACAATAAGGTCATCTCTTTCCATGATAATCAGTAATATTAGATAAGGTAGAAGAATGTGAATACGAATACCCAAACAAGGTCAACGAAGTGCCAGTACAATCCGATTTTCTCAATCATTTCATAGTGCCCGCGAGCTTCGAAAACACCTTTAACAGCCATTAACCAAACAATGACATTGATTAGGACTCCAGTGAACACGTGGAAACCATGGAAACCTGTAACGAAGAAGAAGAAGTTAGCGTATTGCTGTTGCATCGCATATTCATTCTTGTGCATGTTCGCTCCAAACGCCATTGAACCTGGCTCCATAGACGCCCAAATCTTTTTAGCGTCTTCACCTTTAACGATCAACTTGCGTAGGTCTTTTCCGTCTTTGTGCTCAAGGGTGTATTTGTTTAAGACAATTTCTTCTGGAACCATCGTAGAAATATCTTCATGCGTTTCAGCAGAAGCGTGTTCGCCATGTCCTCCGTGCTCGTCATGCGCAACAGGTTCTTCAGCAAGTTCCATTGCGTGCTCGTACTTGTGACCGAAGTCGCTTGTCATGTGAACCCAGGAACCATTGTCTAAAGTAATTTGGTACGTGTTTCCTGCATCGTCAGCTGCTGTAACGGTCATTGGTTGGTTAATTTGGAAACCTCCACCAGAACCGTGAATAAAGTGA
>Ga0209358_10000805_pt1 | contig 26610 bp, 34 predicted proteins | sample LauGreFa1BDMLBSN_2_FD_187574 | JGI IMG/M metagenome (GOLD analysis project Ga0209358, IMG submission 187574) | Freshwater lake microbial communities from Lake Michigan, USA - Fa13.BD.MLB.SN (SPAdes) (version 2) | ecosystem: Environmental > Aquatic > Freshwater > Lake | place: Lake Michigan, USA...
CTAGTTACTCAAGAAATGAGAAAAACCCCTGCGGTTTTAGCAAATAGCGGCTTAGTTTGCGGTGAAAGGTCCGGTTTTGAGGCTGACCCAGTTCGTCATAGATTTTGGGCTGCGTGATGCAGTCTCAAAATTTCAACCTTATCGCCACGCACGCGATAAATGGCGATGTAGTTCTGGTGCAGGGCCAGCTCACGCGTACCAGGGACGCGGACCGCCCGGCCCATGCCCGGATGGCTCTGAAGTTTGGCCACAGCGGCCTATAACTCCAGCACAAAGCGCGTAGCGCGGGTCGGCTTATCTTTGGCAATGAAGCCAGCGATTTCATCAAGAGACGCCAGCGCTGTATTGGTCCACTTGATCAACATGCATCAAGCGCCGTATTTCGCGAACACCGCTTTGACCTGCTGGTCGGATGCGAATTCGCCTGCATTGGCTTCCTGGATACCCTCCTGGATATAACGAATTTGCCACGATTCACTCTGCACATAATTGGTCAGCGCATCAATAGCCAAAAAGCTCTTGGTCCGTGCGGTCGCTTTGGCCAACTCTTCGATCTGCTTGTACAGCGCCTCGGGCAGGCGTACGTTGATAGTTCTGGCGGTCATGGCGGTAACACTCCTGTGCATTTGTAATACAAGGCATTATTCAAAGCACCAAGCCAAAGGTCAAGGCGGGCGGCGGCGTCCCTGGGCAAAAGCCACTTAGGCCCTGGTGATTGCGCCAGATCGCCTGATCATGCTCATAGCAATCCTCTGGAAAGTTAACGACATTTTGATGTCTCTATTGGCACGACCTCGAGTTCGACAACATCCTTGTCGTGGTAGGCGTACTCCAAAATTGCCGCCAGCTCCACGAGCTGCTTCAAGCCAGCCGAAGAGCTGGAGAAATTCGGGCGGATACGCCCCTTTTTCTTTGCCCCATTTCTAACTCCTTTCGCAGAAAAACAATCTGTCCGGGCTAAAGGGGCAACTCCAACTCCAATGGCCGCGTGAAAGTTGGCTTCAACCAACGCATGAAATTACTCATGGCTTGATTTGTCGAATAAGGGCTGCCACCACGTTGAATGCGTAGCTCTGGCCATTGGCTTGTTGACTGGCGCGAGGGCCGGCGACATTCAGTGTCGATATCTGATGCGCTTCAATGAATCGTGACGTCAATTCTGCTGCACGGCATTCTGTGATTTCTATGGCATCTATAAGCTGATAGGGCTTGCGCTTCTTGATGCAGTGCGCCATGGTTTGCTCCGTGCCGCCAGACAGCGAAGAAAAATAAATGATCAAGGTTCCGTCGCTGTCCAAGACGTTCTGTATGGTTCTTGCACGGTACTTTCCCGCGCGCAGTTCCGTGACGGGATACCTGTCCGGTATCCGGCCATCTTCCGCTTCGCGATCTTGCGGACAAGCCCCACCGCACGGGAATCCCAGTTCAAGGGCGGCGTCCAGGGCACCGCGGTCAATGCCCGTTTGTGCACCGGAGATGATTTTGGAAAGCGGCATTGAAAAGTGGCGGCTTTTGACGGCTAACTTTGATCTACTCGGTGCTGCGCCGCTTTATCGCAATGTACCGTTTGCCCGCAGAGACAGGTTGCGGCTTGCACATAGCTGAACATGAAATATGCGCAGACAGGCCAGCCAATAAAGCCACCTACGCTAAGGGCAAGAGGCCCGACAATGCGCTCAATAATGAAACCAAGCATTGACGCCGCAAGGCCAATAAAAAATATTGCAATGGGAGCCCACCAAACTACTGACCAGCCGTAATACACCAGATAGGCAAGGCCAGTAAGCATGCCAACGAAGGCGGAAGTATTTAGAACCAGTGCGAAAAACTGGCTTGCACCCCTAAAGTTTTTCACGTGCAACTGCTGATAGAAAACGAAAATACGGAACAAGCAGTAAAACGCGATTGAAGACCAGTAAAGTGTTTGCATCTGTGAACCGTTCCTTTAAAAACCTAAGGTTTGAACTAAGCGGGTGAAAGCGGCAATACGCCCAACTCGGAGTGGTGAGGCCCTACTACGCACTAGTGACCCGGGCCAGGTGGGCTGCTGTTGGCGCCACTTGCTCCGCCCTGATAGTCGAGGCTTGCAGTTCGAAGCTTCGTCTCAAGCTCAAGGAAGCGAGTTTCCAACTCTAGCCAAGTGGCCATGGTTTTTCAGCCGCCTAGAGTCCGCGCTCAGCCGACGCCGAAGGCAGTCGGATGGCGCAGCCAGTTGGAAGCCACCGTGACCAACTCCGCGTACGAGAACCATCCCAGCACAGTGCCCATAGCAACCGCCGCAATACCACGCCGAAACCAAAGCGATACGGTTGAGATATCGCCTGCAACCGTCGCCGATTGGGGCGAGATACCAACTAGAGTGACACCCAATAGAAGTGCGGTAAAGAAAGGTGGGTTCACCGTGCTACCGATCCACCGATGCACGAGCATGTTGCCGATAGCGAGGGCGCCTAAAAGGGCTACCCATACCCATCCGAAATAGGGAACAAGCCTGCCGTAAGCCATACGGGCAATGGTAAAGAGGGTAAAGGCACCTGCTAGCACCTTCACCGAAGCCCATATAAGATCCATCGCGCGCTCCTGTTCTCGTGACTTCTACGTCTTTACTCCAGCAACCGGCGTAGGCCAGCACGCTTGAAGAAAGGGCCAGACCCGTCGCTACTCTTGCTGGCAACTCGGGGCTTCTGATACCTCTCGCTTACGCGACCTACGCTCTACCCGCTTATACAGAACCGTATCTCCAGCACGCTTGCGGTATGCCCGTCGGACTGACTTTGCGGTTACAAGATTGCCGCTCTTTGTTTTTATAACTAATAAAGAATTCAATATTAAAAACATAATTATTACATCTTTTATTTTCATAAAAATCTGCCCATTTTTATCCACGTGGGAGCTTACACAGAGCCAGTTGACCGAGATTTTTCGCTACGAGCCTTTTTGGGGGGATATCAAGCGCAGCCAGCCTCTCAGCGTTGGCCAAACCACTGTTGCTACCCCTTACCAACTGATGCGCTGATCCACCTCAAAGTCCGGTACCAGTTCAGCTGCTTTGTCCCAGTCTGGCACTAGCTCCATGCCCTCGCCGCACTGCGCATCGCACGCGTCCCACAGCGGCGGCCCGCGTGCTGGTTTGATGCGCGGGGGCTCTGAATCCGCCCCGATGTGCTCCAGTATGTAGCAGATGTCGGCGCTGTGCGTGATCAAGGCGATGATGCGCATTTGCCCGCCACACAGGGGGCACAACAGAGGGAACACTTCGTAGATTCGGGCAATCAACACCGCCCATAGGTAATGCGTCGGGCGCTTGGGCTGCACCAGTTCAGTCCGACCCATGGGGACCGGACTTACATCAAATGCAGCAGCGGAGGTAGGCACTTCAGCCTCGCCGTTCATTGCAGCGGGGTGCGGGTATTGGCAGCGCGCAAATATCAAACCCATATCGACTTCCTCATTGCACTTAGCAACACAAGGAAAGAGCAGGCAAGCCGATCTTGTCCGTCGAATCTGGCGGTCCCGCTGACATTGCGCTCCTGACCTGCGCTTTAGTTCGGTGACTTTGCGTCGCCGGCTTTAGCCGGATTTGCCCTTCAATTTTCTTGTCCATCGGTTCTGCTTGGAACCGACGAACTTATCTTAAAAAATCAACAACTGGCACATTGGATGGTGGTACGCGCACAGCAAGCGCCTCGGGTTCGGAGCGTGGCGGTGTAATTGGAATTGAGATGATCGGTATCGGTGTTCCAGCTGGATCAGGTGTTTGTTTAGAAAGACGCCGGTCTGACATCCCTGGCGTGGTGCAGCACCCGAAGTACCGTCAATTCCGACTCGTCAACTTCATAAAAAAAACATAGGGCGTGGCACTCGGCCAACTGCGAACCGCACTACCCAACTCCGGCCTGGCCCGCCCCAGCAGCGACTGCAAGAGCAGCAACTTGGCCTCCTGCTCCAGCGTATCCAACACCTTGTCGGCTGCCGCCGGATTGTCTTCTGCGATGTAGAGCCAAGCCTCCAGAAGATCGGCCTGCGCTCGCTCCGTAAAAACCAAACGATGCATTAGCCAGCGGCCTTTACTGACCGCTGCCTTCTACCCTCCGCCTTGATATTCGCGATATTCAGCGGTGCTACGCGCCCGGCCCGCTTGTCTGCCTGACCTTGTTCAATGTCCGCCTTCAGGTTTGCCAAGGTCGCGCTTTGCACCGACTGATAAGACTCGAACAGGCGCAAGGCCTCCCGAATAACTTCACTTGCGGAACCGAACATTCCCGAAGCAACATGGGCCCTCACCCGGTTTTCGAGTTCTGGAGGCAGCGAAACGTTCAAGGACATGGGCAAACTCCTCATTGGGATGGCAGACTTTGCCATTGTAGATTGATGGTGTGGGTGGCGCTAGGAAGGGTCTGCGCTGGTCAAGCGCCAGTGCATGTTTATGGTCTAAGCCAGGCGCGCGCAGGTGGTGCCCTTTTTTTGCGTTCCCGCCTGCGGTGAGGAAATTGATTTACACGACCAGCATCTTTTTAGCATCGAAACCTTCGAGCAATCAAAAATAGCGCATTTACAGACCGAAGATTGGTCTTTGGTTGCAAGTGATATCACTCAGTAATGAAACCTCAATTGGGCAATTTCCAACTGATCACCCGTCACGCGGTACACCATGCGGTGTTCGTCATTCATTCGGCGGGACCAAAAGCCTGCAAACGCGTGCTTTAAAGGCTCGGGTTTGCCTATTCCAATGAAAGGATCACGCGCAGTGGCCTCGATCAGCTTGTTGATTCGGTCCACCAGTTTGCGATCTTGCTTTTGCCAGTAGAGGTAATCCTCCCAAGCCAACTCAGCAAAAACCAGCTTCACTTGATCAACTCGCGCTCAACAGCCTGCCCCGTATTGAGCTGGGCGATAGACGTCAGCAAGCGGCGAGCGTTGGCGGGCGTGCGCACCAAATAGGAGGTTTCTTCTAGCGCTTTGTAATCGTCAAGCGAGAGCATCACCACCGACTGATCACCATTGCGCGTGATGATCAGAGGTTCGTGGTCTTCGCACACACGGTTCATCACGCCAGCCAAATTGGCGCGAGCTGTGCTGTAGGTCATAGCATCCATCGATTACTCCTTGAGTTGTACTATTAATTGTACATATAGGCCAGCGCTTTGGCAATATACGGCCGTTAGCAAGCTGTTAAAACGAAGCGGTATGTGGCGGATGTCGGCGCTGTGCGTGATGAAGGCGATGATGCGCATTTGCCCGCCACACAGGGGGCACAACAAAGGGAAAACTTCGTAGATGCGGGCCATCAACACCGCCCATAGGTAATGCGCCGGGCGCTTGGGCTGTACTAGCTGGCACCAAGGCTGCAATGCGCTCGATCAACTCCAGTGGCGTGCGTGTGATTTCATCGACCTTTGCGCCCCGCTTGTTGTGGGGTTTGCTGACAGGCTCGCTAGCGGGGACTTAGGACGCAGGTTTCAGGCTTCAATCGTCCACGCCTCCACCGCCAGCCCCGGCACACGGTGGAACTCGCGGGCCCTGTTGGTGATGACAACGCTGTCCTCAGGCAGGGCTTGGGTGTCAGCATAAAACTGCTGCAACCACAAGCCCATGTCCTGCTCGGGAGGGGTTTGCAGGTGCAGCCAGATGTCTTTGCCGATTTGCTCCAGACGCACTTCCTTGACCTGTAGCTTGAGCCGCGCAGGCAGGCGCAGCGCCTGGCTGCGGCCACTCATGAAAACGCGGGCGGTAATGGTCATGCTGCACCTCGGGAGTTGTCATATCTAGGTGTGGTGTGACACACTGTCTCAAGGCACCGCTTCGATGGTCGTCACCACAAATTTGCCGTCTTCGCGCGCTACGCCAAAGCGCACTTTGTCGCCGGGCTTGGCGGCCTCTAGCAAGGCAGGGTCTTTAACGGTAAAGACCATGGTCATGGGCGGCATGTCCAAGGATTTGATTTCGCCGTGCTTGATGGTGATTTTCTGGTTGTCGCGGTCCACTTTGCGCACCTCGCCTGCGACCTTCTCGTCGCTTTGTGACCAGGAAGCCAGGGGCAGGAGCGCCAGCGAGAGCAGTGCAAGGGTTGCCAAACGGCGGGTTGGTAATGCGGGCATGGTGATGGCCTTTAGGGGTAAGCGGTGAAAACAGTGTTGCTGCCATCCTTGGCAACGAGCAAGACATTGAACGGGTCTTTGCGGCCTTTGTAGACCGCGCCGTCCATGCCCGGCGAGCCCACCGGCATGCCCGGCACGGCCAGCCCCACAGCCCGCGGTTTTTCGCGCAATAGGCGGCGGATGTCCTTGACCGGTACATGGCCTTCCAGGGCATAGCCTTGCACGCTGCCAGTGTGGCAAGAGCCCAGCGCGTCCGGTATGCCCAGGCGCTTGCGCGCCGCATCGTTGCCTTGGTCATTGACCTTGACGCTAAAGCCCGCTTGCCTCAGGAGGACAACCCAGTCTTCACAGCAGCCGCAAAGGGGGTCTTTCCAGACCTCGACCGCTACCGCAGCCTGCGCGCCTATGGCCGGTGCAGCCAGCAGCGCCAGCCCTAGTTGCAAGCATTGGCGGCGTGTGGATTTAGTGCTTATGGGCATCCTGTGGCTCCTTGTTTTTTGGCGCTGCTTTGCCTTTGGCGACTTGGATCTTGCCTTTCATCCCGGCCTCGTAATGGCCGGGGCGCAAGCAGGCAAAGTCCACCGTCATGGCGCTGGTGAAATGCCATAGCAGTTCGCCCTGCGCGCCGGGCGCCAGGCCCAGCATATTGGGCTCGTCGTGCTCCATGTCCGGGAACTTTTGCATGGCTTTGGCGTGGGCTTTTAGGTCTTTGATGTTGCCCAGCACCAGCTCATGCGCTAGAGCGCCGGTGTTGCGCACCACAAAGCGAATCGTCTCGCCTTGTTTGACCGCTACCGTGGCCGGCACAAAGCGCATGTTGTCCTGCATGTCGATGGAGACGGTGCGGCTGACTTTGTCTGCCTGGCCGGGCTGGCCGATTGATGGGCCGTCATGCGCGTGGCCACCGGCATGGGAGCCGCTGGCCTGTGCCGCCAAGCTCGCTGCCAGCAGTGCCGCCGCTAAAAAAATGGTGGGGGTTCGCATGGTGTTTTCCTTGTCGTAAAAAGTTTTTGATGGTTTGCTGGTGAGGCTTAAGTGAGGCTTGCGTAGGGCTAAAGCGCATAGCGGTTTGTAGCCCATTTCCACCTTAATGTTGGTGACCTTGATCAAGTTTTGCGCCGCCTGTCTGCGGCTTGCGCACCTGTACGTGCACCTCGCCTTGCGGCATGGCCTGTACCGGCATAGCGCTTTTGCCCGCCGCTTGACTGCGCGCAGGTTCGGCCAGCGCGCCGGTCCACTCATAGGCCACGCTGCCTGGTGGGTGGCGGTACCAGCCGGGGTTGCTGTAGTCGCCAGGTTTTTGTTCTTTGCGCACCTTGACCATGCTGAACATGCCGCCCATCTCTACGCTTCCAAACGGGCCTTCGCCGGTCATCATGGGCGCGGTGTTGTCAGGTAGCGGCATTTCCATTTCGGCCATATCGGCCATGCCGCGCTCGCCCATGACCATGTAGTCCGGTATCAGTTGGCGAATACGACCGGCCAGCCCGCTGTGGTCTACACCAATAAGCGTAGGAATTTTGTGGCCCATGGCATTCATGGTGTGGTGGCTTTTGTGGCAATGAAAAGCCCAGTCGCCCTCTTCATCGGCAACAAACTCAATCTGCCGCATTTGCCCCACGGCGATGTCGGTGGTTACCTCGCTCCAGCGCGCGCTATGCGGTACCGGTCCGCCGTCGGTGCCGGTGACCTGGAACTCGTGGCCATGGATGTGGATGGGGTGGTTGGTCATGGTCAGGTTGCCCATTCGGATACGCACCTTGTCGCCATAGCGCACGTTGATCGAGTCAATGCCCGGAAACACGCGGCTGTTCCAGCTCCAGATATTGAATTCCAGCATGGTCATGATTTGCGGGGTGTAGCTGCCGGGATCGATGTCGTAGGCGTTGAGCAAAAAGCAAATATCGCGGTCCACTTCGTCAATCAGCGGGTGCGGCGCTTTGGGATGCGTGACCCACATGCCCATCATGCCCATAGCCATTTGCGTCATCTCATCGGCATGTGGGTGGTACATAAACGTGCCAGGTCTGCGCGCCACAAATTCATACACAAAAGTTTTCCCCGGTTGGATCGAAGGCTGGTTCAGACCGGACACACCATCCATGCCGTTGGGCAGGCGCTGGCCGTGCCAATGCACGCTGGTGTGCTCGGGTAGCTTGTTGGTGACATAGATGCGCACCCGGTCGCCTTCCACCACTTCAATCGTGGGGCCGGGCGACTGGCCGTTGTAGCCCCATAAATGCGCCTTAAAGCCGGGCGCCATTTCGCGTACCACCGGCTCGGCCACCAGATGGAATTCCTTCACACCTTCGCGCATGCGCCAAGGCAGTGTCCAACCGTTGAGTGTGAGTACCGGGCGGTAAGGCCGGCCGTTGGGAGGGGCCAGGGGCGGCATGGTATCCGGCGCACTTTGCAAGACCGGTTCAGGCAAGGCGGCCAAGGCCACGCGGCTGATAGCGGCTGCGGCCAGCGCACCACCGGCTATGCCTGCGCTTTGGAAAAAATGGCGACGGGTTTTCATAGGAAAAACTCCTTTGGGCTGGCTGCAAGGGGCGGATGCGTATCGCTGGTCTGACGCGGTAGGGCGCATGCATTCAAGATCACGCTACGCGGTGTTTTTGATTCAATGCCCTGCATCGGATGCTCCTGGCCCTGCGGACTGCGCCGTGGCGGCGGCTCCGGCCAATGGCTTGCCGAGAAGCGCGGCTTGTAGCGCCGCATCAGCCAGCCAAAATTGCTGTTGCGCGGCTAAGGCAGCGCGTACCAAACTGATTTGTTCTTGCGCATCCACTAACAAATCAAACACGCTGACCAACATGCCGTTGTAGCGCAGCAGCGTCTCTTCTGACATAGTTTTGCGCAAGGGCAGCAGTTCATCGCGGTACTGGCGCGCAAGCTGATACGCGCTGCGGTAGTGCGCATAGCTTTCGCGCAACTGCGAAGCCGCTTGCCGCTCAGTGGACTGCACTTGTAGCGCCAAGGCCAGGCTGCGCGCATCGAGTCCGCTGCGGCGCAAACTGCCGTCGTCAAACAAAGGCAGCGCTAAGCCAAGCTCCAGGCCCTGGCGCGTGTTGCTGCCCTCAGCGCCCCGAACCAAGTCATTGCGCAGACCGATTTCCACGTCGCCCCTGCTGGTCCACAGGCCCAAGGCGCGCGCTTGCTGTGCAGATTCCCAGGCCGCTTGGGCCATGCGTAAGTCCAGGCGTGTCTGCCAGGCCTGGGCCATGGCTGCATCAAACTCGCGCGGTGCGGCGGGCACATCGGGCAGGCGCGCGGCTAAGCGCAGGGCTTGCGCTTGCACGCTGTCCAAGCCCAGGGCCCGCACCAGGCCTTCGCGCGCCGACTGCGCCTCGTCGCGCGCTTGCGCCAGTTGAACCGTAGCTTGGGCATACCAAAGTTGTTGGCGCGCCGCTTGCAGCTTGCTGATATTGCCCACGTTTTGCATGCGCCGGGCCAATTGGGCCCCAATACCTGCGGCCTCTTGCACCTGCTGGGCATAGGCTGTTGCCTCTTGCGCCGCGACCGCCTTCACCCAGGCTTGGCGTACGGCACTGATTTGTTCGACCACATCCATGCTCAATTGCAATTGCACCTGCTGCACCGCGCCAGCGGCCAACCCCTGGCGCTGCGGCAGGGTCAAGAGATCGAGCAAACCAAAACTGATGCGCCTAGCGATTTCGGTTTCATCGAGCAGGCTGGACCACTCCAGCCCCAGCCGCGGGTTGGCGATACGGCCTTGTTGCGCGGCTTGCGCTGCATCGGCCATGGCCCGCGCCAATAGGGCCTGCAATGCCGGGTTGTTGAGTAAGGACAGGCCAACGGCGTCGGCCTGCTGCAAAGGCTGCTCCAACAAACGCTGCGCTGCGGCGCGGCGCTGTGCCACTTGCTCAGGCGTGAGAGCAAGCTCCAGCGGTGTGGGCGCGAAGTGGGCCAGGTCTTGCTGCGTTTGGGTCAGGACCTTGGAGGGTTCGATGCTCGCGCAGCCTGCCAACACGGCCAGCAGCAGCGCGCCCAGCGTTACTCGAAATGCGGGGCGCCTCATGGTGCGTTCTTTCGCTGTGCTCCGCTATCGGCTGGAGTGGCCACTTCGCGTGCGTAAGTGCGCCAGCCGCCGATACGCCCTACTAGTGCGTTGGCCTGGCGCCAATCGCCCACCGCCTCGTCCCGCCAGGGGCGGTAGCTCGCCCAGGGCGAGGTACCGCCAGGAATATCTGCGATGTCGCAAGGCGGGATGTTTGGCTGCGCTGACCGCGCGTCGGGTGTGCCGATGGCTAACTGCCTATCGTCAGAAGCACAATGCCCTGGCGCCGTAGCCGGACAGGCCGGCTTACAGGATGCGCCAGGGGGCGGCGCGCCAAGCGCGTTTGCGCTGCTGCTTTGTGCCGCCGCCAGCGGCGTGGCGGCACAGGCAGCCAGCCACAGTACAAAAGAAAAATAAGATTTCATAGTCACCTCGCTGCATGGGACATTGCACCGGGCGCGAAGGCCCGTAAGCAAAAACCGGATGGAAGACAGCGAACCCTGCTTGACCAGGATTTAGCGGCGAGCGCTAGGCTGTCTTGCGGGTGGGTACTGGCTGCGGTGGTCGCTCTAGCGCTGCCATATCAGGGGAACGGTGCTCCAAGCCAGGCGCTGGAAGAAGCACACCGGCCGGCGCGAGCAAGAGCGGCAGGCGAAACACCATGGGCGGCGCAACGCTCAAACAACAAGCCGCACAGTGAGGGCAACTGCTGCAAGCGTCATCGGCGTCCGTGAGTGAGGGCACATCGGCGCTGCGCGAAGCGGGAGCCAAGCGCGCTTGCAGCTGCAAGGGATTCGAGGGAAGGCTCGCCAAATCGAGCACGACGGGCAGGGGCGAGGCTTGTACCGCTGTATGCCGCGCTGCGCTAGGGGACGCATGGCCAAGACAATCAGCGCCTGGGGAAGCATAAGCCGATGCACCGCTGAGCACCCACAGAAAAAGGATGGCAAGCAGGCGGTAAAGCATGGGAGACATCATCAGGGGCATGCGGGGTCCAATCAGCCACTCAGTGGATAACCACCGGGTTTTGCGCCAGCCCAGCGTACTGCTCCAAGGTTTCTTCGACCTCTTCCTGGGTGGGCATATTGACCTGCCAAGCGACGATGTGTTGCTGAAACAACTCGGCCCAGGAGCCATCTAGGTACACCTCTTTGCCCGAGCGTTTGTCCACAATCTCAAAGCCGTGGCGCGCCAGCATGGGCACGCCTTGGGGGTATTGGTCGGTCTTGACATCGCTCAGGGTGGTATTGCCCTGACCTAGGAAAGCAGGACTGCTTTCACTTTGCGCCTGTGCGTTGGCCAGCATGTGGGTCACGGTAAAGCTGTCAGAGTCGTAAAGCGTGTTCATGCGAAAGCGGCGATGGGGAAGAAGGCCTTAGCGTAACAGGATTTACGCCCTTCCCACCGAGCCGGGCCCACTATCAGGGCTTTTGACTGCGCGTCCAGACCATGTCGATTTCGTCGCCGCTGGTTTGGGACAGGCGTATACGGATGGGCATGCCTTCTAGCTCCGGAGCCAACCAGAGCTCGGCGCGGGTGTCGTACTCGGCCCGGTGTTCGCGCACCAATTTATAGGCCATCCAATCTTTACCCTGGATCTTTAAGCGTTCGGGCGCTTGCAATCGGAATTCCCAGTCCTCTGACCCGCGCGCGCCGACCGCCTGAAATACTAGTTTGCTGCCCGGAACAAAGGTCTTCCCGTCAGCCGCAAACATGGCCGCTAGTTGCACAAAGATGCTGACCTGGTCCTGGGCCAGGGGCATGATCGGCACATCCGGGGTGTTGGCGCTGAAGCTGACTTTGCCCTTGTCCCGCTCAAAATGTGCCGCCACTTCACTACGTACTTTTTCGCCAAAGCGCACAGGCTCCAAGCCGCGCGGCGTAATGACGCCTTTGCTGGTCTGCACCTTCGAGCCCAGTAAAAAATGACTGATTTCCAGGCGCGCGGTGTAGTTGCTGCCGTCATGCGCCCACAACAGGTCGCCCGCAACAGAGTACTTAAAGCCCTTAACGATACCGGCAACATCGTATTTCAGTCGGGTAGAGGCGGGGAAAAGATAGTTGTAAGCCGCAAGCCCGCCAGCTGGCGCGGCCGCCGCAGGCGCCGAAGAGGCCGCCGGTGCAGCGGGCGATGGCGCTGGGGCAATGGCAAGCGGCTGCTGCGCTGCAGGCGCAGTAGGCGTAGCGACCGACGGTGCGATAGGCGCAGTGGCTAAAGCTATGACAGGTGCAGGAACAGGTGCAGCGGCCACAGGCGTAAGGGAAATGGCGGGCGGGTGCTGCGCTACAGGCGCATCGACTGCAAGAGGTACAGAGGCGGCGCTGGCAGGGGCGGGGGCCGCAGCGAGTACAGGTGCAAGGGCTACAGGTGCAAGTCGCGCAGGCTCTGGGGGCGGCGCGACAACAAACGCTACAGGCTCTGCAGCCTCAGGTGCAGGCGCAGATGTGGCAGTAGGAGCAACTGGCGCGGCGGCTTGCGGGCTGTTAAGCACCTGGTTCTTGGGCTTATCAAGTGCAGGCGCGGTCTTAGCGGGGACTGCGGGGGCTGCGTTTTCAATCCGGATGCTGCGCGTGCTAAAGGCCGGGGGGGCTTGGCCATCCGCCAAATCACCGGGCACCATGGGCCACAGGCGCGAAACATTGCCCAAGACCAGCAGGTGAAGCAGCCCGGCGAGCAGCGAACACAGTAGCACGCCGCGCAAGGCCACCAGCCTTCGAGGCCGCTTGGCGAGGGGCGCCACAGGCACCTTTTGCGCGCTGCCTTCGGCTTGCATCTCAGGGCCCCGTGATTTGCCAGGCCGGCGCCGGCCATTGCATGAGTTCGGCCAGGCGGCATACCACCCAGCGCGCTTGGTCCTCTTCAATCACCGCATCGGGACCGCACAGGCCGTCCAGGCAACGCTGCAAGACCTGCGCGCTGTCCGCGTCACTGCGCAGTTGCAACTCTGTAGCGGTGCCGGTGAGCATTTGGGCCAGGTCCTCGCACAACTCATAGCGCTGTGCAATCTGCGCCTGCGAGGCCGAGGGCTTGTGCGCGCCGGGCCCTAAGTACAAGGCCAAAAAACTGGGCGGGATAAATAGCTGGTTAGCTTCAGACATGCGTTCTGGCCTTGTGGCACCGCTTCAGGGCAAGGCAGCTTGCGCGGCGGCGCGCAACTTGTCTTTTTTGCTCGGACGCTTGCCTTTGATACCGCCGTGCGGCTCCAGCGCTGCGGGCGCGCCTGTCACTAGGGCCTCGGGCGCCGAAGTAGCTTCAAAACCGGGCTCGGTCTCCAAGCGGACGGTCAGGGACTGGCGTTTGACGATCAGTTGCCAATGCGGTTGCGTATCCAGGCTGACAAAGCTGATGGCCAGCCCGCTTTCACCGGCGCGTCCGGTGCGACCTATGCGGTGGGTGTAGTCCTGGGCGGAGCGGGGCAAGTCGTAGTTCACCACCGCGGGCAACTGCAGCACATCGATGCCGCGTGCCGCCAGGTCCGTGGCCACGACCACACGGATTCGCGCGGCTTTGAAATCCTCCAGGACTTGGCTGCGTTTGCCCTGGCTGAGATGACCATGCAAAGGCTCGGCGCGCAGTCCGGCTTTGCGCAATTTGTCGGCAACAATTTCTGCGGCGTACTGTGTGGCCACGAAAACCAGTACCCGGCTCCAATCTGCGCCAGCCATTAAATGGCGCAGCAAGCGCGTGCGCTTGTCGCTATCAACTGCAAAGGCGCGCTGCTTGATATCGGCCTGCGCTGCGACAGCCTGGCGCAAGTCCACGCGCACCGGCTGCTGCAACAAAGCCATGGCCCAGCGACTGACGGCAGGCGCAAAGGTGGCCGACAAAAACAGCCGTTGGCACGGCAGGGGAATATGGCTGAGAATGGCCTGTACCTCATCGGCAAAGCCTTGATCGAGCAGGCGATCGGCTTCGTCCAGCACCAGGCTGCGTACGCTGGACAGAGGCAGCGCATTGTGGGCCATCACATCGAGCAAGCGCCCCGGCGTGGCCACCACGATATCCGTGCCGCCGCGCAGTCCGCGCAACTGGGGCTGGATGGACACGCCACCAAAAATCACCGTCACTTTGACGCCATAGGGCAGGCGCTGGGCTAGTCCTTTAAACACCTCGCCCACCTGCACGGCCAACTCGCGCGTCGGGACCAGTACCAAAGTGGCGGCTAGTTTGGCGCCTTTTGCGTTCAGCTGGGCGCCCTGCGCCGCCCTATCGAGCAAGGGTAGGACATAGGCCAGCGTCTTGCCTGAGCCGGTGGGTGCACAGACGAATACATCCTGACCCTGCAATATGGAGGCAATGCTACGCATCTGTACCTCGGTAGCGCTGAGCAACTCCGATGCGCGGGCAGCGGCCTGCAATGCCGGGGAGAGTGCGGAAAAGTTGGAGTCCATGGCGGGTGTTAAAAAGCGGGCGCCTTGTGGGCCCGCCATGGCACGATTGTGCGTCCAGACCTGGCACAGCGGGCATGCCCGGGCCGGTCTGGGTCGAAAAACCGAATTAGGCTTTCTTGGCGTAGGCGCTGCACCAGCCAGGGCCTGCGACTTGTTTGCCCGCAAACAAGGGGCAACCACCGGCTGCGTCGCCGTCTTTGCCTTGGAACAATGCGCAGTTGGTGCATTTTTGACCGGCGGCATATTTGGGGAACTTGGTTTTGTCCACTTTGGTGGCGTCAGCCTTGTAACCCAAGCTCGATGCGTTGCCATCGGCTTCGGCCACCATAGGCGCCGCGGCAAACACCGCGCCCGACACCAGCGCGCTTGCGCCTACACCCAACTGAACCACGAATTCACGACGATTTGACATGTAAAGTTCCCAAAAAAATAAAAAACACCCACGCATTGTGCGCAGCCCACTATTGTCTTGCCAAAACGCTTACCGCAGGTTGACGCAATACATACTCGGCAAAACTACTCAATTAAACGCGGCAGGCCCGCAAGCGGTGCACATCAGGCCGCCGCCCGGCGTGACAATATTTCAAAGGCCGGTAGGGTCTTGCCCTCCAGCACCTCCAAAAATGCGCCGCCGCCCGTGGAAATATAGCCCACTTGCGCCTCGATTCCGTATTTGGCGATGGCGGCCAAGGTATCGCCTCCGCCAGCGATGCTAAAGGCACTGGAGGCGGCAATCGCCTGGGCAATCGTTTTGGTGCCCTGCGCAAAGGCAGCAAATTCGAACACGCCCACCGGGCCGTTCCAGACAATCGTGCCCGCATTCATCAGCTGCTCGGCCAGCAATTTCGCCGTTTGCGGGCCGATATCCAGAATCAGGTCGTCATCAGCCACATCAGAAGCGGCTTTAACGGTGGCTGGCGCATCGGCGGAAAAGGTTTTCGCAGTGACAACGTCGGTAGGAATCGGGACCGCCGCGCCGCGCGCGCGCATGGCTTCCATAACGGCGCGCGCCTGGTCCAGCAAATCAGGCTCGGCCAGGCTTTTGCCTATCTTCAAACCGGCTGCCAGCATAAAAGTATTGGCAATGCCGCCGCCGACAATGAGTTGGTCCACATTAGCCGATAGGCTTTTGAGAATAGTGAGTTTGGTAGAAACTTTAGAGCCGGCCACGATGGCGACCAGCGGCCTGCGTGGGGCCAGCAAGGCTTTGGAGATGGCATCCATTTCAGCGGCCAGCAAGGGGCCGGCACAGGCCACAGCGGCGAACTGGGCAATACCATAGGTGCTGGACTCTGCGCGGTGCGCGGTGCCGAACGCATCATGCACAAAAATATCGCACAGCTGTGCCATTTGGCGCGCGAGGCCTTCGTCATTTTTCTTTTCGCCCACATTGACGCGGCAGTTCTCCAGCAAAACCACTTCGCCGCGACGCACCGCCACGCCTTTGACCCAGTCGGTCAGCAAAGGAACTGGGCGGCCCAGCAGTTCGGACAAGCGCTGCGCCACCGGCGCCAGCGAGTCTTCAGGACGCAGCTGGCCTTCAGTGGGTCGGCCCAGATGCGAGGTCAGCATGACGGCAGCACCGGCCTCTAAAGCCATGCGGATGCATGGAATGCTGGCGCGAATGCGGGTGTCTTCGGTGATAGCGCCGCTGGCATCCTGCGGCACATTCAAGTCGGCCCGGATAAATACGCGCTTGCCAGCCACCTTGCCCTGGATGCATAAATCTTGAAAACGGATGACGTTCATGGGCTGCTCGATGTCAAATTAAAAATAGGGGCTGCAAGCTGATTCTAGGCAAGAGTTGTATGCATAGGCAACCAAAAAACGCCTGGTCTACCGCATGCCAACTTACCATGCCAAACCGACATGCAGCGGAATGTAGACCGCCATGCCCGCCACAATCGTGCCGAGCACCGCTTGGCCGCTACCGCGTCGCAAAAAAAAGTAAGCTGTCCCCGCTAGTGCGCCGTATATGCGGGCATCTGCCCAGGTATGAATAAAGATACCTTGGGTCATCAATACTTCTGGCAATACAACGGCCGAAAGTGCTGCAATGGGCGCGTATTGCATGCCGCGCTGCGCCCAGGAAGGCAGAGTCCAAGGGGTATCGGAAATAAAGAAAAAACAACGCGTGATAACGGTCACGCAGGCCATCAACATAATCGTCAAAAAGGTCCAGGGGTTCCAGTCGTTCAAGCCCCAAGTGCTGAGCCATGTCACCAGGATCTCCATCGCTAAGCCTCGCGCGGGCTAGGCGCCAAGTAAGACTCGAGCACCAAGCACAGCACAACAGAGACCCCAATGGCCACCAGAATATTGAGCTTCAGCGGCAAGGCGTAGGCCATGATGGCTACCACTGCGCCCATGAACGCCGATAGGACGCGCATCCGGCTGGTGGCCAGAGAACACAGAATGCCGGTCAAGGCCAGCACCCCAGCAAATGCCAAGCCCCATGCCGCGGGGATGTAACTGGCCAGTGCGATGCCTAGGACGCTACAGCCAGTCCAACTCAGCCAATTGATCGTGGCATTACCTGCCAAGTAGGACATCTGGTCGGCGCGCTCCTGATCCGTGGTGCCCGGCACCGGGTAGCGCTCAATAAACAAGAAATAGGTGAGATCAGCAATAAAATATCCCACCATCAAACGCTGCATGCGCGGTAAGTGCATTAAGTAGTTGCGCAAATGCGCGCTGAACACCACAAAGCGCAGGTTCACACAAAAAGCGGTCGCCAAAATCACCCACAGTGGCGCCCCCGCCGCCAGCAGTGGAATGGCCGCTAGTTGGGAGCTACCAGCAAATACCAATATGGCCATAGCCAGCACATCGGGCGTACTCATACCCGACTTGGCCATCGCAACGCCCGTCATCAAACCCCAAGCGGCGATGCCGGGCGCGACCGTTAGCATTTCCATAAAGCCTTGGCGGTAGGCCGGGTTGCGGCGCTGCGAGCGAGAAAATAGCATCAAGCCGTGCGTAGCGCCGCTGGGCCGTCAAAACAAAGACCGGGCGCTACGGGGTGCCCTTGGAGAAAGTCCGCCACCGCTAGGCGCTTGCCACCCGGGCGCTGCAGGTGGGTGATGCACAAGCAACTGCCATGACCCGCTGCCACGCGCAGGCCATGTGGGCCGCTGGCAAGTATCTGGCCGGGGCGAATAGACGGGTCTGCGCCGATGTTGGTGTGCGCTACGCCCGCCGAAATCAGGACCACTTCTGACTGATTTACCGCTTTTGCGGCGCCCAGGGCCAGCGTTTCATTAGCGATGGTCGCCATTTCGCTTGGTGCAACTACCTGGGCACCCCAGATTTTCAGCGTTTCGCCACCCAAGCGGGCGCTGGCCCCGGGGAAGGGGTCGAAGGCGCGTACTTTGCGCGCAATTTGCGCGGCGCTCTGCTGCCAATCGATCTGCGCTTCGGTCTTATCAATTTTGTGCGCGTAGCAAACGCCTTCGTTACTTTGCGCGAGGGCGCGCCATGCCGCCGGGTTCTCCAAGGTTTGCACCATCAAGCGCGCGCCCATACTGGCCAATGCATCGTGCAGCGTGGCGGTACTGGCATCGGGCGCAATTGCCATGCGCTCTTGTAAAAGCATAGGCCCGGTATCCAGGCCGGCATCCATTTGCATGATGGTGACTCCGGACTCCGTATCACCGGCTTCGATGGCGCGGTGGATGGGCGCGGCACCGCGCCAGCGCGGAAGCAGCGAGGCGTGGATGTTGAAGCAACCGTACTTGCCCGGCCCGGCCATGGCGTCCAACACCCATTGCGGCAAAAGCAGTCCGTAGGCCACCACCACCATGGCCTGGGCTCGGGCCTGGCTCATAAGGGCTTGCGCGGTCTGCGCCTCCGACGCGAATTTGCCATCCAAACGCAAGCTGGTAGGTTGCGCCACCGCTAATTGGCGCTCTTGTGCAAATTGCTTGACCGCCGAGGGCTGCAATTTCATACCGCGCCCGGCCGGGCGGTCCGGCTGGGTGAGCACCAAGGCGATGTCATGGCCCGCCGCATGCAAATGCGCGAGCGCCACGCGGGCAAATTCCGGGGTCCCGGCAAATACCAGCCTCAACGCGCGTCCTCACGCCGGGCTTTTAGCATTTTGGTCTTGATGCGATTGCGCTTGAGGGGGGACAGGTATTCGACAAACACTTTACCCAACAAATGGTCCATCTCGTGCTGGATACATACCGATAGCAAGCCGGTCGCTTCAATCACCCGACTGGCGCCCTGCGCATCGAGTGCACGCACGTGGACGGCGTCAAAACGCTCAACCCCGTCGTAAATACCGGGCACCGACAGACAGCCCTCCTCGTTCATATGGGTGCCAGGGCTGGTCCATACCAATTCGGGATTGATCAATACCAAGGGCTGGTCATGCTCTTGCGATACATCGGCCACGATCACGCGTTGGTGCACATCAATCTGGGTCGCCGCCAAACCGATGCCGCTGGCCTCGTACATGGTCTCTAGCATGTCCTTGGCCAATTGGCGAATACGGCTGTCCACCTCGGGGACGGCCTTGGCCACGGTATGCAATCGTGCATCGGGGTAGCAAAGAATAGGAAGTAATGCCATGGGAACAGTTAACGAAGGGCCGTATTTTCGCTTTTTCAGGCTCTTGGATTGCTTTAAGGGCAATTTTTTAATTTTTAAGGTGGAATTTGTGCTGAAAATAGATAATAATTACCAAATTAATAAAAATTAAAACGCTCAAGGAGGTGTTTTTATGAAATGGTGCATGGCATGGCCAATCACCGTATGGGGCCTGATTTGCTCGACAGCGCTTACGTTAGCACCGCCTGCCTGCGCGCAGGTTGGTATGGCTGCCGCAAGCGAAGCACCCTTGGTACGTTTACAGCCACAGGTGCGCAGCCAACCCTTGCCGCCGGTGCAGATACGTTCTTTGGAGCGCAAAGTCATAGAACCGTTTTTGGCTGCGCCGCGCATTTTTGAAGCCGACCTCTACCAGTACCTGCCACGCATCATTGCCAGCGTGGACCAAAGAAGCTTGATCACCCAAGGTGATCGGATCTATGCGCGCAGCGTGTCGGGCCAGGCCTTTGTCATCCAGGCAAATATGCCAAATGCCTGGAACATCTACCGCAATCCGACACCGCTTAAAGACCCCGTAAGTGGCGTAGTGCTGGGTATGGAGGCGCAGTTTGTCGGCCGCGCACGCCTGTTGCAAAGTGAGCGGGTAGAGAAAATTGAGAAAGATAAAAAAATCGAAGAAATGATCTACCCGGCTACTTTGGAAGTGGTGTACGCGATCTCTGAGATTAGGCCTGGCGACAGGCTGTTTTCAAGCCCGGACAATGGCTGGCGTGAACTGTCGCCGCACCCCGCGCCTGCGCAACTGTCGGCACGAATCATCTCCATCTATGGCAATGGCGTTGCAAGCGCCGCGCAAAATCAAATTGTGGTGCTAAACCAAGGCCGCGCCCAGGGTTTAGAGCCCGGCCACATCATGGCGATTCGCAAAGCAGCACGTTTGACCAGCGACCTTACCGATCCTCAACGTCCCATCATGCATACGACGCCGGAGCTGGCCGGGCAGGCCATGGTTTTTTTGACCTTTGAGAAGCTCGCCTACGCATTAATCGGAGAGACGACCCAAGCGGTGCAAGTCGGCGACAGCCTCAATGGCCTCTGAATGACGCAGAAGAACGCGGACTAAAGAAGACGGCCATGGATGACGCAAACTGGGCAGGGTGGCTGCGGCTGCAAATGACGCCGGGCATTGGCAGCGTTAGCGGGCGCAATTTGTTGCACGCTTTTGGCGATCCGGCCACGATTTTTACCCAATCGGTAACGGCCTTGAACACGGTGGTGCAGGCCAAGCAAGCGCAGGCCTTGCTGCAGCTACCGCCCGCGTTTAAAGCCGTAAGCCGCTTGACAAAGCAATGGCTGCAAAGTGAAGAGCCCCAACACCATATGCTGGTGCTGGGCGACCCAAGGTACCCCCGCGCTCTGCTGGAGATTGACGACCCGCCCTTGGTGCTCTATGCGGCGGGAAGCGAAAAGGCTTTGGCCCACCTGGATGGCGCGCGCAGCATTGCTATCGTGGGCAGCCGAAACCCCACCCGCCAGGGCCTGGAAAACTCCCGGGCCTTTGGCAAAGCACTGGCACAGGCGAGCTTCACCGTGGTATCGGGCATGGCGCTAGGTATTGATGCGGCAGCCCATCGCGGAGCATTGGAAAGCAGCGAAAGTGAATTACCCACCGTAGCGGTGGTCGGCACCGGCCTGGACCGGGCCTATCCCACGCAGCATCTCCATCTGGCTGGCACGCTCGCCGAGCGTGGCCTCGTGCTCAGCGAATATCCATTAGGCACAGCGCCGCTGGCCGCGCATTTTCCACGACGCAACCGCCTGATTGCAGGACTGTCGCGCGGTACGCTCGTCATTGAAGCTGCTTTGCAATCGGGCTCGCTGATCACCGCACAGCAGGCGCTGGATCAGGGCAAAGAAGTGTTTGCGATACCCGGCTCCATTCACAGCACGCAATCGCGCGGCTGCCACGCCCTGATTAAACAAGGCGCGCAGTTGGTCGAAAGCGTAGAGGACATCTTTGATGCCATGGGCCTGGATTACAGCGCAGTACCTAGTGGACCAGCCACCGATGCGCACCGGGCCCCTAAAGACCTTGTCTCGGAAGGTGACGCGACGGATAACGTAATGGCCGATGCGCTGGGTTATGACCCTGCCAGCTTGGAAGTGCTGCAGGTCCGAACGGGTTGGGATACCGGGCAACTGCAAGCGCGACTCATGGCACTGGAACTGCAAGGCCAGGTCGCACGCTTGCCCGGTGGGCTATTCCAGCGGCTACAACGCAATATTTAATGCATTCAAACTTTTTCCTCACTAGATCTGAGCTATGAACGATACACCTGATGTCCTCACCAGCCAACAAGCTGCGCGCCTGCTGGGTTTGTCCACCACCACAGTGCAAAAAATGGTCGCCAACGGAGAATTGGAAGCCTGGGTCACCTCTGGCGGACATAGGCGTATTTTCCGCAGTGCCGTGGAAAAGATGATGCCCAACCGGGTTGGCGTCGGCGACACCGCTACCCGCCGGGCCCTGCGTGTCCTATTAGCTGAAGACGATGGCATGCAAGTGGCTTACTTTGAATCCCTGATCCGGCGCAGCGCGCACCCGGTTTCTTTGAGCATTGCCGCAGATGGCTCGCAGGCTTTGATTCAGATTGAACGCCAAAGGCCGGATGTGGTCATTACCGACCTGATGATGAAGCCTTTTGATGGGTACCACCTGGTGCGGGCACTGGCCAGCGAATCAGCCTATCAATCATTGGCGGTGTTGGTGGTCACCGCCAAATCCCACCTTGAGGCCCGCCAAGACGGGCAATTGCCCGAATGGGTCACGCTCTACCAAAAACCCGTCCCGCCGGAACGCCTGCTAGGCTATCTGGACGCGCTCAGCGGTCGTGTAGCGCGCAGCAAAACCAGCTAAATCGAAAAGTGAATGGGGCCGCCCGCCCAGGGCAGTGCCACCAGCGGCTTCAGATCAGACGCTGGCCCCTGCGTTGGGGTCATTGGGATCGATATCTTTCTTGACCTGACCTTTAATCAAATCCTCACGGGTAATCCCCAGCCACATGGCAATGGCAGCGGCGACGAATACCGAGGAGTAGATGCCAAACAAAATGCCAATGGTCAACGCCAACGCAAAATAATGCAAGGTAGCGCCACCAAACAAAAGCATAGACAAAACCATCAACTGCGTGCAACCATGGGTGATGATGGTGCGGCTGATGGTGGAAGTAATCGCGTTATCAATAATCTCCACCGTATTCATTTTGCGGTAGCGCCGAAAGTTCTCGCGAATGCGGTCAAAAATTACCACCGATTCATTCACCGAGTAACCTAGCACCGCCAGCACTGCCGCCAGGACCGGTAATGAAAACTCCCATTGGAAAAACGCAAAAAATCCCAGAATAATGATCACATCATGCAAGTTAGCAATGATGGCGGCGACGGCAAACTTCCATTCAAAGCGCACTGCCAAATACAGCATGATGCCCACCACTACAAAGGCCAGCGCCTTCAGGCCATCGATGGCTAATTCATCGCCCACCTGCGGGCCGACAAACTCGGTGCGGCGCAAATTAGCCGAGGGGTCAGCCGCCTTAAGCGCGGCCAATACTTTTTCACTTTGCTGGCCTGGCGTGCCGCCTTTTTGCGCTGGCATGCGGATCAGCACCTCTTGCGCGGTGCCGAAGTTTTGTACCTGCACATCTTTAATGCCCAGGCCATCGACGGTGCTGCGGATCGCGGCCAGATCAGCGCTCTGGGAATAGCCCACCTCCATGAGCGTGCCGCCGGTAAATTCCACCGATAAATGCAGCCCGCGAGAAAACAGGAAAAACACAGCGGCTAAAAAAGTAACCAGCGATATACCATTGAGCACCAAGGCATGGCGCATAAATGGAATATCGCGGCGAATTTTGAAAAATTCCATGGTTATTTCTCCCCATCCACGCTTAGCGCGGTGCCGGTGCTGCCATCGGGACGCCAGACGGTGCCGATGGATACGGATTTAAGTTTCTTCTGCCGACCGTACCAAAGATTGACCACGCCGCGCGAGAAAAACACGCCGGAGAACATACTGGTCAAAATGCCCAGGCAATGCACCACCGCAAAGCCGCGCACCGGGCCGGAGCCGAAGGCCAGCAAGGCCAGGCCGGCGATCAAGGTAGTCACGTTGGAGTCCAAAATCGTGGCCCAGGCGCGGTCGTAACCGGCATGGATAGCCGCTTGCGGCGAAGCGCCGTTGCGCAGTTCCTCGCGGACGCGCTCATTAATCAGCACATTAGCGTCAATCGCCATGCCCAGCACCAGCGCCATGGCGGCCATGCCCGGCAAGGTAAGCGTGGCTTGCAACATGGACAACACGGCTACCAGCAGCAATAAATTAAGCGCCAGCGCCACACTGGAAATCACGCCGAACAAGAGGTAGTACAGGCACATAAACACCGCCACGGCGGCAAAGCCCCATGTAACGCTGTTAAAGCCCTTGGCAATATTCTCGGCGCCCAGCGAAGGCCCTATGGTGCGCTCTTCGATAATTTCCATAGGCGCGGCGAGCGACCCGGCGCGCAAAAGCAGCGCGGTATCGGCCGCTTCCATCGTAGTCATACGGCCAGAAATTTGCACCCGTCCGCCCCCGATTTCGGAGCGGATCACGGGCGCGGTCACCACTTCGCCCTTGCCTTTTTCAAACAGCAAAATCGCCATGCGCTTACCCACGCTCTCGCGCGTCACATCGCGAAAGATGCGGGCGCCTTTGGCATCCAAGGTTAGGTGGACCGCCGCCTCTTGCGTCTGGCTGTCAAAGCCAGGTTGGGCATCGGTCAGGTTTTCGCCGGTCAGGATGACCTGTTTTTTCACAATCACCGGCGCGCCGTTGCGCTCCAAGAAGCGTTCGGCGCCCAGGGGCACCGGTCCGGTACCGGTTTCGGCGGCACGCGCTTCGGCGCCGTCTTCGACCATGCGGATTTCCAAGGTGGCAGTGCGGCCCAAAATGTCTTTGGCCTTGGCCGTATCCTGCACGCCAGGCAGCTGCACCACGATGCGGTCTAGTCCCTGCTGCTGAATCACCGGCTCGGCCACGCCTAGCTCGTTAATCCGGTTGTGCAGCGTGGTGATGTTTTGCTTAAGTGCTTGCTCTTGCACTTTGCGTGCAGCCACGGCTTGGATGCTAGCGACCAGCTTGGTCTCGCCTGCATCCACACTTTCGGCGACCACCAAATCGGGAAATTGATCTTGAATGAGGCGTTTGGCGGACTCCACCATGGCGGCATCACGAAAGCGAATTTCCACGGTTTGCCCGTTGCGGCTGACGCCACCATGGCGTATGCTTTTTTCGCGCATGGCACTGCGCAGGTCACCTGCCAGGGATTCGGCCTTTTTGCTCAAGGCCGCTTGCATATCCACCTGGAGCATAAAGTGCACGCCGCCGCGCAAATCTAGGCCCAGGTACATCGGCGATGCGTGCAGGCTGCTCAGCCAGGCGGGCGAGCGCGACAAGAGATTGAGCGCGACCACATAGGACGGATTGGCCGCATCGGGGTTGAGCGCTTGCGAAATAACGTCTTTGGCCTTGAGCTGTACATCGGTGCTGGCAAATCGTGCTTTGATCGAGTTACCGTCCAGGCTCACTACGTCCGGGGTGATGCCCGCCGACTTCAGCGCTTCTTGCACCTGAGTCACGGTGCCCAGTTCGAGCTTGAGAGAGGCTTTGGCCGCCGAGATCTGCACCGCCGGCGATTCGCCAAACAAATTGGGCAAGGCATACAAGCCGCCGATGAGCAACGCGACCAAAAGGATCGCGTATTTCCACAAGGAATAACGGTTCATGTGAACAAAGGCCGCCTGAGCTGCGCTAAAAAAGAATTACTTGATGGAGCCCTTGGGCAGCACTTGGATAACGGCGCTGCGCTGAACTTGGATGTCCACGCCGGGCGAGACTTCCAGCCCGATAAAGCTATCGCCCATTTTGCTGACTTTGCCCAAAAGGCCGCCGCCGGTAATCACTTCATCGCCTTTAGCCAAGGCCGCGATCATGGCGGCGTGCTCTTTTTGCTTTTTCATTTGCGGGCGGATCATGACGAAATACAAGACCACAAACATCAGCGCCAAAGGCAGCATGCTCATAAGGGTCGATTGCATATCGCCGCCCGCCGCAGGCGCGGATTGGGCAAAGGCAGAAGAAATAAACATTGGATAACTCCCGGAAAATGACTTGAAACCGGTTGCCTGAGTAGGCGGCCGCCGGAGGTGACAGGCGCCCCTGAAGGGGCAAAGATCAACCGCGCATTGTACGGGGCGGCTTTTGACCTTCGGGCCCAAAAGGTCCGGGGCCACGATGCCCCGGCTCAAGTCCCCGAAATGGGCGCCGGGACGGCTTGCGGGCTTCGCGCGTGAAGCCACCACAACATCAGACCGGTGGCGCCCAGCGGTAGCAAGGAAAGCGCATTGAGCCAGAACCAGCCGCGCATAGTCACCAAAGCGCCGGAGGCAAAAGAAGTGAGCGCCATAACAGCGAACACCGCAAAATTGATGACCGCCTGCGCCCGGTCTTTTTCATGCGGCGCATAGGCCTGCAAAGAGAGGCTGGTACCGCCGGTAAACAAAAAGTTCCAACCCACGCCCAGCAAAAATAGGGCCACACTGAACTGCATCACGTCTAGCCCACTAAGCGCCACCACCACACACGCCGCGTTGAGCAGGACGCCTACCCCCATGACAGGTATCGCACCCCAGCGCTTGATGAAATCGCCGGTAAAAAAGCCCGGCGCAAACATCCCCAGCACATGCCACTGCAAGACCATGGCGGTGGCACCAAAGTCCAAACCGCATTGCTGCATGGCCAAAGGGGTGGCGGCCATCAAAAGATTCATCACGCCATAGCCCAGCGCAGCAGCCATGCAAGCGACAAAAAACACCGGCTCGCGCAAAAGCTGCCAGATGCTACGGCCACTGTCCTGGGCCGCAACGCCTGCGGACCTTACTGGCTCGGGCGCGAACTCGATACGGCCCATGATGAGCAATGACACTAGGGCTACTGCCGCCAGCGCCAAATAGGCGCCCACAAAAGGTACCTGCCAAATCTGCTGCGAGTGCACCGCCAAATACGGCCCCACCACTGCGCCGAACAAACCGGCTGCCAGTACCCAGGACACTGCACGCTCGCGCGCCTCGGGCAGGGCCAGTTCGGCGGCGGCAAAGCGGTAGAGTTGGCCATTGGCGCTGTAGTAACCCGCGACAAAAGTGGCGCACACCAAACCCCAGAAACTCTGGCGATCGATGGCCCAAGCGGCCAACAAGGTGGAAATCAATGCAACCAGCAAACCGGTCTGAAAACCAACGCGCCTTCCCCAACGCGCCTGGACCCAAGCGACCACCGGCGTAGAAAAAGCCGAGCCCAGCACATAGCCCATCACCGGCAACGTAGCCATCCAGGCCATGGGCGCTAGGCGAAAGCCTACTAAGCCGTTGATCGCGACAAACGCGATGTTATTGGTGAGTAAAAAACCTTGGCAGAGGGCTAGTAGCCATAAATTTCTATTCATTGGGGCA
>Ga0209358_10000806_pt1 | contig 26595 bp, 26 predicted proteins | sample LauGreFa1BDMLBSN_2_FD_187574 | JGI IMG/M metagenome (GOLD analysis project Ga0209358, IMG submission 187574) | Freshwater lake microbial communities from Lake Michigan, USA - Fa13.BD.MLB.SN (SPAdes) (version 2) | ecosystem: Environmental > Aquatic > Freshwater > Lake | place: Lake Michigan, USA...
TCGAACACACAAGATGAAGATAGCATGCCGATGTGTCACTCCGACCGACTCACTCGAACACGCAAGATGGAGGTAGCATGCCGATATGTCGAACGCACAGGATGAAGATAGCATGCCGATGTGTCACTCGAATACACAAGATGATGATAGCATTGATAGCACGCCGATGTGTCACTCGAACACAAGCATCATGATGCGTTCATGCCGATGTGTCAACTGAACACAAGCATCATGATGCGAGCATGCTGATGTGTCACTCGAACACACAAGATGAAGATAGCATGCCGATGTGTCACTCGAACACACAAGATGAAGATAGCATGCCGATGTGTCACTCCGACCGACTCACTCGAACACACAAGATGGAGGTAGCATGCCGATGTGTCAACTGAACACAAGCATCATGATGCGAGCATGCTGATGTGTCACTCGAACACACAAGATGAAGATAGCGCGCCGATGTGTCACTCGAATACACAAGATGACGACGCCGATGTGTCACTTGAATACCAGCATCATGATGCGATCATGCCGATGTGTCTCTCGAACACACAAGATGAAGATAGTATGCCGATGTGTCAACTGAACACAAGCATCATGATGCGATCATGCCGATGTGTCAACTGAACACAAGCATCATGATGCGAGCATGCTGATGTGTCACTCGAACACACAAGATGAAGATAGTGTGCCGATGTGTCACTCGAATACACAAGATGACGACGCCGATGTGTCACTTGAATACAAGCATCATGATGCGATCATGCCGATGTGTCACTCGAACACACAAGATGAAGATAACATGCCGATGTGTCAACTGAACACAAGCATCATGATGCGAGCATGCTGATGTGTCACTCGAACACACAAGATGAAGATAGTCTCATTATTAGCATGCCGATGTGTCACCCATGTGGGAAACAACATTTCCGCGAAATACCCACGCCGTATTTTGTAAGGACTTTACGACAACAGCCTATACTGGGTAGTATGCTGGATTCGTACATTTACCTACAAAATACGGCGTGGGTATTTCGCGGAAATGTTGTTTCCCACATGGATCGACATGCCATGCGCATTGCCATCATCATGTTGGGACCCATGTGGGAAACAACATTTCCGCGAAATACCCACGCCGGATTTTGTAAGGACTTTACGACCGTATCCTATACTAAATGGGATGTTGGATTCGTACATTTGCTTACAAAATCCGCACATCGACCGATTCGATTCGCCGGTCGATGTGCGATATCTGGTTTTGTATCTCTTGGCCAGAAAAATCACAACATGCATCATCGCACATCGACCGATTCGATTCGCCGGTCGAGGTGCCTGACTGAGCTTGTTTGTACAAAAATCACAGCATCGGACCATATGCACCGCATCGCATCGGACCATATGCACCGCATCGCATGACCCGATGCTGTGATTTTTGTACAAACAAACTCAGTCCGTTTACAAAACCGATGCATACGGTCCGATGCGATGCGGTGCATATGGTCCGATGCGATGCGGTGCATATGGTCCGATGCGATGCGGTGCATATGGTCCGATGCGATGCGGTTTCTTTTGCAAATCGGGAATCGGGGATTTGGAACTCTGTTGCAAACCATTACAACAGAAGATGAGCATATTTATCCAATCTGTCGGATGCATCGCTTGCTATGTTGGTTTTACATTGTCAAATTGTCCAAAAAATGGGAGGAGTGGCACACGCCTTGACCAACCGAACAGAATCTGGGATTTTTTATGGCCAAAGAAATACAAAGCCGAATATCGCACGCCGACCGATGCCGCCCCACTCAACGCACGATCGCCTCGCATACTATCGCCAGCAGCCCCGACGGTAGAGTGAGCAACTCCGCCGTGAGCTCCGGGGCGACCGTCGGCGGCTTTCGGTACCGCGCGAGCAGAACAGTCACCATCAGCTCCAGCGCAGCCAAGCGCCGTGGCAGGTTGGCCACTGCATCCTCGGCCTCATCGGCCACGGCATTCGCGAGCGCCTCGACTGGGGAGACCTGCGCTATTAGCGCAAGAACGCGCGGATCGTCCGGCGCGCAGAACTCGCTGTTGTACTGCAATTCTTCGCCGTATACCCATAAGCTGTATTTCGGCCTCGGCCAGCCGTCGCACAGGATGTAGCCTTGGGCTTTCTCGTCAACACAAATCAAGAGCCGCCCGTTGAATGTCCCGTCTGGGCCGTACTCGGCGAACTTTTTCTTCCTGTAGTAACTCGGGACCGGGGCCATGATCTTCGGGACCATGGTAGTGACCACTCCTAGCCCGCATGCGTAGCCGTCCCTGTTCTCTCCAGCATACGTCTCAGTCTCGCCATACTCTTCATTCTCTCTATTAGTGAATACACCGCGACCGGAAACACTGATGCCGTGGAATGTGCGCCCTTCTATTATGATAGAAGACATGGCGCCTTCTTTTCGGTTGCGCACATTTCCGTTAAATCGTTTTTTGTGTTTCATATGTCAACTTGAAATGATTTCAAAGAAATGTGCGCGGGCTTTTGATGCCACTTTCGACCGAGGGCTGAAAGTGCGACTTTTTTGTTCGCCACAATGGCATTGCGATCATGCCGATGTGTCTGTGATAGATGATAGCATGCCGATGTGTTACTTGAACACACAAGATGACGAGTCACCGTGCCGGTCGTGTTAAAGAGCGTGCGTGTCACTGCCACTGTGCAGGTCGTGTTACAGAGCGTGCGTTTCAGTGCCCATGTAGCGAACAAAAATGGCGCAATTTCGCACCCACTACTCAGCCCAGGCGGAGGAAGGGATAAGAAGATTCCACTTGCAACTTGGCACTACGGCGCATCTCCGTGGCGATTGTCCCCGCAAGTGCACGAGACACAGGCGCAAGTGAACATAGATCAAGACTGTTGGCGCAGTGCACAAGACATTCTGCTTCATGACTTCGACCGACTCCACCCCGACCGCGTGTGGCTCAGGTCGTGGCATTAACGAAGGAACGTGCATGCGTGAGTTCTCTACGATCGGGCCAATTGAACACATTTCTTTTAAATCATTTCAGTGTATATTGAAAAGTAGCCTGATTAATGCAGCCGTCGGCAACTAGTCCCCTTTTTGTCGACAATCTCCATTTCGAACATTTCGACAATCATTTCAAGGTGGATTTGCGATTGACACTGTTGTCGAAATGTTCGAAGTGGCGATTGTCGACAAAAAGGGGACTAGTTGCCGACGGCTGCATTAATGAGCACTCACTTATGCGCGTTCCTTCGTTAAGTCGTGGGTGCGAAATGGCGCCATTTTTTGTTCGCCATACCGCGCGGCACTACCACGGTGCCGGTCGTGTTTAGTAAAGAGCGTGCGTGTCACTGCCACGGTGCCGGTCGTGTTTAGTAAAGAGCGTGCGTGTCACTGCCACGGTGCCGGTCGTGTTAAAGTCTATGATTCCAAAATCTTCGCTTGGGAGAGCATAAACGCTACCCATCCCAAACGACGATTTGGTCAGGCCGAACCAGCCTTTCCGAATGCGTTTTCGAAGCACTTTTCAATGGAGAGAGTACTCTATTTTGGCTACAAAACGCTAGAAAGTGTTTCGAAAAGCGCATTCGGAAAGGTTGTCGGGTGTGTCGTGCATGCGATTTCGTGTTAAAGGGCGTGCACGCGAACCACATCGAAAATCACCCTTTCTTTTGTTCGTCCTTCCCAAATCTTCGTTTGAGGATCATTTGCGAGACTTACCATCACCGGGTGCTATCCTGCATGCATGAAGCGTCGTTAAGTCCGGTGTGGTAACGCACTGGTGAGTCTCTTGTAGTTGCCGTCGACACCGCCAGGGAGCGACCAGCGTCGAGTCCGTCGACCACTCGTCGTACGTATCCAATCGGGCGTTTAAAAAACTCCGTACTAAAGTGAAATGAAACGCCACGAGTCGGAAAACGCCGAACGACGTGAACGCCCCCAACCGTGCCAAGAGAGGTCGACTCTCCTCGAACGGATTCGGATGCACATGCAGCGACTCGGCGAACCGTCCTGTGGGGTGATGGACGAGCGCGCCATCGAAACGTGGGCCAAAATTGTGCTGACCATCGTTAGCGACGAAAAAGACGACTACAAGTGCGACTCTCTGCGTGAGATTGAGCGTTTTCTCTCGTCGATGTGCCCGATGCCACAAACCGACGTTCCTAGCCCCACCCTACCGAACCACCCGCCGGCCGACTTCGATGCCCTTTCGGCGGATAGGCGACAATGCCACGCAAACGTCGCCCATCTGCGACACGAGCTGGACGAGGCCAAAGCTGCCCTGCTCGACGCGAGCCGAGCCTGGCAAGTCGAAAGAGAGCGCATCGATTCGGTTGCGGACCAAGCGCTGCGTCGTACGAGCGAGATGGCGCGTGCGCTGGACGACCAGGCGATCGCGCACGCCCGTGAGAGCAGTGCGCTGCCAATCGCCGAGGCGCGGCACGACGCGACCGTTCAGGCGAGTGCGAGGCGGCTGCAGGCGCTGCAGGCCACGTCGAATGCGCAGGAGACTGCGCTACAGCAGACGACCGACCAGTTGCACTCTGCCCAACGTCGCATTCGCGTCGTGGAGCAGCAGAACGGCGAGTTGATGCGCGAGATGCGGCAGCGACAGAACGCGGAGGACGAGCGACGGACGCAGACCGAACGCGCCCATTCGAGCCACATCGAGGAGATGGCCGCACGACTGCGCGATGCGATGGTGCGGTCTCGAGTCGAGTGCGACGAGCGACTGGCGGCGCGCGACGAGAGCCACGAGCGACGGCGACTGGAGACCGAACTGCTCGACCGGGAGAAACTCGACGCGGCGCATGCCACGTTGGCGACGCAGCAGGCGCAATGCGCGGCGAAAATCGCGTCGCTCACGACGCGTGCGAAGCAGGATGCGGCGGCGTTGGTCGAGACGACTACGAACGAGCGGAACGCGCTGGCGGAGCGCCTCGACGCACTCGAGCGCCATAACAGCGCCTGCCAGGCCGAGTGGAGTCGAGCACGCCGCGACTACGAGAAGTGCGCGGAAGAACTCACCCGTCTCCATCGTTCCAACCAGGCAAAAAACTCGCAGTTGGAGGATACGGTGACGCAACTCCACGCGCAGCTCGGCGAGTGTCAGTTGAGGTTGCAGACCGCCGAACGCGCGACCGACGACGCGCTTTCCCAGTGGAACGACGCGACTCTTCGACAGCGCCAGTGCCAAGAACGACTCGAACGAGCGGAGACGCACGCGACGCTCTGTACCAAACGGCTGGTCGAGTGCGAGGCGAGGTACACCGCACAGTCGGCCGATGCTCGAGCGACGCACGCACAATGGGCGCAGTTCCACGCCGAAGCGGTGCAGCAGATCGCATCCAAACAGGCCGAGTACGACGCCCTAAACACGCATCTAGCGGTGCTCGAGCACGGCGCGGCCACGTTACAGTCCGAATACGCGACCATACACGACCAACACGCGAAGAGCGTGCGCGAGGTCGCGTCGCTCCGACGCGCGTCGAGCGCCCAATCGGCCGATTCGGACGCTCGGTTGCAGGCTCAGGTCGTGGAGCACGAGCGAACGCAGAAAGAGTTGCGCGATCGTCTCGAAGAGTGCAACAGGCGCATCCACTCGTTGCAAGACGAGTCCGAAAATTGCCTACAGCGACTAGCAGAGGCCAACGCCGAAGTGGAGGCCGAGAAGATGGCTCGAGCGGAAGTGGAGTCGCAACACGCTCGACAGATGGTTGAGATGCAGGCAGAAGTTCAACAACTGGCGTCGGAATACACCCGACACCTCGACGCCGTCCACGCGCAGTGGACGCAGCGCCACGAAGAAACGGTGCGGCATCTCGAGTCGAAGCAGGCCGAGTGCGACGCATTGACCGCGCGCCTCGCGGGGCTCGAAAACGAAGAGGAAACGCTGCGGTCCGCACATGCGACCCTGTCCAAGCGACACGCGCAGGTCGTGCGCGAGTCGAACGTCCAATCGGCCGATTCGTACGCACGGTTGGCCGCGTTGCACGCGCAGCTCGATGATCACGTGCGGCTTATCGAGTCGGTGCAAGGCGAGTCCGACCACTGCCGACTGCGACTCCACGAGGCCCAGGCCGAACTGGTCGCCGAGCAGAATGCTCGTTACCGAGACCGCGAAGCCGTCCACGCACTGACTGAACAGCTGGAACGTGCGTCGACGGCGCTCGATGCGCTCGAAGGCCAAAACCGTGCGCAACAGGCGCGTCTCATCGAGAGCGAGCAGAGCCTGAACCTCCGTGTGGCCGAACTCGCAAGCGTGCGCGCCCAATACGACGACTACATGCGAGAGAATGCGATGCGACTCGAACTTAGGCCGCACGCACCGTCGGTCGAGCGTGGCACCTCGCCGATGCCCCCCGCCGTCGCGAGTTTCGACGCCCCACGACCGATCGCTCCACGCAAGCGCCGCCGGTCCACACCCGACGTCGAGTCTGCGGACGTCGATGAGTCACGTGTCGGGCGGATGAGCGGCCTCGTAGAAACGACGCTCGAGCAACGGCTGCGAGAGTCGGAGGCGCTCGTACAGAGCGCTCGAGCCGAACGCGACGATGAGCGCGTGATGTTGAGCCAGCGAACGAGCGAGTTGGCCGAGGCCACGCGTCAACTCCATGTTTTACAAGACTACATAAGACGGGTGGAAGCGCTGGCGCCACCGGTCGACACCGTCGACGTGCACAGAGACGAAGCGCGTGCACCGGAGGACGATGGCGACGATTGCGACGATGGCGACGATTGCGACCCATCATCGAGCGACCTGAACGTTGCCGACGAAGGAAGTTGGAATGATACGAACCGCTCGTGGTGTGCCCACTCCACGGTCGTAAAGAGCCAAGGTTCCCTAGGCATGGCCAACAAGACGCTCGACGATGTCAGCTGTCAGTGCTACGCGCAACACAACATCTCATGTCGAAGCGCGCACGCCGACTCGACATATCCACTCCGGTGTGTTGCAATCGGCGACCTATCACCGTGTAAGCGTGGCCGTCGGTTTAGCGGCAAGGCGACCTTTGACGGAAAGAAGAACCTGTTTTTTAAATTAGGCCGATATTCGACGACCCAGCCCCAGCCGGACCAGACACGGTCGTTCACCGACGGCAGTGTCATCGATGAAAACCGAGTTTTCTTGGCGCAGGCACCGCCGGATGACACCAAGACGACACGGAAGTTGCGTAGTAGTAGTCGTAAGAAAGACTAAAATATGGCACCGATTGTTTTCTCGGATGTCATGTGCTTTTTGTAACAAGACTACAAAAACAGCACGGTGACATGACCGGAAGCGCTATGCGGCCAATTGTCAGTGAGTCCCAAACGAAGGTTTTGGACGGCCGAACAAACCGTTCCGAATGCGCTTCATCGAAAAGCACTTTTCAATGGTTCGTAGCCCAAATCGAGTACTAAAGCCCTTGAAAAGTGCTTCCTTCGAAATCCGGATTTCCTCTTTCGTTCCTCCTTCCGAAATCTTCGTTTGGGATGGATAAACTTTGTAAAACGTAAAATGATTCAAAAGGCGTCCAGGAGCGTATCAACTTGACATTCGAACCTCATGACGACTTACGTCCCGAAGTGGGCTTTCGATGCGGACGGGCGGGCATTGGCTCGTGCGCACCAGTCCTCGCGTGCACCGGTCATCGAATGCGACTATTGCGGAACGACGACCACGGTTTTCTATGACTCGGCAAACGGCGGTGCGTGCATTCTACACGGCGACGCACCGGTCAAAATGACCCTACTCGCCGACGGGACACTTGCCACACCGTGTCGCCATTGCGACAATGCGCACGATGAATGCGATGGCGAGTACCAGATTCATTTGATGCGGTTCTTGGGGTTCCGCATCATCCGCTGCTCGTCGGAATGCGCGCGTCTAATTTGCAAGAGCGTCGTCGCTGACCCGCTGCAAAATAGACACGCAGTGTTGAACATCGAGCAACCTAGCCTAGGGTGGGTCGAACTCACATACACCCCGTATGACACACCGGGTGTGGGAAGCGGCGTTGTCGCAGAGTGTCCGTTCTGCGCAGACTCGGATTGCTCGGGGGAGATTCACCCACCGGCCGCGCGCTCCGACGCCGAACACGCGGACGACGATGAAGAATGGAGGCACATTTTTCCGGCCACAATGAAAGTGTAGGGAGCATGACACGAGATTGCGAGAAAAGATTGCGCACCTTTTTGCGCGCTACATTGATGTTCCACCAACGAGGATGTTGGAAGTCTTAACAAACATGTCAGAGTATCTTTCGAACTTCACATGAACATGGGCCTATGCATTCGGTGATCGCAAAATCGTGCCCCCTTTTTTGGGGGGGGGTCGATGTTAGGACTTCGACTCGACGCCAGACTCGACGGTTTTGTCTAATCTACCGATTTTGGATACGGTAACATTGACCGTGTAGCGACCAAACGTTTTGCGCCGTTGTTTGGAAATGCCATGAATAGAGACCATTAGACTCGCGGGCCATGTATCGAGCATAAATGACGATGATACTACTCCAATTTGGGGAAGTAAGTAAGTATCGGGCCTTGTAATTGCACAATTTATGCTCACCAAACTGCTTACTGGCCATGTAGCGAACAAAAAATTGCGCAATTTCGCACCCGACACCGCGGTGGGATAGTACGGCGGGCGAGAACCACTCAACGAACGTATCAGTGGCGGGGCTCACGGTGGTTCCTGTAGCACGTGTCGATTCCTCCGCGCATCAATCGGCACGGAGAGTTTGGAAAGTGCGTCGGAGTCTACATAGCGACATGCTACTATCTTCGCGCCATGGCGTCGGCCAACGGAGTCCAATGAAACCTCAAACGAGGGTCTCGTCGCATTCGCTCGGCTTGTTCCGGTGGGATTTGGGTCCATGTACGGCCGTCGAACATCCACAACTGGGACCTACTGTTGAGCACGAGCATAACCATCACGCCGTCCACGACAAACAGCGCACCCGTGACGGCGCTACCACTGGGCAGGCATGCGTATTCGCCGTTCACGATGGTCGTGCTCAATCCGACGTCGACGCCATTGACTCGTCCGCGAAACCAATAGTTTCCATCGGGCTCGTATGTCGTTTCTTGTTCTCGCGCAATGGCTTCGGCCAAGGGGGTCCTATGAAAACGTGCTCGATGGGCTTGTAGCATCTGAAAGGTTTCTTCGGTGGGGATTTGGGTCCACGCGAGGCCGTCGAACATCCACAACTGGGAGTGACGGTTGAGCACGAGCATCACCTCTCGTGCGAGCCCGTCTCTGAAAATCCGGACAATCGCCCCCGTGACGGCGCTACCGCTGGGAATGCATGCGTATTCGTCGTTCACGATGGTCCTGCTCAATCCGACGTCGACGCCATTGACTCGTCCGCGAAACCAATATCCGCCGGCATCCTCTCGTCTGTGTCGTCCGGCGTCGCCCCGCTGGCGCGCCTCCTCTTGCGCGCGTCTCTGTCGTTCGGCGTCGCCCCGCTGGCGCGCCTCCTCTTGCGCGCGTCTCTGTCGTCCGGCGTCGCCCCGCTGGCGCGCCTCCTCTTGCGCGCGTCTCTGTCGTTCGGCGTCGCCCGACTGGCGAGCATTCGGTCTGAGTTGTGCGATTCTTGCCCGGACGGAGGCGACCATGCTCTCTCCAGCCGGTATGGCGAACAAAAAATTGCGCAATTTCGCACCCACTACTTAACGAAGGAAAGTGCATACGTGACTACTCAACAATCAGGCTACTTTCCAATAGAAACTGAAATGATTTAAAAGAAATGTGTTCAGTTGGCCTGAACTTTTAGTACTCACGTATGCACTTTCCTTCGTTAAGTAGTGGGTGCGAAATTGCGCAATTTTTCGTTCGCTACATGGCTATTTGCCCATCCTGGGGAATCGACAGCTTTACATGTGATTGCACATTCTCGTTTGGTTTATTTCCGTTCTTGACAGCGCTGTGAAAATTGACGATGGAATTGTAAAGGCGTGTGAGAAAATGTGCCATAAACAGCAGGTCTACGTCGTCTTTATGCGCAGAAATAACGAATCGTGGAATGAACCTATCATCGCTGATGATTGGCAGTCGCTTCAGCATTGTCCGGTAGGGACCGATCATCCGTTCAACATCCGTTAGAGTGAGGTGCCCAGTGGCGTTCAATCTCGTCAGTAGAGTAATGGCATCTTCGTACCACCGACGAATCCGCCCGAATGCCGCTTATTCCGGGCGCCATTCTGACGAGGTTTCGGGCTGTGTCGCGGACTGTGTGGCGGGTGTCGAGGTCGATTCGAGTTCCGTACAGACATTATTTATTATATCTAATTATTTATTTAATTTATGCGCCCAAACGAAGATTTTGGAAGGCCGGACAAACATTTCAGAGCACGTTTTCGAAGCACTTTTCAACGTTTTCTAGCCAGAATCGGGTACTCACACCCTTGAAAAGTGCTTCGAAAACGTGCTCTGAAATGTTTGTCCGGCCTTCCAAAATCTTCGTTTGGGATGGGTATAATTTGTTCCCATGTAGTTTCCGACTCTTCACTGCAGTTGGCATTCAAGTGAATCATACTAGACAGCGTGTTATCTTTGTTAGTGGGCCAGCACGCACCAGTTTCCAGCGTCCGTCAAACCACGTGGGAAACAACATTTGCGAGACTTACCCCACGCCAGATTGGGAAAGGGCTTAATCAATCCGTCCAAGACGGACGTACGTCCGCCGAAACGTTAACAAAATGAAATGCGCGTGGACGGAATGTGAGTTTTCGCCCGGTTCAAACTTTTCGGATACGCCCGTTGGACGGATATGGCTAACGAAGCGCCATGCATGCTAGGCAGCATGTTATCTTCGTTCATGGGCTTGCCCAATCCGGCGCGCCCATTGTGGCGAGCAAAAAGGCGCACTTTCAGGCCTCGGGTAGCCGTATGAAAACGTAGATAAGAAAACTCGATAACAGCGAAAGCAATGATTTGGTCATTTTAATGCCCCAAGATAGACTCCAATTGTTTCCCTACCAAATCCTTGCTTTCGCTGTTATCGAGTTTTCTTATCTACGTTTTCATACGGCTACCCGAGGCCTGAAAGTGCGCCTTTTTGCTCGCCACAATGGGCGCGGGTGTAAGTCCCACATGGCCGTCGAAATCATTTTCAACCCAATAATAAATGATGGTCTGCCATTTCAAGACCAATCGCATCGACTCACCGGCGATAGGAACCATTCAAACGCGCTACGACAAGTACATCCACGGATGCGACACGCCAACCTACGCTCCAATCGACGCGTCGGGTGTGGGTGTGGATGGTCGTGTAGCCACGTTGTCGAGTTTCCGACGCGTGTTACTGCGCGATTGCAAGTCAATCGAATCACACGCGCCACGCGTCGATGTCGAGTGGCGGGAAGCCGAGTGCTTTATACACAATGAGTTGTATATAAAACAGCGCAATCGGCGGGTGTGGTTGGGTGATTACAAGACGACCATGACGAGGCGCACGTGCACCGCGCTCACTACGATACACCGCAGCCTAGCGGGGTTCGCGCCGTTCATGCGCTGTCTAGACCTTTTCATACGGGAACTCGCCAGTGGCCAAGCAGTGGGGTCCATGCTATCGGGCGATGTAGACTGGCGGCGCCTCTGGCTCCATCAAATGTACACGACAAGCGTCCCGTCGAACGAGCAGGTGCTTCAGCACTGCATTCTCCGCTCGGCAAATACGCCACACTATGGGAACGCGCTCATCGGACGGTGGTACGCGCACAAAGCCAGGTGGGTCGACGAGCACGCACAAGATGAGGCATCGTCGACGATGCATCAGGCGTGCTTCGTAGGTGAAGACGGTGAGTCGAAAACACGGCCGTTTTTGGTGTCCCTGACACCGCATGGCGACGCCGATGACGAGACGCACCTGCTACTCGACGCCGATTCGACCTACATACACTGCAAGTCTGAGTCTAAGTGGGACGAGATGCACATCGTCCGAAAACACGCCGGTGAGGGCTACCCTACCCGATGGTCCATCACCCAGTACGTGCTGCGACTCGAAGTGAAGCTCGGCCTACCGTTCGGATATCGTGTGGTCGATTTTCAGGTATCGGATGAGAGCCTGAAAACCAGGTTGAATAACGCACCATTAGTGGCGTGTCGCTATGTGAACAACGAGTGGTTCATCGGTGAGGTGGCGACGTCGACCAATGTCGAGAAGTGCGAGTACACCGTCTTGTACGCCGATTATCGCCCCGATTCCGTGAGCGAGTCGACGTACGAAGCCCAATTGGCGCTGTCGAATTATTACAAAGACTGGGTGTTGGTCGAGAAAACGACGCCAGTGACGCCTTCACACCACTGTGACCGTTGAGCACACACAAATGGCAATTTATGCTCCCAAAACGCATGGAAATGGCCATTAGAGCCGATTATGATGCGTTAAAAAATCCCAGATCATTGCTTTCGTTGTTATCGACGTTCGTATCTACGTTCTCTTTGCCTCTTTTCGACCGAGGGGGCGAAAGTGCGACTTTTTGCTCGCCACAGTGCATAATATAATGACATTGCTGAATGGTTGCTATTGGGGTCTGTTCAGCCTTCCCAAATCTTCGTTTGGGAGTCGGACTCACAAGATGATAGCATGATGATTCTGTAAGTAGAAGAGTATCGCATCAGCCGTGTTGAAGGGCGTGCGTGCCACCACGACTGCCATTTACTGGAGTGTTTTAGACATCTCGCATGATGATAGCATGACGATGTGTCTGTAGTCAGATAGCACGACGATGTGCATGTCTACATCGCAGGTGATGAATCGCATGAACATCATGTTGCATGATGAATGTGTCAGTAGTACGCTTCCATACGTCCCTTTACCCGAGGCCTGAAAGTGTGCCTTTTGCTCGCCACATTGTTTGTGACTTGGGAGGTGCAACATACTAACATTCACACTTTCAAGCCTCGGGGGTAATGCGTGATGCTACTTGCCGGAGGTTTCAGCCTCACCGCCCCCCGCCACCTTGTGCACCACGCCCTTCGACTTGAATTGTATGGACTCCCTCTTTGGGGTCAAGACCGGCATCTTGCGGAGTACGTCGCGCTTCGGCGGTGCAAACTCGCGCTCGTGGACAGATAGGCTGTGGGACACGGACTTGCTGGTATGGTCACGCGCCGTCACCACGGCGACCGCACCTTGCGACGACTGGCCGACGAGCGCCTCTGCGTTGAGCCGTATCGAGTGGACGGGACGCACGGACGACTCGAACGATGGATTGGCGATGCCACCCTCCGTTTTGAACGTCGCCTTGATGGGGGCGACGTCGACTTTAGAGTGGGTCGTTGTTCGGGCGTGCCGCGTCTCGACGTCGTCGACTGCGACGCGCTTTTGGTGGGGATGCACGGCGGGTCGTGCGGACACGCGACCGATGTCGGACACTCGCACCGTTTGGGCGTTGCTACCGTGGCACGGGTTTCTCGCGGCCGTCGAGGTCGCCACGGTCGACGGCCGCGACAGGACGACACGCTCGTACATGACGCCGTTTGTGCCGGCATGGCTCGCGGTCGGCCGGTGAGTGGCATCGCCCACCACGTGACGCATCCCTACGACCACCGAGACGGGTGACGGCTCGGGGTGTGCGGTCGACTGACCGGCGGTCCACGCGACGCGTGCAGGCTCGAGTGCCGTGTTAGGCCAGATAGCCACAGGGTCCACTCGGTTGGCGGTCGACGACTCAGCGGTGCATGTCAGCGTGTGAGAGTCCCCATTGGCCATGTGATTGCCTGCAAGTAAGGTCGAAACGGGCACATGGCGCGCTGGTACCGTCGGCGTGGTCTCTTGGTGATGAGAGGAGCGTACGTGAGCGCTTGCCCGATGCTGCGTGGAAATCTGCACCGGGCCATCGCCGCTCAGTGGCTTGAGATGTTCCGAGTGCGAGTCTACACTGTCTTGCACACTGTACTCCACCGTCGGCATCGCATTCGTGTTCACGCTCGACGTGGGTTGGTGGCATTTGCTACCCAACCGGATGTACTCGTAGTTTCCATCTGCGTTGGCACGATTGACGTTCGAGATGGTGGAGCCGTGGCTCACTCGCGGTGGTTCGTGGCGATTTGCCTGGGTCCCTTGCGTGCGTTCAATGCCAGGGATCTGGAACGTCGATGGAACAGGTCGCACGTGGGATGCGACGAGTGGCGCGTCTCGTCTGGCGTCGTGTCCGTTCGAAGTTGGGTTCTGGTGGACAGCATCGTTGCGTGTAGAGAACACAGTAGTCGTTGCGTTCGGCACAACCGAGTTCCACTCACGACGATGGTCGAGCGTGCGTCGCACAGGCACGTGCACTAGGGACGGTGCGTCGACGCTCGTCGACGCGGACTGCTCATGCATCCTAGTCGAGCCCATCGCGTGGGTGGCGTGGAGACTCGGCTCGATGCTCATCGCGTCGACTTGCACGTGCACGCGCGACGGTGCGTCGACGCTCGTCGGGGCGGACTGCTCGTGCATCCGGAGGCTCGGAACGATGCTCATCGCGTCGACTTGCACGTGCACGCGCGACGGTGCGTCGACGCTCGTCGGGGCGGACTGCTCGTGCATCCGGAGGCTCGGAACGATGCTCATCGCGTCGACTTGCACGTGCACGCGCGACGGTGCGTCGACGCTCGTCGGGGCGGACTGCTCGTGCATCCGGAGACTCGGCTCGATGCTCATCGCGTCGACTTGCACGTGCACGCGCGACGGTGCGTCGACGCTCGTCGGGGCGGACTGCTCGTGCATCCGGAGGCTCGGCTCGATGCTCATCGCGTCGACTTGCACGTGCATGCGCGACGGTGCGTCGACGCTCGTCGGGGCGGACTGCTCGTGCATCCGGAGGCTCGGTGCGATGCTCATCGCGTCGACTTGCACGTGCACTTTTTCAGGTTCGAGCGGGACCTTCGCATTCTGGAAGTTGGGTTGCTTGTATCCGCCGCCCATGGACGTCTGCATGTGCAGTCGCACGCGGTCGTCGTAGTCCTCCGAGACCTCTGCATGCGGGCGCACATCGCCGCTCCACCAACCCACGATTGGGGCGGTGGATACATCCACGCGGCCTTCCATGATCCCGGCGTCGTATCGTGGCGTGGCCGGTAGAATCGGGCGCGCTCTACTGTGCACCGTCTCAGTATTCATCGCGCTTGGATTGACCGTAGCCATCGTGTCGGCGTGCAGTGGGCGTTGCGAATGCGAGTTGTGTCTCGCGACTTCCGACTTGCGGGCTTGCACCGTGGGATGACTGCTCGGGGTGGTATTTGGACGGTCGGCGTTCGGCACCGACATGTGGATGCGACCGTCCTCCACCGACGTAAGGGGCTGAAATTCCACCACGTGGCCATGATGGACATCGGCCGTGCGCGGGCGGTGGCCATCCAAGTACACAGTCGCGTGTTCGGCGGGGATAGACTGCGCTGACGCGAACGACGCGCTGGGCCGGCTTTGCGGCCGCGTCGACCGTCCCTCGCGTTCGACGTGCATGCGCGGTGGCACGATGTCCTGGTCGTAGGAGACGTGGGTGTAGTGCGCCACGTGGCGCGCGTTTGCACCGGCGCGACTGGGGGTGGTGTTTGCGACGACCAGACCCATTTCAGGCAGGTGCGGGGTGGTGGATTGCACGGTCATCGCACCGCCGGTCTTGTAGGGCGCGTCGCCCCTCGACACGAGGGTCATCTCCTCCGCACGGCCGGACGCGCTCGTGTGTGATTGGGTGGTCGACAGTGAGTAGTGTACGGAGTCCACGTGCATCGTCGTGGGATGGTGTTCGACTCGCTCGCTCGTATAGGCACTGCTAGCTTCCAAATCGGCGTAGGTCGTCACATGGGTCGGTGGTTTGATTGTCTGTCGCACCACCCGCCCGGCGTCGGAATTCCAGTTGGACGTGTGCATGCGGCGAGGGTCGTGGGAAGACGCGACCGCGGTGGACAGTTGCGGGACTGCGTGCGTCATCGCCCCGCCCGTCGCATTCCCTACGTCGGCGTGCCAGTTCTTGTGCGTAAAGTCGTGCGAGGCAACTGTCGACTGCGGCGTGAGTTTGACGTAGGTTCTCGCGACGACGCTCTCGGGCTGCGTACACACCCTGATTTTATGCACCGTGTACGTAGGTGCTTCGACGGGCGGTGATGTTTTCAGCGCGCGAGCCGGTCTGGGCACGATCGTGTCACAGGACGTCCGGACGATTTTTCGCGTCACCACGGTCGGAGCGACCGGTTTGAGGATGAGCCGCCTCACCTTGCTCCCATCGTGGGGCGCGGTTGCGTGCGGCATGTGCCGCGGGCCAACGTCGATTTGAACGGCGAGATTCGTCGACCGCACGTTCGCGTCGGACGGCGCAAAGGACACCGCGTGCATCCCGCTGCTCGAAAACTCGTAGTAAGACGGTGGATTCACGTGTAGCACCTCGCCCACTCTCGGGGTGTGCTTTGAATCGAATCGTTGCCCTTTGCCGAGCCGGGTCGCGTCGAAATACGCATGTGGGTTCGACGGTCGGGCATCGGCCATGGTGGGCGTTTGGTTGGGCTCCCATGGTGGTCGTTTGGCACCAAGCTGCGTCGCGTAGTGATAGGAGTGCGGGTTCGACGGTCGGACATCCACGAGCCGACGCTCGTGGTCGTTCATCGGGACGAGCTCGCCGCGATGCTCGCGCTTCTCCACGTCCAATGATGCACTGGCGCGGACTTGCCGTGAGAGCGGTAGTTGCGCGACCGGCGCAGTGGTGTCGAATCGCATGCCGTCGGTGATGGTGTAGGTCTTGGGGTCCATCTTCATCTTGTGCATGGCATTGGTCGAATGACATTTCTTGTTCACGAGCTGCTGTGCGATGCGTGCAAACTCGTCGTGGAAAACAAACACAATAGGGTCCCTCCTCGGTGCGAATTGCTCGGTATACTCGCGTTCGCAGGAAACGTCGATGCGGGTGTCGAACGCCACGTCGTGGAACGCGCTCTTCTTCACCGAGCGAACCACCGGAGTCGTCCCGTTGGCATGCTGTTTCGTGCGCATTATTATTACCTTCCCGTTTTGTGTTTAGATAAACATCGGTCGGTTCCGGTCGCGACACCGCCGGATGCTTCACATCGTGCGTGGGGCCATGTGGGAAACAACATTTCCGCGAAATACCCACGCCGGATTTTGTAAGCAAATGTATGAATCCAACATCCCATTTAGTATAGGATACAGTCGTAAAGTCCTTACAAAATCCGGCGTGGGTATTTCGCGGAAATGTTGTTTCCCACATGGGCGTGGGGCCACGACGAGCCAAAACGTCACGCGTTTGCCCATCGGTCGTACACGTAACCATGTTGAAAATGGCATCTCCGAGACAGACCCACGCCCATGGTATCTGGCCTCGGTCGAACGTGAAAATGTAGAAAAGTGCCGTCGATAACAACAAAAGCAAGTACGTGGGTACGAAAACGCCCTAAAGGTAATGAAATGGACCATTTGGCTTAGTCGATTTTTAGGCATTAATTCTTGCATTTGTTGCCATCGATTGTTCTTATCTACTTTTTCATGCGCTTTTTTACCCGAGGCATGAAAGGGCGACTTTTTTTTTGCTCGCAAGGACTTCAAACGACGCTTCATGCATTACTAGGCAGTATTTCATCGTCGTTAATGGGCTTGCCAAATCCGATGTGGGTCAGTGTCGATACGAACGTAACCTTATGCTCCCCAAACGAAGATGTTGGAAGGATGAACAAAAGATGAAATCCGGATTTTCGACTGACATTCCAATGGTTAGTTACCCAAATAGAGTACTCACGACCTTGAAAAGTTCTTCGAACATCCGGATTTCACCTTTTGTTCATCCTTCCAAAATCTTCGTTTGGGAGGGATAAACCTCTAGATTACGATGACAGCGATAAAATGCGTCGATGAAAACAACGCGCATGAGACAGCCGCTTCTTCACGTCGTTTTGTTGTGCTTTATCAGTGAATCTTCATGTCGTTTTGTTGTGGCGGGACGACGCCCCGAAAGACATGGCTCGTTGCTTCAAAACAGGACGTCGTCTCGTGTGAGCGGCGTCGAAGACGACGTCACTGCTCTCTGATTCAAAACTCCCATTTGACGCACCCTCGCGTCCAACAGCCATCCGATCTCGAGCCAACTAGGGTTCGCATTTTTGGACACGATGTCCGATAGGGCCACGGTGGCCGCGCCATTCACCTGTTTGTCACCTGATAATCCGGACGCTTCAGCGGCCGTTTGATGGTCCAGACACCCACTCAGCACGCGCACTTTCCCGCGCAGGGCCTTTTTGTTCGTTTCTAACTTGGAGATGGGACTCTTCGCACTTGCGCCGTTGGTCGTGTACGAGTACGGTAAATCACACATCGAGCCCGAATGACAGCAATCGAAGAACAAGGTCACGATGCACTTGGGATTAAAGCATTGCAACAGTCGGTAGAGCTGGTCGTCGTTGATGACGCCCGCCGTGCGGCAGTCGGACGGAACAATCGCCTCGTCCAAACCATCCGATTCGTCTCTGTCGGCGTCGGAGACCTGCGCGCCATGCCCCGCGTAGTATACCCACACGTTCGTGATTTTGGGATCGGACCACGTCGACATGGCCATGTTGAACAACACGCTCATCATCCGACTCGCGGTCGTGTCCGCGTTGGTTACGTACAGGGAGGTCGTGTAACCCTTTTTTTCAAGCAGTGCTCGCATCATCGTCGCGTCGTTCACGCAGCCATTGAGCGCAAATGGAAGGCCGGCGTAGTTCAAACCAAAGCACGCAGCGATGCGCTTGCTCATTAATATATCATTTTAATTGAACGTGCAAACGCATTCGACTTCCTCCGATTACTTCCTCCGATTACTTCCTCCGATTACGACTTCCTCCGATTACGACTTCCTCCGATTGATTACGACTTCACCCGATTGATTATTCCTCCGATTTTCTTCAGATGACGACGTCGCTCACGTCGGACGTCCCCGGTCGGACGACGCGGCCGCTTCGAGCGCATCCAGCCGATCGTTTACCGTCGTCTGAAACGCCGCCACGCTCGACTTCAACTGGCCCATGGACGTCCCAATCGATTCCACACTCGTGTTGATCGTCGCGATGGTCGCGACGATCTCCTGGAGGTTCGAGTTCATGACGTCGATTCGGATGTGGTCGCCGTGGTTCGTGGCGTATATCCCGTCGACTTGGGCGGATATTTCTTCCATTCTCACGTGCGTCAGGTCCGACCGAAGTTGCTCGTTGCGCCGCTCATCCTCGAACTTGGACGACATCTCGTGCAGCAACAGCGTCTTTTGGGAGTTTTCGACTTGAAAGTGGGCGATGTACTGCTCCAACTTGAGGTCGAAATTTCGGACGTCCTGCGCGACCTGTGCAAGCGTATCCGGGTTACAGGGCGCCGTGGTGGTGGCCAGGTCGCCGTCGCTCGGCGAGGCCGCGTGCTCGCTCGACTGCGGTTGTTCGGACGCGATGCGACCGATAGAGTCCTCCAACTTGTGCATGTTCTGCCGGAGGGTCTCGATCTCGCTCGCCATGTGCCGTTGCATGTCTATCATCGACGGTAGTAGCGTCGCCATATAAGCGATGTATGCTTCTATTTAACCCTTTATTTGGAGGTGATTTGGAAGTGGTCAGCACTGGCCGTCGACCATCCTGGTGATTCACAGTGTGGCGAGCAAAAAAGTCGCACTTTCGGCCCTCGGTCGAAATGGGTAGGAAAAACGTATAAGAACATCGATAAGCACAAAAGAAATGATTTGGGTAGAAAAGTTCATGAAAAGGCCATGAAACGGACAATTATTGTCATTTGGATCAATGAAAACTACCAAATCATTGCTTTTGTTATTATCGATTGTTCTTATCTATGTTTTTGATACCACTTTCGACCGAGGGCCGAAAGTGCGACTTTTTTCTCGCCACAATGCTGGTGAATGGTCGATTCGCGTCTATTTTCAGTCGCAACGTGTGGAATACGTTAAATGCATGTCGCTTATCGTCATTGCCAGGGTGATGAGCGCCATGCTCGCCGGCCCAGTACAATTTCTACGAGTGGCTTATGTGTATCTGATGGCAACAATCGTCATACCCATCGTGTTTTTCATCCCGGCGTGTCTGCGGATGGTCGGACTCGTTCAAACCGACGTCTGGCGGCTATGTAAGCACCTGATGATTCGACACGTGCTACGCGTGCGCATCAGGACGTATGGCGCGGCGCTCATCGAGCACGGCGTCGTGGTTGCCAACCACATCTCCATGACGGACGGTGGGATCGACAACTATGTCAACCACAGTGAGGGCGTTTATCGTGGGATGTACGTCGTCAGCATGCTGCTGCTCGGTCTGATAGCGCACATGCAGGGCTGGGGCATCCGGATCCACCGTGGACGGACGGACCGCAACTCGCTGGTCGCGTGCATCGGTCGCCGGCTTCGCACCGGGCTACCTGGCACGCGCACCACACCGCAGGTGCTACTCTACCCCGAGGGAACGCGCGTCTCGTACTATCACCCGCTCGCATCGCCGAGCCTTACACGCGAGACGGTGAAATTGAAGTATGGGACGTTGCGTTCGATATACGAGACACTGCCACACACGCCCGTGCAGGTGTGCGTCTCGTTGCAAAAGGACTGTGCGTTTCGTCGCTGGGCGCGCGTGGATATCCCGGTGTATCGCAGCAAGCCGCTGTTGCCCGACGCGTTTGCCACGTGCACGGAGTTCACCGACGCGATACTCGACGCGTTCGTCGAATGCACGCACGCGCTGCACGCCGATGGAGGTTGGATTCGGGAGACATGACCGTGTCCCTACGGCACACATCGTTAAAAGATGCACGCGGAAAAAGAAAAGATGCGGTCCATTCGGTGCGCATTCAAAACAGTCGCATTTTCACCCATCGCCGGGCCATCGGGCAAAAAACGCGCATGAAAACGTAGATAAAGACAGTCGATAACAACGAAAGCAATGATTTGGGCATGTCAATGCCCCAAAAATAGACAGTCATTACCTTTTCGGATGTTTTCCTACCCAAATCATTGCTTTTGTTTTCATCGAGTTTTATCTACGATTTTCATGCCGATGCCTGAAAGTGCGACTTTTTTGCTCGCCAGTGAGTCGCCACACCGTACATTGTCATTGACCTCATTCCCCGTATCAGTGGCGCGTTGCACTGGCGGTGGGCTCGCTCGACGCACCGAGCGACATCGGGAACAGGTAAAACGGATGGACCGTCGCCACCATCAGAGGCGCAGCGTCGATTTCCCACATGAGCGTGCATGGCTCGCAAACACTGCGTCCAAACGCAATCTGCTCGTCGCCGCAACTCTCACAGCGTGTCGGGCTGAGAATCCAGTTGTCTCCGAATGTCCCGACGATGTGGAACACGGCGTCTTGTTCGAACGTCCAAGAGTACAACTGCGGGCGTCGCACCACCCGACGAATCCACCTCGCGCACCGTTCGTACAGCGGCGCGTGGGTGCAAAGCGTGACGTTGGGTAGCATCAGTTGCCGGGCGTCGAGTTGCACGTCCCTAGTCAGTGTAAGCGTCGACCACTCGACGGGCTGCCACGTCGAGTGGTCCGTCGCGTGTTCACCTTCCATCACACGTGCACTGGGTGGCGAGCGAAACGTGCGCAACACGACGCATGGCAGTTCGGACGACTCGCGTGGTCGCGCGTGCACCGTGCAATGCGGCTCATGAAAGCTATTCGGAATGCACCGTGATAAGCGAGCCGCCACGCCACTCGAGACGCCACACGAGCACAAACTCTCGTCGCGGTCGTCGTCGTGGTCGTCATCGTGGTCGTCATCGTAGCGGTCGTCGTCGCGGTCGTCATCGTAGCGCTCGTAGCCAGTGTCTACAGCGGGGTCATCGGGCCGTTCGGTGTGGGACGTGGGCATCGGCTCGGACGGTTGGATGGTCGCTGCCACCACATCTGGAGTGTGAAGAAAGTCGAAAAACTCGGCGTGCACAATGTTCCGCACTCCCCGTTTCAATGGGGCGGAAAACAAGACCGGCACGTCTCGACCGAGGATTCGGACGACGCGGTCGTCGGCGTAATTCGGACATTGCAGGACGTGGATGTGGGTGATAAACATAAACCCGCTCACCGACTTGAGCGTGGACATGGCGTGTCTTTGGGACGATGGGTAGACGTTCTTGCACCATTGCTTGGCGAGAATGAGCTGCAACGCCGCTAGCTCATCCTCCTGTCGCGGGTCGCCACCACCACCGATCCCGCTCAGCGTCATCAATCGAGGGAGTTCGGTAAATATCAGACGAATGCGCAGCGTCAGCGTCCGCATTTGCTTTCTTTCGTTTACAGAACTCGTCATCTCCAAGGCCGTCTTCACGATTCCAATCCCGGGTCGTTCCACGTGCGCAAAGTGCTTGACACCAAACACGACCATCGTCATTTTAGCCATTCTTTTTTGAAAAAATCAAATTCCTCCGGGTTTTGCGCACATGCGCGTGCGGTCTCCGGTGACAGTTTCCGGTCTGACTCTCCGCTTCGCACGCGCCGCCCAAAACTGATGAGATTCACGTTAAATGTTCGCATGGCAGGTAGTAGTAACGATATGATGCGTCTGTTTCGACTCGCCCAAACGGTCGGGTTTGTCGCCTATGTGGTGGCGACGCTGATTCCCATTCCAGCCATCATGCTGCTGTGCGCGGTGGTCTCGTCCCCGCTTCGACTGATAGGCCTGCATCCTGTCGACTTTTTCCAGCATTTCGTCGGCATCTGCACGTCGATTCTATGCATCCGCCATTCGTTCGTCCCGGGCCACGCGAGCGTCGCGCAGCGTGGCACGATCATCCTCGCCAATCACCGCTCTTGGTGCGACTTTGCGGTGGACAACCACATCACTCACGCGAGCTGCATCAGTCGCATGAGCGTTCAGTACGCGATGCTCCTCGCGGGGGCATTGCAGGTCTATGAACAACGGGCCATTCGGTTTCATCGCGGACAGACCAGCAAAGAGGACCTCTATGCCCGTGTGAGCACGCACATGCGACGGCCCCCATCCCCGCGCAGTAGCTGCGTCCTGCTCTACCCCGAGGGCACGCGTCGTCGGCACGTCCGGCTTTCCAGCGTGGACGAGTGCAAGGCCACGCTAAAACCAGGCTTGTTGTGGATGATCTACCAGAAGGGGCAATATCCCGTGCAGGTGGTCATCTCGTCGAACAAGGAGCGAGCCCTCGACGAGCGCGCGTGGACCATTCGCCTGGGCGTCGCCATCCGAACCTATTCGGGGACGGTGCTTCACCCGAAGGACTTTGCATCGTTCGACGAGTTTATGGACGCGATTGCTACGCAGTGGCTCGAGGCCTGGACGGCCACGCACTCGGCCGATGAGGACGTGTCGAATGCGACAGGGTGCAAGGTAGGGCGCAACTCCATCGACTCTAGTGCTCTGTATTGAGCCACCACGCGTGCGCCGCGACCCGGACAGCGAGCAAGGCAGCGACCTCTCTCTACATCATCACGCTTTCTTGTGAGTTTGACAGAAACATCGCCATGCTATCATCATCTTGTGATTTCGACAGACACATCATCGACATGGAGACTCCAAGCGGTGGGTTCGAAAGACACATTAGTACATTACTGGTCACACGGCTCGCACGCTTGAAAAATGCTCGCAAAGCACGACGCATACAATCCCCTTAACACGGCTCGCACTGCGCACGCACGCACCCTTTAACAAAGCTGATGCGATACCTTCGACGACACAATGTCGGTCGACTCATTGTCGAGATGCACGCTATCATGCAATCCACAAACGAAGATTTTGGAAGGAGGAACAAAAGATGAAATGCGGATTTCGAAGGAAGCACTTTTCAAGGGCGTGAGTACACTCATTCTTCTGGGCCATGACCCCTTGAAAAGTGCTTCCTTCGAAATCCGCATTTCATCTTTTGGCTTGTGGAGCATAAATCCATCTGTTGATTGACACACATTATATCATCACGAGATGACAGATTTGGCTCGACTAACTCGACTAGCGCAGTGGAAATACTCGATTTGGCTAAGAAACGTTCCGGACGGTTTTGTCGACCTTCCAAAATCTTCGTTTGGGGACTCAATGGGGAGCATATAATTGCTTTAAAATGAACCGTTCGACTCGACAGTGAGTCGGCACACGAAAGATGAGCATCCGCGTGTATCGTCCACTCTCGTTAGAGGTCGGCCCGCCTTACAGACCACTCACATTTGAGGTAGGCGCTGGATATTACCACGCCGAACGCTTCGTTCGAGACAATAACTTGGAGTTCTGGGCCAACCCCATCGACCTCAAGTACGTTGGTCGCTTTGTCGAGGAGGTACGCGTCGACGAGCGTGTGTGCAACGGGGCAATCTTCGCCCTGGGGAGCGTAGAGCACTTTATCAAGTATGACGAGTCTGGGACCACGTGCTTCACGCGCGAACCATTTCCCGAATAAACACCAACATTCAACAATATCAACAACATCGACCAACCCAACGTAATCGGTCGATGTTGTTGATATTCAAGATCACAAGATGCATATCGCAGATCGACCGATTACGCTCGATTGGTCGATGGCGAGCAAAACGTCGCGCTTTCAGCCGGAATCAGCCATCGGTAAAGGACGCATGAAAAACGTAGATAAGAACATCGATAAGAACAAGCCACGATTTGGGTGTTTTCATGCAACTTATTCGACTCTAATATCCATTTGTATGGCATTATGACGCGTTTTCCGAGCCTTCCGACCCAAAAACGTTGCTTGTTGCGCTTATCGATGTTCCTATCTACGTTTTTCATGCCCATTTAGACCGAGGGCTGAAAGTGCAACTTTTTGCTCGCCACACTGACTATGAAGTTCAACAAGGCCGAACCAACCGTTCGGAACGTCTTTTCGACGCACTTTTCAGGGGCGTGAGCACTCAATTTGGTCTAAGAAACGCTGAAAAGTGCGTCGAAAAGACGTTCCGAACGATTTGTTCCGCCTTTTCAAATCTTCGCTTGGGGACTCTCCTTCCCAAACGAAGATTTGGGAATGATGAACAAAGGATGAAATCCGGATGTTCGAAGCACTTTTCAAGGTAGTGAGTACTCGATTTCGGCAACTAACCATTGAAAAGTCAGTCGAACATCCGGATGTCATCTTTTGTTCCTCCTCCCCAAATCTTCGTTTGGGAGGGGTAAAATTGTCTTAAAAATTACGTCGCGCTTGTTCAATGCAGCTGTTTATTCAGAGTCCCACAGGTGAAACCATCACACTGAATGGATGTGCGTGCCTGGAGGACGTGATACGCCAAGTGAGCGTGCGCGTCGGGATTCGTCGCGACATGCAAGTGCTGAGCGTCCACGGCAGACCGCTGCCGATGGACCAAAACCCGATGCTCTGCGACGTCGGCGTCGAGATCATGAGCACCATCCAGCTGTCTGTTCGGCTCGCGGGTGGACACGCCGCATCTGACCACGATGTCCGAAGCGACGACTATTACAAGGTGCTGGGTGTCGACCGCCGGTCGTCGGAAGGCGACATCGCCAAGGCCTACCGCGTGCTCGCCCTCAAGTATCACCCAGACCGCAACCCGGGGTCGTCCACGGCCGAGGAGAACTTTAAGCGCGTATCCGCCGCGTACGACACGCTGAAAGACGCGTCGAAGAGGGCGGATTACGACCGGTTTGGGAAGGACGCGCCATCGCACGGGCAACCGACCGCTCGACACCCGTTTTGTAATCCGAGTGCAGCGCACACGTCGCACCCCTCGTCACACGAGCGCTTTACGTTCAGCGATGCCAGCGACCTTTTTCGTCAGTTCTTTGGACACTCCGATCCTTTCGTGGAATTCGAGCGCTCCCTACACGAGGGCATCCACTCGGGACACAGTCACGTGCAGATGCGTCGTGGGCGACCACCATCGGCCGGTCGTCGACCGCGAGCGCAAGACACGGCCGATGGCGACGGTGGCCTACAAGGGATGGTCCGTGTTGGCGGGCTCGTGCGCAACCCGGCCCACAACGGGAGGGTCGGGCACGTCGTTCGGCGTGAGACCGAGACGCACCGCGTCGTCGTGCGAATGGTCTCGTCGAACGAGGTGCTGGCGTTCAAGTCGCAGAACCTAACACCGCTTGTCGCGTCGGTGGTGTGCGGGTTGCAGACGCGGGCCGAGCTGAATGGGAAGACCGCGTACATCTCGGAGAGGGCGACGGACGGTCGCTACGTCGTGTTCATCCCACCCTTGCAGACGCCGATCGCGGTGCAGCTGGCGCGACTCCGACTTGCGAACCGCACCGCCGTGCGGCTACACGGCCTCGCCAACGCCAAGTACAACGGCGCATGTGGGTGCATCGTCGACGCGGCGATGGATGGTTCGAGCTATACGGTCGAGATTGCTGCACAATCGCTAATTAGGGTCAAGAATGCGCACATCCACGTGGAGTTGTTAGGTTAGCGGCGTGGACGGTTGCGTCGGCGTGGGCTCACTGCACTGTTGCATCGGTGTGCACTGTTTTACTTTATGCCCCCCAAACGAAGATTTTGGAAGGATGAACAAATGATGAAATCCAACTTTACCCCTCCCAAACGAAGATTTTGGAAGGCAGAACAAATCTTTCAGAACGCGTTTTCGAAGCACTTTTCAAGGGTGTGAGTAGTCGATTTGGGGTACAAAACGTTGAAAAGTGCTTCGAAAACGC
>Ga0209358_10000808_pt1 | contig 26569 bp, 19 predicted proteins | sample LauGreFa1BDMLBSN_2_FD_187574 | JGI IMG/M metagenome (GOLD analysis project Ga0209358, IMG submission 187574) | Freshwater lake microbial communities from Lake Michigan, USA - Fa13.BD.MLB.SN (SPAdes) (version 2) | ecosystem: Environmental > Aquatic > Freshwater > Lake | place: Lake Michigan, USA...
AGAGGTAGGGGCAAAGCCATGGATCGCATCAGGTGAGGCAAGATTTGTTGGTAGTTGAAATTCTTCTCCCTTACCATTTTTAATTAGACCATCTTTGATTCGCCCTGCCCAAGGAGCCATGGGATACCAACCCCAGGTAAGCACCTGACCTCTAAAAGGCAGCACACACTCAATATCTCTAAACCTAAGAGATGAGATCCTTCCCCCTTGATCAACATCAATTTCAAGTGAGATCTCACCGCCATCAATTGCATGAAGAAGGCTCACGGCGCTAAATCTAACTCTTCTTTCCAGGGAGGATTAGCACCCGCTCTAGAGCAGGTAATTCCAGCAGCTATTGCTGCTCGCTCTAGCACTTGCCTCAATACATCTTGATTTAGCCCATCTAGGCCGTGTTTATGAAGACCTTCAACAATTACTGCTCCAATTGTGTCGCCTGCCCCAACGCTATCTACCAATTCAACCTTTGCCGCAGGGCAATCAATTCGACCATCTCTAGTAAAAGCAGATAAGCCTCTCTCAGCCCTTGTCACGATAACTATCTCGGTGCCTCTTGAGAGCCAATTAGCAATTACATCACTCTCTGATGATTCATAGAGCCAGGAGAAATCATCTTCACTTAGCTTTACTACCGCTGCAATCGAGATAAAGCGCTCAACTGCCTCACGATAAATTTTTTTATCACTTTCAATTGATGGGCGGATATTTGGATCAAAGACAATTGGTGCGCTTTTATCCTTAGCCCAATTAAATAACTCAGAGGCCCCAGGCTCAAGAAGAGTTGCTACAGAGCCAATATGGATTACCCCGGGCTCACCGCCTGGCAGCCAAGAGCTATTAAAGGCAAAGCTACTACTTCCCTCTAATTCAAATTTATAGCTAGCTAGGCCCTTCTCATCAATACTTGCTATCGCAAGCGCTGTAGCTCTATCTCCTCTATAGGCAAGAGAGAGATCAACTCCACTTGCCTTTAGCTCTTCTTTAATCATTTTTCCATAAAGATCTGAAGAGAGGCCTCCAATAAAGAATGTGGAGTAGCCAAGTCTTGCTAGAGCTTTAGCAGTATTGGCAGGGCCTCCACCAACCATTGGAAGTATCTCACCTAGCGCCACTGGAATGAGATCCATCAAGGCTTCACCTACTACCCAGAGCTTCTTCACCCCATTGTCCACTCTCCAATGATAAGAGCTAACTATTTAGTCTCTTGCCGAGGGTAATCCCGAATTTAAGTTCCCTGTGTCAATCTCTGGCTAAGTATATGCCTGACCTCTTCCCAGTAAGCCAACTCTTCTTGCGTAAAAGGGCTTTGAGCCGGCTTTACTACATAAAAACCGGAGAAGAACCCGCCTTTAAATTGGTAATAGGCAAGTAACCATCGAGCGCTGTTGTCATCACCTATTTTCACATGGATAAGCAACCCATTATCAACAATCTTATAACTGCTCGCGTTATCAAGATATGGAACAAATCTATAACTTTCAAAAATTCCTTGCTTATTTCTAAATCCACTTAGCTTAACACACTCATTCACTCGCCTTCTAAGCTCATCCTCTGCCGCCAAACTTGCAGCGAGAGATTTGTATTTAACTACTTCAGTTGAAAGAAATAGATAGGGACTCCCATTTTTAAAAGCCATCAATTGTCTTCTTATTTGACGACCAGACTCCGAGTCATATTCTTCATGACAGAAATCCAGCGTTGGGCTCTCCAAGGTAGTCCCATTTCCGATTGGCACCACCGACCAGCTTTCGTCAAAGTCATCACCTGCAAATCCAAAAGTTTGTACCTCTTTTTGCCCTGGTTCACTAAGTGAAATATCTGGCATTCGAACCTGTCGATTGACTTCTTTTGATGCTCCAAACTTAGCTTTAACGAAGGTGGGTAGATAAAATGAGAAGTTCGAACCTGATAACCGTATTGTCGCACTTCGAGTGTTGAATTCCTGTTTAAGAATACTCTGGGGGATATCAGTAGAAGAGGATTTAAAGGTGCCATATTTTTTTGAATTTATATAAATGTCTCCAGAGCCAGATCCTGAAATAATATTGGAATATCCCCGAGCAGTAAAGGAGGCTGTGCACTTTCCAGAGCATTTCAATAGCTCCCCATATTTGTTATCTATAATTTTCTGCCACTTACCTGTTTTTCTCACCTTTGTTGCATCGAGTTTATTCATTGAGACTTCGGCATCCATTTCCAGTCCATTTCCTTTACAGTCAAAAATCTGAAGAATTCCTCGCTGACTGGAGGTAATGTTGGTAGACATTAGTAGTTGATTGATACCATCTGTCTTTCCCACAACAAATCCTTGAGGGTTTACAAGTCGAATCAAGCATATTCCTGAGCCAACATCACTCGCACCAGAGAATTCAAGGGTTGACCTTTGTGACAATTTTATTGAAGGAAATACTTGCCCCGAGTACTTAGGAAAGGACTTATCAACTTCAAGTTTCTTTACATCACTCCAAGCGCTCTTATTTCCCCAGACATCAACAGCTCTTACTCGAAGAGTGTAATTTCCCTCTGGTAAATCGCCTAGTAAAATAGTTTTAGGCGCAAAAAGTGGGGCGTTATAGGTTGGAACATAATTTGGTAGGAAATTTGAGATACGGGTTAACGTTGAATTAATTTCAATCTCATGCTCTATAATTATTGAATCGGAATCCTCAAACTCTCTCCCCGACTTGAGAATTGGTGCTTTAGAACTACTCCAACTCAACTCATCTGAAAAAGAAGGCCTTGGTGGCGGGGTGCTATCAGCCTTTCTTTCAACTTTTACAGCCACACTACTAGAGCTTCTCTCTTCAAATCTCAAGGTTATAGCTCCAGACTTTGTAGAAAAAGCTCCACTGCTTGGCAAAGTCATAGAGCCTGCAGCTTTTCCATTCAAATATTGATAGTCATCTAGATTCAACATCCAAACATCTGTACTGACTCGAGAGTCCGGGTCTGGAGAATTTAAATCCTCTCTATTCGGCGAGACTATAGCCCTAGATGGTGGTGGATCGGTTCGATAGATTACTAATCCAGGCTTATCGGCTCCATTGAAAGAGTTGTTTCGATATTCAATCCAATATGAAGCATCGTAATCTCTGATAAAAATTGCCCTCGTACCTTTGGATGCATTTACTTCATTTAATATAACTTCCTCATTAACCCACAATTGTTTTACATCATCATTTGCAATAGCACCTAGTCTCCAGCGATGATAAGTTGAAAGCGACGTAGAGACATCTATATTGCTCATTAAGTCAACTGCTCCCCCATATTCTATAGCCCTGCAATCTTTAACCCATGCACCGTCAAATTTTCCCGCATCGCAAGCTACTAAATTAGAATGGCCAAGTCCAAGTGCATGACCCAATTCATGAGAGATTACAAATTCTTTACTTACATCACTTAATATCATTCCCCCTCTCCAATTGGGGTATTCATTAGTAGTGCTCACTGCTTCCCATATGCAGTTCAATCTAGGCACTAAAATAACTAGGTATCTCTCTTGAACATTTACCGACGGGTTAATTTTTGCAAATAAATTTTTGACACTTTCTATATACCTTATAACAGAAGTTCCCTCGCAACTTGGCGGAGTTGGCAAAAGTAAAATATTTTCTTCAATAATTCCCATTTTCAATAGGGATTTTTCCTTCGTTAATTCAAGTTGTGAATTCCAAAATGGAATTGAATCTTCGATCAAATTCCGTCTTACAGTCCCCAGAGTCTCATTTGGCCTTTGAGCTCCAGGCCAGCTCACTTCAACAATATCTATAACCAACTCTTTGGGTTCTGCCCAAACCATAGGAAACTGGAAAAACATCGCAAAAGATAAAGAAAAAAATACTGAAAGTCTACAAAAAGCTTTCATGCCTTATTCTACTACAAACCAAAGTCTGTCGCTCTTGTCTTAAGTTCCTCTTTAAAAGATTCATCAAGGAATACTTGATTCTCTATTACTTTCAAAAATGCCTGTTGAGCATCTTTTTCTCTACCTAAAGCTAAGAGGTCATAAGCATAACTCAGCCAAATACGTGGATGTCGATCCTCTATCTCGAGTTGACGTTCACGAAATTTAAGGGCCTCGGATTGTAGTCCTTGTTGTTCTCTGTATCCCGCACTTAAGTCTAACAGATTAAAATCTTTACGATATTTAGTTAAGCCAATTTCAAGTACTTCATACAATTCCACTGAATTATTGAGTTTATTAAGCTCTGCAGCTAAGTACCAATACCCCGTTTCAAGAACAAAAGGGTGATTTGATAATTTTCTTATCTCATCAACCCGTATCTTAACTTGACCCACATCTTGGTTATTGATTGGATTGGAAAGATATTTAAAAATATTTCGCTCTGGTAAAGAAGCGAACCATGATAAAGTAAACATTAATGCACTAACAGCAAAAACTAAGTATTTACTTGAATCAATCTGGCTAACATTTTTCTTGCTTACTTTCGAAATATTAGTGTCAGACGAACTTTTTAGCGATTCCCCTAACCCCCAAACAACACCCAAAAAAACATAATTCCATACAGCAATGGAAATGTTGTCAATTGAGAATAAAGCCATAGCCCATAGGGACAAGAAAATGGCAACAAAACCTTTATCTATCTTAGCTGCATCTTTTTTAATGAGCATTTTTACTGACAAAAATACTGCTCCAATAAAAGGGATTAAGATTCCCAGGAGCCCAAGAATTCCCATTGTGGCGAATGATTGGATGAAAATATTGTGAGCATTGTTAGTTATCAAGTCAATTGAAGTAGCCTCAGCAACTTCTTGAGATCTATAAGTTCTAAAATAGTCACCATAGCTATCAACACCAACGCCAAAAATAGGTGATGAAACACCCATCTTTAATCCAGCTAGCCAGTATTCATATCGCAATTGAACGGTATATTGACCGATAGAGTTTCCTAGCGGTCCAAGCCCTAGAGTTCCTAAAAAGACAACAAAACCTGAAGTACAAGATATGATCATATACAACCAACTAACAGAGGTCTTTTTAAAATCAAATTTGATGTAAATGACAAGAATCAAAACAAGCAATAAAGCTGATAGCCCCTGAATTGAGTTTGTAGCAAACGTTAAAAACGTAGCCAGGCAGAAGGTAAAAAATCTAAATACTCTCCATCCAATTGACTGCCCCGCACCAAAAAAAAGAAGAACTATAAAAACTGATGCGCAAAGTGAGAATACGGCGGAAGCAAAATTTGTATTTCCAAAAAAAGAGAATACTTCATTGGACTTCGACCAATTAACAGGATCAAGCCCAAACCACTGCAAGGCACCATAAGCACAAAAAGCTATTGACGAAACTTCGAGAGAATGTGAGAATTTAAAGGCAAATTCTTTCCTTCTTGCTAACCAGTAGAATGATAGAGCAACAATCCATAGGGCTACAGTTGTTAAAATACCATTGCTTCTTCCCCAAGATCCCCAAAGAGTCCGAGTTAGTGGAACATCCTTAATGATTGTTGATGAAATGGCCGATGCTATTATCAAGAATATTGTAAGAGAAAACATTGGAACAGTAATTCCATTAACTTTGTTAGACTTTGATTCTGCTTTATAGTCTATTTCCAGTCTATTATTTATACTAGTATAAAATATTACCGGGGCTAACGTGAGAAGTGCTATTTGCTTTGGCCAGTTTATTGGATCAAAAAAACCTATGAAAATTATTCCAGAAATTAATCCGCAAAACAAAGTTGACTTTTCTAATTCATACTTCAAGTTTGTACTCATTAGTAAATACTACGCTGAACTAGAGCCATGTGGCAACATTAAAAATGACTTTATATGTCTTGATATTGTACGGGCAATCTCCACTTCGTTGACGAAATCCATGTAACTAGGATTACTAATGAATTCATGTGACCTTTCCAAAATATGAAATGGAGGATTTTCCAAATTTTCTTGAATCTTAGCAATGCCACCACTTATATCAAAGGGAAGATTTATGACACACTCTCTCAGAAGCGGAAATCTATCCAAATTCGGACCCATGTAAAATACTATGCACCCAGCATATAGGGCATCGAAGAGTTTTTCCGATAAAACTTCTTTATCGTTTTCTATAACTAAAGCGAATTTAAAGCCCACGAGAGTTTCTAATTTACTTTCAGCATGTCCTTGATAACATGTATATTTTGCAAATAACTCGCTAAACGCCTCTCTTAAACTGATAATTTTCATATTCTTAAATACACGACGAAACGCTGCTACCCTCTTTCTAAATTCTGTAAAACGACTCATTCTCCAATTTGTCCCAAACAAAAAAATAGGCAGGTTTAGAGCCTGCATTTTTAGCAAAATTCTCCTCCTGGTCGCATACAAACTTGTATTCGATGCACTGAATTTATGATCATTCATAAACACTACTGCATCCCTTCTAATTCCATTCGAGTCAAGTCTTATTTTAGGTATAGGGACCGGAATGAAAGCCCAATAATCAATACCTAAAGACTCCGCCCTCCATGGACTAAGTACGATAACCAAATTAAATTTTCTATAGTTTGAACTCTTATAGTTTTCGGGCATTACAGCTGGGGGCTCATTAAGAATTAAAATAGAAATATTGCTTGAATGAGACGTCAATTTGATGAGATCAAAATAAATGTCAATGCTAATTGATTCAGGTGTTTCTATTGAGTCAAGATACTTTTCAATTTGACTTTTTAGGCTCTCACCGATTTGGCCATAAAAATTCGTAATTAGTTTCATCGAAGACTTTTTTCCTCATACTTATTATTCCTAAGAATTCTTCGATTAAAAAAAGATACAGTTCTCTCAAAGAAAACTAACCAATCGAATAAACCAGCTTTCCAAATAAAAGATTTATTTTCTGAAAAACCAAGCTTTATTATAATTTTCATAAATAATATGCTTTTTGAGATATGTTTTGAATGTAAATGTAAATTAACTAACTTTGCTTTGTTATCATCAATCTCTATTTCTATACTAATGTTTTTATTTATGCTCTTCGTTATCCAAGAGTAATTCAAGGAACCTATATTTTCGTAGATACTTCCTTCTTGATGCTCCATCAATCCTCTTTGAGATAATGGGAATTTACAATTTCTTGCATCTGATCCTTGAAAATATTTTCCTATAGTGACGGCATCATAAAAATAGTTAACACTTCTACTGGTTGGCCAAGTCGGTAAAGCCATTACACCTCGACGTGGTAGATAAGTACCGAGCAGAGTCATATCGTTTACATTATCTCTTTTCCAATTTGCAATTATATAATCTAAAAACGTACCAAGGATTTCACTTGACCTTAACAATAAAATAGAGGCGCAACCTAATTTATGGGCTTGAAGAGGATAGGCCATATCAACGTAACTCTGATTGCCAAAAAATTCTCGAAGCGGTTTAGTTTCAAGCAGAATCGAATCAGTCTCCAAGTGAACGACATTTTGTAAGTTTAAATAAGTCATCAAGTCATAAAGATGGAAAAATCTCTTTGTTGTTCCTAACCAGAAATATTGCTGCCTAAAATTCCATTCTTTTCTAATTTCTAAGAATTCCTTAGTTTTGGCACTTTTAGGTATTTCACTTTCTGCTAAAGTCCTCATAAAGTGCAAACTTTTTGAACTATCAGTGAACAGATATTGTTTAACAGAACCATGCATCTTATTTGTTAACTTAAAATTCCTTATTGCATACCCGGGGATTGGTCTACCAACTTCTACCCAAACTATTTTGAAGTCACTCTCTAGCTGTGTCACTTTGCTCTCCCTTGGCCTAAAATTGCGAGTTGAACACTGGCGTTCTCTCTAAAAGCTTTCAATTCAGGCAATTTGCTCAAGTAAATCTGATGAATCTCATCTCCATTCCACTCCACAACTTCATCCCACGAATTAACGAGAATATGCGGCCACTTTAACATGCCAGGTAACGAATCTTTTTTTAGTAAAACTGGTAGCGCGCCCAGATATAAACTTTCCCAGAACCTATGAGTATCGACGCCGTTTCCACGTGGGCAGGGAACTAATTTAGTTCTTCGCATAAGTTGATGGATATATCGAGCAGGTACACGATTGCGCAATTCGAAAGTCATTTGGCTTAGTCTTAATGTCTCTCTTGCTTGATATCTTTCCATTGGCCAAGTTTCATCGTTCCAAGCCACAAGAATTCCAATATTCCTAAATCTGCTATTAAAGTTGCAAAGTCTTGTGAAGTCTCGAATTTGTCCAGCGCTCCTGTACCTTTGACTTTCAAGACCTAGAGGTAAGTACTTTATCTTTTCGAAAGTTACATCGGCTAAGTTTACCGTATAGATTTCATGAAAATATTTAATTAACTGTTTTAACGTTTCAACCTCTGGACAAGTGTCGGAATCTCCAATAATTAGTCTTGGGAACGTAATTTCCAACAAATCTAGTCTATTTATTAAATCAAAAGCGGTGCCTGGTAAGCTATTTCCGTTTAAGTAAATCACTGAGCCTTTATTACTTGAACCCAATTTCGCGACATCTTTAGATCCTTCAATCTTAAAGTCAGAACCATGATAATAAGTATCACATGAAAGATATGGAAAACTATCTTTTCGATCTCTTGAGGGAAATTGACGGAAGTATCTAACTATTAAGTCTTCTAACTTATAGAAAACCTTGATAGTTTGCAGAAACAATTTACTTGAATTCATTTAAGCTCTAGGTCTGTTGCAATATCAAGTGCTAATTTACGAAGTACATTATCATGGTGAAAAGGTTTGAATCTATCACTTTGGTGAAATTCAGTAGCTTTTGAGGCGATTTGAAAAGATATCTGCTGATTGCTTTCCAAATAACGATAAGCTTGACAAATTTTTGTGCTAGAAGGCTCGCATGAGTGAACGATATCTTGAGGAATATCGAAATCACTAAGATTAGGGCCACAATAAATGACTACGCAACCATGGGCAATTGACTGAAAGATTTTTTCTGAAACATAATCTAGACTATTTTCAATTACCACTGAAAATTTTACTTTTTCCAAAATTTGCTTCTTCTCAGGATGAAATCCGTTATTGACACGTGCATAAACCCAAATGGGCCTTGGCCAAGTCAGATGCCTTTTCCCAAGATACCTTACTCCTGTTATTAAGGCTCGAACCAATGCAGTAAGTACAAAAACCAAACTGTTCCACCCTGCTCCGTAAAGGCTTAAATTCCCATTAAATTCTGAAATCACTTTCCGACGAAGTGAATACATTTCGCCCTTGATAAAACTATACTTGTTCCCTTGAAAAATCACTGGTGTATTTGATCTTTTACTCCATTCACTAAAAGACATAGATGCGATGTCCGAAGGACCTTGCGGCCAGTTAAATTGACGAACATTTGCACCCTGGATCCACTGTTTTGAAGGTGTATATACATAGTCGTATAATTTGATGTCCTTTTCTAAAAAGTTCTGAGGTTTTGTAGCGCTAGATTCCCAAAGCACAAGGACTTTTATTACATCTAACGATTTCTTTTGAACTTCACGTAGTAGTTGTGGACTATTATTCATAAAAATAATTGCATTTGGAGATTGCTCTAGACTAACAATATTATGTCCACTATTAACTAATGTTTCAAAGAAAATATTCCAAGATCCAGTTTCTGGACAGATAAATTCACTTTTTCCGTCTTGCGAAATTACACTGATTCTCATTCAATTCCTATGCAAAATAATTAGATTAATAATTCCCAAAAAGATGCCAGCAGTTTTTCCTCTTTCTTTTAAGCTGAAAGGAGCTTTTATCAGACAATTCAAGAATATTATTATGTTCAAATTCCAAAATCTTAATTTAGAAAATTCATTCAAAGAGTACCTAAAAATTCGGTAACGGTTTGTAATCCAAGCCTGATAGTGTCTTTTCTCACTGGGCCTTTCCTGAGTAGATAGAAGATGCAAGAACTTAACTCCAGGGTCAAAACCAATTTTCCCTAAACTTTTAGCTCTATATGAGAAAATTACATCTTCAAAGAGCGATTGGCCCTTAAAATCATTCTCAAATTTGAAATTTTCAATAACTACGCGCCTCCACATAGAGCAGCCTATCAACCACTCTACATTGCTGAATTCACTTATGCCAGCAGGAGAAACATTGACTAAAGCCTTCGTAATACTTCCAGGTTCACCTGTTAACCCTATGAAGTCTGACCACAAAGTTCTTTCCCTATTCCTATTTTTAGAGTCATGACTTATTGCATGTCCCGAAATTCCCACATAATCAAGATTTGTTTCGAAGCGTCTCAGCAAATCCTCGAAGTAAGACGGATAAATTTCAATATCATCATCAAGAAAGGCGACGAAGTCAAAGTTTAATTTTTCACCAAGTATTATTTCAATCGCAAGATTTCTCTGATAAGCAGCCGATTTTACAGATGAATTTACATGTTTAAGATTTATAGTTCTGAATTCTCTTGGTAGTTCTACGAAAGTGTCCGAGGAATCGACCACGTATGTAGCCTCTGGAATCACAGTGCTATTCCTTAAAGTTTTTAGAAGGTTAATCAAAAGCTCTCGACGGTTTAGAGTCGGGATAATTATGACCAGCCCGTGCTGTGGCATATACCCACAGTGCTCTGTAATCACCTTAAGATTCTATAGTTTTTGAAAAAAAATATGTTAAATTGAGACTAAATCTCGTGTGGGCGTTAAACTCTGCAGGTGCCACATAACGTTTGGAATTCTAAGACTCTTGGAAAGCTCTTCTTAAGGTGTTATTCGTTGCTCTCTAAACGTGACCGAAGCTATTACATCTTGGCTGGAGTTATCCAAAGTGGGCTCATTGTACTTGATCTCTTAGGGTTGGCCTTGATAGGACTTATTGTGGCAATTGCCTCAAGCTCAGTTCAAGGCAAAGAACTACCCGACGTCGTGAACAACTTCATGCTAGCAATAAATGCCAACAATCTGACACCGCAGCTAACGGCAGCACTATTTGGTTTATCTGCTGCAATACTCTTAGTTTCAAAATCTGTCTTAAGTTACTACTTTGGCTTGAGAAATTTTGCTTTCCTTGCTAGGCGTGAGGTAGTAATTTCTGAAAAATTGTCAAAGAAAATTTTTTCCACGCAAATCACAGACCTGCAAAAATATACAACTCCTGAGTACCAACATGCTCTGACAATCGGCTCATCTTCTGTAATGGTTGGTGTACTTGGACAAAGTCTCTCCTTGATTACAGAACTAATGCTCCAACTAGTTTTGCTTCTTACTCTATTCTTTTTTTCTCCAATTCTTACCTTGCTGTGTCTCATTTTTTTTCTTGGGATATTTCTTGTTTTGAATAAAATTCAGGGCGAAAAAGCTCGCAGTTGGGGTTCTGGCATGACACAAGCTGACGTACTAAGTACCTCGCTCATAGCTAATGCAATAGGAAGTTATCGAGAAATCTTCGTAAGTGGAAAGAGAGACTTCTTTGTGGCTGGAATAAAAGAGGCTAGAAAAGAGGCTGCGAACTTTCAAGTCAAAAAAAGTATGTTGACTCAATTTTCAAAATATCTTTTTGAAGTTAGTGTTATTTTTGCTGGATTAGGAATCTCAGCCTTTGCCTTCTTGACTAAAACAGCAGTTGAAGCTGCGAGTCTCGTAGCCATTTTTTTCACTGCTGCATACAGAATAGCGCCATCAATACTTAAGCTTCAGCAGGGAATTCTGCAATTAAAAGGGGCGGCGGGTGCGACCGAGTTGTTCTTTGAGATTGATAGCCACCTTTCTCTCAATTTAGCACCTAGGAATAATGACAATTTTACCGACTTTAGAGGATTAAATTCTGCCTCAACAGTATATGCTGTAAGACTCGAGAATGTGAGTTTTACTTATCAGGGAAGATCTGAGCCGGCTCTAGTTGACATAAATTTAAGACTCGAGGCAAATAAAAGTCTTGCAGTAGTAGGACCTTCTGGGGCAGGGAAAACCACTTTAGTAGATGTAATCCTTGGAGTCATTACACCAGATAAGGGTAAGATAGAGATTTTTGGACAACCTCCAGAGTTGATTTACCAAAATAAGAGTTTACGTTTGGCATATGTACCACAAAGCGTTTTCCTCGCGAGCGGCAGTATCTTAGAAAATATTGGTCTTGGCATTGAAAAAGATGATATAGATCTAGATTTAGCTTGGGAAGCCCTGAGAGGAGTTCACTTAAGCGAGTTTGTCTCAAGTCTTGAAGAAAATATTTACTCAAGTGTCGGAGAGCGTGGCTCAAGACTGTCAGGTGGACAAAGGCAAAGACTTGGCATAGCTCGGGCCCTGTATCAACATCCATCTCTCTTGGTATTAGATGAGGCCACTAGTTCTTTAGACGCAGAGTCGGAATATGAAATTTCAAAAACTATCCAGTCAATAAAACACAAGGTAACTACAGTTGTTATTGCACATAGATTATCAACTGTTATAGATTCAGATGTCGTAGTATATATGAGAGAAGGAAGAATCTTAGCTCAAGGTACATTTGATTCGTTACGCGATTCTGTGCCCGACTTTGATAAACAGGCAAACTTAATGGGTATAAAAAGATGAGAATTCTTGTTACAGGTGGAGCTGGATTTCTAGGATCTCACATGTGCGAATTGTTGATTGCAAAAGGTTATGAGGTTTTAGCTCTAGATAATCTCTATACGGGGAGTGAATCAAATATAATCCACTTGGCAGATAATGAAAGATTCCAATTTATCAGTCATGACATTACTTCTCCTCTGCATTATGAGTGTGACTTAATTATAAACTTCGCCTGTCCCGCATCTCCGATACATTACCAAAGAGATCCTGTGCAAACTATCAAAACAAATATTCACGGAGCAATTAACGTCTTAGAGATGGCAAAGCAATTAAGTGTGCCTATATTTCAAGCATCTACCAGCGAGGTTTATGGCGATCCATATGTTCATCCTCAGCCTGAAAGTTATTGGGGAAATGTGAATCCAATAGGACCTAGATCTTGTTATGATGAAGGAAAACGCGCGGCCGAGACTCTTTTCTTTGACTATTTTCGCCAGCATAAAGTCAAAATTAAAGTAGCTCGAATTTTTAATACTTATGGTCCTCGAATGGCGATTGATGATGGGCGAGTTGTCTCAAACTTTATCGTAGCGGCTCTTCGGGGTAAGGACTTGACTATCTATGGAGATGGATCACAGTCTAGATCTCTTTGCTATGTCGATGACTTACTTCAGGGTATTTATAACTTTATTTTCGAGAGTGACTACATCGGACCTCTTAACCTTGGGACTTCTTTTGAAGTGAGTATGGAATATTTAGCTAACTTAGTAATTAGGTTAACCAATTCAAATTCAAAAATCATTAAATTGCCACTACCAGAAAATGACCCTAAACAAAGACGCCCAGACTTGACATTAGCTGAAATTGAAATCGGCTGGCGTCCACAAATTTCTATAGAAGAGGGCTTGGCCAGGACCATTGAGTATTTTCGCAAAGTTGTTTGAGTAATGAAAATAGTCCATGTAATTGCTAGGTTTAATGTAGGTGGAACCGCAACCTGGTTAAGCACTCTCTCCAGAGAACTTGAAAAGCAAGGCCACGTAAGTCATATAGTGACTGGCAATGCCAATTATCCAGAGATTGAGGCAACAATGCTTCAAGGCTTGTCATTCATACGAATTCCTGGATTAGGTCGCTCATTACAACCACTTGATGACTTTCGAGCCCTTATTCAAATTCGAAGCGTCATTAAAAAGATAAAACCTGACCTTGTCAATACTCATACAGCCAAAGCAGGAGTACTGGGAAGAATTGCTGTTTTGAGTTTAGGTTGTAATCGCCCCGCCCTTGTTCATACCATACATGGTCACCTATTAACGGGCTACTTTGGGAGTCTTAAAGTTCAAATTGTGATTTTTATCGAGCGTCTTCTATCAAGATATACAGACGTGATGCTATTTGCTGGTGAAAGAGTAAGAAACGAGTGTCTTGAATCTAAAATTGGAAAACTTGAAATGTCTGTAGTGGTTAAGCCTGGGGTGAGATTATTACAAGAGTTAAATGAAACCACTCCTTTAAGTAATATAGACATTGAGAGCACGGAACGCTTAAAAATTGGATGGCTAGGACGGATCACGCAAGTCAAGAGGCCAGATCGTGTTGTTGAGATTGCCCGGAGGCTTCCAGATATAGACTTTTTAATTGGTGGAGATGGGGAATTGAGAAAGGCTCTACAGGACAGTGCGCCGCTAAATTGCCGCTTTCTTGGCTGGGTGAATCCTCTTCAATTCTGGAGTGAGATCGATATTGCACTTCTGACCTCAGATAATGAGGCACTTCCTATATCGATTATCGAAGCTCAACTCTGCGCTCTTCCAAGTGTAGTGACTAACGCCGGCTCAACTTCTGAGGTCGTGCTTGATGGGATAAATGGTTATGTAACCAGCATGGAAATTGACGAAATAGTTGCAAGACTCAGTTTGCTGTCACGAAACCCCAAGCTTAGGCAGGATTTCGGCCAGCAAGCAAAGGTTAGAGCTACAAGAGAGTTCTCTCCAGAAAGACAAGTTCTTGACCACTTAGGTGCGTATGAAAGAGCAATAGTGCTCCGCTCTAGATCAAGGACAAAGGAATGAGGAGGCCTATCAGTGCACTTCTGCCCATAAGAGATGGCGAAAAGTGGGTTCTCACTGCAATTGATAATTTAAATAGAACTCTTTTGCCTATTGATGAAGTAATAATTGTAGATGATGGCTCTACCGATAGAACGCTCGAGATACTAAATAGAACTGATTTCAAATGCTCTGCAAAGGTACTTTCCAATAGGAGTCCTGGCTTAGTTAATGCTCTTAATTTAGGTATTGCGGAGGCAAGAAATTTATGGATTGCTCGCTACGACGTTGATGATGAATACATTGACGAAAGAATTGATCTTCAGATTGGCGCGCTCGAAGAAGATGATGTGGCAATATTTTCAGATTTTCAGATTTTTTCAGAGGAGAGAGAGTATCTGGGCTATATTACGTCACCTTTAACCCACTTAGCAATTTACTTATCATTGCTAAAATCTGAGAGAAATGCACATCCCAGCGTTATCTTTAGAAGGGATGCTGTTCTCAAAGTGGGCGGATATTTGGAAAGTGACTTTCCATGTGAAGACTTATCTCTTTGGTTAAGACTTGCTGAAGTAGGAAATCTAAAGGGTATTCCGCATCCAACTCTTAAATATGTGTTGAGGAGAGCCTCTGTATCAGGAGTTCGATACCGCGAAGCTAAGAGCAAGACTCAGGTTGTAGTTGATAAATACTTTAATTTTGGAATAAATTTAAAATTATCTGATCTTCACGACTCGTTTTGCATTTATAAAAAAACTACTCTCTCCTTAGAAAGAAAACTTTTTTTGTTACGTGACTTGTTTGAGTTCAATTCAAGGAGCAAATTTAAACCAGAATTGAGAGCTTACCTACTCCTACAGACTTTGTTCTCCTTCTTTAATCCCAAACTGCTTTTTGTCTGCATCCGAGAGCTAAGAGATCGAAAGAGGAGGCAAAAATATAGAGTGTCTTAAAACGTTTCAACGTTTGAAAGACCCTTAAGGGTACCTGTGCAATCTATAACTCTTGTAGTTCTATGGATGACCTCCAAGACCTTTGAGTCAGATACCTTCTGAGTCACAACTACTATTTCGAAATCTTCTTCTAATCTTGAAACAACCTGATTATTCCAAGTTTTGATTTTTTCATCCCACCAAGATACGTTTTCGAATTCCGATTGTAGCTTTTTTACTAATTTTACGGATGGTGACTCCCTAATATCTACCACGCCAGTCTTATATGATAGACCTGTTACCAAGATCTTGGATTTGGTATTAGTCAATCTCTTTCTTACTAGTTCGGAAACATAAAGAGGCATATAAGAATTAATTTCATGTGCGGTATCTATTAAATTACTTTGCAATCCTTGCTCACAGGCGGTCCATGACAGATACATAGGATCAACTGGGATGCAATGACCCCCGACTCCAATTCCGGGTAAGAATTTCATGAACCCATAAGGTTTAGTATCAGCTGCCCGTATAACTTCAAAAATATCTACATTGAGTGCTTTGGCTAAAGGTACTAATTCATTAACCAGAGCAATATTTACTAGCCTAAAGGAGTTCTCAAGCAGTTTAGAGAATTCAGCGACTTCAGGAGACGAAACGACAATGACTTTATCGCAAAACGATGAATAGAACTCGTACGTTTTTTTAGTAGCAGCTTCAGATAGTCCAGAAATGAGCCTTGGAGTGTTTTGATAATTCCAAGTTAGATTGGCTGGGTCAACTCTTTCGGGAGCAACAGAGTAAAGAAAATCTGAATTTGGCCGACTTTTTCTAATTACTGAAGGTATAAATTCGCGAATTGTGCCAGGGTAACTTGTTGATTCATTAATAATGAGAGCCTTCTCAGAAGCATAATTGGCAATTGCTTCTGATGCACTCTTTATAGCGTCAAGATCAGGTTGACCAACATCTGATAGAGGCGTAGGTACACAAATTACAATTATTTCGCAATGAGCTAAATCAGATAGTTCATGACTTGGGGTAAATCCCTCCTTTATTGCACCTTGAAGCTCTACATCTGACACATCTTCAATGTAGCTAACACCTCTTTTAAGTTGCGAAATTCGTGATTGATCAATGTCGATACCTGTAACCTGCCAGCCAGAGGATTGAGCCGCGATAGCCAAAGGTAATCCCACATATCCTTGGCCAAGTATGGCAATTTTTGATTTTTTCACTGATGCAACCTATCAAATAATCTATTTGAAAATAGACAGTGGCCCAATCCAACGGACTGGGCCACTGTTTTACTACTTATTTGAAGTTCAAAACCTAATTTCTTAGGCCTTTACCTTCTTTGCAATCTTGGCAACAGTGTTAGCCAAGGTTGTGATCTGTGCCTTCAAAGCTGCCATCAATGTGGCAACCTGAGTAGCAAGCTCTTCAACAGCTGCGGTTGCAGCATCTGCAGCATCGCGTGCCTCTTCAGCAGCGACTGTTGCAGCATCTGCAGCTTCAGCAGCAAGGTTTGCAGCATCGGTAGCAGCGTTAGCAGCATCGATTGCTTCAGCAGCAGCATCGGTTGCAGCTTCAGCCGCAGTTGTTGCTGCGTTAGATGCTGTAACGGCCGCTGAGGTACCTGCGACAGTTACTGCGGTTGAGGCAGTTAGTACGCGGGTTGGACGTGCTGATCCATCGTTTAGAACGTTAGTTGAAGCATCGCCACCAGTTAGTGTGACTGTCAACGTACCTGTTCCAGCAGCATCAGCGCCAAGTTCGATAACGCATGTACCTTCAGATCCGACAGCGGCACTTGTTGTGCATGTGGATGAAGTTACACCATTGACCGAAAGGACGCGACCAGATGTACCTGTGTAAGCAATTGCTACAGATACGCCATCAGCAAGGTTTCCGAATGAATCTTTAACGGTAGCAGTTACTCGCTTGGACTCATTTGGCGCCATTGTTGCTGTTGCAGCATCAAGGGCAATTGTGCGGTGCGAGCCAGCAATAACTAGATAAGAAGTTGTTGCAGACTTTCCACCAGATGAAACTGTGATGGTGGAGGTACCAGCAGTCTTAGCATAAATAGTTGCTGTAGCTTGACCAGCAGCACTTGTGTACGCATAACCAACTGTTGCACCACTTGTTAGTACAAATGACTTGCTATCAGATGTAATAGTTACTGGATAGCCAGAAAGTCCAGCTCCAGCGGCATCATTCACATTGATAGTTAGTGTAATACTTCCGTTTGCAGCGGTTCCAGCAGCAGCTCCATCGTTAACAACAGTAATGGTGGTTGCTGTGAGCGCAGCTACGAATGTATATGCGGTTGTTACCGCTGTGGAATATCCACCTGAGTTTCCAGCTGTTACTTGGACGCTCAATGTATCGGTTGGATAAGTGGTTACAGACTTAGTTGAGTCTGCGTCAGTCCACTCAAGAACCACTCGGCCATTTGCACCAGTGGTTGTCGTAGCTGTCGCTTTGTTGTTACGGCCAGTTACGGACCAGTTAACAGAAGCGCCGCTTACAAATGAACCGAATTGGTCACGAACGATAACTTCGTTCGACATGGTTCCGCCAACAGCAACCTTCTTTGAAGAAGATGTGTCACGAAGAGTTACAGAGTCACCGAGAGATCCACCAACTGATGGAGCTTCGTAGAGGAATGTAACTGTGTGAGTGGTATTTGCAGCAGAAGCCCATGCAACAGTAAATCTCTGACCAGATACTGGTGAAGTAGTGGTGAAAGTGATTGCTGTTTGAGTTTCAACACCAGTTGCAGGTGTGGTTGTATATGTACCGGCGGTAACGCCAGTAGGAAGCGGCTGATTAGTAACAGCTGCAACAGTATAACTAAATATCCCTGCTGTACTGATTGTCGCAGTTAATGGAATTGATGTTCGAGCGGTGCTTACCTTAATGGTTTGCGTTGTCGCTGCGGTTGCATCAATTGACCCTGCTGGAACAGCAGCTGTAGGCGCGGTAATTCCGGGACTTCCAGCATTCCAACCGGTTGCTGCCTTTGTAATTCCGAAGCCAGCTACTGCAGTTGCTGCAGCAGATCCGAATCCGTAAGAAGTTCCGTATACCTGAACAGCGGTGGTCAGCGTCGCTGATCCAGTGATGCTGTTAGCAAGTAATCCGGCTCCATTAGCGGCAATAGTTGTAACTGTGTTTGACTCAGCAACAACACGAACCGTGAATGCACCAGTAGCAGTAGCAGACTCTGCTACTGCAGATCCACCAGCTCCACCACCAGCTGTACCGCGGAATGAAGGTGCTGCATCAGCATGGCGATCATCGAGAGTAATTGTCGCCTTTAGGGTTGTTAATAGAGTTGTTAAGTTATTTGCTGAAGGCATAGAAGCTGCAGCAATTGACTTAATCGGAGTATTTGCTCCACCAACAGTAGTTAAACCTACTGTGGATGTAGTAGTTGTCGTGTCAGATAACGCAGCACCACCAATAATAGTGGTTCCGGTTGTTCCGATTGCACGACCTGAGTTAAGTCGAACAGCTCCTTGGCCCGAGGTTGCTGAAACAGTGAATGATTCAGTACTTGGGGCAAGGATAGTTGTTGCACCTGAAGCATTTTGTGGAGTAACAGTATAAGTAACTGTATCTCCAGCTACACCAGTTGCAGAACCTGTAACCGCAAACTTCGTAGGAGCTCCAGCATCTGTACAAGTTACAAGAGTGGATGGATCCTCAGATCCTGGTGATGTGGCGTTAGCAGTTCCATAGTCGCTCCATACTGTAAAGCTCAATGTAGCCAAACCAGTAACAGCTGTATCAGCAGTCAAAGGGAAAATTGTTGCCGTACGTGTATCAGAGATTTGGTTAGAAGAAACGACAAACGTCGGAAGTGTGTAAGAAGCTGAACCCGGGTTTGAAGTTGCTGAGTAAGGCTTGGTTCGAACGATTACACCAGCTGAGCCGCCGGTGCCGCCATCAGTTCCTACGCCAGCTTTGGTTAATGCAACGCTGATGAATCCACCAACGCCTGAACGCATTACGCAAGTCGCGCTAATTGCTGCACCGTTGTCTTTGACAGCCTGAGCTGCAGGGGCGAGTGAAAGAACACTCACTCCTAGGGCAAGGGAAACAGTAAGCGCAATCCGCTTAAAGAATGTCTTTGTAGACATTGATTTCCTTTCATTAGTCGTAAATGAGACGTTCTCATTTACGGCTGGCAAAGAATGAATCTTTGCCTTGTGATGCAATGCACGTGCTACTGCACCACATTCCCCACCGTGTATCCGGACGCGGCGAGGAAACTTAAAACGGGAGTTCATTACTTGACTCCCTTTTCAACTACGTTAATTGCTTGAGATAAAATCTGAGTCTTTCCTGGGTTCAGAACTAGGCGGGTGATTACCTGCCTTGGAGCCTGAAGAAGATCCCGGCCTGAGGCGCTAGCTGGGATGTTTACAGTGGTTTCAACCTCAGATTCTACCTTGATGATCGCTGTTACTAGGTAATTACCGCTTAGAAGGCGCTCAGAGTTGAGATAGGTGAGGGTAGTTACAAGGGGGGTCCAGCCGCCATCTTTGCCATAAGAGACTTGAGGGCTATAGCTAAAGCCTGAGGAGTCTGAGGTGAGTTTCTGGGAGATAAAGATATTGGCAGCGCCGCTATCGGTCTTTGCCACCTGGGTCAGTATCAGTTCAGTCTCAGAGAGAATTGGCTGGCGGTTAGTTATATAAAGGCTTCCAAGTGCTCCAGTTGAATCAGTAACGGTAAAGCCAGTAGGTACCCCAGCCTTATCAAGACCGGCAAATGAGAAGTTAGTTGCTTTGGCGTTTACCTCAGCCTTGCTCTCCTTAGTAGCAGCGGGGGCAGGTGCGGAAGTAGTTACTTGAGTAGTAGGTGCTAGAACTTCAACGCTCTCTGCTGGTTGGTTTGAGGATACAACTTCTTCAGCAAGAATATTTGGAACATTGCTATCTGTTGGCATCGCATTAAAGCCAAGGAAGGCAAAGAAAACTAAAATAAGTGAGAGCGCAGCTTTACTTGATTTCTTAGCGATCTTGGCTGCTTTCTTGTAAGTGGTTGAAAGCATATCTAGCGCTGTTAGGCCGCGCTCTTTATCAACGATTAACTCACTCATTACCTTACGTAGTGAGGCTCTTGCTCTAGAGACAGTATGTCTAACAGCAGATTCTTTAATACCAAGCTCTGCTGCAATTTCTGCAGTTGATCTTCCTTCCATCTCCCACATCACAAGAGCTGCTCGCTCTGCAGGTGAGAGCATTGCAAGGGCTTGTCTAACGATTGCTGCATCATCAGCGGCTGCGATCACATCAACATGATCTTTATTATCGACCCAAGTTGACTCTAGCTCTGCTGAGTTATCATCAAGGAGAACCAGGTTTGGACGACGACCCTCCATACGGAAGATATCGATACAGAGGTTCTCGATTGTTCTATGCATGTAGCCAAGTGCGTGATCAGTTGATTCCAGCTCAGGGGCGGCGAGCATGACCTTGATCAGGGCATCTTGGATTACTTCTTCAGCTCTAGCGCTATCTTTGAGGATCCTTGAGGCGTGGGACACGAGTTCGCTGCGATGCTCTGTGTAGAAAGCACCAAGCTCCGCGACAGTCCAGACCTTCAGACCTGCGGAGGCAGATTTCTTGCGAATTACCACTTTTTTAAGAGCCCCTTAATTTATATACCGGTTTGTACTACAGAGTCGACCGTCGCCGCCTCTACCCCCTTCTACGGATGGGAGCGTAATTTGTCGTGGACAATGGACAAATTGGACAAATCAACCAATGCTTTATTGGGCTTCTTGCCCAGTGAGAAACATTTTTGCAGGTGTCAAGCCTCTAGCAAAGGATTGCTTTTGAACATAGAGGTTAGGTTGGTGGATAATCCAAGCGCTTGTTTTGATTCCTTCTTGTGATTTATTGACCGGAAGAACATTTCTTGACGAAAAGTGTTTTGGGGGATCAATAAACTGTAAACCCATCATGGCGCGTTCGCCAATACCCCACCAAGTTAATTGGCGACTCTCAAACTCTGAGAAGGCGATGGATGAGACGTATTCTTTAGCTTGAGGATAGTCAAGGATTATGAGTCCTGAATATGGATTGGGGAGTTGAACAAATAAATCATCCTCAATCAGAACCTGGGGAAGAGTAGTAAGGGGAATCTTCTCTTTGCTAAGTAGTCCAACAGAAACATAATGTTGATTTACTTCAGAAAATTCTATTTGAAGGAATGAGGGAATTAGTCTTAATGGCGCAAGTCTATCTTTATTATCTAGAAAGTACTCTAAATTAGTTTCCGTGAACAAGTGATCATCTTCAATTGCTAAAAAGATAGAGCTTGTTCCTGCTTTTTCAAAGGAGGCTAAAAATGATTTCTTATGTTCCCAAGTTAAATGCCAAGGCGAGCTCTCGCTTTGGAAAGAAGACGAATTATTTAAAACATTAATCTTGTTATAGTGATTATGAACTATAATACTGATATCTAGCTCAGTCCAATTTTCAGAAATTAAACCTATGACAGACTCTGAATTAGTATGAATAAAGATTTTTAGACTTGACAAATTCATTTGGGATAGCATAAGGATTTGGTTGTTCAAAAATCTCAGCCTACTTTTTTCTATTTTTCTTCGATTAAGAGTCATAATATCTTTTTTCCACGGTTGAAATCCTCTTGTGCCATGCCTAAACAAGCGAAGCCAGGATCGGACATAGCCGATACTGATGCGGGGAATAATGAAATCTCTTAGGTAATGTTTAATTTTTGCCCGTGGAGGGTCAAAGTGCGTTATAAACACCCATAGATCAGTCTCTTCTACTTTCTGAGTAATTTTCTTCACCTGAATTCTTTATAGTTTCCGCAGTTCTTAATGACTAGGTTTAGTGGGCCCTGTCGGGATCGAACCGACGACCCACGGATTAAAAGTCCGTTGCTCTACCGACTGAGCTAAAGGCCCTTCACTTGGACCGAATCATACCCATATGTCCTGCCTCTTTTATAGATTTAGTCAGTAAAATAAAAAATCACTACAAAGTGAAAAAATTATTCGAGATTATCGAATTTCGATTAATCCAATCAATGAAAGTTGATACTGATTCTGAGACTTAACCAATTAAGCTGTTATAGTTTAACCCCACTTCTGTATAACCTTAGGCAATTGCCTTATACGGAAGCTTCCAGAGCCTAAATCTTCTTGAAAATACAAGTCATTTTCAAACTGAGCAGAATTACCAAGCAAAGCTACGCCTTTTAATTTTATCACTTTCTTAACTATATAAACCTAAATATTCAGACTAATCGGTAAGAAATTCATGATTTATGCTTTTGAAATAGTCTTACATCTATATCTATGCCATTAGGGCGATTCTTTCAGATCTGCTAAGAGGTATTGTATTAGCTCTTCTGACATGTTATGAAAAATAAAAGTGTCGACTCTATCAGTGCCAATTTCGTACTTTCCAGAATAAGACCTTCCAGCTAATTCCTCTAAGCCTAGGTTGCAAAAAAAACTAACGTACTCACCCTCTAATGTATTATCAAATAACTTCAAATCAATAAACTTCAAAGATTTTAAATAATAATCACTTTTATACGTATCCCTAATGTAGTATAGTCCATCTCTACAGAAAAACTTAATCTCAATATTTTTAGACTCAATTTTTTCCAATAACTTAACTGATTTCCTTAGATTAATCATTGCCTCTTGACTATCTATAGGGTACCGCATTCCATTCAGAAAGTACTTCTCTATTTGTTGAACTTTATAAGTCTTAATCTTTAGAAATTCAGAACCTTGAAAAAGGGAAATCAAAAGAGTCAAGATTGTAAGTACTGTGAGTAAAGGAGAAATTATGACTTTTCTAAGCGAAGTGCCTTCTTCTTGCTCACTTTCGATACAATATATAAGGAAAACAATACAAAAAGCTGAGGACCACCACCTGTGCCCAAGGTCGGGTAATGGATAAATAAATATTAAATTCGACAAAGCAAGTATCGCTGTGAATAAATTAGGAAAATAGTTTTTTGCTTTTTTAAATTGCTCAACTTTGTATTCAAAACTAAATTTAACAAGATACATTACAGCAATCAAAATGGTTGAGTCCAGTAGCAGTGTTGTTATGTGATTTGAAAATACTGATATCCATAACTCTGGTTTTCTAATAAAGTTAGAGGCACTTATCAGCATGAAAAACAATATTATGTATCGAGTGAATGAATAAGATTTTCTGAATCTAAAATTAAAGATGTAGTACAGTACTAGCAATCCTAAACCAACTACCATGAAATAGTTACCAACTCCAACAATCCAATCTATGAAAATAGACTTTTGTGTATATTTTTCCATCTTAGCTATTGGTTCGGTCAGAATGTTTGATAAATAGAGCCTAACCCCACCGTTCATCTCAATTAGGGATATCCAGAACAATACATTTAGAAAAATGACAAAGAGGGAAGAGATTATTCTTTCTGGCTTTAGGTGCAATTTAAAAAGGAACAATATGACAATAAACCCAGGAATAATACCTTGAATTCGAAAAAATGGGAGACTACAAGAGATTATTAAGACTAGAAGTATCTCGTAATATCGAAGTTTTCTATCTTTAAGAACGAAGTAGACACAAACCAACGTTAAGGTTTGAATCCATAAATTTGGCCAGGAAACCTGTATTGCTTGAGGGATAGACTTTGAGGCCCCTGACCAATTAGGATTTGCAGCCAACCATAAGCAAGACATTAGTACTGAATTTGAACGCGAAATCCTAGTTGCTAAAATCATAAATAATAAGATCCCCGAGGCCGAAATTAATATAGCCGCTATAGATCTATATGTTAAAAGTGAAGTACCAAATATTCTCAGGAAATGTGACTCGATTAGTGGCTGGGCGATCCCATAAGCAGTATCAACTTGAGGTGGTAGCTTTCCAAAAGTACCTATATAAGCAGGAAAGAAGATATATCCGTCATGGTGAGGGTCTACTCTCCAATTGATTGATGAAAAAGTTAGAAATAGAAATGAAAAAAAGAGACCTAAAGAAAGGGTGAATGAAACCTTTTCTCTTAGCTGTTTTATCTTATTCACTACTTTCCTTGCCGTAGGTTTAAAAGTAACATATGTGATTGTAGCACTCATGACTAAAAACAAAAATCTTTTTACTGGATTAAGTTCACAGACGTACAACAGTCTGAGTGAAAAGTAAAAAATTCGTAATCGCTTAGCCTATTATCAAGTGATTGATTGCTTTATTATCATTGATTAATGAATTGAGCTTAGTCTCTCTTACTTATTTTTGAGCGCCTTCATCGCGAACTCTTCCAAAAAAATAGGCATGCTTTTTAGGGATGCACCAGCAAATACTGAATGATAGGTGTTGTTCTGCATCTCTTGAAACCAGGAATCGGGACTTTTTTCTAAAGATTCTCTACATTTATTCCAATTACTTACCCGAATAAGTAGTTGGGGATTATCAGGAAATATAATTAAATATTTTTCTAAAAAATCCATTTGAAGTAAGATTGGTAGAATCTTAAAGCAATCTCCATGCCAAGGGAATCCTTCTTTCGGCAATACTCCCCTAGCTTCGTATGATTCAAAAATGTCCGGAATGGCAGAAATCGAGTCCGAAGGGACTATATCGTCTATCAAAATGTAACCTTGATTATTGAGCGATTTCAATGAATTTATGAAGTCTCGAAGGAGTTGATTTGCTTCATGCAGGCCATCTAAAAAAATAAAGTCAAACTTCTCTGAAGGACTAAGACTTTGAAAAAAAATATCTGATTCAAGAGAATAAAACTTAACATTACCTGGTAATTTTGTTGTATTAAATAGAGGGTTCGGATCAACTCCTATCTTGTACGTTGAAGTTATTGCCTGTAGAGTCGAGCCCTCCGCAACGCCAATTTCTAAATACTTAAAGTCTTGATTATCCATTATCTCATTAATTCGCCTTGCACTGTGAGACCAATATCTTTTTTCAGTTTTGTTCAACAATTGTCTTGGGAATTTATTTGGAAAAGCGCGTCTTTTTAAGAGGTAGAAGAATGAGCCATTACTTCTTTTAAAATTTAAGACTTTTTGCAATAACTTCATGTTAAAATACTATCAAGAGAAATCCCAGTACAATCTTTTTCTCTGTCAACTTCAATTCAAAAAATTTTGAAGGCTCTAATCGTGTGCTAGCTTCGTGAAACCTACGCTTGTGCTTAAAATTTCGGAAAGTTCAATTATCTTGGTAGCCTACTCCTCCCTAGTCCCCATCGTCTAGGGGCCTAGGACATCGCCCTTTCACGGCGGTAACACGGGTTCAAATCCCGTTGGGGACGCAGATTCATCAATTGGAAAATTGATTGTCTCTAAGTTGGCCCAGTAGCGCAGTTGGTTAGCGCGCCGCCCTGTCACGGCGGAGGTCGCGGGTTCAAGTCCCGTCTGGGTCGCTAATAATTAATGGCTGGGTAGCTCAGTTGGTACGAGCGTGCGACTGAAAATCGTGAGGTCGACGGTTCGATCCCGTCCCCAGCCACTCTCACCTAGCTGTCACAAAATCAAGGTAGTAAAGCTGCGCCTGATTTAGTTAATTGTGGCCCTGCCGATAGAACCATGCAAATAGAGATGTCCAGATTAGAGATGCGGCAATTAAAACTGCTCCTTCAAGCCGGTAAGGCGAATTCGACAGAATTATTGCTAGCGCCACAAAGAGTGCGGTCAGGAACCAGAGAACTAATGCAGTTTTCTTTCGACCAAGATTTCTTCTAATTAATCTATGGGAGAGATGATCTTGCCCTCCTTCGAAGGGAGATTTCTTGCGTTGAATTCTAGAAATTACTGCCACGGAAGTATCGAGTATAGGAATCGCCATAATCATTATGGGAATTGCAAATCCTGCATAGAGATTTATTGGGTTAGGATCGAAGCGAACCAAAAGAGTAGCTAATAGCATTCCAAGAAATAATGCCCCTGCATCACCCATATAAATTTGAGCTGGATTTCGATTCCAGAATAAGAATCCAAAGGCAGATCCTGCTAGAACTAGGGAGAGAGTAGCAACATAGAACTGGCCAGAGGTCACTGCAAGTGCAAAAAGTCCCAAGGATGAAATTGCAACTGTT